>ERZ807291.2998-NODE-2998-length-24492-cov-8.277366_pt1 | contig 24492 bp, 24 predicted proteins | sample MGYA00521257_ERZ807291 | MGnify/ENA primary metagenome ERZ807291 (study PRJEB31413, sample SAMN03169783) | marine metagenome | biome: Marine; feature: Water; material: Subsurface seawater | place: North Sea | collected 2011-04-28 | depth 1 m m ... | reverse complement strand
GGGTGAAGCGCTGTCGATGGTATTTGATATGCAGCGCCCGCGCGGGTCTGTCTCAAGCACCATCGCTGCCTGAAACCGGTTATTCCTTCAACGCATTGATAAGCCGGTCAACGAGCTTGGGCTTCTTCCTCGCTCCGGGATTTGGTGGCTTGCCCTTACCCCGGGGCAGCGGGTCCGCCATCTGGCGTCGTGCCCGGTTGCTGATCAGGCTGACAGGTTCAGGATTGTCATAGCCGAACAGGGTCTTGAACGACCCGTCATCCCGGACGATGTAATAGGCGACCTTGCGGATAGTCCGGTCGCGCCTGCACCGGTCAACGGCATCGGCTTCGGCCTGCCCCTTCGTGGTGATCGTACTGGAATAATCCAGAGCACCCTCGCGGATACTCTCGTCGCCGCGAGCAGAATAGATCTCAACAACGTCGGACATAGGTATATTTTCTCCTGCGAACTGAGAGAAGTAGCGCAAGAGCGTTGAGGAAACGTCAAAGTGTTTGGTAAACGGCCCCGCGTTACCCGCTGATAATCGAACCGCGTTCGATCACGAAGGTCCGGTCCAGCAGGTTCTTGATGTGCTTGTCGTTCGATTCCGCGACAAGCACCGATTCCCCCGCTTTTTTCAGACTCTCCATGATTTCCACCATGCGCTGGGCGAAAACCGGGGCAATACCCTCGGACGGTTCATCGAGCATCAGCAATTTGGTCCCGACCATCAATGCACGGGCAAAAGCGACGAATTTCTGCTGACCGCCGGAAAGTTCCGTGGCGCCGCGATTGCGGAATTCCTGCACCTCCGGCATCAGCTCGTAGATCCATTCCAGCCGTTCCTGGGGTTTTTCAACCTTCGTGGTCCAGGTCGGCAGCATGATGTTTTCTTCCGACGTCAACTGTGGCACCAGACGGCGGTCTTCCGGCATGAAGCCGATCCCCATATGCGCCCGCTGATGCGCCGGCGCCTCGACAAGATCGGTGCCGTCGAACTCCATCTGGCCATTCTGGGCATCTAGTGCACCCATAATGGCGCGCATAAATGTCGTTTTGCCGGCACCGTTGCGGCCAATAAGACCGCACATGGTGCCCGACGGTACTTCTATTCCAACACCGCGCAAAATGGGTGTCGCGCCGATATTGACGTCCAGACCTTCAATCTTAAGCATGCGCGCCTCCTTCGACATGGGCCGGATGGTATTCCTGCCCGATGACGAATTCCCGCACTTTCTCGTCCTTCATGGCCTCGGCTGTCGTTGCATCGCAGATGATCTGGCCCTGGTAAAATGCCCAGACGCGATCGACGAAGCGTTCGACGATTTCCATATCGTGTTCGATGAACATGACCGTCGTTTCTTCTTCCCGCAGGGCCTGCATGATGATGTCCATAAGGCCGAATTTCTCTTCCACGCTAATCCCGCTGGTCGGCTCGTCGAGCATCACCAGTTTCGGATTACGCACTGTCGCCATGGCGATATCCAGCAATTTGCGGATACCCTGCGGCAGGGCTGACGCCGCCATGTCCCGGTATTCGGCAATCTGATAGCGTTTCAGTTGCGCGTCGACCTTGGCTGCCCGCTCATCCGTATGAAGCGGTGCAAACAGGCCGAGCCCGGAGCGTTCGGCGATCCCATAGGCGACCAGCATGTTGTCGAAGATAGATTCCGAGAGAAACACCTGCGGCACCTGGAACGACCGGCAGAGGCCAAGCTTCGTGACATCGCGCGGCGGTAGACCAACCACGCTCTTGCCCATGAACTCGATCCGCCCGCCGGACGGTTTCAGATAACCTGTCACCATATTGACGAAGGTCGTCTTGCCGGCGCCATTCGCACCGATAATGCCGATTGTCTCGCCGATATCGACCGTAACGTTGATATTATGAGCGGCTACAACGCCCCCGAAATTCTTTTCGAGATCGTGAACTTCAAGTACGCGGGTCATCGCTTCACCTCCGCTGCCCGGTTATCGCTATCGCGCTTCGCCTCTCTGAGCTCACGGCGGTTGCGCAATTCGCTGCGGATAGACCAAAGGCCGTCGGGCAGGAACATAATGATCAGCAGGAGCGACCCGCCGAGGATAAGCTGCCAGAGTTCCGGCGCGAATTCGAACGCGTAGGTTCTGAGCAGCTCGTAAACCAGCGCCCCGATAAAGGTCGCGCCGACATTACCGGTACCGGACAGGATGGTGATAAAGACAAAATCGCCTGATACCGGCCAGTAGACCATGGAATCCGGATCGACGTGTCCGACCGTCACCGCCATGATCACGCCACCGACGCCGGCGAGCAGACCGGAGAAGACGTATTTGATATGGATCGCTTTTTCCGCGGAATAACCGAGATACTCGACCCGGATCTCGTTCTCCCGCACGGCCATTGTCATCATCCCGAGGGTTGATTTCAGATACCAGTGCGCCGCTACCGCCGAGATATACGCAAAGACTGCAGCGCAAACGAACAGTATGGGTCGGTACATTTCATCGGCGGGGGTCATACCCAGGAAGCTGACCTGCTTGATCCCAAAACCGTCTGTTGACCCAAGCCATTCAGCCTTGGCCAGAACGCCATACAGGATCATCGAAAACGCCATGTTGAGCAGTGCGAAGAAGATCGCCCTGTACTGACGCAGCAGGAAGCCAAGGAAAAACGCTAGCAGGCCGGCAGTAGCAGTGCCGCAGATAAGCAGAACGAAGAGATCGTTTACGCCAAGAATCTGCATCATCGCGACTGTATAGGCGCCGAAGCCGAAGAACAGCGCGTGCCCGAACGACACAAGCCCTGTACGCCACAGGATCAGCAGACCGATCGCGACACAACCGCGCGACAGCGACTGCAGACCGATACTGCGCATCCATTCTTCAAGGAAGAAGTTGAGGACAAGAAGTCCGACGAGGCCGATTGTCAGCCCCCAGAATGTTTTATCGAACAAGCGGTTCATATCTTCCTCGCCTTGATCGGGGCAAACAGCCCTTCGGGACGGAAGATCAGCACAAGAGCCATGATCGCATAGATCACAAACAGTTCGACTTCCGGAAACAGATGGACGGCCGCGGCACGCGATACGCCGACGACGATGGCGCCGATAAGTGCGCCGGGAATGGAACCCATCCCGCCGATCACCACCACCGCAAATGCCAGAACAATCACCTCAACGCCGATGCCGGGCTGAACCGAGATAATCGGTGCATGATAAGCGCCGCCGAGGGCACCCAGGAACGTGCCGATCATAAAGGTGATCAGGAACACTTTGGTTACATTAATCCCCATTGCCATGCTGACTTCACGATCGAAGATCACGGCAAGAAGGATTTTTCCGAACTGGGTCCGGTTCAATCCATACCAGAGAACGAAGGCGACAATGAAAGACAGGGCGATCATCGTCAGCGCGTAATTATCGAAGACAAGGCCGGCTATTTCGCTATTACCGAGCAGCGCCATCGGCTGGAACGCCAGATACGGGTTCGTGCCCCAAATCAGCAGGATAACGTCTTCAAGCACCAGGAATGCAGCAAAGGTCGCAAGCACGACAATGTGCTCGTCGCGGTCATAGAGAAACTTAAGAAGACCGCGTTCAATGATGACCCCGAGCACGACACCGAGAAAAGCAGCGCTCAAGAATATCAGCAGAAACCCGCCGGCATCCGGCAATCCGCCCTTCGCCCAGAGACCAATAAGATAGGCAGTCAAATAGGCTCCAAATGCGTAGAACGCACCGTGGGTAACGTTCAGCACTTTCTGAACGCCGAAGATCACCGTGAGGCCGACCGCCACCAGAAACAGATATGACGAATAGACCAGGCCATCCACAAGGATGACGAGTAATAATTCAAAATCCAACGTAAGACCCCTGTCAGCTTTCGCGACGCCTCTTACGGGCGGCTTTTAGTGCGAATTCAGGCAAAAAAGCGGGAGGCGGACAATCCGCCTCCCGCTGTTTCAGCAGTTGATTAGCACTTCGCACCTTTCATGCCACCTTCGAGCCACTCGGCAGAGCCGACTCCTTCAGGAGGGTTGACGCATTCCGGCGGGAAGATAACGACGTCTTTGAGGACCATTTCGCCCTTTTTGTCGTCCCACACGGTGACGCCCCAGCGGTCATCGGTGACGATCTGATGGCCTTTCGACAGGCCCATCGTGACGTTGCCAACGAAGGACGGGAACGTGGCACCCTTAAGCGAGGCAATAACCTGTTCCGTTGTCGGGAACTTACCGGCTTTCTTGGCTGCATCGTCATAAGCGAACTTCGCGGCAAGATAACCCTGCGCATACTGGTAGGCCGGCTGTGACGGAGGTTCGCCATACGCCTTGCGGTATTCCTTCTGGAACCACACATTAAGCGGCGTCTGGTCGTCCGCGACATACATGCCGTACGGTCCACGCGTCCCAACCATAATTCCCTGCGGGAAAGTCTTGCCAAGACGATAGGCAACCGTTTCGCCGACCGTCAGTACGAACAGCTTGCGTTTGAACAGACCACGCGCGGATGCCTGGCCAATAAAGGCTTCAAGATCGCCGCCCCAGAAGCTGGAGTGCACGAGGTTTTCCTTCGCCCGCGACAATGCCGAGATTTCCGTGCCGTACTGGCCCGAGAAAAGTTTGGGGAACTGAGGCTTGCTGGAGGCTTTGGCTTCAGGAACCAGAGCTGCCATGGCGAGCTGGAAATCACGCCAGGAATCCTGGCCCCAGGCATAGTTCTGGTTGATGCCGGCAATGCCTTTGACTTTGCCTTTCATCTTGGCGGCAATGTAGCGGGCCGCCGAGACGTTATTCGCAGTCGCGTGGTTGATGGTGCGGAAAACGTATTTGGGATCTTTATTGATTTCCTCGAACACGCGCGTTGTGCCGCAAACCGTCTGGATCGTCAGAACCTTGAGTTCTTCAGAAACTGCGGTCGTCGCAGCACATGTGCCGGAAGAGATAATGCCGATGATCGCATCTACATTGTCTTTCTGAACCTTGTTGCGCAGCTCGGTGACCTGCTTGGTACCGCCGCCGGCTTCATCATAGATCAGCGCTTCAACCTGACGACCGGCAAAACCCTTGGTGTTGTAGGGTGCGGGCAGTTCGCCGTTATTGATACCGCGAACGATCAACTCTGAGCCGTTCTTTGCCGGAATGCCGAATGCAGGTGCTGCAGCGCCGGTGAGAAACGTCGGCGTACCGATTTTAACGGTCTGCGCGAGTGCCGCACCGCCGCCAAGCGCAACAGCGCCTGCGACTACGGCGCCAAGAAAGCGCATTGCGGGTGTAGATGTCGTGAATTTCATTTGGACCCTCCCAAAGTGGTCTTTTGACGTATTTATTTGGCTGTTTCGGCCTCGTAGGACCGTTGCAGTAGAAACTCTATAGAATTCGTCGAAAAGGTCTAGCCCCGTTTATTTCGCAGCTATACTCTTTATTGCTTAGATACCAAAGTATTGACCAATATATCGGCGGTATCCAGCTTATCCATCTCCCGAACCGTAGTCTCAATGGATTTAATTCGCTCGTCCGGGTGGCGACAATAGGTCGCGCAGCCGCGAAATTTTATGGCGACCTCCTCGAAGTCCATCGGCGCCTTCGTGCTGCCGCGCGCATGATCGGCACGGCCCGAGAAAACCTGCCCGTCCTGCAGCATCACATCGATCAGCGTCGTCACATTTGTATAGCCATCGCCAGCGGCGTCATACGCCGCGTAGTCGACCTTCCCCATCATCGCGCGGACATCCGTCCGATTGAGCATATCGGTCGTGAACTCCCCAAGCCCGGCCTGCCGTTCAATAGCAACAATCGCGAGCGTGAACTCCATCGAGAACTTCGCCTGCATTCCGTCGACCGGATTGTGATGAATGAGTGTTTTCAGAACGCGGTCGTTGGTTTTCACAGATATCCGGGCGATCTTTTCGGGCGCAACTTCATGCTCGCTGAGCAATGCCAGCAGACACCCCGCACCGGGATGGGTCAGCGCCCCATTGGGATGGGGTTTTATCCAAACGCCAGGATCATCAAACACCCACGGGCTTCCCAACCGCCCGACAATCTCAGATGAATCGTACCCACCGGCCGCCGCCGCGAAATAGCCGACAGGGCCGTGCAACGCATCCGCCGCCGCGGTCAGGCCCCTTGCTGCCAGGTCGACTGCGGTAATGCCGGCCTGCGCGGCCTGTGCCGGGTGCAGGATTTCAGCCATTGTGCCGAAATTGCGCCGGATGCCCGATGCGTGGCTTGCGGCTATACCGATGGCATTCACGGTCTCAGCCCGGCCAAGTCCCTTCAGAATAGCTGCCGCTATCGTGGCACCGAACACATTCATCGTGCCGGTCGTATGAAACCCGTCACCGTAATGCCGCGCCGCAATCGCATGATTTAGCCGCGACGACACCTCGACCCCGGCGAGGTATGCCCGAAGGATTTCCATACCGGAGGCGCCAATAGCCTGCCCCTCCGCCAGCACCACCGGCAAAACGGCGCCACTTGCATGAATACCGCCGGTACGGTCGGCGCGAACCTGTGGCGTGGTGTCATCGAAATTATCCGCATGGATCGCGGTGGCATTGGCGAAGGCGGCGAATCGCGGCGGGGCGGAAAGCGACGTGCCGATAATCGCGCTGCCCTGTCCGCCGAACCCCTGAGCCGCAATATCTTCCCGCACAATCCGGGCCGCATCGGAAACGGAACCGGCAAGTGCCAGGCCCAGCGAATCGAGAACATGAATTTTCGCGCGCTCGATAACCGTGCCGGGTATATCCGCGGACAGAACCGATGCGGCAAAATCAGCAATAGCCGCCGTCACGTCGCTCCCTGCATCACCGCTCATGCCGGTCTCCCCTTTTGTCTTTTTCGAAACATACTAGTATGCCGCTACTGTAAACAGCCTCAGCCTGATCGGACATATCTTGAACTGCTCTGACGTCATCACCCGCTACCTGGAAGCAGCCGGCATAAAACATATCTTCGGCTATCCCGGCGACCCGAGTGTCGAGCTGCTGGAAACGGCCCGGCGCAACGGTATCGAATTCGTCCTTGCCCGACGAGAGGGAACCGCCGGGCTTATGGCTGCCGCTTACGGACAAATCACCGGAAAGCCGGGCGTCTGCCTGTCGACACTCGGCCCGGGGTCTTCGAACCTCGTCAACGCGGTTGCGTCTGCAATGCTCGACCGGACGCCGATGATCGCCCTGTCAGGCCAAATCGACGGCAAGCGGGAACACACATTCACTCACCAGGTGCTGGACCATAACGCGATGTTCTCGCCGATCACCAAATGGACGGCGCCTATCCGCACGGACACGGTCGCAACCGTCATGCGCCGCGCTATGCGGACAGCGGTCGCCGAACGGCCGGGACCGGTACATATCAGCACAGGTGCCGATGTCGTCGGCGCGGAGGCAACGGACACCGAAATCCGCCTGCCACCGATGATCCGCCAGGGTGGCGGGTTCGAGACATTCACGACAAACGGCGCGCCCTCTGCAACAACCATGATTCGCGCGGCAAGACGCCCGGTGATCCTCGCCGGCATAGGTGCTGTGCGCGCCGGTGCGACGGATGCGCTGACCCGCCTCGCAGAAGAATACGGCTGCCCGGTCGTGGTCGCTCCGATGGCCAAGGGCGTCATCGCGGAAGATCACCCCTATTTCGCAGGCACGCTCGACATGGCCTGCAACCAGTTCGTCTGGGATTTCCTGTCCGGTGCCGATCTGATCATCGCTGCCGGTTTCGATCCCGTGGAACTCATCAAGCCATGGACACCGGGTGCGCCGGTCATCCATGTCGATACCACCCCGAATACCGATCAGATTTACCTGTCCAATGTAGAAATGGTGGGCGACGTTTCCGCGGCCCTGGATCACCTGCGGTCAGGGATCGGCCAGGGCGCGCGCTGGCGCGAAACCGAGATCGCCGATCACCGCGTCCGGCTGAACGAGCTGTACTATGCAGGCAAGACGCCGGGAAAACTCAACCCGACCGACGTGGTCGATGTCGCCCGCGCCGTGATGCCGCGCGACACTGTCGTCACAACCGACGTCGGCTCGCACAAGCTTCTGGTCGGTCAGGGATGGACGACCTATGCGCCGAAGGGCGTGCTGATGTCGAACGGGTTGTCATCGATGGGCTTCTCATTGCCCGCCGCGATGACGGCGAAACTGCTGATGCCCGAACGCGAGATCGTCTGCTTCACCGGCGATGGCGGGCTAGCCATGGTGCAAGGCGAATTGCGCCTCGCCGCCAGCCTGAAGCTCGGCATGAAAATTATCGTGTTCTGCGATAACAGCCTGAACCGCATCGAGCTCAAACAGATGGCCCGGCAATACCCGTCATCGGGTACCACCATCGACCCGACCGACGTGGTCAAACTGTCAGAATCGATGGCGTGCGACGCCGTCGAGGCCGATACAATCCAGGAACTCGAAGCGGCGTTGAGTGCCGCGCAGGCACCGGATCGTCCGCTGGTGATCGCGGCCAACATCGATCCGGCGCAATACGCGGCACAGTTCTAGGGAAATTCAAGACACCCCGATATCATTCGGGATATCAATTCGCCCGACTTATTTGGTATGTGCCCGCATCCGATCGGATGCGCCGTCGGCGAAGCCCCAGTTATCGCCCTGTAATTCAGGCGGGCGTTCCCAGTCCGCCGGCATACCGACCTTGTAACTTTCGTCGACCTGCTCGACCTCCGCCGTGTACTCGATCACGTAGCCGTTCGGATCCACGAAATAGGCGAAGATGTTGTTGCCCGGACCATGACGTCCGACACCCCATTCGGTCGGGAAGCCCGACTGCTTCATGCGTCCCGCGCCGAACATCAAGGCATCATGGCTCGGCATCTCAAACGCACAATGGTTGAAGGTCGGGGTATTGATCGTTGTATAGGCGATTGCATGGTGGTCGCTGCTGCAGCGGATAAAATCCATGAACCCCGTGCGATCGGTAAGTTTGAACCCCAGCAGATCGATGAACTGTTCGCTCTGCGCTTCGCGGTCCGGCGAATTCAGAACCACGTGGCTGAGCTTGATGGGGCGATCCTTCGCAGCAGGCTGCGCTGCATGCGTCGCAAGCCCGGCTGAAATACAGTATTCGCGATCGTTCAGGTCCCGGAAAACAAAACCGTAACCGCCCGCCGCACCGCCGAGGTCGCCAGCCGCATCAACCGACGCACCGAGGCCCTTCGCTTTTTCGTACAATCCATCGACGGCCTGTTTGTCGTCTGCGGCAAGATTCACACGCAGGAGCTTTTTATCGCCGCCTTCGCGCAGCGCCAGCACATGGTGCTCGGACCCCGTACCACGCAGATAGACGGTACCGCCTTCCTCCGCCGCTGTTTCCAGTCCCCAGCAGTCCTCGTAAAATTTCTTTGCCGCCGCCAGGTCCGGGACCCGGAACTCGGCGCTGCGAAGCCCGGTAACTTTGGGGTCTGCCATTGTGATCTTCTCCATATTCCTGCGGGCGACATGTGCCCGGCATATTTCCAATCGTAATATTTTGGGCGACATGGGTGAAGGGCCCATTCGCATTCAAATGTGAGAAAGGTATTTTACTTGATTAATCCGTACACGGAATATTATATCTGTGCCAGAATTCAGCCAGACCTCGCGAGCCCAACGCACATAAGGAATAACCAATGAAAATATGCCGCTTCAATGACGACCGCCTTGGTATCATCGTGGATGGAACCATCCGGGATGTAACGGCAGCGCAGGACGAAATTCGTGCAGCCCATCCTTACGTGTCCTATTCGGATGCCATCATCGCCGCCCTGCCCGAATGGCGCGGCAAGCTGGAAGACATGGCCACCAAGGCCGACCCGATCGCCATCGACGGCGTTCACCTGCATTCGCCGATCGCGCGCCCCGGCAAGCTGATGGCAGCCCCCGTCAACTACAAGGCACATATCGACGAAGCCCAGGCTGATCCGGGAATTCGCCATATCGAACGCACCATGAAAATCCGCGAAGCCGGCATTTTCCTGAAATCAAACACCGCCCTGATCGGCGCATCGGACACGATCCCGATCCGCTTCCCCGACCGCCGCAATGATCACGAATTCGAATTTGTGATCGTCATCGGCAAGGAATGCAGCAACGTTTCCAAGGAAGATGCGCTTGATGTCATTGCCGGCTACACGCTCGGCCTAGACATGACGGTGCGCGGCCCCGAAGACCGCAGCGCGCGTAAATCCTGCGACGGTTATGCGGTGCTGGGTCCATGGTTCGTCACCGCGGACGAAATTGCCGATCCGGATGACGTCGCCTTCCATGGCTCGGTCAACGGTGTCGTCAAGCAGGACGCCAATACGAAAGACCAGGTGTTGAGCGTTCGCGAGTTGATCGAATACGCCTCGCAGTACTACACGCTGTATCCCGGCGACATAATGTACACGGGTTCACCCGAAGGTGTCAGCGAGGTGAAGGCCGGAGACGAGCTGCATTTCGTCTGCGACCAGATCGGCGAGTTTAAAATCGGGATCGCAAAATAACGCTAGAGCTTCGGGTCGGGGCTGCCATGGCCGAGCAGAATATTGCCATACAGCCCCGTCTGAAGGTCCCAGACCAGTCCGATATGCTGTGAAACAGCGTGCACGTCACGCCAGGCCCGCTGCATCGGGTGACTGGTTTCCAGGCCGCGGCCGCCGGTAAGCGGCAGAAGTTCGTCGACGGCATCGCAACAATTCTGCGCGACATGTCCGAGGTTGAGCCGGTAACGGCCACGTTCGACCATCTCGAAAGCCTCGCCCGCCTGCCCTTTTGAGACAATCTCGCCGCGTAGTTGCGCCATGACGGCATCGGCGGCATCAAGCAGCGCCGTCGCCTTGCCGATGCGCTGATGCACCGTTGCGACCCGCGAAAGATCGGCACCGGTCACCGACTGGCGGCTCGTCAGGTCGGCGATGACGGCATCCAGCGCGCCTCGAGCCGCCCCGAGTGCGGGCCCGATGATATTGAACGGGAACACGGCGAATAGCGGCAGCCGGTAAAGATAACTGCCATGGGTATCGGAGCCCGGCGTCGCCTCACCGCGCAGATCGCGTACCCGCATCATCCGGTACGGCGGTATAACCGCGCTTTCGACGACGATATCGTTGCTGCCGCTCGCCGTGAGCCCGGCGCTGTTCCAGGCATCTTCCACTTTGCAATGGGCCAGATCGACCATGGCAAAGACCGGGTCGGGCGGCCCGTTTCCGCCCTCCGCCGGCACCGGCACCATCAGGACGGCCCAGCCGCAGTGATCCACCCCGCTGGAAAACCGCCAGCGGCCGCTGATGTGCAGATCGTCTCCATTGCGTTCCGCCGAAACACCAACAGGCAGAAAAGACGTCGCTACGGCAACATCCGCATCATCGCCCCAGATCTCTCCCTGGGCCTGATCGGGAAACATACCGGCCACCCATCCATGACAGGCAAGGATACCCCCGACCCAGGCACTGGACGCGCAGGACCGCCCCAGTTCGCGGGCGAACGCCGTCTGCGCGCCGTAATCCAGTTCCATGCCGCCATACCGGGCGGGCTGCAATGCACGGTAAAACCCGGCCTCGCGGAAATCGCGGTCGGTCTCTTTCGATACCCGCCGGTCGAGCTCCGCCTGACGCGCACGCTCGACAAGCACCGGTCCCAGGTCACGGGCACGGTCGACAAGCTGTGCCTCAAGCGCGGCTTTATCCACCATCGGCTCAGGCGTCGGTGGTGACGTTTACCGGGAAGTATTTAACCAGCCAGTCCTGGATGATGTTAATCACCCGGGTATTCGATTCCGCCATCATGAAGTGATCCGTATCAGCGGTCAGGTGCAGATCGGTCGGCTGACCCGCACGCTTGAACATCTCCACCGATTGTTCGGTGGGCGTCACGGAATCAACCGAGCTGTGGAGCAGCAGAACCGGGTTCGGCGCGATATTGCCGATCACGTCTTCGGCGGTGAAATCCATCATCCCCTGCGCGGTGTCCGCCGTAAACTGCTGCACCGAACCGGACGGCATATTATTCCGCAGATGTTCGGGAATCGGCACAATCGCATAGCGGTCGACAAAGAGCGGCTCGCCGGTTTCCTCACGGTGTTTTTTGCCTTCCGCCAGCATCTTGGTGAACGCATCCCACATTTCCGGCGTCGGGTGCTGGCCGCGGAACTTGCGCTCGCCGTTACCCCAGCCGCCGGACGAGATCACGGCTCTAACCCGGTCGTCCACGCCACCGGTATAGACCGCCACCGCCGCACCAAAGCTTGATCCGACGAGACCAATCCGGTCGGAATCGACCTCGGGCCGTGACTGCAGGAAGGTCAGCGCCGAGCGTGTGTCCTCTACCTGGTCAAGACACAGCAGATGGCCGAACAGGCCATCACTATCGCCGCAGCCACGCATATCGAAGCGCAGCACCACATAGCCCCAGCGGCAGAACATCGCGGCAGGCCCGGTCACGTTGCCGGCATTCTTTCGGCTGCCGAAACCGTGCAACACGATGATCGCCGGACGGCTTTCTCCCGCCGCCAGATCATCGGGAATATGAACGACGCCCGATATATTCAGATCGCCGGATTTAAATGTAACCGCTTCTTCCATTAGTGCCTCCGTGGGGTTTGTTCCTTATATACGCCGTGCCGATATCACAGGGCAACGCTGGACCGTCTGGGATGCGCTTGATACATCTATGCTTATGGAAATGATCAACCGTACCGTCACAGAATCCGCCCTTACCCGGTTTACCGCAAGCCTTTTCATCGCGGCCGGCGTCCCGGACTCCGATGCCGACCTGATCGCTAGGGTGGTCGTCTGGTCGAACCTCCGCGGGGTGGATTCCCATGGCGTCCTGCGCGTTCCGGGATACCTCGCGCGGCTCGAGAACGGCATCAACAATCCGACACCTGAATTCACAATCCCGACCGATTTGCCCGCGGCCGCTGTGCTGGAGGCCGACCGTGCCTTCGGACAGGTCGCTTTGGGGCGCGCCTCGGCCATCGCCATCGACAAGGCCTCGACCGCGGGCATCGGCCTCTGCCTCGTGCGCCGGTCAACCCATATGGGCGCCATCGGCTATTTCGCGCTTGAAGCCGCAGCCGAAGGGATGGCGGGAATCGTCATCAACGTATCCCGCCCCAACATGGCCTATCCGGGCGCGCGCAGCGCCGGACTTGCAACCAGCCCGATCGCCATAGCCGTGCCGGGTGCCGCCCACGCGCCGCTGATGCTCGACATGGCAACCGCGACCAAGTCGATGGGCAAAATCCAGCTCGCGCGCGATACCGGCGAGCCGCTCGGCGAAGGCTGGGCGGTCGATGCCGACGGCAACCCGACGACCGACCCCCAGAAAGCCGTCATCCCGACGGCGCTGGGCGGGCACAAGGGTGGCGGGCTGTCACTGATGTTCGAATGCCTGACCAGCCTGATGGTCGGCAATCCCCTGATCGCGCCGTTTATCGAAGGTGCGCCCGATGGCCGCCGCCATTCGCAGAACGGCCTGGTGATCGCCATCGATATTTCGAAATTCGGCGATGTCGGCGACTATGCCCGCGAGGTCGACCGGCTCGCCGCCGCAATCAAATCCCTGCCCCGCGCGGACGGGGTCGACGAAATCCTGGTGCCGGGCGAACGCGGCGACAGGGTGCTGGACACAAGACGCGTGAGCGGCATACCCCTGCCGGCGGGGACCTGGAAACGCCTGGAGGAGGCCGCGAAGCCGCTCGGCGTGGAGATGCCGGAAACGATCTAGCGCGCCGAAAACGCCCGCTTGAAAATCAGACGGCACTCCGCGAGGTCCCAGTTCCGCTTATAGACAGTCGGTGCGCCGGGCATGACACGGGCGCAGAGGAATCTCGGTGCCGGTGTATCGGTCAGGAATTTTGCCGCTGCCGGTATTTCATCGGGGGACGAGATCGTCATCACAGACGGTATCCCCGCCCCTTCGGCCATCTTCGCCAGATCGGTACGGCGCGAGGTGTGGCCCGGCTGACCACCGGTTTCGCCGTGCTGGCCGTTATCGACGCAGACGATGGTCAGATTGTCGGGCATCACGGATGCAACCGTCGCCAGCACACCGGCATTCATCAGCAATTCACCGTCGCCGGTCATCACGGCAACCTGCCGATCGGGTGCTGACAGCGCCATGCCAAGCCCCATGGAGACGGCGGCGCCCATGGCACCGCCGAGGGTGATCAGGTTGTCGGCTTCCTGGGTCCACGCGGCCGAATCTTTTGCGGTGCCGGCAAGGCCTGCGAGGAGCAGGTAATTTTCAGGATTCGGGAATAGCTGCGTCAGCAGGGTTTTCCGGTCGATGGTGCTGTCGGGAAAATCCGCCATATCAGAACGCCTTCGCGCCGAGGAATTTCTGGGTCAGGATCAGGGCAACACCCTGCCCGGCCACGTAGGATGCCGAGATGGCGCTATCGACGGCCTGGTCCAGTTCGTCATCGCGCTCGACACGGATGCATTGGACCCCCATGGCTTCCAGTACCGGCACCACCGCCTGGCCCATGGGATATTGCCACGGGTTCTGTTCACCGTATTCACCGCGCATGGTGACGATCATCAGCATGGGGAACCGGCCACCCTGTATGAGCGAGAGCATGTTCGGCACGTTACCGACGCCGGATGACTGCATCAGCAATACGCCACGCCCGCCGACCAGATCGGCCCCGGCACAAAGTGCAACGCCTTCCTGTTCACTGGATAGCAGCACCGTGCGGGTGCGGTTGTCTTCATCCGCCATCTCGACAAGGACAGAATTCCCGAAATCCGGCACGTAGGAAAACAATGTCACGCCCGCACCGGCCAGCTTGTCGAAGATCCGCTTCGACCAGTCCTGCTGAGACAGGGCCGTGCTCATGCGCCAAAGCCGTATAGCGAGACAGGATTATCGACCAGTATCTGTTGGCGTGTCGCATCGTCCCCGGCCCAGTCCATGAACTGGTCGAACAGGTCGGTATCATTCGGCATCGGGTGATCCCACAGGATCGGGTGCGGCCAGTTGGTGCCCCAGATAACCCGGTCCGTCCGTGTTTCGATCATCGCGCGGGCAAACGGGGTCATATCGTCATAAGGCGGGCCCAGATCCGACAGCCGGTACCAGCTCGAAACCTTGCCCCAGACATGATCGGTTTCCCGCATCAGCCGCAGCAGAGCCTGAAAGCCGACATAATCCACGCCCTGCCCGCCGCGCACCCGGCTGAGGTGATCAATCACGATGGGCACCGGCAGGTTGCGGAGCAGGTCTTCGAGTTCCGCTATTTCTTTTGAATCGTTCACATGCAGGACGATATGCCAGCCGAGATCCTTGATGCGGTTCGCCATCGGCATAAGCTGTTCCGACCCGACCCCGCCCTTGAGCATGGTCGACAGCCGGATACCCCGCATACCGCCGGCATCCAGTTTCTCCAGTTCATCATCGGCAATCTCCGGATCGACCACGGCAATGCCGCGCAGACGATCCGGCGCGGTGGCGATTCCGTCGAGCGAGGCGCGGTTATCGGACCCATGGGCGCTGCCATGAACGATGACGCCGCGATCCAGTCCCAGCATGTCGAGCAACGCCAGATAGGTCTCTATCCCGGCATCCGGCGGCGTGTAACCACGGCCTTCGGAATAGGGAAACCTGGATGCCGGTCCGAATACATGCGCCTGGGTGCAGCACGCGCCGGCCGGCGGTTTGATCTTCGGTGGCCGGAGGTTGTAATCCGGTCCGGGACAGGGGCGTGTCATGGCTGGTTTACTCCGCGTCCCAGGCCAGCGAGTTACCCACCCAGTGGGTCAGGGTTTCGACATCTTCCGGCTCATAGACATGGCGGGGTGGCGTCTCGAACGTGGATTCGGGCTTGATCCGGATGACACAACGCTGCTCTTCGACTGCCAGCTTCCGAAGTTTCTCGCGTTCGGGCTCAGGCATCGCCTTTTCCGCCATGAGCTCGCAGATCGCGATCAGCAGATCGTCACCGCCCTCTTCCTCGACCACGGCGTTGCCATAGACCGTGATATAGGTCGGCGGCCAGTTTTCATCGAGTACGCAGAGCGACACACGACCGTCACGCGCCACCGCCTTCGGCTTTGAGCGTCCGAGCATCGACGAGACAAGAATATCCTCGCCATCCATCACGTAATAGACGCAGGACATGGACGGACCATGCGCCTTTCTCGGATACCCGAATACGCAGGTTCTGTGAGTCCGTACGAATTCCCGGCGTTCTGCTCCGTTCATGGTTCCATCCCTTTATTATGTTATCGGATTATTGTTTCTTCCACTCGGTCTCGTCTTCCCAGCCTTCTTCGACATCACGGACAGACGTTTCCGGCGTCACATCGGCTGGCACCTGGCGTTGCAGGGTCCGCCGGCCGTTTTCAGGCCAGTCACCGGCTGCGGCGCGGTCGGCCGCATCGGTCCATGCCTGCGACCAGTCGCCGAGCGAATAGCCGTGCCAGGGTGATTCAGGACGCAATTCCGGCAACCCGAGTTTATCCCAGAGCTCCTTGCCCGCTTCCATGTAGGGTTTGGTCGGCAACGCCAGCGGCGGCATCGGCGATTTCATCGTCGCGTCGATCAGCAGCGTCGAATCCTCCTCGCCGGAGCTTTCGCGTTTTGGCCCGTGACCCTGGCCGCGATGACGCAGCACCTCTACGTCCTCGTCAGGATTCAGGCGGTATCCCATTGCCCACAGGATCGCATCGGCGTTATCGGCGTCGATGTCCTCGTTCACGGCAATCGTGATCTTGCCGCAATCGCCCTTGAAGCTCGCAGCGCCGTAAAGCGCCCGCCAGACTTCAGTCCGCGGGGTTTCAGGATCGACCGTAATGATGGTGACGCGCAACAGGCCGGTCAGCGGCTCGTGCAGCTGGACTTTCTTCACGCCCTTGATGCCCAGGTGGTCGGTCAGATGTGCCTTGAACAGCGGCTCATACGCGACCCGCTTGATGACCGAGCTTTCGGACGGCGCGACCTGCGAAATATAGGACGGGATGACCGCATCCTTGCGATGCGTGATCGCCGTTACCTTCATCGGCAGGTTCAGTTCTTCCAGCGCCACATGGCCATGGCTCTCACCGAACGGACCTTCGGGCTCCAACATGTCGGTATCGATATACCCTTCAATCACCACTTCGGCCTCGGCGGGTACCATCAGGTCGACGGTACGCGCGCGCACGATGTTGATCGGCTCGCCGGCAAGACCACCTGCGACATCCAGTTCTTCCATGCCGATGGGCAGTTTCTGCGGCCCCATGAAAGCGACATAAGGCGGGCAGCCGACGACAATCGCACAGGGCAGCTTTTCGCCACGCGCCTTGTGCGTCTTCCAGTGCATGTACCCTTCAGCACCACCGACACGCGTTGCCATGCGAACGACCAGCCGGTCGGATGATTTGAGGCCCGCACGATAGGTGCCCATATTCTGGGTGCCGGTATCGGGGTTCTTGGTGATGACGTTCGTCGCGGCCAGTGTGGGCGTCGAATCGAAACCCGGAGTCGATAGGGGTACCGGCAGGCGAACCAGCCCGCCGTCTTCGGCCAGCAGGTCTTCGCCATCGATAACCACATCATGGCACGGCGCATCTTCTACCACGCGCGGCGGCACCGGATTGGCGATCGCGTGGGACCATTTGGCCGCGATGCCATCGACCGTCGTATCCATCCCGGTCGCATAGATATCCTGATTGGCAGCAAGCGCACCGATGACGACAGGGATATCGTACTGACGGCCCTTGGAATCTGTGGGATTGGTAAACAGAAAGGCTTTGCGTTGATCTTCGCGCAGGCCACCCCTGAACTGCCAGCGCACAAGCGCCGACATTTCTGTATCCTTGTTTACGGGCTCATCGACGACATAGAGAAGATCACGCGCCTTGAGCTCCTCGATATGCTGTTGAAGATCACGGTATACGCGCTTGCCTGAGGAGGCGTCCATTTAGCATTACTCCCTTAAAGTCCGACCGCCTTTATGCCATGGCGGCGACCGAAAGGAAAAACGCAAATGAAGGTTTCAGCGCGATGGGTTTCGACTGGTTGAAAACAGCGCATCCGGGGCTTTATTTGCCCCTTCACATATCAACCCCGCATCACGGGATTGAGGAACCTGCCGATCGGACCGGTCAGTCTGGTCGCCCCGTTGCGGACAGTCAGGCAGAGACACGGTCCATTACTATCGGCCACCGGCGCATGGTCCTTTGCACTGTCAGCCAGCGACACGTCACCCTTGCCGAAATGATCATCGCCATCTGCATAACCACCACTAAGGACAAGGGTGAATTCCTCTCCCCGGTGCGTGTGGGACGGCACTTTCTGCCCCGCCCGTATCCGCAACAGCGAAATACGGACATCTTCATCCCTGACCAGGCTTGCTTCCTCGATGCCTCTACCCGTCCGTTTCCAGTCAAGATCGGACAGGCTGCCATCCAGATAGGTACGCAGCGGTGGTGGAATGATTTCGAGTGTATCACGGTCAAATTCGATCAACGGCGCGGAATCTTCTTCCTCGGGGCCATCTATCTTCGCCAGGATTGCCTCAAGCGCACCCGGTGAAACGGCTTCAACCTCGCCCTCTTCCAAAAGAACCGCACTGACGGTCTCGAACGTTTCGACGCGGTCGCGACATTCCGCACAAATCGCCAGATGGCTACCAACCACCAGCGCTTCGGGACCCGGCAGGCTGCCATTTGCATATTCAACCAGAAATTCATCTGACAGATGGTGTGTAATCATAGCTCTTCTCCGGACAACTGTTCTCTGAGACGGCGCATGGCAATGCGCAGGCGCGATTTCACGGTACCAAGCGGCATATCCAGTTCCGCGGCTATCGCCTGGTGCGTCATTTCTTCGTAAAAAGCTTTCTGCACCAGCAGAAGCTGTTCTTCAGGAAGCGTCTTTATATACTCACGAACAATCTTTGCCCGCTCACTCTCGGAGTAGACCTGCTCTCCATCGGGCTGGGCCGATATGTTCTGGAAAAATGGATCTTCGGGGTCGAGCGGTGCCCGCTTTTCGCGCCGCAGAAGATCGATACGACGGTTCCGGGCGATTGTGTAAATCCAGGTGGATGCCGATGCCTTCGCGGGATCGTATTGTTCTGCTTTTCGCCAGACCAGAACCATTGCTTCCTGCATCACTTCTTCGGCTTCCTGCAGGCCCGCACCACCCTTGATAAGCACTGCCTTCAACCGCGGCGCATAGAACCTAAACAGGTCCTCGAACGCCGCACGGTCCTTGCGGTCAGCAATGGCGCGGATGCAGGCCGCCATGTGCTTCATGTCTGCGTTCTTTACCGGTGCTTTCCCGCCGGACTTCACACCAGGTTTGCTTTTCATATTCGGATAGAACCCCTTAGAATCAGCCTTCCACGCCCCTGAGACAGGTATTCCATCCAAAGCACGGGCTTTAGTGGCTTCTGAATTCATCAACGTCTGCATAAGCCAAAATTTCCTTAATGTCTCTATTGCGGTCGTCGGGGCTGTTCCGCACCGTCTCGAATTTTTACGCAACAACGGCGGGTTTGGATCTCCAAAAAATGGCCCCGCCGAAGCGGGGCCAGGATCTATCGACCTATTTGGTTTATTCCTGGGGGGGAAGAATAACCTTGTCGATAACGTGGATAACGCCGTTAGTTGCGACGATATCGGCGCTGACTACGTTCGCGTCATTGATCATGACGCCGGACATGGCGTCTACGCTGACTTTTCCGCCCTGGACGGTCGCAACACTGAGCTTCTTGCCGGCGATGTCACCAGACATCACTTTTCCCGGCACGACGTGATAGGTCAGAATAGCGACAAGCTTGCTCTTGTTCTCAGGCTTTAGCAGGGATTCGACAGTGCCTGCAGGCAATTTTGCGAAGGCAGCGTCAGTAGGCGCAAAAACAGTAAACGGCCCTTTACCCTTCAGAGTATCAACAAGACCGGCAGCCGTGACCGCGGCGACAAGTGTTTTAAACTGGCCAGCGCTGACGGCTGTGTCGACAATATCGGCAGCCTTTGCCGGAAGCGATACAACGGCAAGGGTCATAGCGATAGCTGTTGCACCAAGCATAGACTTAAAATTTTTCATCACACTCTCCATTTATAAAAATATTAAAGAGAGAATCGTTGACTTCTCCCACTACCAAACAGGTTTTTTGTTTATCCAATCTGGTAATAATATAGCTACGAAAGGTTTTTTTATTTGGTTTTCGAAAATATTATATTTTTTCAAATAACCGTAATTTTCGCCGACAATCGATGTGCCCACGCACAAAATGCGTCACAGGTCTGAGCCTCCAAACCCGATGCCGCGGTTCCTGGACTGATTTACGCTCCGCGGCCCGCACTGGATTTTATCAAACACTTTTCGGTTCAACCTGAAAGCGCCTCCACAAACCGCAGAAATTTTCCGGGAAACTGTCGGATTGTTTTACACAATTCAGCTGGCGCACTTCTTCAAGCACGCGCAACGCCTTGAAAACCGAGCCATCACGCAAGTGGCACGATTTTTGCTGATAACACCCCGGGTGTCGGGAGCCTTCATCAGGATGATGAAAGCTCCGGCCTAGACGGCGACAGCAGGCGTCTGACACCTACCCCGGGCGACCTGCAAAAAAGAGCGGCGATCCAGCATATCCGGATCGCCGTTTCTTTATGCGGAAACAGGTAGTTCCGGGACGGGCGCGAACAGGCCCCGCCACCATAATATTGCCACAGTTAAGTCACACCCTGCCGGCAGGCCACTCCAGTAACTTGGCCATCACGGTAACCCGAAAAAAGTCACACAACGGAGGTATGATGAACCTGAAATATTCGGCCTGGGCAGACATGCTCGGCCTGAAAACACGCCCCACGCAAAACCGGTCCCAACCGGAAGTCGGCGATGTATTTGTCTGCAGAATAGAAAACGGCCCTGTCGAATACGCCCAGGTGATCGGCGTATACGAAGAGGCCGCGCAGATTGAACATATCCGGTTCCGGCTGGTCTACGGCTACCAGACCAAAACCGCAGAGATGGGTGAACGCACCCTGGCCGCAGAACTTTTTCACAAGCGCTTCACGCGCCGCCTGGAAGCTGCACAAGCGCAATAAACACCACCGTCATGCCCGCGCCAGGACACCATAGTGTTCCTGGCGCAGCACATGCCACACCGACTGTTTATTTTTCCCTGGCCGGTATTCACGGTCTTGCAGAAGGCCCGGTTTCCCGCCTACGATTACGCATCAAAACGGGGCCGTACGCCGCACAATTACCCACAGGAAAAACAAGAACATGACCATCGAAATCGATCGGCCCGACAATATCGGCAATCCACAACTCCGCTGGGGCAGTGATGCCGTTGCCGAAACCATCCGGTCCATCGGTGTGGATTATATCGCCCTGGTGCCGGGCGCGAGCTTTCGCGGGTTTCACGACAGCATCGTGAATTATCTCGGCAATGCAGAACCGCAGATGGTGGTCTGCCTGCACGAAGAACATTGCGTCGCGATCGCCGACGGCTATGCAAAGGTCACAGACCGGCCGATGGCCGTCGCACTGCATTCCAACGTCGGGTTGATGCATGCAAGCATGGCAATCTTCAATGCCTGGTGCGAGCGCAACCCGATGCTGATCTTCGGCGCGACCGGCCCGCTGGATGCGCATATCCGCCGCCCCTGGATCGAATGGATTCACACGTCATCCAATCAGGCATCGATCATCCGCGACTACATAAAATGGGACGACACACCCGGCTCGGCCCAGGCAGCGGTTGAATCGGTATTGCGTGCCTGGCAGATCACTCAGACCCCGCCACACGGCCCCGTATATGTGTGCCTCGACGTCGGCATGCAGGAAGCCGAAATAGAAGGCGAAATCCATTTTCCGCCGGCCGAACGATATGCGCCGGCCCGCGAGGTCGCGGCCACGGACGACGACATCGACCGTATTATTGACGCGTTCGAGTCCGCAGAAATGCCCGTGATCATGATGGGCCGCGTCGGCTGCGACCCTGCCGAGTGGGACAACCGCATCGCGCTGGTCGAAGCACTGGATGCCGTCGCGGTGTCCAGCCTGCATAAGCGTGCGGCGTTCCCGACCACCCACGCAAACCACAAACTGCCCATCAGCCCCGAACGCCCGGGCGAGGCACATACGGAGCTGATGAAGAAAGCCGACGTGATTCTGGATCTCGACTGGCTGGACCTCGGCGGCTATCTCCGTCTCTGTTCAGGGGACTCGCAATCTCAGAAACCGATATCGTCGACAATCATCAAGGTGTCCATGGACTCCACGATCGCCGGCGGGTGGAGCGCAGATTATCAGGCACTGCAGGCCGCTGACGTCAACGTGCTTGCCCGCCCGGACACGGTCGTCAAACAGCTTCTCAAGCGGATCGCGGAGCGCAAGGTTACAGCCTCACGCGCCGCTGTCGCCGCCCTGCCCCACTGGACCAATTCGGTTAAGCAGCCGGAAGCATCACCCGCGGGCGAGCCGATGTCCCTTATAGAACTGGCCTGGACCGTGAACGAGTTCTGCGAAGGGTCGCGCGATGTCACGTTGACCCGCCTTCCACTCGGTTATCCGGGCGGGTTCTGCCGTTTCGAAAACCCACTCGCCTATCTCGGCAAAGATGCCGGTGGCGCCGTCGGGTCGGGTCCCGGCCATGCAGTCGGTGCGGCACTCGCCCTCAAAGATTCCGGCCGCCTGCCCGTGGCCGTCATGGGGGACGGCGATTTCCTGATGGGGGTGAATGCCTTCTGGACCGCATCGCACATGGAACTGCCGCTGATGGTCGTCGTCGCCAATAACCGGTCCTACTTCAATGACGAGGCCCACCAGGAACGTGTTGCAGTGATCCGCGACCGGCCACCACAGAACAAGTGGGTCGGCCAGCGCCTCGACCAGCCACCGGTCGATATCATTGCACTTGCTGTCGCGCAGGGGTTCGAGGGCAACGAGCCCATTACAGATGCCGACCAGTTACTGGCGGAAATGGAACGCGGCGAAAAAGTCGTGAAAGCCGGCGGGCGCTACATCATCGACGCGCGGCGCACCGGCTACGAAGGGTAACCGGCTGGCCGGGAAGCTATAATCAGAAGAAGGCGATGGTGCGCATCTCGATGCTCTCGCGCGGCGCAGCATCGGGCGGACTGGTGGGGTCCTCGAAAGCGGAATGGGCAGTGAAACGCGCCCGTCCGTCTTTCGCGGAATCATAGACCTTGAACACCAGCGCCTCGTCGCGCGCCATCAACGGAAAGTAATACCATTCATGGTCGGGATTATAGGCGATCTGATAGGTCTGACCGATCCGGTCGGGATAGCGGCGCTCTGAAATAACCAGATCCGGTTCCGCCAGGCAGCGCGCATCGACGATGCCGAGCGGGTGGGACTCGATCGGGTTCCTGATCGCCCGCCACACCTGAACGATGGCAAAGCGCCGGGTCAGAAGATCTTCAGCTTCATCGGGAAGCAGATCACGCACCCGGTTCGGGCCTGACCATTCGGTGTAATCGTTATGGACACGGGTCACCGGCTCACGTACCAATTTTTCGTTCCGCGTATCCTCGTCGCCCGAGCGCAACGTATGATCGAACACATGGACACGCGTGGCGCCCGTCTGCGCCTTCACCAGTTCCTCGGCTTCCCTGTAGTAGACCGAGCGCAGTTCATCGGCGTCGAAGAAATCCTTCATCCTTGTCGGATGATCGACAAACACGAAGCCATGGGTTTCTAGATCGAACGTGTCGCGCAGCGGGCGACCATTGCGCACCTTCATGATTTTGTCTTCCACCACACCGGTTCGCCGTCGCCCCATATCGCCGTCGCCCAGGGTTTCATTGACGATTTTTTCGCCGGTATCGACAGCATAGGTGAATGCGGCATCGATGGTGGGGGTATCAATATTGGAATTTTCAACCATCGAAAATTGATATCTCCCGGACCGTCTTTTGTCACCCCCTATCTGCACAAAACAAACGCAATTAGACGCGCAAAAAACCACACTCATAAGTAGAAATTTAACGATTCATTATTTCTAAAATTTTAGATAAATTTAAAACAAGCCCGATAAACTTGATCTTCAGAAAGACGGTTTTCCGGGCATCCAGGCCCGGTTTATATCGAGATTGGGGCTAGAAAATCACCGTGGCAAATATTTATGGCAGCGATAACGACGACATTCTCGTTGGAACCGACGAAGACGATTCCATTCTCTCTCAGGGCGGGGTTGATACCGTCACAGGCGGCGACGGAAATGATACTTTCGAGCTTCGGGGTTGGGGGAACAATAAATTCGGCACCCTGACGATCACGGACTTCACGGCAGGCGACGGCGCAGAAGACAGGATCGACCTGGACGGCCACAGCTGGGAACTTTCCGGGGTTCAGATTGCCCGCGATTTTGATGAAATTCTGGATGTCACCACCCAGGTCGGAACCGATACCCACATCGCATTGACCGGCGACTACACAATCATTTTGCAAAACGTCGATCGTAACGACCTGGTTGCGGAAGATTTTCAGAATTATTACCCCAATCGGATCGGGACCGAGGGCGACGATATCCTGACCGGCGTTGGCGGATACGAAACATTTTACGGTTACGGTGGAAATGACATC
>ERZ807291.2995-NODE-2995-length-24528-cov-17.096596_pt1 | contig 24528 bp, 22 predicted proteins | sample MGYA00521257_ERZ807291 | MGnify/ENA primary metagenome ERZ807291 (study PRJEB31413, sample SAMN03169783) | marine metagenome | biome: Marine; feature: Water; material: Subsurface seawater | place: North Sea | collected 2011-04-28 | depth 1 m m ... | reverse complement strand
GAATATCACTTTTGTAAAAGAATATCACTTTTGTAAAAGAATATCACTTTTGTAAAAGAATATCACTTTTGTAATTATTATAAATAAATGTATTTTTCGTTATTTTCCTCATAAAGAAAAATCCCATACCTCTCAATTGTTTAATTAAATTATAATTAACTATTTTATGTTCTTTACCTTGTGTTGCACTTAATTTGAAATTACAAAAACAAATTTGTTTATCCTTAATTGAAATATCAGTTTCACCATATTTTTTTATATCATCTTCTCTTTTCATACTTAAAATATTTATATAAAAATGTTCGTCAGGACATAACATAAATTTAAAATGATTAATCAGTGAAATATTTTTTGAAAAATATTCCGCATCTCTCCTATCTAATATCATATTTGGATGTTGTTTGATAAAGTTTTCAAAATTTAATTTAGATTTCAAAATATTTGATAATGAATAATATCTATTCTTTTTATTTTTTTGAAAAGATTTTATATAACTGAAATCATTATCAATTATCTCATTATATAAAGTGTCGAAACTAACTATGGGGAAACAAGATTGTGATAGAAATATTATTTTTTTATTTTCAGGATTTCTCAATGCTTCTGTAATCGTAAGGAGTGTGGCATAAACAATAAATATATCTGTTTTTTTATAAGTTTTCGTTCTATTCTTTATAACAAATCTTTTAAAGAAATCATTTTTCAAAGGACCTTTTGGATGAATGTAAATATTACACTTATCTAAATTATTTTGTAAATATCTTCTCCAAATTACTGGTTTGTCTAAATCTGTGTAAGTCAAGAAACAGAATGCTATTTTAGACATTTTAAATATATTTACATTACATAAGAATATTTTTATATCTTCTTAACCATCTAAATAAACCAAACTTTTTAATATCTTGATGTTTATTAACAAAATGTGTTAATTTAGCCCTTCGCCTCGGTTCTGGGAATATATATGCTAAAAGTTTCAATATTTCAATAGATTTTTTAAATTGGAATTTGAAATTATAGAAAATAAATTCTCTCATAAAAATAAAATACCTTTCCCTGTAATATTTCAATTCACCATTTTCTCTTAAATAAATACCCCTAACATTATCATAAGGTATTAATCTTTTTCTATTTCTTCTATTTACTTCATTATGCAAATCTATTAACCAATTTATCATTTTTTCTTTATTTAAAACATTATTTCTAATAACCCATTTCGGTTTTTTAATGTTACTCAAAAAATGTCTTTTACAAGTATGACAAGGGATGGTCCGAGCAATTAGATTAAAAAATTTTCTATAATGATTAATAAATTTAAAATCCCAATTGTATGATATAGAATGAAAAATGTACCAAGTAGCAGGACCCCACGTTTTACCTAAACTCATATAATATCTTTTACATATTAAATTTTTTATTTAACCACTCTTATTTCGTTTATTATATTTTTATTTTATGTTAGAATAAATTAAATATGTCTAATGTAACATTTAGCAATAACTTCAATTATGATTATTTAAATACAAACCAAAGATTTGTTGTACCAAAAGAAAAAAGTGAAATGGAAAATCTCTTAAATGAATTTCATAAAAGAGAGACTTTACTATTAACTAATTTAAGAAATGAATTAGATCAAAATAAAAATATTTTGAAACAAGATTTAATGAATGTAATGAGTAAATACGATAATAATAATAATATAATTTATCAAAAATATTCGGGATCTATTACTCAACTTTTTTCAGCATTAAAACATAAATCAAAAGAGTTAGAAGATACTCTGTGAATTTATAATTTTGAAAATATATTATTTTAATATATATGTATTACAATAATAGTAATGGATGTTCGAGAGTATGTGTAAAAAGAGGACCAAGAGGACCACAAGGACCAGAAGGACCACAAGGACCAGAAGGACCAGAAGGACAAACAGTAAATTCTTTACAATATTCAGTAGCATTAGAACAATCTGGTGTTTCGACAGAGTTTATATTAGCAGGTGTTGATCCAAGAAGTTCTTATAATTTTGTCCCACAAGAAGCCCCGGGAGATCCACAACAAACTTATACAAGTGATTATACTACACCATCATTTGGTGTTTATAATAATCATTTATATATAACAATAGATTCAATAACATTAAGTGATGTTTCAGGAAAAATAACAGTAACTGGGACTTCAATATCTGAGAGTACATCAGTTCCAGTTCCAGGAGATACAGAAGATATTTATATAACAAACGCACCAAATTCATATCAAACACTTAAAAAATGGTTACAAGTTGATACAATTAACTTTACAAATGTAAGTTCAAAAGAATATAAAATATCTATTTTAGGCTATGTTGATTTTCTAAATACAAGTGTTAGAATTACTGGATATAGGGCAGAAATATTAGGTGATGGTAATAGCACAGGACATGATATAAGATTAATAATTGATAGAATAAAACAAAATGACCCAGTTACTACTATTTTATCATTAGAAGATATTGAAGTTGATGGTGCAAGTGAAAGTTTAAATGATAATCTAAGATCAGGTTCTTTTGATAGGTCATATACTATGACAAATGGAGCAACACTTTGGCCTGAAAATACAGACTTTATTTTGAAACAATCTGATTTCAATGATTATTTTACAAATAATGAGAATTTAATCGAAAGTGCCAATGATGAAGGTATTATTATTAAAGTTACAAGCACTGATTTAGGTGCTCCTAATGGACCAACTTATATTAATTTAATGGTTTATTTCACCATAGTAGAATAATTCATAAGTTTATATTTAGTTTATTTTCATATATTTATTTATTTTAATAAATATATGGAGAAAAAGTATTATTATCCTGAAAATCTTTCTAAAAAATATAAAGGTAGAATTCTACCAAGAGTAAAAGGTAAAGTTATATTTTTAGCAGATATTAAAGGATATAATTATGAAAAAGTTTTTCCCTTGTCAGATTTTAATAATAATAGAGAAGAGGCTATTAAAGCAGCAGAAGAGGAGAAGCGGAGATGGAATATAGAGAATAACTTAGTCATAAATAGATATCAAATTATAGATGATTACGCATTAGTAGATTTAAACAAAGAATATCAAATGAAAATGGATTTGACTGATTTGAAATGGTTAGAAAAATATAATTGGAAAATGCAAAATAAATTTACTTATCCAACTACATTTGTTCCATTAAGTAAGCGTAGTGATATAAACTCTGACATAGCATTCTTCCCATTCCACGAAGTAGTTTTCGGTTATAGATTTGTTAATCATCTTAATAATGATAAACTCGATTACAGAAGAGATAATATTAAAGCAGTCAGTAGCATCCAAAGAGATTGGAAAATTAATTATTTAATGAAAAAAAAACATAAGAAAAATTTTAACACTTCTGGTTTCAAAGGTGTTTATAAAGTAAAAACAGGACCATATGAATATTGGCAAGTCCGTGGTTGCGATTACCAAGGAAAAAATATTAATAAAAAAATTAGCATTTTACAATTTGGTGAAGAACTCGCAAAAGAGAAAGCGATTGAATTCAGGAAAGAAGTTATAGAAAAATCTTATGAAAGGGCTAATGAAAAGAGTAATGTATAAATTTATATTCTTCTTTCTTTACTCTTTTACTTCGGTTTTGATATAAATTTCCCATTTCTATCTAACCAATTCGAAACATTAAATCGCATCTCTTCACCCTCTTTCGAATACACATCCACATAACCCAATTCATTAAACTTCCTTTTATTAGTTTTGAAAATCTTTTTCGCCGCCTTATCAATACTTTTCGCATTCACATTTACGGTTTTTAATTCTTCTCCTTTATAATAGTCACAATAATATTTATTCATTATATACTAATCAATAAATATTTTTAAGCATTAAATAATTTATACAATTTTTTTATTTTATCATTAAAATTACATCAACAATTCTTCAAACTCTTCTTCTTTCACAGAACAAACATAATCAACATCTTTGACTTTTAAACTCTCTTCATTATATTCTATAAACGCCTTAATAAACATTTTTACACATTTGATATTTGTCATTGTCGGTGTATTAGTATCTATTGCACATCTCCTTAATCTCCATCCATTTGTTCTAACATTATTAAAACTACCCCTCTTCGATACAGCGATAAATAATCCTACTTCCCTCTTCTTCATCTTACTTATAACATCCTCATATGTCATAATATTATATTCATCACTCCCATAATATTTACCTGTTCCAGGTGTAAATAATATATTCTTAAATCTATCCTTCATTAATTCAAGTGTTTCCCTGAATTCTTCTCTATATTCCTCTGAACCAATAGAAACCAAAATAGATTTAGTATCTAAACTACTGAAATCAAATTTAGATGCACGAAGTCCCTTCAAATATGCTTCATATTTATTTTCTCCAAAACAAGCAACTTCACCAGTAGAACGCATCTCAACACCTAATTTAATATCTGCATCATCTAATCTACTAAATGAAAATTGTGGAACTTTAACCCCTACTTTACGCGGTTCCCAATATCTTCCATAACTCTTAGTAATCATTAACCCCTCATTATCATTAAACACATTCTTATCCCATTCTTCCTTATTTCCTCCCATTATATATTGTGTAGCAACCCTTATGAAATTAACATCAAACACCTTACTTACGAATGGCATCGAACGACTTGCCCTTAAATTACACTCAATAACATACAATTCGTCATTTTTCGCCATAAACTGAATATTAAATGGTCCTGTAATTTCTAATTCCTTACTTATCTTAGCAACAATATTCTTCAATTTTCTTATTGTATCCTTTGTCAAATCCTGTGCTGGTAATATTAATGTAGCATCACCACTATGAACCCCCGCATTCTCTACATGCTCAGACACAGCCAATAATTTCACATCACCTTTATAAGCCACCGCATCAATCTCTATCTCCTTAGCACCTATTATAAACTTACTTATAACAACAGGATGTTCCTTACTAATAGATACAGCCTCACTCAAATATGATTTCAAATCCACCAAACAATAAGCAACATTCATCGCAACCCCACTTAGAACATATGATGGACGAACCAAACAAGGAAATCCTACCTTATTACAAAATCCATAAACCTCTTCTTCATTAGATAATTCTTTCCATTTCGGTTGATTGACCCATAAATTATCTAACATCTTAGAAAATTTATATCTATCTTCCGCCTCATCAATCTTTGATGCCCTTGTTCCTATAATATTAACTCCCAAATTATCCAAATGAAGTGCAATATTATTAGCAACTTGACCTCCCATAGAAAGTATAATCCCTTTTGATCCCTCTAAACTATAAATGTCATAAACACTCTCCAAACTTAATTCATCAAAATATAATCTATCAGCCTCATCATAATCAGTGCTTACAGTCTCTGGATTGTAATTAATCATCACTGTCTTATATCCCTCTTCTCTCAACTCCTTTATACAATTTACAGCACACCAATCAAACTCCACACTCGAACCAATTCTATATACACCTGAACCTAATACTATCACACCATTCTCATTAAATTTAACATCTGAAAATGTTCCATTATAAGTCAAATACAAATAATTCGTAAAACAAGGAAATTCCCCCGCTACTGTATCAATCTGTTTCACTACCGGCTTCATACCAACTTCCCCTCTAAACCTTATAATATCAAAATCAGGAACTTCACTTAAATGACTAATAAACTTATCTGAGAAACCTAATCTTTTAGCATCAAGTAACCTTCTACTGTTCTTCAAAATATTCAGTGAATGTAAATTATCAATAGCAAACTGCTTAATACCTTCCATTTTATATAAAAACCATTTATCAATACGACTATACCTATGTACTTCCTCAACACTCATATTCAACTCTTTATTTTCATTCAATAATACTTGTGCTATAATCTGGATTCTACTTGGAGTTGGATTTTGTAACTCCTCAATAACATCACCTCTCGACATAGAACATTTTCCAGTCCAATCAAAACCCATTAAATTATTATTCGCCATTCGCAAACCTTTCTGGAAAGCCTCTTCAAAACTTCGCGAAATAGCCATAACCTCACCCACACTCTTCATAGATGATCCAATTTTTCTATTAACAAGCGGGAATTTATTTAAATCCCATCGAGGAATTTTCACTACACAATAATCTAAACTTGGCTCAAAGAAACTACTTGTGTTAGTCACCTTATTACTTAAATCAATTAATGTATATCCCAAACCCAATTTACCCGCAATATAAGCAAGTGGATAACCAGTTGCCTTCGAAGCAAGAGCACTTGAACGAGATAAGCGAGCATTCACTTCAATAATATAATATTTCTGCGATTTTGGATCAAGTGCATATTGAATATTACACTCTCCAATAACACCTAACTCACGAATAACCTTAATTGCAGTATCACGTAACTTAAAATACTCTTTGTCATTTAAAGTCTGTGATGGTGCAACAACAATACTCTCCCCAGTATGAACCCCCAAAGGATCTAAATTCTCCATATTACAAACCGCAATACAATTATCTTGACTATCCCTTACAATCTCATATTCAACCTCCTTCCATCCCTTCAAACTCTTATCTATAATAATTTGAGTTGAATGACATAAAGCAGTTTCCACCAAACTCATTAATTCATCTCTATCCTTCGCAAAACCACTACCTAAACCACCCAAAGCAAACGCCGCTCTCACCAAAACCGGATATCCAATCTCCTCAGCAATCTTTACAGCATCTAACAAATTATAAGCAATATCACTCGGAGCACACTCCTCCCCTATCCTTAACAACATCTTTCTAAACTTATCCCTATCTTCTGTTACTTGAATAGCCTCAACAGGTGTTCCTAAAATTTTAACATCTCCCCCAATAACCCCAGTTTCATATAACTCAACCCCACAATTCAACGCCGTTTGACCCCCGAATGATAATGCAATACAATCAGGTTTATCTTTCTCAATAATCTGTTTCACATATTCAACTGTAACAGGTAAATAATAAATCTTATCAGCCAATCCCTTTGAAGTTTGAATTGTTGCAATATTTGGATTTACCAAAATAACTTCAATACCCTCCTCCTTAAAAGATTTAATAGCCTGTGTTCCAGAATAATCAAATTCACCCGCTTGACCTATACTTAATCCACCCGAACCAAGTAACAAAATTTTCTTAATTGTATTTGGTTTTATTTTATAAGTATTATAAAACATATTTTTATTATTAAAATATTCAAAAATATAATCTCCAAAAGATTTTTTTTCATTAATATTAATTACTTTACACAAAAAAACATCAAATAAAAATATAGTATCATTCGGTCCTGCACGTGCCTCTGGATGAAATTGAACTGAAAAAGAATTATAATCAATAATCCCTTCATTTGAATTGTCATTCAAATTATAAAAAGTAAATGTATTCTTATCTAAATTTTTATTATTTTTACATTTAACAGAATAACCATGATTTTGAGATGTAATAAAACCAATGTTATAACCACTCAATTTAACTGGAATATTATGTCCCCTATTTCCATATTTCATCTTCTCAATCTCATAACCTTTTGCCAAAGAAATCAATTGATGCCCCAAACAAATGCCAAACAAAGGAATATCAGCGTTAATAATTTTACGAATTTTTGATACAACACATTCCAACTCACTATCTCTTGGATCACCTGGACCATTACTAACAAAAACACCAACAATATTTTCTAAACTAAAATCGTAATTATATGGTACAACCTTTAAAGAAAAATTAGAATATACATCTTTACACTTATCTATCAAAATATTTAATTGAGAATTTTTAATTCCACAATCAATCACAATTAATTCCTTATTTGATACTTTATCCTCTTCAACTAAACTATTATACATAAAACAATCTGTTCTTGACACTTTCCCAACCAATCCTTTCGCTTCATATACAATTGTTTTATCATTATCATTAAATCTAACTATTTTCCCTTTCATAGAACCAAATTCTCTAATAATCTTTGTTAATTCACGCGTATCAATACCTGAAATTCCAGTTACTTTATTCTCTTTTAACCATTCATCCATTGATTTTGCACTTTCCCAATGAGAATATTTATCAACAATTTCCTGAACTACAATAGCACTTGTATGAATCGAATTACTTTCAAAACTTTCACTCATCTTAAATAAACCCTTATTCTCTTTTGGAACTCCATAATTTCCTATTATAGGATATGTAAAAACTAAGATCTGTTCTTTATATGAAGGATCCGTTAAAGTTTCCACATAACCTGTCATACCAGTCTGAAATACAACTTCTCCCGAAATACCCCCATCAGGAATATAACCAAATAATTTACCTTTGAATGTATTACCATTCTCTAAAACAAGTTTTCCAATCATTAAATATATATAAGTTAAAAATCTTTAAGTTATATATGAATTTTAAGAATTATTTTGGTATGAAAAAGGAAAAAGAAGAAATTTATTCATCATCATCATCCATATATGGTGCTAAATGAAAATCTGCTGTAATATTCTCATCAATATTATATTGAAGTAAAACTGGAACTTCCTCACTTAATTTAAGTGTAATAGTATCAGCCAATTGACTGAATTTACACACATCAGTAATATATTTAATTGAATAAGAGATATTCATCTCCTCTATATTCTGTTTAATCTCCTCTAAGTCATCCTCATTCAATTCAAATTTACAACTATCCTGAATTGAACTTGCAATCATTGATAATTTCTTATCTAAACATACAAAATTAAGAACTTCCCCAAAACTCGCTAATTGGTCTATAAATGATTTGAATTCTTTACTCTTATAAGTTAATTCCACACCATAATCACCTGGTGGAATTTCCATTAAATCCTGATCTGTATTTAATGTATATGTGCTGAAAAACTTTTCAGGTGATTTTTCATTATTTTCTGTTTTTAAAAGTTCAAAGAAAACTTTTTCAACAACTTCATCATCTTCAATAAGTAATCTAATAGATTGTCCTGTTGCATATGTTTTAAGAATTTTCTCAATTGATTCTGTATTCAACCCGAAAAACATCTCTTTCTCTACACCCCACTCATCAAACCATTCTTTCTTGAAAATAAATTCATATAAACAGACGTGAGAACTATCCATACCTTGAAGATGGAACTCATCTTTTGTTACATTAATATTAATTGTCTCAGTAAATACTTTTAGATTTTTAAAACAAACATTGAAAATGTCACATTTTTTTCCATTATTAATTTCGAAAAGTAGCATAATATAAAATATACATTTTAACCTTTAAGTTTTGTTTATATGTGAAAATAAATCATTTTTTATTTTTCTATAAAAGGAAATTAGTTTGTACTATATTATTTTTTTATAAAAGATAATATATGAATAATATTAATCCATTTAATTTGTTAGGTGTCGCTATTGAAAGTAGTCATAAAGAAGTTAGGCGTGCTTATTATAAATTATCTTTACTATGTCATCCAGATAAAGGAGGGTCGAAAGATGATATGATTATGTTACATAACGCATATAATTATGTAATGGAACAGATTGAATTTAGTGAAAAAGCAGATACATTAGAGAATATTGAAGAAGATTTCAAGAATTTCTTTGAAAAAAATAAAACAGAAGTTCCTCCATTTTATGAATTATGGAAACGCTCAGAAGAAGCGGAATTTTTGAGAGAATTTAACAAGAATTTCGAAGAGAATAAAAATAATGAAATGGAAAATAATCTATTAAATAGTAATGTTTCAGGTGTATTTAGCGTGGGTTATGGTGAATTTATGGAAGAAAGAAAAGGAGAACAAAAAGAAGATCAAAAAGAAGATGAAGATGAAGATTTAATGAGACCATTAAATAATAAGTTCGAGGAGGAATTGGTTGTTTATAAAGAACCTGTTAATTTACCGAATGATTATGGTGTATATGAAAGGTTTGATGTAGAAAAAATAGATGATTACTCAGATAAAACAAAAGAATTGAATATGTTTGATTATAAAAAGGCACATTCAGAGAGAAGAGATCAGGAGATAAATAAAGAAAAAACAGAATGTGATGTGAATGAAGCATATGAAAAATTGATAAAAGAGAGGAAATTTATTTAATTGATTTTTAACATTTAATTTATTTAATCTATAAAAAATCTATTATAGATTAATGAGTAATTCGAATATAGAATCTAATATTGAAAATGTAGAATCTAATAATGAGAATGTAGAATCTAATAATGAAGAAATAGAAGAAGAGAATGTTGAATTTATTAACAATGAACTAAAAGAAGAAGGTATTGAAGAGATTGAACGCGATAAAGAAAAAGTAAATAATGAAAATAATTCAAATGAAGAGATTGAAACAGATTGGAATGAAGAGTTTGGTGTTAATAAGAAAAATTTCAAAGAGAATAGTTCAAAGTTCAAATTTCATCCTGAAATTGAAGACCCTGATTTTTATAAAAAAATATATAGTAAAAAAGAATTCCATAAACATCAATATAAAGATGAAAATAGGAAGATGGAAGAGATATGTCCTCAAACAAGTAAATCCCGTGAATTCAAATTAATGCCTCATCAAGAATTCCTAAAAAATTATATCTCTCCAAATACTCCATACAATGGAATCCTTATATATCATAGTACTGGTGTAGGTAAGACATGTACTGCTATTTCAATAGCAGAAGGTTTCAAGGAGACATTAAAATATTATGGTAAAAAGATAATTGTTATTTCAAGTGAGGCAATAAAAAAGAATTTCAAGAAAGAGTTATATAATCCAAAAAATGAAAAATTAAAAAAAAAGAAAGATGATATAGTTCAATGTACTGGTTTAACATATGAATTAGGTGATGAATTCAAGTATTTAACACCAGAACAAAAATTATTGAAAATAGATAAAATTATAAATGAGAGTTATCAATTTTATGCTTATACTAAATTCGCTAATACATTAATAACAAATGTAGGTTTGGATGATAATAATTTGAAAAGTGTAACAGAAGAACAAAAGAGAAAAATAAATCAAATTTATTCAAACAGAGTTATTATAGTTGATGAGGTCCATAATATAAGAAAGGGTGGTTCAAAGAAAGAATATAAAAAAATTTACAGGATGTTGGAATTAATTATAGAGAATACAACAAATTTAAAATTAGTTTTAATGAGTGCTACACCTATGTATGATAAGCCAAAAGAGATTATTCATCTTTTAAATTTATTATTAGCAAATGATAATAGACAAACAATCAAAGAGATTGATATATTTGATAGTGAGGGTAATTTAAAACCTGAAGGAGAAGAAAAATTATTGTTTATATCCAAAGGTTACGTTTCATATTTAAGAGGTGAAAATCCAAGCACATTCCCTTTGAAACTTACTCCAAAAGAGGCGGAAATACCTAACATAAAATATGATATTTTAGGTGGAGAGATTGAAAAGAGGAAAAGAATAAGGTATGATAAATTAATTTTATGTGATATGAAAGGGATACAATATGAAACATATCAATGTTACATTAAAAAGAGATTAGAAGATAAAAAGAAGGAATTGGAAAAAGAGGAAAATAGTGAAAATAATGAAGAGGATAAGTCAAGGAAAATTGATAATATTTTAGGTGATAAGATTATTCAAATAAGTAATATAGTTTATCCAACAGATACGGGTGAAGCAACTTATGGTAAACACGGATTTGATGATAAAGGTGAAGGACCTTTTAATAGGGTTAATGTTACACAGATGGATAAAACATATACTCAGTTTAAATATAGAAAACAAGCAATATTAAATAGGGGAACAAAGCAAGAAGTTCCATTTTTAGATGAGAAAGTATTGGGTGATTATAGTGCTAAATTTGCTCGTGCATTATCATTTATGAAGAAAGCGAAAGGAACAGTTTTATTATCATCTAAATACATTAAATCTGGAGTATTACCATTTGCTCTTATGTTAGAACAGAATGGCTTTACAAGATATACAACAGAAGGAGAAAAGCAATTATTAGATCAAAAGGATTACCCACAAACAAGAAAACCAAGAATTTGTTATAAATGTGGAGAGGAGTTCAAAAAGGATAATCATATAAATAAAAAAAACAAGGATTATCATTTATTCAAAGAAGCAAGATATGTTTTAGTAACAAGTAAAAGTGATAATTTGGTAAAGATAAATATTAATGAAGCGGTTGATAAATTTTCAGCAACTGATAATAGATATGGAGAGCAAATCAAAATATTTTTGGGAACTGATGTTATTAAAGAAGGTTTAGATTTTGCGAATATAAGACAAATGTTTATTTTAGATCCTTGGTATAATCATTCTTATCATAACCAAATGATTGGTAGGGCAATTCGTTTCTGTTCCCACGTAAGGTTACTTGAAGAAGAGAGAAATGTAGAAGTATTTAAGATGGCACTTTCGAATAGTGATTCGAATGATGAAAAAATAAGGGAAACTGAGACTGCTGATGAGAATAGATATAGAATTGCTGAAATGAAAGATTATAGAATAAAAAGTGTAAGGAATATTTTAAAGAAGAGTGCTATTGATTGTGTTCCTTATAAAAAAAGGAATTTATATGGTAATAAGAAAAAAGTTAAACAAGTTACATCAAGGGGTGAAACTATTATGATTTCAAAAGATGATAAACCTTTTTCTGCTGAATGTGATTATAAAGAGAATTGTTTGTTTAAATGTGTATGGGAACCGTCTGGAAAAATAAAGATTGATACAGATACATATGATTTAATATTCGATAAGAGTGATATAGATAAGATTAAGAAATCAATTAATAAATTATTCAAAAAAGATTTAGTTTTTGATATAAAAACAATAATTAAATTTGTTAAAAAAGATTATCCTGAGATTGAGATAAGATTTATTTATAAAGCATTAGAAGATTTATTAAAAAATGAAGAGTTCATTGAAGATAAATTTAGAAGAAAATCAAAACTTATTTATGCTGGTGATTATTACATATTAGAACCAATAGAATTGGCAGAATTGAAATTACCAATTTTATATAGAGGAAAACCACTTCCAAAGAAACCAAGAAGTTTTAAATATTTAGATTATAAATTTTCTAATATCATTAATGATATTGCTAATAATAATAATAAGAATGATAATAAAGAAAAAACAAAACAATTGATTAATAAATATATTCTTGAATTAATTAAAAATATTAAAAAGTTTGATTACATTAAGAAAAAAGATACAAGTAGTAAAAAGAAATCATATGATATGGCTGTAATTGGAACAACTATTGATAATATTGATGTAAAGGATTTCGTAAAATTTGTTAAACATATATTTACATTTTATATTGGTGAAAAGAAAGATGAATTTTTAAATAAAAACAAGGATTTAATTAAAACAATAATGCAGTACTTAGATAATATATTAATTAAGAATGGAAGAGAGATATATGAAAAAGAATACAAAAAAGATTATTTATATGGATTTTACATTAATGATGAATACTTACATTATAGTAGAGAAAAAGGTAAATGGGATAATTGTAAAGTTTATATTGTAAGACAGATAGAAACATATAAGAAAACTTTGAAGAAAGATATGGAATTAAAAGATAAAACTACTGAAAAGAATAATATTATTGGAATTTTATCAAAAAATAAAAAGAATGCAATTATATTCCAAATTATTGATTTTGATAAATATAAATATGCTACAACACAAAAAAATAAAAAATCAAAAAGGTCAGAACTCAAAGGTCAAGTTTGTAAAACTATCGATGCAGATATTCTTCTCAATTTGAGAAAGAAACTTAATATTGGAGATACTAAAAAAAAGAAAACAAGATTATTTATTTGTGATGAAATTCAAATATTACTTAGAATTTATACTTACAATAATAAAGATAATAAGATTTGGCTTATTAACAAAAATATTTGAAAAAAAAACAAAAAATCATTGGAATTACTATTTTCATAAAAAAATAAAAAAATGAAAATAAATTTAAAGAGATATTTATATTATAAGTAGAACATAATGAAAAAAGTTAGGTTTGGAAACAAAAATGCCTTAAAGGTCACATCTTCTAATATTATCAATATAATTAAAAAGAACATTAAGGATATTGGTACATTTCATTTGACAGGAAAATATTATAATTTTTTGAATAAGAGTAATATAGGTAATATTATATCAAATGAATATTTATTTACAGTTAATACATATGGCAAGAAGCATGTATTATTTTTAACAAACATTAATGGGAAGAATTATTCTATTTTTATTAATAAGAAGAATGAGATTATGATTTTATCTCAGTTTAAGTTTGATGAGAGTTTGTTTGAGGGAACTTTATTTGATGGAGAATTGGTAAGGAGTAGTAATGGAAAGTGGAATTATTTAATTAATGATTTAGCGTATTATAAGGGTATTAATGTGATTACGAAGAGTTTCAAAGAAAGGAGAGAGATTTTAGAGAATATATATGAGAATATGTTTGAGAATGATGAGAAGATAAGTATATGTAATATTGAATTAAAGGAATATTTTGAATATAAATATTTACAAAGTGTGTGTGAGGATTATATTCAGGATAAGGGATATAAGTGTAGTGGTGTATTATTTAAAAATATGAGTAATTTTAGTGATAATTATTTGTATATATTTTTGGAATGTCGGTCTGATAATAAGATTAAGAATAATAATCAAAAGAATAAGATTACAATTAATGAGGATAATAAGAAAACAAAGAATATGTTTTTGGGTAATGAAAAAAAGATGGAAAGTAAAGTAAATACTGTAAATACAGAACATAATGTAACAAGGGATTATTCAGTATTTATGTTAAAGAATACTAATTCACCAGATATTTATGAATTATATTGTAAGGGGTCAAATAGGCAATTTGAGAAACATTCATACGCAAGTGTGCCGAATATGAGGAAGAGTATTTATTTAAGGAAGGTATTGAAAAATAAAGAGATAGATGAAGAGGAATCTGATTATTCAACTGAGAGTGATTTGTCAGATGATGAGTGTATTGAGATTAATATGAGATGTAATTATCATAAGGGATTTAAGAAATGGATTCCATTAAAGAAAACTGTTGAGGATGTTGATGATATTAATTTTATTAATCATTTCGAGCAATATATGAATAATAAAGAAGAATAAATATATTTAATATATTATAGATGCATAATTGCGATAATTATCAAGATGTTGCAAGTCAATATGTATGTCCTACTATTGGTGGTGGAAAGAATAGAGGGAAAGGGTTAAGACATCTTTCACAATTAGGTGGTAGTTGTTTATATGGTGGTTCTTCAAGTAAAAGTATGAAAGGTGGCGCTTTATGTAATTTAGGAAATAATTTTTTAGATAGTTCAAGTTTAAGTGGTGAAGAGATGTATAAATATGGTGATTGCGTAGTTCAAAGTGGTGGAGATGGTTACTCATTAATGCCTGGAAGACCAGTTGGAGGACAACCTGGATTTATGAGATATAGTGATACTTGCAGACCTGTTTTCCCAGGAGAGATTTTACCAAAAAAAGTTGGAGGAGGTAAGAGATTAGGATTAATCAGTAGAATGGTTGGTGGAATGGATGAATGTAATAATCAATGTAAAATTAAAATTCCAATGAATGGAGGGAGTGTATCTATTATGGGTTCTGCTGTTACTACATTAGGTGATTTATTAGCACCAATGGGTAAGAATTCATTAATAGCATTAATTATATTATTGTTTGGAAAGTATTTAGTAAGTAGGAGAAAGATGACAAAGGGTCAAATGGGGGGTAATATGATGGAATATACAAAAATATTTTTACCAATGTCAAAAAATAATTTATTGGCTTTGGCATCTCTTTTATTAATTCATTATTTTGTTAAGAATAAAAGAAGTAAATTACAAAGAGGTGGTTCTATGATGAAAGAGATGGGTAATTTATTAGCACCTCTTGGTGTAAATGCTTTAGGTGCTTCTGTTATATTATTACTTTTGAGAGTAGCAGTTCATAAAGGTAGAAAGAAGAAGGAAAAACAAAGAGGGGGTATGGATTTAGTTCATCCATTAATTGATTTAGTTGCTCCATTAGGTATATCTGCTTTCACAGCAACTGGAATTTTAGTTTTGTTAGAAAAGATGTTTAAATTAAAGATGAATAAGGCTATGGGGAAAGCAAAGAAAGGAAGTAGTGTTTCAAGTATGATGAAAGATTTGAAAAGTAAATTAAGTAAATTGAAATAAAACTAACTTAATTTAATTTTAAGATATAATAAAAGTATTTTTTATTTTTTTACAAATATTTTTTTACAAATATTTTTTTACAAATATTTTTTATAAATATCTATTAACTAAAAAGATTATCAAGAATATTATAACTATTGTTGCTAATGATTTCATTAATCTTCCACTCTCACATCCAACATCTCTGTCATGTGGAGAGCAATGTCTTTTGAATGGTGCTAAAATATCATTTATTAAACTCTGCATCTATATTTTATATAATAAAAAAATTTAGATTTTTATTTTTATAAAGATTTGGAACTTGTTATTTACATCATATGTATATATATATACATATACATAATGGAAATACGAGAATTGAAATTAACCGATTATGAATTAAACTATTTCGAATTACTATTACAACTTTCACAAGTTACAAAACCCTCAAAAAAAGAATTCGAATATTACTTCAATAAAATTATTTCTAATAATAATCATAAAATTTTTGTTATAGAAAACAATGGGGTAATCGTGGCAAATATAACGACAATTTTAGAACAAAAGTTTATAAGAGGATGTAAATGTATATGTCATATTGAAGATGTTGTGGTTCATAAAGATTATCGTGGAAAAGGTATTGCTTCAAAATTATTAGATTTTGTAAAAGGGTACTCTCAACAAAATAATTGTTATAAAATTATTTTGAATTGTTCACAGGATTATATAAGATTTTATGAAAAGAATGGATTTAATGAAAAGAATATTCAAATGGAAATGAGATTTAATAATTTATAAACCTAACATTGCTTTTATATTATTTGGATAATCGTTTGTTACTCTTTCGATTGTATTACTAATACGCTGATTTTTAGTTCTATTATTTTTATTGGGGTCTGGTGGGGTATTTGTTTCAGTCGCTGTTAAATAATTAAATAATTCATTTTTATTTCTAAAAATACTATTTAATTTACTGAAATTAGTTGAGATTAAGTTTCTATGTATATTTAATAAAGATTTAACTTGATTAATAATTTCTTGTTTTTTACTATTATTACTATTTTTTAATTGTTGATTTAGAATTTTATTGATTTTAGTTTCTGTATTTAAGTTTAAAAAATTATTTTTATGAGATCTTTTACTTTGATATAATGACCACAATAATTTTTTTAATATTGTTTGATTTTTTCTATTATTTGGATGTGGTTCTTGTGGAGGTGGTGGTGTGTTAGGTTCTATTACATTTATATCATAATTATTGTGATAATTTATAATATTATTTACTGATTTTATTTTATTTATATTTGATAGTTTTTCTTTTTTGTTATAATTTTTCTGGGATTTTTCAAACATATTTGAAGCAATTCCTCTGGCTTTATTTATATTTGATAGTTTTTCTTTTTTGTTATAATTTATCTGGGCTTTTTCGAACATATTTGAAGCAACTCCTCTCGCTTTATTTACTTTTCTTGATTGTATTCCTTTACTTACTTTATTTATACGATTATTAGAATTTTTTTTTAATTTGTTAAAAGTTTCTTTTTTTTTCTTAGAAATTAAATATTGATTTACTAATTCAACCGAATTTTTAGAAAAATTTTGGTTTCTTGATTTTAATGCTACTTTTCTAAATTCTGCTAATTTTTTATTATAATTATTTGAATGTGGTACTTTTTGTGATAATTTATTTAATTCTTTTTGATATTTTATGGATTTAGGATTTAATCTTTTGAAAAAATCTTTTTCCTCTTTTTCTTTTTCATTTTGAATTTTTTTAGACAATCTATTTTCTATTTTTTTTAGTTGTAAATCCATTAAAATACTTCTCATAAACTTTTCATTTTGTTTAAAAAATTTTAATATACTTTTGAAAGCATTTGAATTTATATTAAATTTTTTCATATTACTTTTTGTTTTCTTATTTAAAGAATGCTCTTCATTAATTTTTTGAATTGCTTGATATAACGCTATATTTTTCATATTTACAATAGTTAAATTTTCTAAATTTTCTAATTTTTCATAATTTTTATCTATAAATTTTTCAATACTTTCACTAAAATTTAATATCAAACGAAATAATAATGGATTATCATTTTTTAAATTAAACAAATTTAACATTAATAATGAAGCAATTTGATTAGCCCCATTATTTGTTTTCAAATTGCCATTAATTTTATTATCTAATTTTAAATAGAATTCAAATAAATCCGTATCAATTAATTTTTTTACATCAATAGACCCCCCTTTCATTTTAGTTTTTCCACTTATAAATCTCCATTTCCAACTTCCATCTTTCTGTTTTACATATCCCGCTTTTGTTCCATTTTTTAAAATTCGTACGCCTTTAACTTTCATTTATATTTATAATAAATAAATTTTTCCTAACAGAAATGTAATTTCTCACAAATTTTATTTGGATATAATCCATCTATTAACCATTTAACTATTAAAGATATATCATCAACTATTGCTATACATTCATCTCTTTCAGGTTTTATAATAATCATATGACAAGTTGCATTTATTCCTTTCTCAATAATATTTATTGTTTTATTTGAAAACTTTATCTCATCTTCAATAATATTAACAATATCTTTACATAAGGAACAATTATTTCCAATGGAATAAATAAGAGGTATTGTTGATAAAAATAAAAATAATTTTGTATAAAAAATGTAATCTAAATTGTTTTGAAACATATATGAAAATATTAGTAATTATATTTTTATATAAAAAATAATTCAAAAATTAAAAATTAAAAATTAAAAATTAAAAATTAAAAAATATGAAAAAATAAAATCATTTGAAAAAAAATGTTTAGATTAATATAACAGATGAATTCACAAGTTTCCGTTACAGAAAATAAAACAGTAGGCAGTTTAGCAAAGAAATACGTTACATTCCCAATTGAAGAGAAACATCTTTGGAAAAAATACAAAGATGCTGTTTCTACATTTTGGACACCAGAAGAGATTGTATTAGAAAAAGATTTAACAGATTGGGAAACAAAATTAACAGATAATGAAAGATATTTTATTAAGCACGTTTTGGCATTTTTCGCGGCAAGTGATGGGATTGTAATGGAAAATTTGGCACAAAGATTTATGGCAGATACAGATAAAAGTGAAGCAATTGCATTTTATGCATACCAGATATTTATAGAACAGATACATTCAGAGACTTATTCACTTCTTATCGACACCTACATTAAAGATGCGTCTGAGAAAGATAAAATTTTTAATGCAGTTGAAACTATTCCATCAGTAGCACGTAAGGCTTCTTGGGCTTTGAAATGGATCGCAGAAGATAATGCTAATTATGCAACAAGATTAATCGCTTTTGCAGTAGTAGAAGGAATTTTCTTCTCAGGAAGTTTCTGTGCCATCTATTGGTTAAAAAAGAGAGGTTTAATGCCTGGTTTAACTTTTAGTAATGAATTAATTTCACGTGATGAGGGTATGCATACTGATTTTGCTATTGAGATGTTCCAATATGAAGAGAGAGTTCCACAAGAGACTGTTTTTGATATATTCAGGGAAGCGACTAATATTGAAAAGGAATTTATTATTGATTCAATCCCTTGTAATTTAATTGGTATGAACTCTGAGTTGATGTCACAATATATCGAATTTGTTGCGGATAGGTTATTAATGCAATTGGGTTATGATAAATTATTTGGAACAAAAAATCCTTTCGACTTTATGGAATTAATCTCTTTGAGACCAAAGACTAATTTCTTTGAAAAAAGAGTTGGAGAATATAAAAAGGCGAAAGTAGGAAAAGAACAAGAAGATTTTGAGATTGGTGACGATTTTTAATTCTCTTTACATAAACTCAAAAAATTACCATTACAACTAAGTTGGAGAATTTTATAATAAATAAATAAACCATAGAAATTCTTAGCAATTATATCTAAAATATTATAACTTGTATTTTTGATATCTGGTGGAGCAACCGCAGCAATACCATATAGAGACCATATAGTGAACATAAAATAAAATAATTTCTTTCCCATATCTGTATTCACCGCATAATATTTATAAATTATATAAAATGATGCTAAAAAGAAAATAAACCCAATACTTACACTTATCTCTTTTGGCAATATATTAATTTCACCTAAATAACCAAAAAGAAGCATACCTAAGTTTAGTAGAACTATCGCTATTATATTTACTTTATTCTCTTCAAAAAAATCTTTTATTGTAAATGTCTCTTCACCTAAACCTTTAATCTCATTATATTTCATAAAAATTATTGTTGAAATTAACATAACAGGTGTTGTTATAAACCAATCTATATACCTTCTACTCGCCATATCTTTTACACTAACAACCGCAAAAGCAATCCAAATATAAAAGAATAATTCAACAAATTGCACAACAGTTTCCATTCCTAAAATATCTTTCAATATTTTATCTTTTTCAGGAATATTAACAAAGAAACCATGTAATGAAACAAAACCTATTATAATTTGAACTATTAAAGAAAACCAAATAGTCTTCTTTACTAAACCTTTATTAACATCTATCATATAATATAATCTATAAATTTTATTTCTTGAAAATTTTATTATATAAATTATATGATGAAAAGATTTTTCTCAACCGGTAAAAAAATTATTTATAATTTTAACTTCAAAACTATAAATATTCAAAATAATTTTTACATAAAAAATTATTACAAAAAAATAATAAAATAAATAATACTAATCCTATAAACCGCTAATATTACGTTAATAAATAAAAAACAAGATTCAATACTCGAATTACTTTAATTCTTCATCCACTTCACTACTCTTATCTTCCTTTACAACTTTCTTTTTTTCTTCATTAAAAAAGAAACGATTGAACGCACAATTTTTTCCTCCACTAAATGCCTTCGAAAGCCTTAACCATTGTTGTCTGTAAAGTACAATAGGATCACGCCTTACACCATATAATCCAATAGCCTTACTACGTGTCATCCTGAAATATGGACGTTGTGGCATCTGTTCCCTAATTGTTAATGACTTCATCATTTCATTCTCATCAACTTCTCCATTTTTGTATTTTTCAAGAAGTTCTTTTATTTTTTCATTATTACTCATTTAAGATTTATTATCAATTTATTTTTTAAATTATTTTTAATTATTTTTAACATTTCAATATAAAAAGGAATTTATAAAAAAAAATAGTAAGATGGAAACAGATATTGGTTTTGAATTGAAAAGGAAAGAAAAAACAAATAACAAAATTAATTTCAATTTATTCACATTTTTTTATAACAAAAATGTTTTTTTTGATATTTTAGAGAGAAATCTTAAATTAAGCAGATTGAAAAAACTTTATATATTTGTTAATAAAAATTTTAATGAAGATTTAATTAAAAAATATGATATTGATAAAATTTCTTTGATAAAAACTGAATATGATAATTTTGATGATATAACATATGATTATATATTTAGTTATGTATATGAGAATTTCAAAGATAATGAGAATTGTATAGTTGTTCGTCCAGATATATTTTTAGTAGATAATAAAAATTTGGAATTTTTAGATGTATTTTTGGAAAAGAATAATTTTTTATCATTATCATCTATATTTTGTAATGAAGAGGGGCAATTAAGTAAAAATAATATTTTAATGAGGACATTTTATAGTATGGCACAGGATTGTTGGATTTTTAAAACAGGAAAAGAGATTGATTTTACGATTTTGGATGGTATAAAGTTTAATGTGAGGAAGAATGAAACAAAATTTAATTATTTATTATCAAAGAATTATAATTTATTGAATGATACAGAAACTTTTAAGATAATGTGTAAGGTGCATGAAGATTTAGGAGAATTAAGAAGAGATGAGGATGTTTTTACTCGGGAGAATACTTATTTTCTTCCAGAATACCCTATTATGAATAAGATTAATTTAGAGCAATTGGTTCAATATTTAGATTTAAGTGAGAAGGATAAATATAAATTGAAATGTTATATTGTAACGGAATTCAATAAGTTTGAATAAGATAAAAAGTTTTTTTCAAATTTTTTATAATAATATATTTATTATATATTATTATGATAAAAGAGGCAATAGTTTATACAATAATATTTATATTATTATTAGTTATTGTATTATTAATATTGTTAGTAGTTGTAAGGAATGATTTAGTACAAAAGTATTATAAAGGTTATACAAGAGTATCACATAAAGATAGTATGAGAAAGTTACATGTAGAAGCAACAGAGGATGATTTACGAAAAGCATATTATGCTCAACTCGCTGCTGAAAGTGAAGAAGAAGATGGAAAATATTGTAGAGAACGTGAATTATGTCATAAATATTGTAAAAGTGAAGTATGTCACGATTATCGAGATCAAAAAATAAATTATGATTATTGTTTAGATTGTAAAAAGAATGGTTTATGTTGGAATGAATATGATGGTAAATGTGAAAAGTGTAATAATAATAAAGAAAATTGTAATGAGAAATATGGTTGTAATGGGGAGAGTTTAAGAAACCCAGGAAGAAATTTTTGTAAAAAATGTTGGAAGACAGAATAATTATATACTTTTATAATATATGTATTTGATTATATTATTTATTATCTTGATTATTTTATTCTATTTTGCTAATAATAAAAAAATAATAAACTTTGAAAATTTCACTATTCAAAAATTAGATAAAAAATATGAAATAAGACGAGATGATTGTTTAGATTATTGCGATGAAAAGTCTTGTTTGAAAATGTTTGATAAACAGAAACAATTATTAGATTGTGAAAGATGTACTATAAAAGGGGGGTGCTTTCAAAAGGGTATTGTTACAAATAGTTGTAATGTATGTCAAGAAGGAGAAGTACCAAAAAATTGTCGTTTAACATCAAATTATGGTTGTAAAGATAATAATAATTTAATGAGTTTTAATGGTGTAAATCCTTATTATGTTCTTGCAGAGAGTGATGGCTATACATATACAAAAGAATGTAAATTCTGTTGGAATATCTAAAAATATATATAAAAACATTTTTATAAATTAATCATATGTTGAATAATACACGAAGAGAGTATGTTATTGATGTTTATTATAAAGATGATAATAAAAAAATAAGAATTTTAAAAAATATGCCATTGGGTAGTTTGATTGAAGTTTTACTTAATTTTTTTAAGTTATACATTTATTCCCTTGAAGATATAATTATAAAAATAGAGAATGGGGATGAAGTAAGTATTACTGAGTTTGATATTAATAAAAAAATTTTAGATTTTGGAGATTTGAGTAAGTTGAAAGTATATCTTAAAGAGAGAGAATATGGTGAAGATGGTAATGTTAAAAATAGGGAGAATAGTTTTATATTAAGATATTTAGAATATATTCGTATAAGAGATGATAGTAAGTTGGCAAAAGAGTATCAACATTATTTTGATAATACATTTGTTACACCAACTGAGAATGAGAATAGTGAATTTAATAGGAGTGTTGTTTATAATAATTTGATAAGGAGTGTAGGTGGTTTGAATTCTACTTATAATAGATTAAATAGAGGATATAGTCCAAGAACACGACCATCATTAAATAGTCAAACTGAAAATTATAATAATTTATTTTCAAATTTTTCAAATAATTATTTTTCAAATGATGGTGTAAGGAATAGAGAAGAAGTTATTGATATGGAATTTACATATACTCAACCATTAGATAGTAATAATACAGAGGATGAAGAACAAGATAATGAAGAGACCATAGACGGTTCAGGAAATGAAGTTCCAAGTGACAATACAAATAGTGGGGCAGAAACAAGAAATTGGTTTAATAGTAGTTCTTCTGGTTCAGGAAGTGTAAATAATGGATTTTATCAAAGTATTATGAATAATTTTACAGATATAATTAATAGGAATAATAGAACGAGTGACGGGCGTCTAATAAGTAATTTTTCATTTCAATATCAACCAGTCCCAATGACATCATATTCAAATGTATTAAATAACTTAATGGGTGGTTTAAATGGGAGTGGTTCAGGATATAATTTGAATGAGAATGTGAAGATGGTATTAACTGATGAAGAGATAAGTAAATTAAATGTTATGAAAAAGTGTGAAATTCCCGATTTAAATGAAAGTGGAGAGCATAAATGTATTGTATGTTTAGATGAAATGAAAGATGAAGAAGAAGTTATTCTTTTAGATTGTAATCATTTCTTTCATAAAAAATGTATAGAGACTTGGTTTAAGAATTGTAGTAATAAATGTCCTATTTGTAGGGTTGAAATAGCGAAAGGAGTTCCAGATTTCAGGAATAGATAAATTTGGATCTATTTTAGAATTATTACTTTTCATAAACTTTTTAATGTAGTTCTGTGTATT
>ERZ807291.2990-NODE-2990-length-24559-cov-7.718087_pt1 | contig 24559 bp, 24 predicted proteins | sample MGYA00521257_ERZ807291 | MGnify/ENA primary metagenome ERZ807291 (study PRJEB31413, sample SAMN03169783) | marine metagenome | biome: Marine; feature: Water; material: Subsurface seawater | place: North Sea | collected 2011-04-28 | depth 1 m m ... | reverse complement strand
GAACATTATATTTTAAAGTCCACATTATAAAAAATGACATAGCAATTATATAAACAATCCAAAATAATTTTCCTTTTGAATTATTTAAATGTTCTTCATCTATATCTGGAGCTCTTAAATCTATTGCTGGGGTATCCAGTTTACTTGATACCATTTTTGTATAAAAATCATTTCCTGAATTTTTATCATAATATTTATCACATAATTTTTTTGAAGGAAACTTTCTTGGATCTTGAGATGGTGTTTTATGATATGTTTTTCGTGTTCCATCCATATTGAAGACTCCGCATTCATAATTAACTTCATCTCGATTAATCCAATCATCTTTTCTTATATAAATTAATCCTTCTTGACCTGCAGTGTTTCTTCCTTTATTTTCACATATATCTTTTCTTTCAGCTTTTGTAGTAGAACTTCTATATTTTAATCCTAAAGCAGTTTCTGGATATTCAATTCCTACATTTTCAAATACACATAAATAATCATTTACATTATTTAAATTTTGTAAGTTTTTTCTATTCTTATTATTAATTTGTTCTTCCGCTACTAATTCATCCACTTTTAATGAATGTGGATAATACTTATTAAAATCTGGGGCAGACATTATATATATAATATAAATTAATTACAAATTATTTATATTTTTTTCTAATAAATCTTTAATTTTATTAAAGTCACTACCCTCTTTACTTTCAATACTATTTAATGGTGTATTCCCCCATCTATCTTCAGTTATTTTAGCGCCATTTTGTAATAAAAAGTCAACAACTTGAACATGTCCTTCAGTTACGGCTAAATGTAATGGTGTTCTTTTATCATAATCTGCACAATTTACATCAATTCTATCAATCATTTTTTTAATACCGTTAAGATTACCATTACTACAAAATGTTATAAAACTATTTACTATTGAATCACTTAAATCTATTTTATTACCAATAATATTATGAAATATATGTAAATCCATTTTATTATTTAATTTTTTACAAAATTCAATTCCTCTTACACTATTTCCTTGGGAATCTAATCTAGGACTCCATATACATATTCCCGCCATATTAGGTATAACTAATAATATACAACCACTTACTCCTGATTTTGCAGGAAGTCCAACTTCAAACGAAAATTGTCCACTATAATCATACATCCCACATCCATACATAAGTGTTAAACAATCTTTAACTGAATCAGTACTTATTACCTGGTCTTGAGTAATTGGACAAATACCACCATTAGCTAATGTACCTGCTATAACTGACCCCATATCACATGTAATAGTTGTAGAACATTGTTGAAAGTATAAATTTAAACTATTAGTTATTTCATTTGGTGTAATATTATCTTTAAATGCTTTATTTTCTCGCATGTAATATGCCAACGATATATTTCTATCAGCATGATGTTGTTCTGAAAGAAATATAGAATTATCAAATCCAATATTTTTATTTCCTGCCATTTTTGAATAATATTCTTTTATTAAATTAAATCTTTTTGATGGCTCTTTATCATTTTCAATTAAAGATGCAACCATAATTGCACCTGCATTTATCATTGGATTATGAGGTAATCCATTCTTGTTTAATATGAATGCATTGAATGCTTGTCCACTAGGTTCATAACCAACATGTTTATGAACTATATCTCTTCCTAATAAATCGTGAGCAATGCAATATGATAATGGTTTACTGCATGATTGTAAACAAAAATAACTTTCATAATTACCTAAATTTAAAGTATCTCCATTTATCATACAAACACTTACACCAAACATTTTTGGATCAACATTCGCTAGTTCTGGTATATAATCAGCTACATCGCCGCCTTCTTCATTTATTAGTTCATTATATATCTCTTTTATTATATCTTGTATTTTTTCCATATAATAGTATAAATATAATAATTTATATTATTATAATAATTCTATAATTGTTCCATATCCCTTCGTATTACCATCTCTAAAGAAAAATGTGGTATCAGTATCAATATATTCTGCTCTGAATGAAAATGTAAATTCAACAATTGCCTTATGACCTGAACGTAATTTGTTATTATTATTTTTATTATTTAAAGTCTCTAATATTTTTACTCTAGCAACTTGTCTTACCAAACCACAATGAATTACCGGTTGATAATTGTCAGAAATTGTTGTAGAATGATTTAATATTGTTATTTTAGCTTTAAATTTTTTACACACATTTTTTTGAAAATCCTTATTATCTATTACAATTACTCCTTTTCTTATTTGATTTTTTGTTAAATTTTCTTTTCCAGTAAATCTTACTGCTATACATCCAATCTCATTATTTTTAATTTCATTAACATTCTCTCTCATATTATTATGTAAGGAACGCACCTTAAATTCAATAAATTTGTCATTAATCGGACCTAAATATAACTTTTGATTTACCTTAATTGGTTTACCTCTAACAGTTCCAGAAATTACCAATCCAATACCTTTAACTGTATATTTAGAATCAACATACATTATACTTCCATCAATTGTTTTTGACCAATGATTTCTTGTATTAAATGACAATAGCCAATTTTTTAATAAATTAATATTTTGACCTGTTTTATTTGAAATTGATATTATAGGAATAAAAGTATCTAATGGATCCTGTAATTCAGAAAAATGCTCTAATTCATTTCTACATTTTTCTTCATCTTCTAGAAATTGATATGCTTTCTTATTAAAAATTGGTAAATTTGCTATTTGTTTTATTTTTCTTATAGTTGCCTCTTTCACATTATCAGGTGCCATATCTATTTTAGTAATTAATATAATTATTGGCACTTTTAAAAATAATAATAATGCTATATGCTCTTTAGTCATTTTAGTAATACCCATATTTGCAGCAACTAAAACTAAACCATAATCAATAAATAAACCAGAAATACCTGAAATTGTTGTTTTTAAATATTTTTCGTGTCCAGCTAAATCAATTAATGATACAATTTTTCTATTTTTTGTATGTTGGTCCTCTTTAAAAAAATTATTAAATGATATACAAGATGTTCTACCCGATTCTATTTCATGTTTATTTTTTAAAATTAAGTTTCTACAACTCCCTCTGCCATCATCTAAACAGTCATTTAGTAAAACGCCAGCTAATGTAGATTTTCCTGAATCTACATTACCAGCAACTGCAATTCTAATAGTTTCATCATTCATATTATAATTAATTATAAGAAATGCTTTTAAGTATGGTTAAATATATAATATATATATATGTCAAAATATTATACAATTAAATATATCAATGATTTATTAATACCTAAAATTAAAACAAATAAAGAATTATATAAAAAAATATTTAATTTAATTTATAATAACCATGACTCTCTAATATTTATTGGTTTAACATCGGACCAACCATTCAAATATTTTGAAGATTTAAAAAGAAAAATACAATTTTTAAAAAAATTAGAAGAAAAATACGATTCACGATTTGAAATACCTTTTTATGAAGAAGAAATAAAAGCAGTAAATCATATTTTAAAAGAATTTAATAAAGAATCATGTGAATTTTACAAACAAATACACCCATTATTTAATTTCTTTTTTGATATAAAAAAAATTCAAAATGTTATTATTGTAAATATTGATGATTTTCATATAAATGTTCCATTAGCTTATTTAAAAATTAAATACGATAAATTTCCAAATAAAATAGATCTAATTACTGAAGATAGTTCGAAAGGAGATATCAAAGATATTATTGAAAATATAGAATTATATTATAAGTTTTATGAAGATGAACTAAACTTATCTAAAAAAAATGTATCAACATATACTTTCCCTACTTTAGAATATAAATCAAAATTTTATACATTTCATAATATAAAATATGCAATAGATCCAATACCACAAAACGGTATTTTTATGCCACAAAATACAGGAAATAAATTCTTATCTAAATTAGGTAGTTTAGTTTTAAATTATAATAATATAATTATGATAAATTATGAATCTGAAATGAATTATATTATTACTAAAAAAACGGGTATAAGTCATTGTTACAGATATAAATTTAAAGATAAAGTTAATATCCTTAAAAATATTTATAAAAAATTTACAAAAAATGAATTTGATGAAGATACTGAAGATTTAAAAAAATTATTAGAATGTACATTTGATAAAAATACATTTTTAATTTGATTTCTTATTCTTTAATTTTGTATTTTCCGCTTTTAACTTTTTCATTTGTTTTTTTAAATTATCAACTTCATCATATAATTCATCTAATTCTTCTTGATATTGATCCTTTATCTCTTCTAAATTTTGTTTTCTATAAAAAATTGATGTGTTAGTATTTACAGACCATGTCTTTTTATTTGCATTAATAACACCAGTATCTGGAACATTACTTAAGATAACATATTTGTCATAATTATTTTTATTAACTAAAAAACCTCCTAATCTAAATACTTTAATTTTTTTTTTTTTATCTTTATCTTCTTTCTCTGTAAAATATCTAATATGCGTATTTAGTGGTACTTTAGATATATCTTCAACTTCAATATAATCTTCTAACTTTTCTTTTATCTCTTCTGCTGATAATTTATCAGTTAATGTTTTTTTTGGTCTTTTATAAGAATCATCACCCAATCTACTCATTATATTATATAAAAGAATTTTGTTTAAATTATTTTATGCAAAATTATTATCTTTATACTATTAAGTAATGCAATTTAATGATTTTTTAAAATTAGAATTTAAAAGACTATTTGAATATCTTCCTTACAAAATGGAAGCGGAAAAGTCTTTTATTGATAGTATTCAATCTAGCAATTTTTATCATATTGAATATTTTGAAGATGGAATGAAAAGTAATTTATTTGATGACAGAACAAAAATTGATACACATATATCATTATTCAACTTTGATAAAATCAAAAAATTTACTGATAATATTTCCACCTTTAATATTAGAATAGTATTGTTAAAAAAAACATATGGCAGTACATATACATATAATCTATTATTTTTAGTTCAAAAACCTATCACAAAAAAAGTTTATGATCAAGAAGCTGATAAAAAAATTTTAAAACATTTAAGAAATTTAACAGGAGAATCTGAAATGTTTAATATGGTCACTGGAAAAGATGGACTATTAAGTTCTGCTATAAATGATAATATAGTTCTTGATAATTTAGTGGGAGATGATGGTATGTTAAATAGATTTATGGGTGGTTCTGATAATGATACAGGATATGATACTGATTCAGAATATAATTATTATAGTGATGATAATAATGACATAAAAAAATATGAGATTAACTATATTTTAGGAGGTAAAAAGAAAAAAAGAAGAAAAAGAAAAAAATTAAAGAAAATTCTATTAAATAGATGTGAAACATTTGATAATTTATACAAAAATCAAAATAATTTAATTTTAATAAAAATTTATAGTATACCTGAAGTTGATTTAGTTGAAAATATTTTTAAAGTAATATACATAATACTTTTCAAAAATATTTTATCTAATTTATATTTTAATTTTAAAAAAAAGAAAAAAATAGAAACCATTAATTTAGAGTATAAATCAATAATAGAAAATAATAAGACATTAGATGATTCTCTTAAAACAATATTTTTTTTTGAAAGAGATAGAAAATTATATCAAAAAGCATTTCCAAAAAATCATATAAATAATGTTCCATATCAGTTATCTAATATAGACGTAGTATTTAGTAAAAAACCAATTATTTATAATACTTAAAAATTTAAATTTGCTTTTTTTATAAAAATATCTCTAAATGTATCTTTATAAGTTATATTTTTCTTATAAAATACATAATATTTACTATATTTTATTGTCCAAAAATTATTACTCGTATTCATTAACTGAATCTTAAATTTATTTAAATTATTATCATTAATTAATTTCATCACTGTTCCTCCCCACTTTAAATTTTCATTTATATCAATACATCTCAAATATCCTCCTGGTTTAATTATTGATATATTACTTGGCCTAACATATGTATAATATTTTAATTCTATCTCATATTTATTTTTTAATTCATTTATATAATTGTCATCATTATCTTCAATTAAATTATCAATATATAAGTTCTTCTCTTCCTTTATTGTAATTATATCTGGCACAAATTTTTCATCTTCATCTAATTGATAATTCCTATATAATACCTTATTTAAAATTTTATTTTTAATATTTTGTTCCTTTTTCTTACTTTTAATTTTATTAATATCTACTTCTCGTTTTAAAAATCCTTGTTTTAATAATTTATCATAAATATCGTCGTCATCCATTATATTATATAAACATATTTTTCTTTAATTATGTAACATTAATAGTATTTAAAAAAGTATCATTTATTTAAAATAAATGAGTTCAAATAAAGTAAAATGGAGTAGTTTAATTAATTTTCAAGATTTTTATAAAAATATAGACATAGAAGAATATAATTCAGATAATGATGAAGAAGAAATTAAATTTAATATAAATTCTATTGATTTTAGTTTGAATAATGAAAAAATATTAAATGAAATTAATAAAATTTTAAAAGAGAAAGAGTTAAATGATTTAACATCATTAGAAATTCTTAAAAAACAAGATTTAGTGTCTTCTTATATAAGTAAAAGTATTCAGAATAATATTATAAATAAAAATTTTTTTATTGATTGTATTTCTTATCTTAAAGAAACATCAAATATATTAAGTGATAAAATAAAACAAACATTATTCTTACATAATTATAATTTTATTAAAAAAGATAAAATCATTCGTAGTTCTTACAAATTTTGTAATTACAAACATGATTGTACATATAATTATGAAAAAGGAAAAAAAGGATGTTATGCTGATCATTATCCACATAATATGGTACATGCTGATTGTGACGCATTATTAGAATGCATAAATAAATATTATTTAGATGATAATGAAATCCAAAATAAAGAATTAGTAAGATGTATTAATACTATCTCATTTGTAATTAGACATATGTATGAAGAATTAAATAATTTATGTTTATATTCTAATAGGGATGATCATGATAAATTTCATTATATTAAAACTAATAATCAGAAAAAATTTAATAATACTAAAGTGAGAGCAGTTGATATTTAATGTAATAATATATCTTCTGATTGTATATTTCCATTATTAATTGATTCATCCGAATCACTTAATTCTTTCATATTATCAAAAGTATTATTTGAATTATCAGAATCTATTAAATCTTCTTCAGGTTCTTTTTGGTTAAAAATATTATTAAATATACTACTTCCAATATTCTTATTAATTATATCAAAATTATTCTTATAAAAATTTTTTGCTAAATTTTTATCATCTAATAAATTATTTTGCTCTATTTTATTAAAAACAATATATTTATATTTAAAAATATCAGGAACATTATCTACTGTATATTTATCTTTTAATTTCATATAAACATCATAATCTACATCAAATCTTCTTTTTATTTCATCTTCTTTCTCTTTCTCTTTTTTCTTCTTATTTTCTAAATTATTTTTTTTAGTTAATAATGCTTCTATTTTTAATCTTTGCTGGTACATTAAATCATTACTTTCTTCATTATCTTTAATTGACTCTATTTTATTATCTTCAGTTAACTCTACTTCATTGTCATTATCAAATACTAAATTTATACTATTAACACTTGAATCATCTAAATATGAAGTATCATCTGATATATTTGATGAATCCTCCTCATAAATATTATTATTTTTACTATTTAAAAAATTTTCTAAGATATTATCATCTGAAATGTTACTATATAAATTTAATATTTCTGACATTTTATTATTTGAACTATTTAAAGAATATAATAATTGAATATTATCATTAATTAAATTATAACTTAAAATATTTTCTTTTGTATTATTTTCTTTTATTTCATTTATTTTAAATGTAAAATCTGGATATTTTACATTTTTATTTAATTTTTTAAATTCTACATAAATTGTTAAATAATTTATAATATTATCTAACATAACTGAATACACATGTTCTAAATTGTCATATAAACCACATATATCACTATTATTCCATAAAATAAACTTACTCATTATATTTTATATAATATAGAATCTTTTTTATGTACTTTTAAATAAAAAATTGATTTATATTTATATTAAAAAATAATAATATAAATATAAATATGTCCGATAGAAAAATAACTTCATTCACATACGAAAATACAAATAGAAATGATAGAAATAAAAATAAAAAAAAAATCAAAAATCAAAAATCAATAGTAAAAACAAAAATATCATTACATAATGATAATAACTTACTAAATAATGATATTATTAAAATAATACCAATACAAACTAGTAATTCTCAAAGAATTAAACCTATTCATTCTTTTCCTAATTCTATGCCACCAAATATGGTACCACCAAATATTAGCCAACTATTTGAAATGATGTTAAAAAATGAAAAAAATGAAGAAATAGACACATTTGAAGAAATTCAAGAATTTAAAATATCAAATGAAGTTCAATATGAAGAACTTGATACTTGTATTAATACTCTGGATACATTAATTAAAGTGACAAATGATTTGGATTATGAAAAAAAATATACTTTTGACCTAAATAAATTAAAAAAATTAATTAAACCGCTTAGTAAATTAAAGAATTTTATAGGAATGACAAATATTAAAGATAATATTATAAAACAAATTATCTTCTTCCTTCAAAATTTAGATGAAGATAAAGATCTTATGCATACAATTATTACTGGCCCACCTGGTGTCGGTAAAACTAAATTAGCTTACGTATTAGGTGAAATTTATTTTAAAATGGGTGTTTTTAAATGTAAAAAAGGATCAGAGTTTCTATCTCCAATTACTGGAGAAAAAATCGATTTTAAATTTACATTAGCAAGAAGATCTGATTTAATTGGAGAATATGTCGGTCATACATCAATGAAAACTCAAAAAGTAATTGATGAAGCTATTGGAGGAGTACTATTTATTGACGAAGCTTATTCATTAGGTAATAGTGATAAAAAAGATACTTTTTCAAAAGAATGTATCGATACATTAAATCAAAATCTTACTGAACAAAAAGGTAAATTAGCTGTTATAATTGCAGGCTATGACAATGAGTTAGAAAATTGTTTCTTTTCATATAATGAAGGTTTAAGACGTAGATTTCCTTTTAGATATGAAATTAATAGTTATACATTTTTAGAATTAGGACAAATTTTTACAGGAAAAATAAATGACAATAACTGGCTATTAGATAATAACTTAAATCTAACTGATAACTCTAATAAATTATATAAATTCTTTGAAAATAATTATAAAGAATTCCCTAATTTTGGTGGAGATATGGAATTACTATTATTTTCAACTAAAATTGCTCATTCATTGCGGATTTTTGGTAAAAATCCTGAATTTAGGAAAGTAATTAATATTGATGATTTAATTAAAGGTTTAGAAATATTTATGGATACAAAGAAAAAAAAAAAAGAAGATCATCCTTTATTAAGTATGTATATTTAAATCATAAATATAATCTTTACTATATATAATGGAAAGCTGGGAAAAAATATTAATATTAATTTTAGTTATAGTTTTATTTGTTAAATTTACAAATAAAGAAAATTTTTATGGATGGATTCCTATATCTACAAGAAATACTCATAACATGTCTTATGACTTAAGAGGAGATCCAGTACATAATACACCTTATAGATCAAAAGGATACTTAGGACCTTTTATATATGGATTATTTCCATATTTTTATATGTCACCTCATCACCCATTCGCAAACTATGGAGCTCTTTATAGTTAGCCATAAGATTATTTAAATGTTTATAAAAATAGCATGGGTAATATTTTTACAAAAAACAAAAAAATTAATGATTTACATATTATTACTTATAATTATAATAATAGTAATTTACAATATAGTAAGAATATATTAAATAATTTTATAAATAAATATGATGATAATGATAATATAATATGTATACAGGGATTACGTGATATTGATTTAAATTTAGATAATAAAAAATATTTTTTTGTAAATGAATTAGGTTTATTAATTATTACAAATTTAGAAATAGTAAAAACTCAATATTCTGTATTTAATACAATAGAGTATGATAATATAAATAGTTATAAATATGGATTTCAAAAATTAAATCTAAACTATCTTAATATAAATTTTTGTATATATAATTTAGAATTAATTCCGAATTCTATAGATGAATTTAATTTAAATGAAATTAGAGAAAATGAAATGATCGAATTAATTACATTTATTTGTAATAATATAAATGAAGATAAAATACATATAGTAACAGGATGTTTTTACGACATGACTAAAAATTTTGATGAATTAATTAATATATCAAAAATAACTAATATAATTACAAATTTAAAAACTTGTAATCAAGAAAGTTATATTTTTTTTTATAGCTCTAATTTAATTAAAAATATTGATAATTTAAATGATTATATTTTTAACAAGTTTAATATTGAAGTAATTAGTCATAAAATATACAATTTAAATATTGGTGTACATTGTCCTTTTGAGACAATTTTAAGATTAAAAGAAAATTGAAATATTATATTTAAACATTTAAGTTTAAATATAATAAAATGCCTAGAAAGAAAGATATCGATAATGAATCTAAAGTAGTAGATACTACTACTAAAACTAAAAAAAGCAAAAAAGCTAATAAAGAACTAGAAGACCCTGTACAAGAACCTGAAGTAAAAAAAAAATCAAAGAAAACAACTACAGAAATTATAGAAACAACTGTACAAGAACCTGAAGTAAAAAAAAAATCAAAGAAAAAAACTACAGAAACTACTGTACAAGAACCTGAAGTAAAGAAATCAAAGAAAAAAACTACAGAAACTACAGAAACTACTATACAAGAACCTGAAGTAAAGAAATCAAAGAAAAAAACTACAGAAACTACTGTACAAGATCCTAAAGTAAAAAAATCAAAGAAAAAAACTAGTAAGAAATCTAATGAAGAAACTAAATCAGTAAAACCAAAATTAAGTAAAAAAAAAATTGTTGAAGTTAAAGACGATTATTCAGATAATGGATATGACGATGATGATTACGATGACGATGACGATGATGACGATGACGATGAATCTAAACAGTTAGAGCCTGTAAAAAAATCAAAAGTTAAAAAAATAAATACTAAAATAAATTCTGAAGATAGTATTAACCTAAATAAAGAAATTATTGTTGATTCACCAACTAAAATTATTTCAAAAAGTTTATCAGATGAAAAGTTAAAATTAGAATTTATTAATGCAACTGAATTAAAAACAACTGACAATAGCGATTACAATAAAAAATTTAATAAGTTAAAAGATAAATATATTGAAATTTGTAAAGAAGTATCAGAAATTCAAGTAGAATTAAATAAAAAAGATAAATCTAGAGAAGATATTTTAATACAAATTAGAAAAATTCAGATTGATTTTTTGCCACAAACTAATTTTGGCGTAATGACAAATACAGAATTAATTACTGATAATTGTAAAGGAAAATCTAATCTTATTACAAAAGCTAAAGAAAAAAGTACAAATTTAAATTTTAAAAAACCAAAAAGACAAACAGATATGGAAACAGATGATTCTAATTCAGACTATTCTGATGATAATTTACAAGATTCAGATAATGAATCTGAATCTGAATAAAAAATTGATAATTTATTATTTTACTTTGACTTTCTATTATTTATATAGTTCATATGATTTATAATGATAATAGTAGTCTTAAAAAAACAAAGAATCAATATTATATAAATAATATTGATACATCTGTAAATAAATATACATCTTATTCTAATTATAGTAGTAATATAATTAAAGACTATGAATCTAAAAATAAATTAAATAGCATTACTATAAAATTCAAAAGAGAATCAAATAGAAAAAATACACCAAAATAACTAAATTGAGATAAATTATTATTTTATTAAATAAATTTGAAATTATTATATAATATATATAAAGGTTTATATATAATATAAAATAATGAAATATATATATTTATCGTCAAGATATGATGAAAACATTTGTGTTTTAAAGTCCATTGACAATATAGATTTTAATCAATTAACATTGATTAAAAATTATGATGAAATTGCAATAAATAGTACTATTTCAAATAAGTTATTATTAGATAAATTATTAAATTTAAATATTAATTGTGTTATAAATATAGATAATTATAAAATTTATGTTTCAAATAATGTAATAAATTTTATATCAAATTTTGATAGACAATTATATGTATTAGGTAATGTAAGAAAAAAAACTATATGTTCAAAAGAAGATCATAAAATAATACTTTCAACTTTAGATCATTTAATTGAAAATTTATTATTTTTTTTAAATTATAATTTGGATTATGAATTATTTATAAAAGCAATTGAATTAATGGAAAATTTAAATTTAGGAGATACTAAAATATTATCATTAGAACAAAAAATATTATGGAGTATTGATAATTTTGAATTAAGTAAAAATGATATATTACAAATTTTTAATTATTTAGATTCAAAATATAGAAGTAGTAATGAAACTAATATACCAATAACTGACAAAATTTTAAATAAATTAATTGAATATGTAAAAAATTTAGAATATGATGATTCGTTAGTTAGCGAATTACTAAAATTAAATGTCAAAGATTTACCTACTTCTAGTAAGAATTATAAATATTACTTTAATCATTTTTACAATCTTCTAAAGGTTAATGATGAAATTAAAGATATGGTAAAAACTCAAGATTTAAGTTTATTCAAAGATCTTGAAAAATCAAAAGATTTATATAAATCAGTACTTACTAGAACTGATTGGGTTGATGAATTAGAATATGGTAATATAATGGGTATTTTATTGAGTATAGATCCAAAAGAAATTAATAAATCTGGATATAATTTAGATTATATTCCAATAAATGATATTACTCATACAGTTATTGGTTTTGATCAAATATTAGAAGCTTATAATAATTCATTGAATGAATATAATGAAGAAATTGGATTCTCAAATATTTTGTCAGGTTTTGGTATAGGTGAAGGAAATTGTATATTACCTATTTATATAAATAAGGAGCATTGGAAATTTGCTAAATTGTATATGTACAATAATTTAGGTGTAATATTTAATAGAAATTCATTAGATTATTGTTTTAATCATAAAATATTATATAAAAATGTTTTAATATCAATGATTAACTTAACATTTAGTAATCAAAATTATAGATCAGATAAATGGCTTAACTTACTGTTTTCTGTTTTAAGGACTAATTACGAATTGTTTAATTATGATAATAAAATAAATAGAAGTATTGAATTAAATAAATTTCTAAAGGATCCAAAATATAGAACAAACTGTAATTTGAATACCATTCTTGTTGAATATTTAATATTTGATATTTCTGATAATATAATTAAATTTATATTTGAAGAGTTGATTAGACAAACATTTAAATCAATTTATAAAAATATAGACGCTTTAGACAAGTTATATGACTTTAATATTGAATCAGCGCTAGATTATGAAACCAATTTTAATAGTCAACAAAATTACAATTTAGATGAAGATAAAATATCATCATGGATTAAAGAATTAGAAGATAACAATATTTTCTCTGAAAAAATTACTTTAATTTACGGAGTAATTATGATGAAGAAAATAATATCTAAAAATAACTTCTTTAAAACATTTGATGATAATTGTGGTATTTTACCTGATGATATAATTGATTATTTAAAAAGTAACATTTCAAATAATAAAATAGAAGCTGTAAATAGTAAACTATTTGGATTAATAAATCCAAAATTTAGTGAACATGTAAATTTTACAAAAACAAAAGTATTCTCTACAGATACATTTATTAATTTAGGATTTGTAAGATCAAGACACGAAATGATGAATATATTTGTTCAAGGATTAATTCAAAGAGTTAATAAATGCAGGACTAAAGCTTTATCTAATAATAGATATCAAAATCCATTTGAGAGGAATAATATAATTAATTTTACAGGTTTGTTAATTAGTCAAAGATTTATAAAAAGATCTTTTAATTTAGATTTAGACATAAATAATTATATAACTACTTTGAATGATTTACAAGAAAATTATCTTAAAAATTTTGTAAAAGTTATGATAAAAAAAACTATTACAATTAAAAAGTATATTTTAGATAATATTGATACAATTAAAGAAGATACAAGAAAAAAAATAATACTTGAATCTATTAAAATTTGAAAATATTAATTTTTATTTATAAGATTATAAAATTTATATATATTATTTGCTATTATAATGGCAACTAATAGTACGACTCTATTGTGTGAGTATTGTGAAAATTTTTTTGATTATCATGTTGACAATTTATATTATCCCAATGTTAATTGTTCTACATCAGGAATATGTAAAACATGTGTAAAAGAAATTAGTTCTAAACTATTTGTAAAAGTTGATGTAGCAAAAATAAGTTATATTAAAAAAAAAGCAAAAGAAAAATATTTGAAGAGAAAAGTTGAAAAAAATTCTATATAATATTAATTTATTATATTTTATAAGAAATCATGTGGTTTGAAATCATTAACGCGACATGTTGGATAATATCATTCGTTTGTTTTTATCTAATATTACATCCAAATATAAACAGACCAAAAAATGTTCATATTTCACCATTTAAAAAAGATTTACATAAAACAGAAAGAAAGTTTAATGTAATAGGTATTTTACAAAATTATCCTCAAGAAAAATTAATTCAAATATCAAAGTCATTTACTAATAATTTTGATATTATGATATTTAATTTTAATGGCAGTCTCAATGTTGGTAATATCATGCGCTTGGGATGCCTATACGGTGTTAATAACTACTATATAGTTGGAAGAAAAATATATGATTCAAGATCATGTGTTGGATCTAATAAGTATATAAATGTTAAAATTATTAAAAATATCGTAACTGAATTGCCAGACAAAAGTTGTGTCCCAAAGATTGATAAAGAAGCATTGAAACAATTTTTTATTGAAAATAATCTTGCACCAATATTTGTTGAGCAAGGAGGAGAAGATATAACATCTTTTAAATTTAACAAATTTAAACTATATGATAAGACTCCAGTATTCATTTTTGGCAATGAAACATATGGAATTGATAATGATGTACTTAATACATGTAAAGATATTGAAGGATTTACAATTATATCAATTCCTCAATTAGGTATACTTAGATCATTAAATGTATCAAATTCTGCATCAATCATTTTGTGGGAATATTACAAACAATCTTTAATGAATGACGATACTAGATATAAACTTGATTTATAATTTATTTATAATTTATTTATAAATTATTTAAAAGTAATTTTTATTCTTAAATAATATGAATTTAAAAGTAAATTTGATTATTTATAATATAACATTTTTAAAATGGCTGATGAAATAAAAAAACAACATATATCATTAGTAGTGTGTGGACATGTGGACGCTGGTAAGTCTACTACCACCGGTCATCTTATTTTTAAGTTGGGAGGAATTTCAGAACGTGAAATGCAAAAACTACAAGCTGAAGCGGACCAGCAAGGTAAAAGTTCATTTGCATTTGCGTATTATATGGATAAAGACAAAGCAGAAAGAGAAAGAGGTGTAACAATTAATTGTACAACAAAAGAATTTTTTACAGATAGTTATCATTATACAATTGTTGATGCACCTGGTCACAGAGATTATGTTAAAAATATGATTACTGGAGCAGGATGTGCTGACGTTGCTTTATTGTTAGTTCCTGCCGAAATGGGCGGTTTTGAGAGTGCTGTTGCGAAAGGAGATCATAAGACTGGAGAAGTACAGGGACAAACCCGACAACATGCAAGGCTACTTGGTTTACTTGGAATTGAAAAGTTAATTGTAGGTGTAAATAAAATGGACTCCTGTGATTGGTCCGAACAAAGATTTAATGAAATTAAAGAAGAAATGACTAAAATGATTACACAAGCTGGATTTAAACCAAAACAAGTTGCATTTATTCCATATTCTGGATTCCATGGAGAAAATTTAGTAAAACCAACAGACAAAATGCCATGGTATAAAGGATGGGATGTTAATATTTCTAAAACAGAAAAAGTTTCAGGTGTTACATTATACGATGCACTTGAAAAAGTAGCTAGACCACCACAAAGAAAACCAGATGCTCTAGTTAGAATTCCTATTAATGGTATTTATAAAATTAAAGGTGTCGGAGATGTTATTACTGGACGTATTGAACAAGGTACTTTGAATGCTGGTGATGTTTGTAGAGTTGTCCCTCGTAAATTAGAAAATTTAAAAGTATTCAGTATTGAAATGCATCACAAAACATGGCCAAATGCAAAACCTGGAGATAATATTGGAATGAATATGAAAGGTTTAGATAAAAATAAAATGCCAAAAGTTGGAGACGTTATCACTTTACAAAAAGATCCTATTTGTTTACCTGTTGAAAGTTTCACAGCTCAAGTAGCTGTACAAGAACATCCTGGACAACTGAAACCCGGATTTAGCCCTTGTGTACATGTTAGAACAGCTAAATCGGCATGTAAAATGACTAAAATTAATTGGAAGATGAGTAAAAAAACTGGTGATCAAAAAATAGACAATCCAGAATTCTTAGAAAGAGCTGAACAAGCGGAAATTGTATTTACTCCTCAACAAGCAATTTATTTAGAACCATTTGATAAATGCGACGGTTTAGGACGTATCGCCGTAATGGATTCAAATAATTTAGTAATGTTAGGTAAGGTAATTGATGTGAAATACAGACCTTACAAATAAATTAAATTAGAAAAAAATATATCTTTAATATATTAAAATTTTTTAATATATTAATCAGTTATGGACCTCATCATATATTTACATCATTTATGTTGTAAGTTGACTAGATACTTCAACTCCACTAACGAGGCACTTCAATCTAACAATCTCCTCAGCTACAGCATCTACATTTTCACGACTCGTGGTACCATTGAATCTCCTGACATCATCATATCCCCATTCGTCAACATATGCTGAATCAAATTCACTTTCTCCCGGCGACTTCTTGAACAGCATCATCTCGGCGATGGTATCATGCTTGTTGCAATCAGGAGGAAATGCAAGACTAGCCGCCCAATCACCTTCCGTGTTAGTTCCAATAGGAATTCGAACTGCATAGCCTGTTGGGGTAGGAATGCTTAAATGTGCAGAATAGTTCAATGCACCAGTCAATAAGACAAGGCGCCTATCGCACTCTTCCATAAGCTGCTCTAACTCGATCATACGCTGCATCATATCCATGGTTTGTAGGTTTGTTGGTTTGTTAGTTTCTTGATAAAATATCTAATAGACTCTAATATGATTTTATTTTTCAATTTTTTTTATCACTGGTAAAATAATATGAAGTTTTTAATTTCATTATTATAACGAAACCACATCACGATTATTAAATAACATTAATTTAATTTCATCTTTCACCTTATTGATAACTTTATCATTTTCTTTCTTTTCCAAATATCTATTAAATTTCCTCATAATATCAGGATATTGTTTACCATTTTCTACCCATTCCTCTAACTTCTGCTCTATCATACTTTCCTTATCATCTATCAAGTTTTGAATTGATTCCTCTCTATCATTTAACATCCATTTATTACCATTGTATATCATAACATAATTATTCTTCAAATTTGAAATATAAATATTATGATTCTCCGGCTTCTGCGGATTAAAATGAATTTGCTCTATTAAATGAGGAATACAAAAATTAGAATGTTTCAAACATTTTAAATAATCCTTATCTGTTAAATGTGATATATCCGTATTATTATAAGCTAATATCTTTATATTTTGCTGAATATTCTGTGTACCAATAGTCATACCCGCTTTCTTAATTAACTCATCTATCTGTTTATCACGTTTTTTAAGCTGTACTTTTAATTCATTATTTTGCTCTTTTTGATCTTGTAATTGTTTATTTAATAATCCTACTAATTCATTGATTGATTCTTTTGCTTCTTCATCTTTCTGTTTTTCATTACATATTTTCAAATGTTTATGTAATGATTGCTTATGCACATAACATTTATTACAAAATTGACATTCAAATAATTTATTTTCATTATTTGAATTTTGGCTGAGTTCAGAATGACTTTTGAGTGAATTTTGGCTGACTTTAGAATGACTTTTGACTGACTTTTGACTGACTTGTGTGGAGATATTGTGATTTTTACAGTAATTTACAGAACTTACTATTTTATCATTTATACCATATTTAATATATTCGTTTTGTAAATCACTATTACTTATAGTAGCTTTACATAGATTCTTACGTCTTAAATGGTTCATATATTTTGTTTTTATATTGATTTCATATCCACATCTTGGACATTTATAATTTACCATATAATTATATTAATTAATTATTTTATTTTTATATATTTTACTGATATTTTACTGATATATTTGTGATATTTAGTGATATTTAGTGATATTTTAGTGATATTTTATTTATTAGATCATATGTCTACTTATATAATTTAATTAAAAGTGATATTTAAGACCAAAATATCACTTTTTTAAAAAAAGTGATATTTATAAAAAAAGTGATATGAGGGGGGGGGAAATACATTTAAAATAAATCCATTTTTGTTTTTTTAAAATTAAAATTTTTGAAATTTTAAAAACTGTTATTTTTGAAATATAATTTGTATAATATATTAAATGTATAAATGACTTAATATTCTATTTCTTTCTTCATCTTTATTACCTCTCCCTTCTTTAAATATTTTGAATCCTTCATTAATATCATCAATATTAAGTTTTTTTTTTTCATTAGGTTTACAAAATACGCGTTTACCATGAGCAATTTTACAATTAAAAAGTAAAGTTTCAATATCTCCTGCCATATTTGAGAATGCTGAATAGTTATCTTTAAAAAAATTAGTTTTAAGTTTATCTATTTTTACTTCCCATCCCAAATTATTTACCATTATGTAAAATATTTGTTTTAATTCATCTGCGGAATATTTTTCTATATTATATCTGAATGTGAATCTTCGTGCTAATCCTTCATTATAAGAAAAAAAGCATTTATCTAATGAATCTTTATATCCAGCTATTATACATAAAAAATTAGATTTTTTTTCTGTAAGATTTTGATTAATTGTATCAATACATTCTTTTGAGAAAGAATCTCTACCTTCAGGATTTCCTAAAGAATATGCTTCGTCAATGAATAAAACTCCACCTTCACAACTGTCAATTACTTCTTGTGTTTTAATAGCTGTTTGTCCCAAGTATTTACCAATTAAATCTGAACGTTTTATAATTTTAAATGTATAACTATCAGATTTATCAGAAAATCGTGATTTTCTTTTTTTATTTCCTTTTAAGACACCTAGATTATAATATATATCTCCTAATATTTTACCTAATTCAGTTTTACCAACACCAGGAGGACCAGTAATAACTGTATGCATCATGTCAGAGGTGGTATCTTCTAAGTTAGCTAAATAGTAAGTAATATGACCAACTATATTTTCTTTAATATTATGTAAACCGATCATATTTTTGAGTTTTTCTAAAGGAGCAACTAATTTAGATAATTTTTTTAAATCAATGTTATACCGTTCTTTTAATTTTGGATCGTACATCTTACCTAATTCAATCAAATCATCAATTGTCTTGATTTCTTTATTAATTTCTTTTAAAGGCCATAAAGATTCATCTTCCGTCTCTTCTTCTTTTTCAGTTTCATGTAAATTATTAAAAAAATCGTCGTCATCAAAAGAATTATCAATAATAGATGATGTTAATAAATCTAATAATTTTTTTGATGTATCATCATTGTTATCATTATCGTTATTTGTTTGACTGGAATTATTTTTTTTTTGTCTCTTACGATCAGGCATATACTAAATATATATTTTAAAAAAAAAATATATACTTAAAGAATTCAATTATATATCATTCACAAATAATTTTAATTTTGGATATTTTTTCTATTACAATCTGGTATATACTTAAAGAATATATATATATATTTACAATATATATATATATATATGAAATATGTACAATTTAAGGAATACAATTCATTAGATGAATTTTATGATGGTTATAATACTGAATATTTTTATCCTTTATATGTTATTCTTAATAATATTATAGTTTTTATTTATAAAAAATCTAGAATATAATATATAGTATAATGCCTTTTTATAGCGCAACTGGAAAATTAATTACAAAGGAAGATGTAAAACCTGAAAGACCAAGTTTAAAAGAAACTGTTGAGTATAAAGCGGATGGATCATTAATAATTGAGAAAGATGAGAAAGAATTATCTCATCCACCAATGGGACTTCCAACAAACTCTCAATTATTAAATATTCCAAAAAAAAAAATAACTGTAAAAGAAGAAGAATAAAAAATTGATATATTTAAAAGTTAGTTATTTATATTAATTAATATAAATGACTAGTACAAATTTAAGATATAAAAAAAAATTAAATGAGCCAGTTATTATACCTTATAATTTAAATAATAAATTAATACGTGATGTAGATATTAAAGAAATGATGAATAGGTTTGGTATTAAATTAGAGATTGTAGATATTGAATTATATATACAAAGTTTAACGCATAAGTCATATATTAAGAAGGAATTTTACAATAAAAATATGGCTGAAATTTCAAAATATAAAAAACTAATGCCAAATGTATTAGAGCTAAGAGATAATTCGAATGAACGATTAGAATTTTTTGGTGATACTATAATTAAAGCTGTAATATCCGAATATTTGTTTGAAAGATATCCAAGAGAAGATGAAGGATTTATGACAAAACTAAAAACAAAAATAGAAAATAGGGAGTCATTGGCAGTATGGGCCCGTATAATGGGTTTAGATGAATTTGTAATTATTTCATCGCAAAATGAAGAAAGCAATAATGGTCGTACAAATGATAAAATTTTAGAAGATGCTTTCGAGTCATTTATTGGTGCTTTAAAAAAAGATACAAATTTTGAAACGTGTAAGGTACTAATTAGAAATCTTTTAGATAATCAAATAGATTGGTCTGAGATTTTATACAAGGATTGTAATTATAAAGATCAACTTCAAAGATATTATCATTCTATTAAATGGGAACATCCTAAATTTGATTTGTTAAAAGAGGAACATTTACATAATAACAAGAGATTTTTTACAGTAAAAGTTACTGATAATAAGAAAAATACAGTAGCAATCGCAACAGAGACATCTATTAAGAAAGCACAACAAAGAGCATCAAAATTAGCATTATATAAATTTAAACAATTATCAGATTATCAAATGGATGATGAGGATTTTGAATTGCTAAATAATTAATAAATTAAATCTTTAAAATGAAAATATTTAATTTAATATATTTAATATATATATGTCTAATAAATACGTAGATTTAAAGATAAATGGCAGATTATTTCCATCATGGGTATTATTAAATTTTAAAGAATATAAATTACCACAATCTATACGTGTAGAAGGTGATGATCCATGTAATAAAAAACAAACGAAACTTCAATTAAGAAAATATCAAGAGCTTATTTCAAAATTTTTAGACTATAAATCTCCTCATAAAGAAATGTTATTATATCATGGATTAGGATCCGGGAAGACCGCTACGACTATTAATCTAATGAATATTTTATACAATTATACTCCATATTGGAATGTTTTTATTCTAATAAAAGCATCAATTAGAGGAGATTGGAATGATGAAATAAAAACGTGGTTAGCAAAAGATGAATATGAAAAAAGAATGGAAAATATTAAATTTATACATTATGATTCACCTTTTGCAGATAAAAATTTTTTAGATGCGATTAAAGAAGCGGATAGTTCAAAAAAATCAATGTTTATTTTTGATGAAGTTCATAATTTTATAAATAATGTTTATAATAATATTACAAGTCAGACAGGTAAAAGAGCATATGTAATTTATGATTATATTCAGCAAGAAAAGAAAGATAATGAGGATACTAGAATATTATTAATGACTGGTACTCCTGCAATTAATAATCCTTTTGAAATAGCATTAATGTTTAATTTATTAAGACCAGGAATATTTCCAAGTAGTGAAATTAAATTTACTGAAAAGTACATTAAAAATAATAGATTAGATCCAGCTAGTAAAAATATGTTTCAAAGAAAAATCTTAGGTCTAGTTTCATATTATTCAGGAGCTGATAAGCAACTTTTTGCAGATAAGAATTTTAATTCTATAAAACTTAATATGGATCCTTATCAACAAGAAGTTTATGAACATTTTGAAGATATAGAAGAAAAAATAGAAAAAAAAAATAGAAATAAGCCAAAAGGTAAAGCAGGTAAAGTAGCTAGTACTTATAAATCATTCACAAGACAATCATGTAATTTTACATTCCCTATTATGGGAAGTAAATTAACTGGGGAAAATAGACCACGTCCTTCTAACTTCCAAGTCTCTGAGGAGGACGTTCAGAGAATATTAGAAGGGAATAATAAATTAAAAGAAACAAATGAGGAGAATGAGCAATTCATAGAATATATGGATGTTGCAAATTTATATATGAAAGAACTAAAAAAATATTTTGATAAAATTAATGATAAAGATAGAAAAAACAATAAAACAATTATTAAGGATGTTGATATTTTTAGACATAAGTATAATAATGATTTTTCAAAATTTTGGAAAGAACATAAAGATAAATCTGAATTATTAAAATCATTTTATTCATGTTCATGTAAAATGGTTGCAATGATATTTAATTCATTTTCTTCAAAGGGACCAATTATTATGTATTCAAATTATGTAAGAATGGAAGGATTAGAAATCATTAAATTATATTTAAATTATTTTGGATTTTCATCTTTTAATAAAAAAGAAGGAAAGGATTATTTTAGATATGTTGAATATCATGGATCAATTAGTATGGAAGAAAGAAATAGAAATAAAAAGTATTTTAATATACCTGAAAATGTTAAAGGTAAAGTTATTAGAATTATTTTAATCTCTCCTGCTGGTTCTGAGGGTATTAGTTTAATGAATGTAAAACAAGTACATGTTTTAGAACCATATTGGAATGAAGTTAGAATTAATCAATTAATAGGTAGGGCTATAAGACAATGTTCACATGCAGATCTTCCTGTAAAAGAAAGATATGTAGATGTATTTAGATACATTGCAAACAGAAAGAATAATAAAGAAACAACTGATGAAAATATTCAATCATTGGCAAATAAAAAAGATGAATTAATAGGATCTTTTTTAACTACATTAAAAGAAGTTGCTGTAGATTGTGAATTATTTAAAAATCATAATATTGAAAATAATGAATATAGATGTTTTAAATTTAATCAAGATAGTTTATTTGAAAAAACTATTGGACCAGCATATGGATATTATGATAATAACCATTTAGATAATGGATCAAATTCATTAAATTCACAAGTAGTAAAACTTAAAGTTAATAAAATTAAAGCTGTAAGAAATTTAGAGGATGATAAATACTCTTCTGAACTTGAATATTATATGGATTATAATACTGGTATTGTTTATGACATAGATTTAGAATTCCCAATTGGAAAAGTATATTTTGATGAAGACGGAATTCCGCAAATGTTAAAAAAAGGAGTTTACATAATATCTGAAGTTATTCCTATTCCATCTTTACAAAATAAAAGTGTACGTTAATATAAAACATCAGGTAATCCATATTCAAGCTTTAAATTATTTAATTCTTCTATTTTATTATCTGGTAATTTACTATAATTAACATTTATAAAATTATTATCAGTGTTGTATACTTTATCTTCAAAATAGTTAATTTTACCTAAATAATACTTTGATAATAATATATTAATAAAATCATTGCCAAGTAATGACTTTATTTCTTTATTTTTAAAATTCTTAATATAATACTTATAAATATTCATTGCTATATTTATTTGCACATCATCCAAATTATTTAAATCTCTTTCAAAGAATAATTTATCTATATAAAAAAAACTATTGTTTAAATTTGCATATTTAAATTTTTTATCATCTATTAATATTTGATTGTAAAAATCTTTTAAAATATTTATTTCTTTTTCTGACAATTGATCGACTTGTTTATTTATATAAAATAAATTAATTGTAATAAAATAATGATAAGTAACCATAAATTTTAGTTTATTTTTAATTATATAATTTATATAATTCGCATTTATAAAATATTCATCCCATCCATAAAATATAAATTCATCGTTTGATTTATTTATTTTCGTCATACTATGTTTATATATCTCTATTATTTCATTTTTATATTTATCATAATTATTTAAATAATTTAAAATTACTTCTTTATCAATTCTTTTAAAATTAATTTGTTCAGGAGATATAACATATGGAATAATATATCCTTTTTTTATTAATATTGTATTTCTTAATGTACCTCTAAAATAAACATAATTATCATTCAAATTATTCTTCTCTATTTCTTTTATTACATTTTTTAAACCTAATAAATTTCTTCTATT
>ERZ807291.2988-NODE-2988-length-24566-cov-6.057199_pt1 | contig 24566 bp, 22 predicted proteins | sample MGYA00521257_ERZ807291 | MGnify/ENA primary metagenome ERZ807291 (study PRJEB31413, sample SAMN03169783) | marine metagenome | biome: Marine; feature: Water; material: Subsurface seawater | place: North Sea | collected 2011-04-28 | depth 1 m m ... | reverse complement strand
AATCATTTGGATGTAAAGATAAATAAAGAAATAGAAGATAAAAATAAAGAAATAAAAGAAAAAAGAAAAGAAATAGAAAAAATAAAAAAAGAAGAAACAACTACTAGTACTGGTGGCACAAAAAGAAGAAAAAAAAGAGCTTCAAAAAATAATAGTAAAAAAAGAAGAAAAACTAAAGGTAAAAAATAATTAAAATAATATTACCATTTTTACAATTATAATTTAATATTGTAGTTAAATTATAATTTAATTGTTATACACTTAAAATTAATCATTTGTTGCTATAATTTTTTTTGTTTCGTCAGAATTATTTCCCTCATCGTCATCGTTTTTTTCTTTATCATTATCTTTTTTCTTTTCTTCTTCTGGTTTTTGTAATAATTGACTACCATTATTAATTTCATTTATAACATCAGATTCTGTTTGAACTTCTGCTTTACTTATTGAACCATCATCATTTTGAAAAACAACTGTCGGTTTATTATTATTATTATTATTATTTAAATCTAATGAATTTGGAGCCCAAGGAACAGTATTTACACTTAATTCATTTGATAGTTCGCCACGTTCTTCTTTTTCTTTAAGGCGCATCTTGACTGATTCTGGTGTGTTAGGAACTTGCCAAGCTACACTATTTACACTTTCAGGAGGAGTATTATCAGGTGAAGGTGGTTGAAAAGGACTATTATCAGGTGATTTTGGTTCTATATTAATTGATGGTATATTAGAAGGTGTTTGTTTATCCAAATAAGCGATATTTTGCATACCAAATAATGTATTATTAATAGCTTTATTAAAATTATCTTCTTTTACTAAATTACTAATATTATTACTAAAAGTGATTGAATCAAATTTATTAATATTATCTTCTGTAATAATTCGCATTTGAATATTCATTATTTGTAATTCTTGAATTAGTAATTTCATAGTATATGGAATACGAACAACACTAAAACTGCGTCCATAATGAGAAATAGTTTTAACGTGCATTTTATCATCATTATTAGTTGTTTCAGTAAATTGTAATGGTCCATCACTATGTAAACTATACATAGCTTTCTTTTCAGTATTATATACAGCAATAGTTCCGCTTTGATTGCAAACAACCATATAATATTCATCACCACGAACCATAAATGATTCGTTTAAGAAACAACTAGCACCATGAGCAATAACACCATCACGTTCCATTTCACCAATTCTTAAACCACCATCATTTGCACGTCCTTGTAAAGTTTGACGTGTTAATTGTTGTCTAGGACCTCTAGCACGATAATTAATTTTATCTTTAACCATATGTTTCAAACGCATATAATAAGTAGGTCCAATAAAAATATCACTCTTTAATTGTTCACCAGTATAACCATTATATAAAATTTCATTACCTGTAGAACTATATCCATAATCCTGTAATATTTTCCCAAAAATTTCACTTTTATCACCTTTATTAACGTATGCTGTGCAATCACCAAACCCCCCAATATTAGTGCAAATTTTACCTAAAATACATTCAACGATTTGACCTATAGTCATACGAGATGGAATAGCGTGAGGATTAATAATTAAATCAGGAACAATACCATCTTTAGTAAAAGGCATATCCTCTTGTGGTATAATCAACCCAATAGTTCCTTTTTGCCCTGCACGACTGGCCATTTTATCACCAATAGCAGGTATTCTTTCTTCGCAAATTTTCACCTTTGCAATTCTAAAACCTTCATCATCTTCACTCAAAAATACTCTGTCAACAGTTCCTAGTTGACCTTTTTTAGGTGTAATTGAAGCATCAATAAGTTCTTTAGTTTCTTCATTTTTAATAACCTTTCCAATTAATACAATTTTATCATTTAACTTTGTGCCTTCTTTTACAATACCATTTTCATCTAAATATTGATATTCAGATTTAGGATTTTTACTAATAACATTATCGCCTTTCTTTACTTGTTGAATTTTACTATCAACATCAGATTCAGGAATAGTTTTGCTCTCTTCACGTGTTTGAACACATGAGAAATATGTAGTTCTAAATAAGCCTCTATCAATAGCACCTTGATTTACTAATATAGCATCTTCAACATTATAACCACCATAAGACATAATAGCGACAATAGCGTTCTCTCCATATGGTTGACTTTCTCTCTGAATATGTTCTAAATATCTACTTTTAACCAATGGGACTTGTCCATAATTTAATACAATACCAGTTTTATCAAATCTATTTTGATAATTAGAATGATAGAGAGAAACAGCTTGTTTATTTTGTCCACAAGAAAACAAATTACGTGTAGGTGGATTATTTTCAGGATAAATAACTTGATTTCCCATTACACCAAACAATAATGAAGGGTGTATTTCAATGTGACTATATTTAGTAAATCCTCTAGTTTCTTCACTAAAATTTTCTTCAGAAGATGCTATAATAGAAACCTCTGTTTCATTTGTATCAATGAAATCAATAATTGCCATATTTGATTTAAATTTTTTTTCTAATTCGTGTAGGTCGTGTTTATTTTTAGATTGCGTATTTTGATTTATAACATCACTATTTTCTTCTTTATCTTCAATTAATGGTTCAAACTCACTTAATGGAGTTAAATTTTTATTTAATTTTTTATCACTTGTTCCATTAATAAGATTATTCCATTCAAAATTATTATCTTTAATTTTAGCATTTAATGTTTTATTTAATTGAAGTGACAATTTATTATCTTCAATAAAAAATAATGGTCTTAATAAACGTCCTTCATCACAATAAATATAAATAGAATTTTTAGATATATGAAATGCAATGCTTACACTCCAATTTAAACAGCCAACACGTCTAAGAAGTTTAAATTTAGATACAAATTCAAATGGATTATTAGTGCTAGAAATCCACATTTCATTTACAAATATTTTAACAAGGGAAGAAACATATGAAAATTTTTCATATTCATAATTAATCATATATTCGTGTAAATTAGTTTTTAACCATGAAATCATACTTTCAGATGATATATGATTACTAATATGTGTAGCAATAGACATATGTTTATGTAATCCAATGTTTCCACCATCAGGTGTATCAATAGGGTCAATCATACCATATTGTGAGCCGTGTAATAAACGTGGGCCTACTACTTTTGCACTAGAATCTAAAGGTAAATTTAATTTACGTAATTGAGATAAAGCACTATTTAAAGATAGTCGGTTGAGGTCTTGAACTAAACCAACACGTTTTGTATGTGCTTCAGAACCCCAATTTCCTTTAAATGCTTTTTTAAAGCCTTTTTCTATAATTTTATTTTTGAAAAAATCATTTCCATGATTTGTAAACATTAACAAAAACTTATCTTCGTCTAAATCATAAACTTCTTTTTCTTTTGTTATAGTTTGTAATTCATCTTCTTTTTCTATTTCTTCTGTAACTTCTTTATTATGTTGAAAGTAAAGTCTTTTATCAATATTTAAATAAATATTTCTCTTTTGAAGCGAGTAATATTCTTTAAATAACTGAGTTAATAATGTTCCTGTTAATTCAACACGTTTAAAATTAAAACTATCTCTGTCAGTTGGCATTTTTATTTTTTTACATACAAGTAATAATTCAAGAACCATATATCCTAAATAATATGCTTTTGTAATGTAATTATCTTCACCAATTTGTGGTAAAAAATAATTCATTAAAATATCATGTGTATTTGAAATACTTTTTCTTTTTGTTAAAATGCTAATATAATAAATAGCTTCTTGCTGTGTAAATATAGTACCTGCATCGTGAACTGAAGGACGTAAAAGAGGTAATAAACTTTTATATTTTTCTGTATCAAGTAAAATCATTTCAACAATTCTTTTATCTGTTAAAACACCTAATGCACGCATTAAAATAAATAGTGGCACTGGTTTTCTAACATTAGGTATCTCAACAACAATATTATTCATAGTATATTTATCATTTTCGCGTACAATATGTATTTTAAATGTTCGTTCTGGTTTTGAAGCATTTTCAGATACTGTTCTCATTACACAACTATGGGTGTAATCACTTGTTTCATCTTTATTTTCACGAATATACATCATATTATCAGCAAATTTTTCTTGTGGAATTATAGCTTTTTCTTTTCCGTCAATAATAAAATAACCACCATTATCATTATAACATTCACCCATTTGAAATTTAACATTACTAGGTAAATCACGAAGAAGACATTTTTTTGAATGAGTCATAATAGGAATACGACCAAATGTTCTACCTTCAATAGTAATTTCAGTTTTATTTTCACTAGGTAATTCTTTCCCATTATCGTCTACGCCTTCTATGTTTCTACGTATAAATTCAACATCAACATCATAAAAAATGCTTGTAGCATATGTCATATCTCGCAATCTTGCTTCATTTGGTGTCATATAATGTGATTTATCGCCATCAAATATAACAGGTTTACTTCCTAAATATATTTTACTACCATCATTACCACCAATATATAAATTAATTTCAATGTCATATGTTTTTGTTTTTGTATTAAAATTTTTTCTTATTTGTATTGGGTTATTTTCAATAATAATTTGCTTTATACGTTTATCAAAAAAATCATCATACGAATCTATATGATGTTTTACTAATGCATATTGATCACTGCTAAAATATTTATTAATAATATTCCAACATAATGTATCATCTAATATTTGCTTTTCTTTTTGTTTAGAATTATCTTCTTCTTTTATGTCAGAAACCTGTTCAATATTTTTTGATGTTTCCATAATATATTTTATACTATAATATATAGTATTAATTTTATTATTATTATAACTTATATTAATAATTAAAAAATATATATATAAATTAACAATAATTTATTATAACTAATTTATATCAACGTGTGTTAGCATATGGCGTCTACAACACATTTTATTCAATCCAAGACGATCCATAACAATACCTTCGGGTGCTTTTCCCGTATTTGTTTTTGTTAAATATTCAACTTTATTTTCATCAATACCTTTTTTCATTTTTATATTTCTAACTTCTTCTTGAAAGTATTGATATTTATCGCCAACCACTTTTCCACAAGTAAAACATTTAATAGGAATAATCATTTTTATTTTAATATATAATAAATATATATTTATAAATCAATTTTTATTTTTAATTTAATTTTTTTCATTTTCATTTAAATAATTATGAAGTAAAACTTCCTTATTTTTATTATTAACATTTCCTGTTAATGTTGAATTTTCATATATTTCATATAATAATGGTTTGGGCGCGGTGCTACCTATTTTCAAAAGACCACTTTTACATAATTCATTTTTAACATCTATAACTGGTTTAAATTTTAAATCTCTTTTTTCTGCTAAAACTTTAGTTCTCATTTTACCACTTTTTAAAACAATTCCTATTTTTCTATGTTTTTTTGATTTACCGCAAGTGTATTTACGACGTTTTGTTCTTTTTGTTATAAATTTTATAGGTATTTGTATTTTTGGTTTATTATCAATATTTTTATTATTATCATTATTATTATCATTATTATTATCATTATTATTATCATTATTATTATTATTATTATTATTATCACTAATACCATTAATATCAAGTTTAATATCTATTTTTTCATTATTAATATTATCTTTATTTTCACTATTAATATTTATTAATGGACTTACTTTTTTTTCTAAAATATCATTTTCATTTAATTTATTTTTTTGCGTTTGTTTTAACCATTTTCTATATGTAGGTTTGATACCATTTTTTAAACAACCAAATGGAACAGAACTATGAATCATTGTTTGAGGTTTACCTGGCACTCTAAGTGTATCAGGTAATTCCATTTCAACAATTTCTGAATTAAAATTATTATTATTTTGCAAAGAATTACGTTGTGGTGAAAAATCGGTTTTCATAAATTCCTTTAATACATCTGTTGGCGGTTGAACTTTTATGTTTTCTTGTGATTTTAATTCTTTTTTCTTTTTTATTTCAGTTAATCCTTTCATATAATCTAAAGAATTTTGAAAATCTTCCGAAAATAAACCACTTTTAATTTTATTGCTTTTATTATTATCTAATTCATTATTTTGTTTTTGCTTATCTTGTTGATGCTCTTTAACTCTCCTTATAAAATCTGTTTTTACACTATTTGGTGCTATAATTGAAAAATTTCTATTTTGTGCTTTTTGTTTATTTTTTTTTGTTTGTGTTTTATTTTTACCCATGTTAAATAATGCTGGATTTATACTAATTGTTTTTTTTCCATCACTCATTATTCAATAAAATATATAATATATATATTTCATATATTATATATATTTTGTATACACGTAAAAGATAAGAAAATTATATAAATTATATAAATTATATAAATTATATAAATTAAACATAATAGTTATCATTATCAATAAAAACAAGGTTAGAAATATTTGAATTATCTTTTATACAAGGTTTACAATTTTTTCCTTGTAAATTAATTCTTTTATTTTGTTGTATTGCTTTATCTTCAGGTGTTATTTTTGTTTCAGCATTATATTTCAAATAATGTGTGTGGCAACCACTTTCAACAGCTCCTTGAGTATGATATTTGGTATTATTTTTCTTAACAATATCATTGCAACAACCATTAATTTGTTCTGTTCGTGACTGATTTTCACGTGATTTTCTTAATTCTTGTAAACGATTGTGATATGTTTTTGGTAATTTACTTTGAGATTGTATTAATCTACGGGCATTGCATTGTTCTCTCATATTAATATAATATACAAATATAATTTTCTCTAACAATATAGTATAAATGTCAACAAAAAATAAAGATAATAAAAGTTCAGAACAAAAAAGTGAAAATTTAAATGAACGTTCAATACGTTATAGTTTTTACATTACATATGTATTTTTATTAACAACTGGTACTATTACATTTATTGAAGCATTAAGAACAAGTGATTATCGTGTGAGAAACATTCTAAATTTAGAAACGTGTATTTCAGTAGTTGCTGCTTATTTTTACGGAAATTTTATAGAAATGATAGATAATAGCGAAGAACAAACTTTAGATTATAAAAAAATAAATAATACACGTTATGTTGACTGGGCAATAACAACACCTATTATGTTATTAGTTTTATGTTTAGCATTATTGTATAATATTAAAGGGGGAGCACTTAACTTTTTTTCATTCTTATTCATTCTTGCTTGTAATTATGGAATGTTAGGAATGGGTTATTTGGGTGAAATTGGATTTTTCAGTAAACTAAATGCTAATATTTATGGTTTCGGGTTTTTTACAATGTTATATGGATTTATTTATAAAGAACTTTTGTATAAAAAATCTAATAGTGATAACAATCTTTTATTTTGGGCATTCGTTATATTATGGTCTTTATATGGAGTATTTTATTTAATGGATACAACTACACAAATAGTTGGATATAATATATTAGATTTGTTTTCAAAATGTTTTGTTGGTATTTTCTTCTGGGCATATTTTACAAAAGTTTTTAAACTTTAAAAACTTTTTAAATTTTCTTGTAACCACTTATTTAATCTTGATGTTTGCTTTACATTTTGAACATCTATTTTTTCATCTATATTTGATGATAATAATAAACTACACATATGATCAAATAATTCAATTTCATATCTTTCAAAATTAATTAATGTTTCGTTTAATTTATTTTTGTAAAATAATGGAATATCATATTTTAAAAAGGAATATGTATATTTATTTTTGGGTTTTTCAATAATATTTTGAAAAACAGGTATTGTTATATTTATTAATTCATCTTTAAAAAAATGATTTTTATCTTTACAAGCAATGTAAAAAATTCTTTCATCTAATATACTACATTTTGGTTTACAAATAACAATATTTTTAAATATGCAAGATAAAAAAAATAGTATTTCTAAATAAACATTTTTGGTAATCTTATTTAAATCCAAACTTATAATAGAATTTCCACCGGTTTTTAGTATATTTAAAGATAGTATAATGTATAAAATTAATATTTCATTTACATCATAAATAACATTATTATACATTATTTTATCTATATTTAAAATTGATATATCATAATAATTTCGTTTAATATTTGCTAATTTAATAAATTCATTTAAATTGAAAATATCTTCTTTATTTTCAAATATTGAATTTAAATTATCATAATTAACATTTGAATTTGTATTATTATTATTATTAAAATAATGAAAAATATTTAATGTTTTATCATCACTATTTGTATTTTTATAATCAACATTAATTGCATTTATAAAAATTATATCTTTAAAAAAACTATTAAATACTTCTATTAAACAATAAAAATTATTACTATAATTATTAAGATGATGAGAAAAACCAAAAATTTTTGTTAAATTTGTATAATTTATTATATTTATATTATTTATATTATTTTTTTCTTGCATATTAGTAAAAATCGTTGTTTCAAACTTGTCAATAATTAGTTTCAACTTATCAAAAATTTTTAAGTTACAATTAGATATTAATTTTGAGTTTTTATTTTCTTCTTCTTCTTTGTCATAATATTTAAAAAATACGGAAATTATGTTTTCTAAATCTTGAATTGTTGTTAATTTATATAAATTATAATACATTATCTAATAAATGTTTTATAATGTATTATAATGTATTATATTTAAATTAATTCTTTTTTTTCTATTTTTCTTTATTATTTCATTGTTCTTCTGAAATTATATATTATCTAAATTTAATTCTATTTCATTTATTTTACTGCCCATTAATGCTACATTTGAGATTTCGTGTCTTATTTTTTTGAATATAAAATAATTATTCATAAACGAAATATTTTTTTCATTCTCATTCATATTTAAAGCATTGCCAATATCACATTCTCTAATAATACCTGATTTCATATCACTATTTAGTTTATTATATAAATCTTTAAAGCTTCCAATACTTTTTGTAAAACCTATATCCTTGAGTTCTTCTTGATTTAATAATGTAAACCCATATTGTTCCATGAGTAATTTAAAGTATTCATAATTAACTAAATACTCTTTAAAACTTGTTCCTATTGCATCTTGATACACGTCTATAGTCATACCAAGCGATTCAACACTATCTGTAAATTCTAATTTTTCTGAATATAATTTTTCTACTTCCCACATTTTTTCACCATTCTCATTATTAAATATAACTGATTCGTTTTTCTTTTTATCATCTAAAAAGTCAAACATTCTTTTACCATCATATGATGTACCTATAAAATAACCACCAACTTCTGTAACATCTATAACATTTTGGATGAAATTTTCTAAAGATATAATATCTTTAAAGAAATAATGTAAAGCAAATTGGCAAGAGGTAACTTGAAACCCATCTTTACCAATACCATATTTTTTAAATGCGGCTTTTCCTAATTTTGCTTCTTCTTTTGGTCCTTTTCCCATAATTGCATTATAAATAAGTTTATATTGATCATTTAATATTCCTGATTCAGGACCTTCTTTTTTATAAATTAAACCACTATCTCCATATGCAAACAAACAATCAGGAATATTTTTACGACGTTTTATTGTATTTAAATAACGCGCATAAGCACCATTTATTCGGTTTTCAACGTTATCTTGTGAATAATCAACACCAAACACAAAACCCAATTTAGCATCTATCCATTTAGGTAAATCACCTCCTTTTCCAACGGCCATATCAAATAATATAGATCCAGGACTTGAAACATTATTGATTAGAGTTTTTTTAACATATAAATTATGAAAATCACGCATATTCATACTATGAGTTCTGTTATTTATGCGCTTATAATATACTCCATCTTCTTGAATAACAGAAGGTATATTTAAACCAGATGATATCATATGTTCTGTTACTGGATTATGTATTGAATACCAATTACTATTAGCTACTTGATATGAATTACCATAATTTCGCATTTTATTTCTTAACTCTAGCGTTTTATCGTAACGAACGCGTAATGGTTCCCAACATTTACCTCTATCTTTATTTAAATTATATCTAAATTCAACTATTGTATTGTGTTCTATTAATTCATTTTCTTCTGTATAAATATTATCTATACCTCTGAAATTTTGTATAGGCAAATATGCTTGATGTGCCATATCGTCGTGAGGTGTGGTTGGGTAAAACAAATATGGTTTATAATTATTACTTTTTTTTGTTGTATGTTTAGATACTTTCCATTCTTCATCTAGTGCTGTTCTTAATGGGTTCATATAACCATCACGTTCTTCATCAAACCCACATTTTAATAGCAACTTCTTATATTGATTAATTTCGCCACTTCCTGATTGAAAATTTTCTATTTTATCAGAACCACTTTCACGAACAATTGAAACCAAGAAATCTATAGTATTATAATGTGGAGGTTTCCATTTAAAAGATTTTTCCCACGTTATTTTTCTAGAAACTGCTGGTATATTACAATTCACCGGAGTAAATATTAAACCATCTGTTTCATACATAAATAATCCGTCAGTTGCTTTTGTTAAAATTGTATTGCAATGTTCAAATATATTGCCAAACATATAAAATTCTTTATGTTGAACTTGAAAATTCACACGAATATTTCTTTCATTTATATCGTCATTAAATACTCTTACTAATTTTTCTAACAAGCTTAAACGACCTTGTTCCACTTTTTCTTTTTCTTTGTTTTTTTTCTTTACTATAGACATTTTCTGGTTTAATTCACTTTCATATCTAAAATGTAATTCGCGTCTATCTTCATTATTAATAAAATATACATCAAAAGCAGCAAATAGATTAATAAATTTCCCAAATTTATCGTGTAAAATTAATTCACCATCCAATAAAGAAGAACATATATTTTTCTTTTTTGTTTGTAATCCTGTAAATAAAATATTCATATTTGTATCAATTAAATATACGTTACCGCGTTGACAAATAAATAGCAAACGTCTTTCACCATCTGCTTTTTCTGTTACTGAATAATTTTTTCTAATATTTGCTTCCGTTGTTTCTTGCAAATTATCTTGAACATTATGCATTTGTAATGTTATTGAACCAGGACCAATAAAATCTTTTGAAACTACATTTGTTACATCTTTTTCAATTCCTACTAATTTTAAATATTCGCGTTTTACAGCATTTAATTGTTTGTAAGGAACTGGATAATTTGTATTCTGTAAACCACATAAAACTTGCTTTATTCCTTTACGCATATGAATAGATAGTTGTTCACTTGTTATCATTTGTTTTGATACAATTTCATTATCTATTTCTATCTCTATTTCATATGTTTCTTGTTTATCAAATAAATTAACGTTGCTTATGTTCTTTTCATAAACATATTCACCTTTACTATTTTTTTCAGACGACTTTATAATTGTTAAATGAAATACTAATGGATTTGTTTCATCACTACTTTTTAATATTAACCTATTCATATGACGATATGATTTAGGTATTTGTTCCCATCTTTCTAACAATTTTGTTTGAATAAGTTGACTTTGACTATGTATATTATCTTCAATTTGAAATGATACTTTAAATAAATAATCATTGTTTATATAAGGTAATAACTTTACACCATCTTTTTTTACATTTAATTTCTTTTGAAAAGATACACCACTAGAATTTGGTAATCTATTTGTTTTGCAAAATTGTTGTATATTTTCTATATTTTGTATTTCACTTCTTATAGTTGTAATTGATGATTCTTCTTCATTATATTTTAACATTATTCTTAACATATGAATTCCTTCAGGGTTAGTATTAACATAACCACTACTTTGTAATTTCTTAATTACATTTTCAAATTCATTACGCTTAATATCTTTACCTCTTGTTCCAAAGCGAACTTCTAATTCTTTTTGAAATTGTTCGGTTGTTTGTTTATATTCAACATATTTTTCGGTTAATGAATCTAAAGAACTCTTCCGTTCTTCCATTTTATCACTTTCTTGCAACATTTATTTATATATATTATAACGTTCTTTATTTTATATAATTTCAATTTTAATATAAAATAAATATTACTAAAATAAATTTAATTTATCATAAAGTATATCATATATTTTTTGTTTTGTCAAATTTTTACCATTATCATCTGTCAAAGATAATTTGAAATAATGCATTATATTTTTTAAATCAATTACACCATAATTGCCTATTGCCTTTATTGGTTTTTCTAAATTTTCTATTTTATATTTATTTTTTCTATAATTATTTATCATTTGATATCCATCTATTTCTAGCGCATAATGACCACTTGATGTTTTATGAATAACATTTATGTTATTATATTTTTCATTTTCATTTTCATTTTCATTTTCATTACTATCTATATCTTCAAATTCATTACAATAAATAATATTTGAAGAAATAAAACAATAAGGTATTTTTTCTATTAGACATAATATTTGAAATATTTTTAATGATATTTGTTCTTCATTTATTAAATCATCTTCACAACAACTTAATTTATTAAATTTATTTTGTCTTAATAAAGCTTTATTTTCACGCATTTTATCAATATATTTCAACTTTACTTCCTTTTCGTAAACAAATTCATTTGTTCCAATTAAATTATAATCATCAAAACCATATTTCAAAATGTAAAATATCCAAAACAATTGATCTTTTTTTCCAGGAATAAACATTTTTTGACGCATCATAGTTGATTCTTTAACTTTCTTCTTTTCTTTTATAAATGATTTTGTAAAATTATTTTTTAAATTATTTGAAATAATCATCATATTTTTAGGCGACAGCATATAATTTTGAATTGTATCAATTATATGTTGTTCCTTTTCATTTTTTTTTTGTGTGTATGACATTATTTATACTATTGTTTATTTTTTATATTTATTTAATAATTAATAATTAATAAATTGTTGCTTCTCGCTTTCTTGAGCATCATTTTTTTCTTTGAGTTCGGTTTCTTGTTTATTTACGTGTTCTAAATAAATATTTATTTTATCTATTATATTTTCATTAACATTTGTTAAATTAATAAATGAACCATTTCTGTTTGAACTTATAGAACAATCATTATCCTTTAATATTCTTAATACTTCTTTATGATGTAATATATTAGTTCCTTCAATAATATTACGTAGTTCTTTTAATTGTGTTATTTTTTCTTTGCTTTGATTATTATTTATTTCAATACTATTCATTAATTTAATTAATGAATTTTTTTTATATCATTTTTATCCAGAACACATTTCACATACTTCATTGTTTTGTTCTACTTTTGCTGATTCATTATTTGTTTTTGATGGTTCAATTGTAAATTGTTGTGCTTGATGCTTTCCTTTTCTTCTCAAATAATACATTCCTGTTTTTAAACCTTGCTTCCAAGCGTAAAAATGCATTGATGTTAAACTCGCATAATTTGGGTCTTCTTGCCATAAATTCATACTTTGACTTTGGCATATAAACGCACCTCTGTCGCGTGCCATATTAATTACTTGCTTCATTGATATTTCCCATACAATTTTATATTTATTTCTAATATGTTGGGGAATATGTAATAATTGTTGAACACTTCCTTTGTTCGCAATAATATTATTTTTTATACTTTCATTCCATAAATTTAACTTAATTAAATCACTCATTAAATGCTTATTTACAATCATAAATTCTCCTGCCAATGTTCTTCTACTATAAATATTACTTGTAAATGGTTCAAAACATTCATTATTACCTAATATTTGTGCGGTTGATGCTGTTGGCATGGGAGCAAGTAAAAGAGAATTTCGTATTCCATATTTTATTATATCATTTTTTAATTCTTTCCAATCATATCTATCGCTTGGTTCTACATTCCACATATCAAATTGCAAAATTCCTTGCGATACTGGTGACCCTTCAAAAGAACTATAAGCACCTGCATATGTTTTATCGCTATTCTTTAATTCATCTTCATTTAAATATTCTAATAATCCATCATCACCATATCTATCACCTTGTAATTTAATTTCTTCTATTTTTTTATATCTTTCTATTGATAGTTTATTAGAACATTCTAATGCAGCATGATATATTGTTTCAAATATCTTTTTATTTATTAAACACGCTTCTTCACTATCAAAGCAAATATCCATTAAAGCAAATGTATCTGCTAATCCTTGAACACCAATACCAATTGGTCTATGTCTAAAATTACTTGTTTTTGTTTTTTTTGTTGGATAAAAATTTATATCTATTATTTTATTTAAATTTTTTGTTACCACTTTTGTTACGTTATGCAATTTTTCATAATTAAAATCTTTTGTTTCATTATCTACAAAAGTACTTAATGATATACTCGCTAGATTACAAACTGCTGTTTCATTGCTATCACTATATTCAACTATTTCAGTACATAAATTACTACTTTTTATTGTTCCAAGATTTTTTTGATTTGACTTCAAATTACACGCATCTTTATAAAGTAAATAAGGTGTTCCTGTTTCCATTTGACTATCTAAAACTCTAAACCATACTTCACGTGCTTTTAATGTTTCTTTTCCTTTATTTTCACTTTCATATTTCATATATAATTTTTCAAAGTCTTCGCCATACACATCTGATAATCCGGGACATTCATCTGGACACATTAAAGTCCAACTTCCATCTTCTTGAACTCTTTTCATAAACAAATCTGGTATCCATAAAGCATAAAATAAATCACGACCTTTTAATTCTTCATCACCATGATTTTTTCTCATTTCTAGAAATTGTAATAAATCTGAATGCCAAGGTTCTAAATACATCGCAAAACTTCCATTCCTCTTACCTCCTCCTTGATCTACGTACCGAGCTGTATTATTAAATACACGTAACATAGGAACAATTCCATTTGAAGTTCCATTTGTTCCACGAATATGACTTCCGGATGCTCTTACATTATGAATATGTAATCCAATTCCTCCTGCATATTTTGATATGTTTGCGCAATCCTTTAATGTATTGTAAATTCCGTCTATTGAATCATCTTCCATAGCAATTAAATAGCACGAACTAAGTTGGGGACGTGGTGTTCCAGCATTATATAATGTGGGTGTTGCATGAGTAAAATATTTTTGACTCATTAAATCATATGTTTCCTTAACATCTTCAAAATTTTCACCATGTATTCCTAGAGCAACACGTAACCACATATGCTGGGGTCTTTCTACTGATACTTTATTTATCTTAAATAAATACGCTCTTTCTAATGTTTTAAAACCAAAGTAATCCAGTAAATTATCACGTGTATGATCTATTAATTCATCTAAAAAATCACTATTATTATTTATAATATTATACATCTTTTCACTAATCATTGGCACATGATTATTATGAATATCAGTGAAATTATACAATTTCTTCATAACACTTGAAAATGACGCATCTGTATTTTTATGATAATTTGATATTACTAAATGACTTGCTAAAATTGAATAATCTGTATGTAATGTAGATTGTGAAGCACATTGTTCTGCCATTAATTCATCTATTTTTGTTGTTGATATAACATCGTGTAATTGATCTATTATTTTCATAACTAATGCTGAATAATTAATTTTAATTCCTTCTTCTTTTCCAATTCGCTTTATTCTATGTAAAATTTTATCAAACGACATATTTTCTTTTTTTCCGCTTCTTTTTACAACTTTCATTTCTTGATCCATTATTTTATAATTATAAAATAATAATGTGATTTATATTTATATATGTTGAATAATTATATATCCAAACAGCAGATAATTTTATAGCATTTCTTTATACGTTTGATTATATAAAAAAATTGATTTAAAAAATAATAATTAACTTGTATATAAAATTTAAATATATTTACTTATCTAGTTTAAAAAAACATTTTAAAAATGAGTCAATGGAAAAGAGGTGCTAAATTTGATAACAATAATGATAATAATTATAATTATAATAAAAATGATAATAAAAACAAAAATCAAGACAAAGACAACAATTTTACAAGAACCAAATCTTTTGAACAATATAGTAAAAAAAATACAACTCAAAACAATAATCCAAATAATTATAGTAATAATTATCATTTGCGCAGAAGTGTATCATATGATAGTGACAAATTAAAATCATATGGACGAAAAATACAAACTAAAGAAAACAATATTGTTATACCTCTACTAGAAAATATTCATTTAGATGACCATCTAGAATCAAAATGGAAAGATGCTATTGAAAAAGAAAATGATTTAATTATAGATTATATTAATGAAAACGACCCTAAATATTGGAATGGACCTTATTGGAATGGACCTATGACAATAAAAATAGAAAATAATAAAAGTAAATCTTATCAAAACTATATGAATATTTTAAAAAATGTTCAAGTTCAACCTTCTACTATTATTATTCCTCATAGTAAAACAAAATTTAGCAGAAATAATAAAGATTGGTATGATAATAAGGAACAAACATATAGTAAAGAAGAATTAGAAAATATTAAAGAATATGAATTCCAAAAAAGTATGGGTAAATTTTCTTTATGGTGTCAAAAAAAATATCAGTCTAGAAAACACGAATCTGACGAATATTATTATCAAACTGGACAATTAGATTCATTTGCTATTGTTGAAAAAGAACAGGAAGAATATGAAGAATATTGTAAAAATTTAGAACAAGAAGAAGAAAAATATGATGAAGATGTTAGTGATGACGAATTCTAATTAGAATCCATATTTGTCTAATATATCATAGCTTACATTTGCATTTAATTTATTTTTATCTATTGTAACATGACAACCACCATCATTCACGCAAGAAACATCATACTTAAATATATTATTTTCATTTGCATAATATAACATTAATGCTAAATTTGTTAAATTATCTGGTGAATTACAAGTATGAAAGTGTAAAGATATACAATCTTTATTTATTCCATAATTATTCAATAATTTATCTATTATAAATTTGAAATCTTTCATTTTTAATGTTCCACAAGTATCACTAATGCAAATATCTGTTATTTTATGATTATATCTGTTATAATAATACATAAATTCTTCAACAACACGTTCATTTTTCTTTATTCCACTAATTGGACACTCATTTACGCAAGATAAATAAATCTTTACTTTATCTTTATTATCTATATTTGAAAACATATTTTCTATTTCTTTCTTTGTTTCTTTTAAAGATTTGTTTATATTTTTTAATTGAAATTCATTTGAAACACTTGATATAAAACTAAAATTTGATACATTATTTTCTTTTCCAATTAATACTGATTTCAATGTTGGTGTAAGCATATAAACGTCAAACTTTTCATTAATTCTTTTCTCCAAAACATATTTATGTAATTCTAATGAATTTGCCATTTGTGGAACTACTTTTGGATTTACAATAGAACCAATTTCAATTGAACATGGATTATGATTTTTCAAAATTTTATTTAATAAATCTTTTTTTTCATCTAATGTATATATTTGTTTTACTGATTGCAATCCATCTCGTAAAGATACATCAAATAATCTTCTTCTTGAACCATATGCCATTTCTGCTATTAATTGTAGTGAATATAATAGTTTAGAATTACTATGATAGTTTGCTTTTTGTATAACGTTTTGCACTACTAGACTCATTATTTTTATTTATAAAATATTAATAATTATTTTATAAATCAATTTTTACTTTATAATTATTTATCAAAATTATTTCAACCAAGAACATTTTTTTGTTTTTGCTAATTTACGTGCTTTTTTTGTTATATCTTTATATGAATATGTTTTATTTTTTAAACCACGTCTAATACTTAATTTTGCTCTATTATGTGCTGCTAAAAGACCTTTACAATTCATTTTTTTTGTTTTTTTATCACAAATTGGATATTTATTTTCTTTTGGCAATAAGAAACAAGATTTTTTATATTTACCATAATATTTTTTATCTGGTTTAATATCCCTCCAAAAAATAGCTCCACCTTTTTGATTTTTTCTTTTTTTTGTTTTTGTTTTACTTTTACACTTTTTATATGGAGCACAAGAAGAACGCATTGTAAAACCTTTTATATTTCCATTTAAACATCTTTTACGTGTAAATCTTCTTGGTAAATTAAATTTTTTTCCATCTTTTCTTTTACACTCTTTATCTTTTTTATTATGATTACAACAATTCTTCATATATATAAAATAATATTTTTTATTTTTCATTTATTACATTTTTTTAGGTTATCATTATATTGTTTTAGTTCACTTTCCAATAATAAACCTTTCAATAATGCTTTTTCTCTTGCTTCTTGAGATTTTTTTTCATCAAATATTTTTTCTTTTTTTTTAAAAAAATTTAACATAATCATAAACATAAATATAATTTTATTAAATTAATTTTTATATATTTATAAAAATAAAAATAAAAATAAAAATAAATTATTAATTACTATTTATTATAATAATCTATTATAATGAATATTGATTTATCATCTGTATTTAGATATTATAATGATTGTTGGGATAATCGTTTCATAAAAGGTCATAATAGTATTTCACACGCTTGTCATTATGGTTTCTATAATGAACCAGAAAGAGGTGATTTAAATAATACGCAAAACGAATATGACAAAAGTAAAAAGGAATTAAATAAAAAATTAATAGAAATTATTGATAAAGAAAAATATGATAATTTAACTATGTTAGATGCTGGGTGTGGTTATGGAGGAACTATATTAGATTTATTGAATTATTATACAAATAGTTATATTTATGGTATTACTTTAACTGACACACAAATAAAATATACTAATAATATAATTAATTTAAATAATAATGAAAAAAATGCTGAAGTTATTTTCGGGAATTTTAATAATTATAGTTTTGATATCAATACTAGCGTAAAATATGATATAATTTATTTTATTGAAAGTATTTGTCATTCGGAGTGTAAAGAAAAAACAATTGAATTTGCATTATCAATGTTAAAAAATAATGGCAAAATTATCATATTTGACTATTTTGAAAATGTTGATAATGATTTGGGAAAAGATATATTGGATTTTGTTGCACTTGAACAAATAAAATTTGGAATGGCGCTTACAAATTTTATTAATTTAAAAATGATTAAAAATGTTACAAATAAATTTAAAATTCATAATGTTAATAAAAATACATTACCGGGTATGAAATATTCAAAAGAAAAAGCTGAAAGAAAGTTAGAAGGTGGAAATATTAAAAATGAAAGTATGATTAATCATTTGAAATCTTGCATTAATATGTATGAACTACATTATAAAAATATATTAAATTATACAATTGTTGTTATTGAAAAATAATTTGAATTATTATAGTTATATGAAAAATATTTTATATAACTAAAATATAATGGTAAAACGTGAAACATACATAGAAAATTATAAAAAACCTAGAAAAAATAAAAATGGCGAAGTTATATTTAAAGATTATCCTGATTTTAAACCCAATTTAACACCAATAGAAATATTTAAGATGGGGAGTTTTGGAGGAACATATTGGAGACCTATTCACTCTGAAGTTACTGGAAAAAAATATAAAGATATACATAAAAAATATCCTGATAATTGGTGGAAAGGAATACCATTAGAACATTTAACTAGTGGTTGGGAAAATTATGATAAAAATATTAATAAATATAAAGTTCAAGTTGGTCTAACTTTGGAAGAATGGGAAGATTATAGTTGGATTACAGAATATAATCCTTATGGTTGGATGCATTGGTATTGTGATTTTTATAATGGAAGACGATGTCCAGATGATGAAAGACAAATAGAACGTTGGATTAAAACCGCAGGTCAAAATAGTCGTTTTAGACGCGCATTAATAAATTTAATATTTAAAAAAAATACTAGTTATGATGATTTTGAAATAAGTCCTAAAAGAAGACAAACACTTCAACATTGGGGTTATATTTTAACAAAAAAAGATTGTATTGAAAAATAATAATTTAAACTTCACTATTATCATCCCAGTTATCTAATTCTTCATGTTGAAGAACTAAAGAACTGCGTCTTATAGGTTTTATATCTTTGAATGACATTTTTTCCTCTAATGCTTGTTCTTTTTTATTCCATTTATATATTTTTGTTCTGTTGGCGTAATTTAATTCTTTATTTTTAATAAAATATTTATTTCTTGATTTTGTATCCATTATAATTTCAAACTCAGAGCATAGTGTTTGTTTCGTTTCTATTAATTCATTATAATCTTGTTCCATATAATCATATATTTTTTTCCATTCGGTCATCTTCTTTTGAGCATCTGCGTGAATCCATAATTTTTTTGAATTCCAAGGTCCCAATACATCCATGCGATATTCTATTTTATTATGTAAAACTGAATATTTTGATCTTAAATTTTGTATTTGTTCTTTTAACTCATCTAATTTATAATATTTAGATATTGATAAAAGTAAGGATATATATGTTGATATTGTTATAGAAACTACGGAAACAATAAGATCACTTATTGTAAATTGTTCTCGTGTTGCTTGTATAAATCCGGATATTGTTGAAAAAAAGATAACTGATGTTTGAATATTATTCACATTCGTATTTAAATCACTATATTTTAAATCAAGAAGACGTTTATTTTCCTTACATTCTTTTAAAACAAAAATATTATTCTTTTTTAATGCGTCTAACTGATGTGAAAAAATTATATATTCTTTTGTATCAAACCAATTAACTATAACTGAATTATTTTGCTGTGTTGATGGTAAATGTCTGCTTATTATTGTTCCCGATATTGTGCTTTCACCATCATCATCACCACCACCACCACCATCACCATTACCATCACCATTACCTTGAAAATTATCTTGGGTTGATATTCTTGACATAGGTGGAGGTGTATATTGTTCTTTAAATTCATACGTATTTACTGATCTTGCTGGGGATTTATTTGGTGGAAAAATTGTATTATCTAAACTATTTATTTCTTCTTCTTTTGTATTAATATTATTTACTACACTTGCTGCTGTTTCACTAATAGTAGCAAATACATTTTGTAATCCATTATTTATTTCATTTGTATTAGATATATCAATTTCATTATTCTCAACACCTTCTGGTGTTTGTTCATTATTTGATATATCAGACATAATATATTTAATATATATAAATTTTTAAATATATATATTTATAATTATATATCCATATTATTTAGTTAATAACCAAAAATATTCTTTTATTGGTTCTTTATTTGTTGTTCTCTTGTATTCACTTATACCTTTCAAACGATTATATGTTTTATGCTCTACTGGTATTTTTTCAACAACACCAAATTTACCAAGAATTTTATCTATTTTTTTTAAATCTATTATTCCACCATTATTATAAGATATAAGAATGTATTTTGATTTTGTATTATCTATCAAATCTATAAATGCTTTTTCTGCGTGTTTACTACTATTATATAACGATTTCATCCAGTTCTTTGGTTGACCTCTATATGTATCGGGAATTTCTTCTTCTATATTCCAATCATTTATAATATCTAATAAAAAATAATATATGTTATATGGATGTTTATTATATGGAGGATCATAATAAACTAGATCTAAATCAGGTATTTTTTTTACCCAATCGTTTGTATCCATTTTATCAATCACTATTTTGCAATCATTTTTTTCTAATATTGGCATTTCTAATGTAATTGGTTTTGTTATTCTATTTACATCTACATTATTTTTTCCACCATATTGTCCTACATCTCCATTTTTATAAAATGCTGAAAATTGTCCGTTTGTATTATTATGCATTGATGATTTAACTAGTAATATTGCTAATAAAAATGGTTTATATTTTTCTGGTATTGTATCAATATAATTTCTTAATATATCTATTCTTTTTCCATTTTCAAAAGTAAAATATGCTCTATCTTTATTTGTTATTTCCTCTTCATTTGGTGACCAATGCTTACTTACAAAATCCTTCAAATATTTTTTTGTTTTTTTATCAGCATGTTTATTTGCTGTTTCTATATATTTTTTTAGTTCTTTTTCTTCTTCATTATTTAAATTTGAAAGAAAACATTTATTTAATGTTTCACTATACCCTGCTATATCATTTGAATATAAGTTTGATGATTTTTGTTTAAATAAACGCGATACAACACCTGAACCAGAAAAACCATCACCAATAGTTAGTTTTCTTTTTTCCTTTTTTTCAAGCATATCAACTATTTCACTTATTTTATATAACAATTTACGTTTATTTCCCATATACGTTATAATTTGTTTCGTTAAATATTGGTCACTCATATATATACACTATTGAAGATTTAATATTAATTCAAATAACGACTATTTACCATTATAATTTCTCTCAAACATCAATTAAATCTCTCAATTCCTTTTCAGTTATATGTTTTTGAAATTGTAATATATAACATATATCGAAAATATAGGACTCTTCGCCACCCCCTTCAATATCTAAATCTAATATATATTTAACACAAAACTCGGGTGTAAGGGTTTGGGTTGCCAAAAGTATTTTTTCATCAAGATGATTTTTCACAATATTCTGTTCTAGAATATCAATTGAATATTTATTTCTATTATTGAGTAAATCGGTATTTGTTACGTTCATTTTTAATTTTTTTATATTCGCACGGCAATGCAAATATAAAAAAATCAATTTTTATTGTTAAAATAATTATAATAAAAATTGAAATAATATAAAAGTATTTATTCTTTTCAATTATACAATAAATATGCCTGTTCAAAGTAAAATAGACCAATCAATTTGCGAACCAGAATACAAAGCAATAAGCTTATTTTCCGGTTTAGGTGGAGATACTCTTGGTTTAACAAATGCTAATGTTCAGGTTGTGGCATATAATGAATTAGACAAAACATTTTGTAAATCACACGAAGCAAATTTCCCTAATTCTATATTACTACACCAAGAAGGTGTTAATGATATTACAAAAATAAAGGATGAAACATTTGAAGAATACAAAGATAAAGTTGATATTATATTCGCTGGATTTCCTTGCCAAGGATTTTCTGCAGCAGGAAAAAAAATGGATGATGATCCTCGCAATACACTTTTTCGTGAATTTTTAAGAACTGCAAAAATCATAAATCCAACAATGATTATTGGTGAAAATGTAAAAGGATTATTATCGCGCAAAACAACATCAGGGGAAGAATATATTGATGTTATTACAAAAGAATTTGAAGATATTGGTTATGATGTTGAATATAGAGTTCTTAAAGCTCATCAATATGGAGTTCCACAAAAACGTGAAAGATTAATTATTATTGGAACAAAAAAAGACAATTCTTATGGTTGGAAAAGTAAATTTCCAGAACAATCAACTACAAAACCTAACTTAAAAAATATTATAAAATATGATATGACAGGTTCTGTTAGAGTTGACCCTAATTTATTCAGTGAAATTCCGGATGAATGTATTATTACAAATATGAGTGATAAGAAAAAATATGAAGACAATAATGATGCACACCCTTATTTAAAACGATTACACGATGCTGATGAAAATCTAAGAACATATAAAGATAAAACACACGATAATTTGTTCTCGTTTGGAAAGCGCGATAGTCCTATTCATGGCGAAATTATTGATATTCGCAATCCAACAAAAACAATTATATGCACTTACAACCATCAACCTCGTTTCTTTGTTCCAATTAAAAATAAATCAGGAACATATCTTAGAACTATTTTACCTGATGAATTAAAACAAATACAAGGATTTCCTGCTAATTATAAAATGATTGGAAATAATAAGCAACAAATTGTTCAAGTTGGCAATGCTGTTCCGCCCCCTTTAATTGAAAAAATTGTTAGAAATATAATTGATTAACTTATTTGACATAACATATATTTAAATATAGTTTAAAGATATATTTTTTATTAGTGTAATAATAATGGAAAACGTATTGAAAAGATGGAGACCATATATTGAAGAAAAAGAATTTGAAATTATGAATGTTTTTTTTAAAAATGTATGTAATAAAACCCCTACTGGCAGATTAATGATTATTAAAGGACCAGGTAAAACCGGAAAAACTACATTTGTATCTCAAGTTGTTGATATAATTGGTGCAAGATATATTTCGCATATTAGTGATAAAGTTGATAAAGACTTGATTTTTGTTTCTGAACCTGCAATTAACTCTAATATTTTTTCTGCAAAACAAATAGAAGACATCAAACACAAACTGGATGAAAGTAAATCATTAATTATGATTTGTAATGATATTGATATTCCAAAAGAGATTGAACAATATTGTGAAATTATTGAATTTAGACATTTATTTGATGTGAAATAACCATTTTATTTTATTAATTTATTTACCATAGTTGTATATCCTAATAATGTAATATAAGAACCTATTATTCCACCAATAAGAAATCCATCATTGTAAAAAGTTGGCCATCTTCTTTTTTTATAATATAACTCATATTTATTACCAAATAATAGGTCATTACAATTATATAAGACATTTCCAGCAAGTGCACAAGTTGTAATAATTAAAGTATTATTTAAAATTTTACAAATCATTTTATAATTTATCTATAAAATGTTTTTATATATATTTACAATTAAATATCATTTTCATTATTTTCTTTATCTACTATTACTTCCTTTGCTATATTTTTTATTA
>ERZ807291.2986-NODE-2986-length-24571-cov-34.521455_pt1 | contig 24571 bp, 23 predicted proteins | sample MGYA00521257_ERZ807291 | MGnify/ENA primary metagenome ERZ807291 (study PRJEB31413, sample SAMN03169783) | marine metagenome | biome: Marine; feature: Water; material: Subsurface seawater | place: North Sea | collected 2011-04-28 | depth 1 m m ... | reverse complement strand
CCTGTTTTTGGTACAGTAGAGTGCAGGTTCGAGTCCTGCCGACCCAGCCAGCTTTTCTAGTTAAACAGTTTTGGAAATTCCTGTAACAATTTCAGAAGTAGAGCAACCAAGCCAAACCAAGTTATCAATAAAACTGATTAGATTTAGTGAATTGCGCCACTCAAACTAATGTTAGATACCAAGGTGCAATTTTGGCTTCCAAAAGGGACGAAATAACTCAATTTTTGGACAGCGGTTCATGACGACTTGTAGTCCAGCCTCCTCGGCTATTTTCGCAGCATCAAAATCAATTACACCAATTTGTCCCCACAACACTTTTGCGCCAATGCTGATGGCTTCTTTTGTAATATCCATAAGATCTTCAGATCGTCTAAAGACTTCAACCATGTCAACTGGGCGGTCAATGGCACTAAGCGCGGGATAAACCCTCATTCCACGAATTTCTTTTAATCCAGGTCTCGGGTTGACTGGAATCATATCATAACCAGTTTCATTTAATACGCGTAAAACACCATAACTGAACTTCGTTTTATCAGGGCTCGCCCCCACCATCGCAATGGTTTTGACCGAATTCAGAATACTTTTCAGATACGCCTCTGTATAGGGTTGAGAATGGTCCATGTCAGATGTCCTTTACTGTGGCTATATCTGCTTTTAGTTCATGCGGCTGTAACGGATCAATGAAAGGGTTACGAAAGAGTGATCCATGGCTCTCTACACCTACCTCAAGAGTGATATCTGATTTAGCACGCGCCACACACAAAATTACGTAACCGTCATTGATCTGGCGATTATTCAAAGCCACTTGTCGACGTTGATCTACATTACCAGCGGTGAGCTTTGCAGCACATGTGATGCACCCTCCGTACTTACAACCATAAGGTAAATCGACCCCTTGCTCTCTTAGGTTATCGAGCAACGGACGACGGTTATCTACCCTGTAAGTAGTATTATCACGGTTAGAAATTGTAACTTGGTACTTCATCACAACCAAATGTCACTGGTACAATCACCACCAGGATATCTTGCTTCATGACATCGAGAGGGGCCATTAGGTTCCTTTCCAAAATCCACAATGAAGTCTGAATTTAACTTCATTCCACCATTCTCAGGGTCACAATCAATCATCACCATAACGCCGCCCTGATCACGAATTTCAGGGTAAAACTGATTATCCCAGGTCGAGAACAACGATGTCGTTACATATAAACGTTTCCCATCGAGACTTAGTTGAAACATCTGCGGACCGCCCGCCATTTTAATACCATTTATTTCTGGAGCTTTACCTAACAAGCCGCCCATCCAAACTTGCCCAGTAAGTACTGGTTTATGTGGATCAGAAATATCATATTGGCGCATATCACCATGAAGCCAATTGTTTAAATAAAGATACTTATCATCCATCGAGACAAGTATTGCAGACATGACGCCTGGTACCGGTATTGGCCACTCAGGATGCGGCTCATTAGCTACATCAATGATTTTTTCCCACTGCCATTTCCCTGTCTCGTCCTTCCACCAATGGATTACGTTGGAACTCAATGCAGCTCCACAAAAGCCATGCGTACTATCAGGGTTGTGATGAAATTTTACCTCGAGAGGTAGCAAACCATCTTCTCCTAAATACATGGTCTCAATTGGCTCTTTCTTTTCAAAATCCCAAAAGTGTATTTCGCGTCCATATTTGAGATGTCCAACCTCTTCCAAATCAAACCCTGGCATAAAGGTATTTGGCGCAGCCCATTCGGAAGATACCATCACATTATGGCGTGGCTGATACCAGAAATCATACCCAAACTTAATATTACCCATCGAGTTTTCCCAACGGCCCATGATTTCAAAATCTTTGTTTAAATTTAGATAACCCCCAGGTGCCTCACCCTTGGCGTCACCCAACATGGAAATGATAATCTCCGAGCCTAAGCAATGAACCGTATGTGGTCCGGAAAGATTTGTTTTAGCCTTTATATCCGAGCCCTTAACAACTTTGTGAATACGTGGTGCACGCGGATCAGTAGCTGTATCCACAATATGGATATTATTTGAACGAACACCCGGCAATAATAAGTATTTCCGTGCCATGCTTGAGTCGTCATGGCATGATGAGCAGGCATTCCACCCCATATGATGAAGCTCATCACCAATTCCTGGCATTTCTAATCTATGAATAACTTTGGAAAATGTCGCGCTAGAAGGATCCACGTCAACTGTCGCAAGATAATCGGGCTTTTGAATACCCGTACCAGTATATATTGCGATTGTATAAAGGAGTTTTTCACTCGGAGCTTTTATAGCCTCAGATGGGCTAGAATATCCTGGTCCACAGCATACACTCATATTTTATACCCTTTTATAGGAAGTTTAAAAACTTATTTCCGTGCTACCGGCGACAATATAAAACAATTTAACACATTAAAGAAACTACTTAATAAGCTAATTTTGAAATAACGTTGCGGCCTTTGATTACTCCCAGTTTCAGGAAGTAAAAATATGAAGTGTTAACCTAAACCATGCAGGGTTTTTGTCTCAAGATAATCTTCCAGCCCCATCAGGCCCCCCTCACGTCCGTTTCCAGACTGCTTATAACCTCCAAATGGTGAACCATAGTTAAAGCCACCACCGTTGATGTGCACCGCACCAGCGCGCAAACGAGCAGCCACCCGCTCAGCCCGCTGGGGGTCACCAGTTTGGAGGTATGCCGCCAATCCATATGGCGTATCATTTGCAATTTTGATAGCTTCGGCTTCATTTTCAAAAGGAATTACAACAAGGACAGGGCCAAAAATTTCTTCACGCGCAATCCGCATATTATTTGAAACATCGGTGAATATAGTTGGCTTCACAAACCATCCCTTCGATACTCCATCTGGCCTACCCAAACCACCACATAAAATGGTAGCGCCTTCATCAATTCCAACAGAAATCATCTTTTGAACACGGTCAAATTGGATACGATCGAATAAGGGTCCAATATGGGACCCTTCTTTCATTGGGTTTCCGATCACGACCGCATCCCCAGCGCGTTTTGCGATTTCGAGTACCTCACCCAAACAAGAGCGCTCAACAAGAAGCCGGGTTGGTGCATCGCAAGATTGACCAGTATTATACATACATTCATCAACTGACGCAGTAACACGCTCCTTTAAATCACAATCCGCAAATACTATGTTAGGTGACTTACCTCCCAACTCTAATGTGACCCTCTTAACCGTCTCGGCGGCATCGCGTGTTACGGCTGTCCCAGCTCTTGTTGAGCCCGTAAAGGACATCATTTGAATATCAGGGTGGCGGGAGAGAGCCGATCCGACAGTTAGGCCATCACCTTGTATAAGATTAAATACGCCAGCTGGATAACCAGCCTCATGAATAATTTCAGCGTAGATCATTGCAGAAATTGGAGTGTGTTCAGAAGGTTTTAATACACACGTACAGCCAGTGGCTAAGGCTGGAATTACCTTCAATGCAATCTGGTTCATTGGCCAATTCCAGGGTGTGATTAAACCACATACGCCAATCGGCTCATATACCTGTATATCTCCATTCGCTAAAACATCTCGGTCTTTTAATTTTTCTAATGCATCAATGAAACCCTGCAAATGGCCCACCGCGGCATCGGCATGAGCATCACGCGCCATAGAAATTGGGGCGCCCATCTCTGAGCTCATCGCTTGGGCCAAATCCTCAAATCTTTCTTGGGTGCCAGTCATAAGTCTTTTCAGCAACTGTAACCGTTCAGCCTTTGAGCTTTGCGAATAATGCGAAAAAGCTTTTGTGGCCGCCACTACCGCAGCGTTTACATCTGTTTCATTTCCAAGCGTAATGGTCCCTATTCGTATCTCAGTCGCTGGGTTAAGAACTGACATGGTCTGAGATGAATTTGGCACCACCCAACGCCCATCAATATAAAATTTATTTAGATTTTCCATTTTGTTCTCCTTAGCCCTAACGAGCTTTTAATATGGCTTCCTCGATTAAAGTACTAATTTCGGGAACTGTAGCGGTCCGTGGATTAGTTTGGGCTGCACTATCAAGTATTGATTTTTCGGCTAAGCGCTGCGCGCTTGCCATTGGAATATCCAGATCACTCAAAGAGTTCGGTATATTAATGTCATCTAATACGCCCTCTATGTGCCTAATAAAGCTCTCCGTAGATGTATCTTCCAATCCCATAGCCTGCGCCATGCGCTGAACTTTGAGTTCTTGTCCAGGCAAATTGAAACGTAACACAACTGGAAGCACTACCGCATTTGTCAAACCATGCTGCGTATCAAACTCAGCTCCAACCATATGTGATATCGCATGAACCAACCCGAGGCCCTTCAGAAACGCAATGCCTCCGAGGCAGGAGCCAACTAACATCGCTCCCCTTGCTTTCATATTATGGGGTTCATTGACAGAAATTTGCAACCACTTTGAAACTAAGGCCAACCCCTCAAGCGCTAAACCATCACAAAGCGGGTTAAATCCAGGCACTAAATAAGCCTCAATTGCATGGGTCATCGCATCAGCTCCCGTCCATGCAGTTAGATTTGCAGGTAGGCCTATCGTCAACTCTGGATCGAGTAATACCAGCGAGGGCTTTAATTCTGGATGCCAAACACAAAACTTCATGCCTTTTTCTACATGGGTGACCATGGCGGTACTTTCAGTTTCAGCGCCAGTTCCCGCAGTAGTCGGAATTGTAATTAATTTTGGAAATGATTGATTAGCATTAATTTCAGGAGCTTTTTGTTCATATTCAAATGCCCAGAGATCAATATCATTATTTGCAGTTAAGCAAATGGACTTACCACCATCCATTGCGCTACCACCCCCAATGGCTATAATAGCGTCATGCCCACCAGAAATGAATTGCGCTCGCCCTGCGCCTATTTCAGTATCTTTTGGATTGGGTGAAATATCGGAATACAAACCAACCGTCAGCCCCGCATTTGTAAGATGATTTTGCAACTGGCCTATAAATGGCAATTTATGGCTACCGCGATCTGTAACTATTAACGGGTTGTGAACACCCATCATAATACAATGACCACCAGCCTCAACCAGCCGACCAGGGCCATATTTAATAGGTACTGGGAATGACCAATCCTGAGGGTTTAAAATTCCATCAAGGTCGCCGTTCGATACATCTATGTTTTCTGTCAACTTTCAAACCACCTATTAAATCAATAATTAACTACTCAGTAATATCCTAAGGCAAACAACCTGAGTACCCTTAAGTGACAATCCCAGTACTACTAGCAAATAGATACAAAATACTAACCATTGGTAAGTTTATTGTCAAAAGGTAATTATAAAGTATCTGCTTTCTCTAAACATAAACAATCGTGGCGCCTAATAAACAATTGATTAGAACTCTACACAGAATAAATTGCGAAATTTTTTTAAAAAATTTTATGAGGTAATTTTAATATTAATTAAATATCTTTCATGAAACGTAACGCGTCATAAATAGCTGCGTGTGTATTTCGGGCAGAAACTGCGTCACCAATCCTAAAAAGTTGAAACTTTCCATCTGTATTTTTATTTAACTTCTGGCTTTTTCCCAAGATTAAAGCCTCGTAGTCCACCGCCCCTTCATTTTGAGAAAAGGGTTTAAGCTGAAAGTAAAGTTCATCAACGGGTAGCGTGCCATAGTTTAAAATCACTTGGTCATATTCTAAAAATGTTTTTAAGCTACTATAATCTGTGCCAATTTCAGCTCTGAGTTTATTACCATTTTGGGATAAATTTAACAATCTTCGGGCAACCGTGAACGTGACATCTTTATTCTGCAAGGCGCGCATGTATGGCACAAGGTTCATGGCCATGATCTCTGGTGAGACAGTACGGTCTGGGGTCATGATTTCGACTTTACATCCAGCGTTGGCTGCTATTTCGGCTGCTTGCAGGCCTGGATGATCTCCACTTTCATCGTAAATCAGAATATGCTCAGCTGGCTTCACATCTCCAGAGATTAAATCCCATGCCGATGACACATTTTTAAGTTCTCCCTTCGTTTCAAACAGCTCCATATTTGGAATACCACCCGTTGCCACTACCACTACTTGCGGCTCTAACGCCACCACATCAGACATCTCAGCGTAGGTATTGAATTGAAAGCTAACACCTCTTTTCTCACATTGCTGCATCCGCCAATCTACAATTGATATCATTTCTCTTCGACGGGGTGATTGAGCCGTTAAGCGAATTTGGCCTCCAGGTTGGTCAGCAGCCTCTAATACTGTCACAGCATGACCCCGTTCAGAAGCAACACGAGCCGCCTCCAGCCCTCCAGGGCCCGCTCCAATAACTACTACTTTCTTGATTTTATTAGAAAAATTTACAACGTGTGGCATAGCCAATTCTCGGCCCGTGGCGGCATTATGTATGCATAGTGCCTCACCCGAGTTATAAATCCTATCTAAACAGTAAGTGGCACCAACGCAGGGCCGGATGTCTACTTCGCGTTTCTCAATAATTTTTTGTACGATATGAGGGTCCGCTATGTGCGCCCGTGTCATGCCAACCATATCTAATAATCCAGCAGAAATTGCATGCCGAGCGGTAGCAACATCTGGTATTCGAGAGGCATGAAAAATAGGTAAATTTGTTACTTTTTTAACGCTTCCTGCAAAATCGATTTGATGACCTGTTGGCATGCCTTGTACTGGAATAGCTTCAGTCATTGCTGGGTCTGTATGGATCCTACCACGGACTACATTAAGAAAGTCTAGCTGTCCTGTTTCTTCTAGTTTTTTTGAAATCACAATACCTTCTTCAGGCGTGACCCCACCACTTTGCATTTCGTCCGCAGTATAGCGAAATCCAATAATAAATTTGTGGCCAACTCGCTTGCGAATTGCCGATAATACATCAAGGGGGAAACGCAATCTATTTTCTAAAGTATCAGCACCATAGGGTCCACTAAGTTCATTGGTCAGTGGTGACCAAAACTGATCCAGCAAATGCCCATATACCTGTAATTCAATGCCGTCCATACCGCCAGCCTGCATTCGTTCAGCAGCATCAGCAAAGTCACCAATAATGCGCTCTATATCCCAATCTTCGATGAGCTTTGGGAAGGATCGATGAGCTGGTTCACGATGTTTCGTCGAAGAAACAGATGGCAGCCAATCTCCCTTATTCCAAGAGGTTCGCCGCCCCAAATGGGTGAGCTGGATCATCATCGCACAACCGTGTTCATGACAGCTATCAGTCAGGTTTCTAATCCAAGGTACAACTTCGTCTTTGTATGCTAAAATATTATTGAAAACTGGCGGACTATCTTTTGAGACCGCAGACGAGCCAGCAGTCATTGCAAGTGCTATGCCGCCTTTGGCCCGCTCTTCATGATATGCGCGATAACGTTCTTTGGGCATACCATCTTCAGGATAAGCCGGTTCATGGCTCGTAGTCATGATCCTGTTTTTGAGGGTTAGGTGTTTTAATTGGAAAGGCTGCAGCAATGGGTCTTTATGCATTTCTCGATATCCCTTAGCAGTTATCAGCCATTTTACAGAATGCTATGGGTTTTTTTGAAAAATTCAAATGTTTGTTTAAGTCAAAGAATAATAAAAGTTTGGGCTAAAGTCACAATTATTTAGTTATTTTTTGGTAGTTCTGCATAAACTACCTCTTTTAATAATTAATTTTCTAGGACAGCTAGCAAGTCGAGCAACTGTTCATAGCGTTGGGAACCAAATTGGTGCCGAAGTTCTTCAGCAATTTTCTTCGCCTGTGGTAGATTGTCATCAATTATTTTTTGACCATCTGGCGTAATCACTACAGCTTGGCGACGACGATCAGTACTATTGGTAGAACTAACAACAAAACCATCGCCACGTAGCTTTCGGATGATGCGGGAAAGACTTGGCAACAACAAACCTGCCTTCTCAGAAATCTGGGTCATGTCTTGTGGTCCTGACTCAGACAAAACTCTTAAAACACGCCACTGCTGCTCAGTGATGCCAGACGCTTTCAACATATCCCGTATGGGCCCCATCACCTTTTCACGCGATCTTATCAACGCAATTGGTAGTGACCTCCTCGTAGACGGTAACCCAATTATAAGGTTCTGAGGTTTTGTTTTACTCATGATTTTAATTACCAATTACTTTATATTTAATTAAAGAATATTGACTATTTACCAGAAGCTAATAAAGATATAATTACTTAACATGATAAGCAAAAACTTAGTAATCAAGTTTATTTTTTAAAGTTAATAACTATGTTGGAAATAGAAACCTAGTATGTCCCCTCTCGAACAAAATTTAAAAAAACTTAAGAAGTACCTAGAACATTATAGTCGAAATGGTATCCAGCATCGTATTGCAGGGCAAGACGTAAAGGGCAATTCTGGAACCTTCAAATCAATATCACCAGTAGACAAGTCTGAAATATGTACTGTGGCGCTAGGGAATGCCGAGGACATACATAAAGCAGCACAGGCAGCAAAATCTGCTTTTTCCGACTGGCGAGATATGCCCTCAAAAGAACGAAAGGCCATTTTGATCCGAATTGCGGAGGGGATTGAAGCTCGTGCAGAGGAAATAGCGCTGTGTGAGTGCTGGGATACCGGCCAAGCTTGGCGTTTTATGTCAAAGGCCGCTTTGCGCGGTGCTGAGAATTTTAGATACTTTGCTGACCAGATTTCGGCAGCGCGCGATGGAAAGCATTTAAAATCTGCAACCCTAATGAATATCACAACCAGGGTTCCAATCGGGCCCGTAGGTATAATCACTCCATGGAATACCCCCTTCATGCTATCTACTTGGAAAATCGCACCAGCACTGGCTGCGGGCTGCACAGTAGTCCACAAACCAGCGGAGGCATCGCCTCTCACTGCCCGCTTGCTCGTTGAAATCGCAGAAGAAGCTGGCCTACCACCAGGTGTTCTAAATACTGTTAACGGATTTGGCGAAGACGCTGGTAAAGCCTTGACAGAGCATCCAGATATAAAGGCTATAGCATTTGTGGGCGAAAGCAGCACTGGGTCCATGATTACTAAGCAAGGTGCTGATACTCTGAAGCGTACGCATTTTGAACTTGGTGGCAAAAACCCAGTAATTGTTTTTGAAGATGCAGATCTTGAACGTGCGCTGGATGCAGTGATCTTTATGATCTATTCAATCAATGGCGAGCGGTGTACGTCATCTTCTCGACTTTTAATTCATGAAAATATCCGTGAAGAGTTTGAAACCAAGCTTATTTCGCGGGTAAATAATATAAAAGTGGGACACCCATTAGATCCTGCCACCGAAATTGGTCCTTTAATTAATGAAGAACATTATCAAAAAGTGACCTCCTATTTTGATATCGCAAAAGAAGATGGAGCATGTATTGCAGCTGGTGGAGAAAAATTGGGCGAAACTGGATATTTTGTTAGGCCAACACTATTTACCGAAGCCGATAACTCAATGCGTATTGCGCGTGAAGAGATTTTTGGGCCAGTCCTGACATCAATTCCATTCTCAAGTGAAGAAGAGGCCCTGGAAATAGCTAATGACTCTCCATATGGGCTGACAGGTTATTTATGGACGAATGACCTGACCAGAGCCCTACGCTTTACAGATAAATTAGAGGCAGGCATGATTTGGGTGAATAGCGAAAATGTACGGCACCTGCCAACCCCATTTGGCGGCATAAAGTCCAGTGGCATTGGGCGCGATGGCGGCGATTGGAGCTTCGAATTTTATATGGAACAAAAACACATCGGCTTCGCTTTGGGAAACCACAAAATTTCGCGCCTCGGCGCATAATTGTAAAAAGTTAAAGGAGGCCGAGATGCCAGTTCCCGCACCTAACCTTTACCCAAGCTTTAATACGGTGAGGCTCAGCCATGCTTGCTTGAATGTTGCTAATCTTAAACAATCAAAGAAATTCTATACTGAAATTCTAGGCATGCAGGTTACAGACGAAACTCCAAAAAATATTTATCTTCGCGCTATGGAGGAACGTGGGCATCACAGCGTTATTTTGCAGCTGTCTGATCAACCTGGAACAGTAGAAGTGATGGGCTTCAAAACTTTTGATGAAGAAGATTTAGATAAAGCCAAATTACATTTCAGCTCACAGGGCAGACCCACCAAATGGGTTGAGAGGCCATACCAAGGCCGCACACTACTCACCTCAGACAATATCGGAATCCCGTTAGAGTTTTATCACAAAATGGATCGTCTTCCCTCGATCCATCAGCAGTATGCGTTGTATCGGGGAGTAAAACCTTTACGGATTGATCACTTTAATTGCTTTTCACCCGACGTGGACGCTTCAGTTGAGTTCTACAATAGCTTTGGCTTTCGTGTAACTGAATACACAGAAGACGAGGTTAGTGGAAAGTTATGGGCGGCCTGGATGCACCGTAAAGGAGGTGTCCATGACATGGCTTTTACAAATGGAACAGGCCCTCGAATGCATCACATTGCATTTTGGGTGCCAACCCCACTAAATATAATTGATCTTTTAGATTTGATGGCTAGTACAGGTTACGTTAATAATATTGAACGCGGGCCTGGTCGACATGGTATTTCTAACGCATTTTTTCTGTACATTCTTGATCCAGATGGCCACCGAATTGAAATCTATTGCTCTGATTATCAAACTTTAGATCCAGACCACGAACCGCTTAAGTGGGATCTTAAAGACCCACAACGTCAAACCCTTTGGGGAGCAGCTGCGCCAAAAAGTTGGTTCGAACACGGTACAAACTTTGTAGGTAGCGAACCTCTGAAAAGCAAATTGACAGCGAGCCCAATTATCGCTCCCTGATACTTAAAGTTGCTAATGGCTAATTTAGATTTAGTTTCGAGTAAAAAGTGTCCCTGCTTCAGGTGCTTTATCATGAATACCTGCCAAACGCAGTAAATGCCAAGCTAAAGCATAATTACTTGATATAACTGGCTTTCCCAATTGAGCTTCTGCCTTGGCAATGACCTTGGCAGAACGCAAACTAGTACAAGATATAAATACCGCTTCACAGCGCGGGTCTTGGCCCACAGAAATAGCGGCTTTTAAAATTGATTTTTCAGTAATTTTTCCAACCTTTAGGTCATTATTTTCATAAAATGAACCAACCACTGATACTGCTATTCCCGATTTAGAAAAGTTGTCTTCGACCGATCGGGTCACGTCAGCCGTATAAGGGGTAACCAGACCAATACGAGAGACACCTAGGGCCAAAAACGCAGCCTTTGCAGCTTCAAGAGGATTTGAAGATGGAACCCCAGGGTGTATGCTTTTTAGAATTTGATTAACCCGCGCCTCACCTATTATGCTCGCGCCTGAAGTACAGGCATAACCTATAGAAGTTAATCCGAGTTCAGGCGCAAGAAGCCGAGCAGCTTGGGGAAGTTCGTGTTCCATTTTCTCTAGTGTAGTTGAACTAACCGCTGCATCATTAGGCAGTCTTGCATGATAGCATGCCACTCCATCGAATGCCGTCAATTGTGCCACTTCATGCTCTATAGTTTGGTCTGTTTGTAGGACTAAAAGTCCAATACGGGCACGACGTCCAATACCAGCATCAGTTTGAAATGATAATTTAATAATGTCTTTTTCTGGTGACTGCATGTGCTTTACTGAAACCCTGTAAGATTGTAGATTTTATTTCTATTAATATTCTGAGGTAAAATAAATATGGTCAGAAAGTTAGATTCCTAAGTAACTCGCAAACCTAAAATTTTTCGAGCTTCCACTGGACTGGCTACGGGGCGCTCATACTTTTCACAAATTTTAGCTGCACGAGCAATGAGAGCCGCATTAGACGGAGCCAAAGTATTACGATCAAGCCTGACATTATCCTCGAGCCCAGCCCGAGTGTGACCACCCGCTGCGATTGCCCACTCATTAACTAATATCTGATTAGCACCTATGCCAGCAGCGCACCACGCGGCATCCGGCGCACGGTTGCGCATCAGGGATACATAAAAATCAAAGACGGAGCGATCAGCCGGCATGGCATTTTTTACACCCATTACAAATTGTACGTATAGTTGCCCAAATAGTTGTCCCTCATCATGCATTTTTATCGCCCGAAAAATATGGGAAAGATCAAATGCTTCAACCTCTGGAACTATTTTATAATTTTGCATCTCACTTGCTAACCAAGCAACAAGATCAGGTGAATTTTCATAAACCCGGGTGGGGAAATTATTCGATCCAACTGCTAACGAAGCCATTTCGGGACAAAGCGATAGCATCCCACCTCGTTCACGTCCTGAACCAGATCGCCCACCAGTTGAAAATTGAATGATTATTTCAGGACAATGATACCTCAACTCTTCTTGCAAACGAGCAAATTTTTCGGGGTCACTGCTAGCGCTTCCATCCGGGTTTCGAACGTGAGCATGAATAATAGATGCACCGGCTTCTACTGCGGCATGGCTACTTTCTACCTGCTCAGCAATACTGATCGGCACTGCAGGATTATCAGATTTTTTCGGCACAGAGCCTGTTATCGCACAGCAAAGGATACATGGGTTTTCACTTTTTTCTAACATTACAAAAATCCATTAGTTTTCAGATACGTTCTATCCTAGCTACTTGGCACTGTGAATTAAAATTACGTATATCGTTATATTGAAAATTAAACCTTTTACCAATCTCGACCAGAAACTATCGGGCCAAAAAGGGATCAAAGTATATTGAAAACTCTAAGTAATGGGGTCAAGCGAACATAAATTATTTTCACTCAATAAACCTTTTAGCCTCAAACTAATCATTTTTTCAAATCGACCAATTTTATACTACTTAGCACCTATTTGCCTAATTATTTCCAAAAGTGATCTTAGAACGATGGGTTCCCGGGCGTTACTAGTATTTAGGTGTATGTCAGCCCGTCCATAATCGAATTTTCGGGCTTTTAGAATGTCACGTAGCCGGTCCATAACTTGCACGTGCCCCTCCATTGGACGCAAATCACCCTGTGCGCGTACACGCGCCATGTGATCCTCTGGCGAAGCCTGAACCCAAATTGTATGAAATCGGTTAATTAATCTATTATAAGTTTCACGGTTGGTGACAATTCCACCAGCGACAGCAAGAATGCATCTGTCATGCTTAGCCAACACTTCAGTTAGCGCATCAGCTTCTAATTTACGGTAGCCATCAGGACCATACAAAGCTATTATTTCACTTACTGGCAAAGCAGCCAGACGTTCTACCACGTCGTTCAATTCGATAAACGGTATATCTAAAATGGCTGAGGCCTGTTTGCCAAGGGTAGATTTTCCTGCACCGCGCAAGCCCAGTAGTGCAATGCGCTTTTTCTTATCTGGTATAGATAAGAGCTGTAAAACAGCATTTTGAGTTTCCATTGGAGCTGCAAAAAATATTTCTGAGAATTTATCTACCGGTTCGACCCCACCAAGAAGTTTTAATAGACTACTATCCAGCGCACAGGCAACTCTGTTTAAAATTCCAACGGAAACATTGCCTTTTCCAACTTCAATTTGCGCCAAATACCTTTGCGAAACACCGGCTACTTCTGCCAGCACTCGCCGGCTTAATTTCTTTGCCTTCCGTTTCTGACGTAAGTTTATAGCCAAAGTTTTTAACACATCGGCTTGATCATCCGTCTGCTTCTTAGATAAATAATCCACAGAACCGACCATCAATAAGTTTCCACATGATATCGGCCATCAGTGCGCATCTGATCGCGCAGGTCTTTCCAGTTTTGGCCAGAGTTAGACGCGATCTTACTCATAGCCGCTTCCACCCCAGCCTCCATGTCGCGAAGACCACAGATGTAAATATATGTAGATGGATTCATCAAAAGATTAGCGACGGTATCAGTATTTTCCAAAAGTCTATCTTGCACATATTCTTTGGGCAGTGTCGGATCACGACTAAACACTAAATTCTGTGTCAATAAGCTCTGCGGCACTTTCGCTAAAGGACCAAAATAAGGTAAGGACCCAGCACTTCGTGCACCAAAAAATAACGTCATCCCACCAGAAGCACCTGCTGCAACGCGTTGCCTACGCATGGTAAAGGCCCTCATGGGTGCGGCACCAGTTCCAGTACAAATCATCAACAAATGTGCTGAGGGGTCATCAGGCATCAAGAAGGTAGACCCAAACGGACCAATAATATTTACTACGTCACCCTGTTCAAGATCACAGATATAATTGCTGCAAACCCCCTTTTCATCACGTTTTACTGTTAGTGAAATATTATTATAACCCGGCCGTTCGCCATCTCGTGGATTTGAAACTGAATAAAGTCTCGCGTTATGCGGTTTGCCATTAGCGTCGTTACCGGGCGGCACTACACCTATTGTTTGGCCCTCAAGGACTGGAACGGGCGTATCGCCCACATTGAATATAATGTGGCGTACATCATGGTTTGGGTCATCAGTCAGCCGGTAATTACCCTGAACAACGACTTGAGCCGGAGTTTCGGTACCGTATAAGGCAACAACAGGCTTTGAAGCAGATTTTGGTGGCATTGCTTTTCCACCAGCTCCAATGTGTGCTTCTAATAAAAGTGCCTCAATTGCTGGGTCAACAAGATTTGCATCTCCATCTTCCATGCTGTCAGCAAACTTTTCCTGCTCAGGCAACTCCATCCACTCATATTGTTCCTCTAGCGAATAGGGTTCCTGTACTATTCTCCACTCATCAATTGAGCCAGTGGGGCATACTGGAATACATTCCATACAGAAATTACAAATATCCGCGTTTACGACGACATTATTATCATCATGCTCTATCGCACCAATTGGGCAGGTCATCTCACACGTGTAGCAACGGATACAAACCTCTGGACAAATGACATGTTGTTTTATTGGTTTGTTCATAACGTTAAGTCCGCTCTAAGTTTAAGCCATATGAAGTTTTACATACTCAAAATCACCAGGTTTGTTGTCAATTCCCATTCTAGGCGGTGCAATCCAGCTGGCATATTCACCAGGTTTTACACAGGGTTTCATTAGTGATTGAATATAATCCCCGTCACCCTTGGTCGGCAGCCAATTTTTTTTCTGCTTTTCCCATGTGTCTTGGCTTATGAGGTTACCATCAGTGTCTGCATTGATTCCTGAGAAAACCCCAATCTGGCGATGAAACGCTTCATCAGGAAGTCGCATCTCAAACTCTACACCTGCCTTAGCAATCATCCGGTTCCACCGTCCTACACCACCAGATGCATCGCGCACATAATCATCTCTTAAACGCATATTAATTGCGGTCAGCGCTGGGACTTCTTCGGCAACCACTTTATTATCCTTAATGGTTCGCACCATATAGGTGTCACCAGCCAAGCGATGATCATCGTCTATCCGCTGCTCCATGAACCTACCTTTTATACCAGAGTTAAAGGCATTGGCTGCGTTGGTTGATACCTCTTGGCCAAACAAATCAAGAGAAAGAGAGTAATGAAGATTTAGCTTTTTCTGAATAGTTGGTAGGTCAATTACGCCCAAATCACGCACTTTGTTGATGTCATAAGGATCGGTAATTCCATGCGCATTCATCGCCTCAATTGTGGCCTGAATGGTGCGGCCAACACCAGTTTCTCCAACAAACATATGGTGGGCTTCTTCAGTAATCATAAAACGACACGTCCGGCTTAAAGGATCAAAACCAGACTGGGCTAGGCTCTCCAATTGCATTTTCCCGTCCCTGTCAGTGAAATAAGTGAACATAAAAAATGAAAGCCAATCTGGCGTCTCCTCATTAAAAGCACCCAGCATTCTAGGAGCCTCCTCACTACCAGACGACCTCACTAACATGTCGTCAGCTTCTTCACGACCATCTTTACCAAAGTATTTTTGTAGTAAATAAACCATCGCCCAAAGATGCCTGCCCTCTTCTACATTCACCTGAAACAAGTTTCTCATGTCGTAAAGTGAGGGTGCAGTAAGACCCAAAAATCGCTGCTGTTCTACGGAACCTGGTTCCGTATCACCTTGGATTACAATCATCCTTTTCAACATATTCCGGTACTCACCAGGGACTTCTTGCCAAGCAGGTTCTCCGAAATGTTCTCCGCAGGGAATTGTGCGCTCTTCTTTTTGTGGAGCCAGCAGAATACCCCACCGGTATTCTGGCATTTTTACGTAATCAAACTTGGTCCAACCCTTCGGATCAACGCTTACAGCCGTTCGTAAATATACCATACTTTCCTGAAACTCTTTAGGGATCAAATCGTTCCACCAGCTGATGTAACCGGGATGCCACTTCTCCAAAGCCTTTAATACTTTTCTATCTTGAGAAAGCCCAACATTATTGGGAATTAAGGTGTCATAATTTACATCTAAAATTGTCATTTTTAATCTCCTATCCGCTAGACACGGTCCATGTTGTAATTGCCACGTTTGCCAGATCCATAACGTTGCAAAGCACCATCAGGTCCAACTGCGTTTGGCCTAATAAATATCCAATTTTGCCAGGCTGTTAACCTGCCAAAAATACGTGTTTCCATCGTTTCTGGACCTACAAAACGAAGGTTAGCCTCCATTCCAGTCATAGCATCTGGGCTAAAACTAGCGCGTTCTTCTATGAATATACGGATTTCATCTTCCCAATCGATATCATCCAAAATTACTGTTACTAGGCCTAAGTCATCAGCGAGTGCAGCTTCTAACGGCTCACCAATTTTTTTCTTAGCCGCCTCAACAAAGTTAGGCGTACCCCAGAACCGGGTTTCAATGCGGCTAAGCCCATTAGCCATCCGGTATGTTCCAAAGTTATCATCCGTCAAAGTAATCGTAGCGATCGGACGAGGATCATTCTCAAACTCATCTTCCATCATGTAACTTCTATCAACAGCAAAGAGTAACTCGGCAAAAAACCCATTAAAGCAACTACCATGTTCGATTAAGGCAACCATTGAACGGGAGGTCACGTCAATTCGCTTCAAAATTCGTTTTAGATATTGGCGCACCTCATTTGCCAGCCAATTATCAATGTTTTGCATTAGGAGGTTTTCGTGGGCCGCTAAAATTTGCGGATCGCCCTCGGACCGAAATATCCATAAACCAACCTCAGTTTCATTTAATCTCAGGTGTAAAATTGCATCATCTAGCTCACGGGCCATGCGCAGTAGATAGGCTTGGTCACCCTGTGCCTCAAAGTTCGCAATATCTAATGGCGCAGCTTTATCAGGACCAGTGAGCGTTATTGTGGCAGTTCGTGCAGTTCTGTTTAAAATGACTTGGACAGTTGAATAGCTTAGCGAACCGTCATCAGCAATTGATTTGGTTAGTGGGCCGAGTTTAATTCCTTGCTTAACATCTGTTTTTTTTGACGAACTTGCAAATTCACGGGCCCTACTCGTGACTGTTTCTTCAAACGTTGAATTGGCAATAACTTCATCAACCAAGCCCCACTCTTGTGCTCGTTTACCTTTAATTCCCTCTTCTGTGGAACAAAAGACGTCCGCCCTATCCCGACGCAACCTTCGTTTGTCAGTTACCCGCGTCAAACCACCAGTCCCAGGGAGCACAGCGAGGAGTGGTACTTCGGGCAGAGCCACCGAAGAAGTACTGTCATCAGTAAGCATGATATGATTGCATGCCAGAGCTAACTCGTATCCACCGCCAGCACATGCCCCTTTGATCGCTGCTATATATTTCTGACCACTGTCTTCCTCTGCAGCTTCAAAAGTATTCCGCGTTTCATTAGTGAATTTACAGAAATTTACCTTATGAGCATGGTCTGCCCCACCCAACATTCGAATATTTGCTCCAGCACAAAAGACACGGTCTTTACCTGACTGCATTACGACAACTTTTATTTCTGGATGCTCAAAACGCATCCGCTGCACAGCATCCGCTAATTCAATATCAACACCCAGGTCGTAGGAATTAAGTTTAAGCTCATAGCCTTCAAAAAGCCCTGCACTCTCGTCGACATCCATTATAAGTCGTGCGATAGCTCCGTTGTACTCAACGCGCCAGTGGCGGTACATGCCAGGGTTGGTTTGAAAGTTTATTAACTCGGTCATTGCTACCACTTTAGGTTGCTTCGATTCTATCAATTACAGTATGCATAGTTTTTCATCATAATATATGTAATATTTTGCTAAAAAAATAAAAAGAGATGCTATTTATGATTTATAATGCATCAACTTTACAGCTTTGCAAAAATTGTATTTTTTGACGGTGATTTAAGAAGGACCAAGCTTGTGGATGTCTATCAAACATCCTCAAGAAATATTCTTACCCATGCTATCAGAAGTTTTACCGAGTAATTTTAAATATTTTTGTCAGTAAATAATGCAAGTTTTTTCAATTCGAAATGTAATCTAAAACTGTAAACTTCATTCGACTCTGAGACGAACAGGCGCTTTTTTGCACTTACAAAGTACTTGCCTTATTCCTATCAGCTTGAATTTAATTGCTGAGCCTTGATTTTACGTCAAATCTCTTTTGTAGCAAACTAACATTATTTGCCGCGCAGATAGGCTAAAACTCCAACCACAATCGCCACTCCAACGATGGCTTGAGGTGTTACGGCAGACACAAACAACGAGATGTTTGTTACCACGCTAATCACGTAATCTCCCGAATCTTCCCCCAACAATAAATAAGTTAGTACAAGGACAGCAAGTAACAGACCCAAACCTTCAGCGCCTCTAAGAAGCAATGACCTTATTTGGGTAAACAATTTGTCCATCTTAGACATACTAACATCCTACCTTGTTGGAGGAAAAATTTTAAATGTTTACTTTTGTTGGAAGAGTGCCAGTACCACACCTAGAGAAATCAAGCCTGCAAGACCTGCACCACCTAATTTTGATACCAGATTTGTGATATTACCAACTACGTCGCCAAGAAAGGCCATATTACCGGGGCCCACTAAAAGTGACGCGACAATGGCAAGAGCCAAAAGGGCGATTACGACTTCGGTCAGGCTACCAACCATTTTTTTTGCATTTGCTAACATAAGTTCTTTCCTCATTTTGATGCTGTAGTTCGTTAATTGACTTCAGTGCGCAAGTTATTCTGTGTAATTTTGCCGCACGTCAAGCTTTTAGTTCACTAAAGCGCCTCAATAACTAAATGTGGATAGACCAACAAAATGAGGTAACTTATCGATTTATATGGACTATTTGTGGATTTAGACCACTTTTTAGTGTTGCAATTTTCCCATTATTTAAATGAAAAATAAGGTAAATTACTAAAAATAATCAGAAAATATATGTAATTAAACAGGTATAAACACTTCCAAGAAATATTGATTATGGAATAGAAAATATAAATTTTTATTTAAAAGAGATATGGAATTACATTATTTTAAGTAGTCTCGTAAAAAGTAATGCAGTTCATATAGATCAGGTAAGATAAGGGAAAAATACATGCATGGCCAACCGGGCGCTCCGATAAATCTGAGTAACAAGAAAATTAAATAACACTAACATAATGTGCCCAGGTATTCTGGCGGAGTTATCGAAGTTGTTGATTATTTAAAAAGCTTTAAAAGTCTGAGTGGTGTGGGTCCGCTCTATGCCATCGATGGTGAGAACATTATCATTCATGAAAAGTCCAATATCATCTCCGTCCGGCACATAAAGCTTCATAAGCAAATCATAGTCACCACTAATTGAATAAAGCTCAGAATGGATTTCACGAAGTGCTATCTGTGCCGCAACATCATAAGTGGTGCCCGGCTTGCAACGGATTTGTACGAACAAACAACTCATAAGGTTACCTTCCAAGTTTAACTTAAAAACTGATCTTACAGCACTATGCTAAGCAATCAAATTATTCGTCAAACTAAATTTTAACATAAAATGATTTAAATAGAGCCCGCAAAGAAATAATTAATGGAGTAAAAAATTATTGAAGACAGACAGGCAGCTGCAGGCACCGTTATAACCCATGCTGCAATAATTGTAAGAAAGTGACTTCGGCGGACTAATTTTCTTCTTTTGCGCTCTTCTACGCGTACAATTTTATTGCTAGGAATCTTGACCTGAGCCAATCGCATACGGCGTTGAGCGTCCCACTCTCTAAAAAACCCAACACCAAAGACACCACCCACAGCAATGTGCGTGGAGCTAACCGGCAATCCTAACCAACTTGCCATGATTACGGTAATGGCCGCTGAAAGCGCTACGCAGTAGGCTCGCATTGGGTTTAACTTGGTTATCTGCCCGCCAACCATTCTAATCAGCTTAGGCCCAAAAAGAAAAAGACCAAACGATATCCCAAGCGCGCCAATTGCCATCACCCAAAGTGGTATCGAGACAGCGCTGACAAAACTCCCAGAGGAAGACGCCTGAACAATTGCCGCAAGCGGCCCTACGGCATTTGCAACGTCATTAGCACCATGCGCAAAACTTAAAAGAGCAGCTGAAACCACCAATGGAATACCAAATAGTATTTTTAATGACTTGTTGCGGTTTTCTAAACCTTCTGCTTGTTTTTTTATTACTGGGATCATCACGAGCCAAATCACAACACCGATAGCCAAACCAATCATCAGAGCAGTAGAAAACTCTATTTTGATTATTTTCTTTATACCCTTTAGTGCGAGATATGCCGCAAAAGCACCCCCCATAATTCCTACTAAAAAGGGAACCCACTTTTTAGCTGCTGAAATTTTATCAGATTGATAAATAATTCGTGATTTAATTAGCCATAAAAACAAAGCTGCGATAGCTCCACCCAATACGGGAGAGATCACCCAACTTGCCGCTATCTTATACATCGTAGGCCAATTGACTGCGGCAAATCCCGCGGCGGCAATACCAGCTCCCATAACTCCACCAACAACCGAGTGCGTAGTTGAAACTGGTGCACCTACCCACGTTGCAAGGTTGACCCAAAGCGCTGCAGATAAAAGCGCTGAAAGCATCGCGAAGATAAAAATAGCAGTCGTACGCATATTCTCTGGAGCGATTATGCCTTTGGCTACAGTGGACACAACGTCTCCACCCGCAAGCAACGCGCCTGCACTCTCGAATATGGCAGCGATGGCGATTGCCCCGCCCATACTGAGAGCATTGGCGCCCACAGCGGGTCCCATATTATTGGCCACATCATTCGCACCAATATTTAGGGCCATGTAGGCTCCTAAGCCTGCAGCAATAACGACTATCAAGATATTTGCAGTATTCTCAAATAAAACCATGGCGACCAAACCAGCAAGAACAATAAATATAAGGGAAATCCCAATGTTCGTTAAGGGATGCCCGAAATAAGACGTTGCGTGGTTGACGCCAGACAGACGACCAAGATCTCTGTCTAAAGTTTCTAAGTGTCGCGGGTCATGGTCATTGTTAGCCATACGAATCTACCCTGATAATTTTGATAACTTTTGCGAAGCTCTAACCGATTCAAACTTAATGTCAAAATAAATAGGGACGGATCAAGCTAAGATAAAAATCAAAACTCCATCAGCTATAAATGACAAAAAACGACCCCTTACGTAGTTTTCAACTATTTTTTATCACGGGCCTGTTTTTCTTCTCTGCTCAATTTGTTGTTCCAAGCATTATTACTAAGGCCTAGCTCACTTGGAAGAGGTTTAGTCTTGCCAACGCTGATCTTACCACCATTTTTCAGGAACTCTTGGACAAGTGCGTCATCAGTATTTTTCTTTGTAATTTGTTTCATGGGTCACACTTTTTTATTTCGTTCAAAAATTGTGTATCAAATATATTTAGTTTTTAAAATAAATGTTTTTGTTAAAAACTCAGATTATCTTAAAGATTGATTTGAGAGGTTCTACACAATTTTATGTAAACTGGTTGCAAAAACCTTCTCTAGGTTTTTTTCGAGCAGATATGATCTCTAAAATAGAAAGTCTTGTGATCAAAAAGTTTTTCCATAAAAAAAGCTACCTAGGTTCTTCAAATCTAGGTAGCTTTTTTGTATTAATTGTTGGGCTGCTTAAAGTTTGCCAGCAGACACTGGCTCAGAAGCGACTGTGCCACTTGTTGTACCTGGAGCACTGCAACCCGAAAGAGCGATCGCGCTGAGCAATAATAATGCAGAAATTTTCTTCATGATAGCCTCTAAGTTATGCCAAGTGTGCAAGTCTTAGAATGCACCTTGAGCTGATTTCCTGCATCAATATCGCCGAGTTAAGGAGACTTGGCAAGTTAAAATTCTAATTACCCTAAATTCAAAAGCGGAAATGAAACATGTTTAACTTGTCGAAACCGATCCTTTAAAATTGGAATTTTTGCCTTTTAAAATACAATCTTGAAAACCTAAAGCTTTTGTCAGTATATTCATCCGGATAATAATTTAGGAAGTTTTGAATGTCAGGAAACTATCATCGTCTGCAAAAGCGATTATATGAGATCCTAGAACCTGCTGTCTATGGTGATAAAACAAGCCGAAACTCTGATCTATTTTTTACAGCTTTAGTGGTTGTTAATGTGATTTCTGTGACTTTAGAATCCGTGCCTGCCCTTTATGAAAATTACCAAAACTTTTTTCGAACACTAGAAATAGTGAGCGTAATTATTTTCACGATAGAGTATTTCGGTCGGTTATGGTCAGCACCAAGCCAAGACACAACCAACCAGACGTGGTTAGACAACCTTAAATACAGAATTAGTTATATATTTAGTTTTAATGGGCTTGTGGATTTAATTTCGATATTGCCATTCTATTTGCAATCCATATTCCCATATTTAGATCTACGAATTCTACGCACGTTACGGCTGCTTAGAATTCTAAAACTTTCATATTATAACTCGGCCTTTAAGGATCTTTTTGAGGCCATTTTTGAAGAACGCAAATCCTTTTACGCTGCGAGTTATTTGTTCATAGTGGTTTTAATAGTTTCATCATCCCTTATATATTTTGCCGAGCACAAAGTTCACCCAACCGGTTTCCAATCTATCCCAGGCTCTATGTATTGGGCTCTGATTACACTCACGACAGTTGGGTATGGAGACATTACCCCTGTAACAGGAATTGGACAATTCATTGCAATGCTGTCCGCTGTATTTGGTGTCGTGGTGGTTGCATTAATTACCGGTATTGTCGCTTCATCATTTAACTCACAAATGGAGCGGCGAAAAATCATTTTTGAGGATCAGGTGCGCCAGGCCCTGCTCGATGGAGTGTTAGATCAAAATGAAAAAGATGCGCTGGAGTCATTAAGAAAGAGATTTGGTATGTCTAAGAGACGCGCCGAAGAACTTATTAATCAACTAGAGCTGGAACGAAATGATAAATCTGCCTAACCCAATTTCCCGATAACTCCACAGCGATAAGTATATTTCAGACATTTGAAAATTAAGTCGATCAAGACCAAAACAGTAGAGTTTACCCTTTTATTTTGACCGCTGTACCAATGACAGAAACCAAGATGTCGTCATTTCTACGCATTCCTAAGGGAACTAAATCAATGCTAAGTCCTAAAACACAATTAGCTTCTTGCTGGATAGCTTTAGACTTTAATTCCAAGATAGCGAGTTCCAGAGATTGGCTCAGTGCGTCCGGCCTCTTCGGCCTTCGCCGACGAATTTTGTTAAACAAACTGGAAATCCACGAAGATCTCTGATTTGAGAAATAAAATTCAGCTGAAACTATTCCAATACGACTTTTAACAGTCAGATTTGTGCTAGCTTCAGTGGTAACCAGAATATCTTCAAATTTATTAAAAACAGTCTCAATTGATTTTTGCGTCGATGGTATGGTGGGTTCTTTTCCAGTCAGTATCTTACTTTCAACGCGTTCCTTCACGTAGCAGGTAATGCAAAGACCGTTATAACTCTGCGCCACTTGGCTTTCAGAAAAACCCATTTTAATCGAGCATCTATCACATTTAGCCAAGTTTGACGCCTCCTGAAAATCCAATCGGGTTTTTAATTCAGTAATTATGTTAAGATAGACACCTAATAAAACATTTTGGCAAAATCACAACGATTATCATCTGGTTAATTTTTCAATCATATCTGAATTAGCCTGCATCATACGGGCTGCACCATTAAATTGCTGCTGTGCTTTGATCATATTTGTCATCTCATCAGTCACATCAACGTTTGAACCCTCAATATGACCAGATTTTATACTGGCAAAACCCATTGATCCAGGGTTTCCTACCGATATTGTGCCTGATTTTTCTGTCACTCCGAAGGTTCCATCACCCTTTTGCTTTAATCCATTAGGATTGCTAAATGACACAAGACCTATCGTTGCTAGAGCTACTTGTTCGTTACCAAACGTAGCCAGAATGTTGCCATTCTCTTCCACAGATAAATTTGAAAGTGGCGACTCGTAAGAATCAAAGGGAATTCTGATTGATTGGAATACATCAACGTTAGCTACAGGTGTATCTACAAACTTATCTTCAACCGCCACAGCACCCATTAGGAATGCTCCACTAGACGTTTTTAAAAAACCATCAGCATCCAGTGAAATGGCACCATTCCGGGTTGCTCCAAAACCTGGATCATCAGTCTTCTTAGTTACAAAATAACCGTTTCCAACTAGTGCAAGATCAAGGGCACCGCCCTTTGCTAAAAGCGAGCCCTGTCCATCACTGCGGCGCGTTTCTTCAACATTAGAACCTTTTCCAACTAGTGAAGCTTCTACAGCGTCGGCAGTTCTTCCATTAAATAATTCAGAAAAAGAAACTGAGCTTTTTTTATAGGCTGTTGAATTTGCGTTCGCAATATTGTT
>ERZ807291.2975-NODE-2975-length-24641-cov-25.327056_pt1 | contig 24641 bp, 19 predicted proteins | sample MGYA00521257_ERZ807291 | MGnify/ENA primary metagenome ERZ807291 (study PRJEB31413, sample SAMN03169783) | marine metagenome | biome: Marine; feature: Water; material: Subsurface seawater | place: North Sea | collected 2011-04-28 | depth 1 m m ... | reverse complement strand
GTTCTAATAAAAAAGAGGGAAAACAATATACGCCTGTAGATAAATATAAACCGACCGGTAAATTCGTATATAACCCCGATGTATTGGAAAAAATCGATGAGCGGTTAGGGCGGTGAATGATCTACAGTATTTACATTGCTTTTATTGATGTGACCGTTTTACGGAGGCCTTTTATACTTGGAGCGTCATACGTTTCTGTTATGCGATCGATTGTTTTTTCTTTTATATATTTTGCAATAGCAGTTTTGTTTTGTTTACTTTGGTACAATTTATCCATATGTCTAGAGAACGATGTACCAAGTGCATCTGGTAAAGTTATTTTAAATGAACTCACCAGTATTTCCATAATTTTGTCTAAAATATCATTAGTTTGACCATCTTCTTGTCCTGCTGCAAAGAAATCTTTTATAAATATGGATGCCATATTAAAGATCAAACTAATTAATTTTACAAAGTCATTATAAGGCGTTTGCTGACAGCATCCTGATGAACCTGTTTTATCGGGAGATTGATTATCGGGAGATTGATCATTATTTGACTTAGGCTCATTAAATAATTGATGTGTAATGGTCCCATCATTTTTCATTTGGGTTCTAGCTTCTTTAAACTTTTTATTGAATTTCCCTGCTACACTATTAAGTTCTTCTTTTAAATAACCTTTTTGCTTTTTTAAATTTGTTAGATTGGTTGTTGGTGTTTGTTTTAAAATCGGTTTTAATCGATTTGGTCTATCTAATACATATTCTGTCAAAGGCATATTCTTATAAAATGGATTCTTTCTATTCATAACGTTATGTGCAATTATCACTGCGTCTTGTACAGTTTTTTCTTCATCGTCATTGTCACCAGTTTTTTGCTTTTTTAAATATGTTAGATCGTTTGGTTGTGTTTGTTTTAAATTCATATTATTTCTATTCATAACGTTATGTGCAATTATCACTGCGTCTTGTACAGTTTTTTCTTCATCGTCATTAGTACCACCACCACCAACTAAAATTAATGGATATTGTTTTCTTGTTTTCATTGCTTTCTTCTTTTTGAGTTTTTGTTTCTTATTATTACTTTTTCTACGGTTTCCATTTGATGGTTTTTTAGTGGAAGTAATATTACGTCGTTTTCGTTTCCTACGGGTACGTCCACCTTTTGGAAATAATGTGTTTTGTATTGATGATACTGCTGCGTTTTTCATTGTTGATGCTGCGTTATTCACTGTTGATGCTACTGTATTTGATAATGACATCATACCCATATTAGGAAGCGTTGCAAGTAAACGTGTAAAAGTATTATTATAATCATTCTCTGTCATAATAACATCTCTAAATTCTCTTAATATCTTTTCATGGATGAAAATGTTATAACATTCTTGTTCTATTGTAAATGGCTTGCTGCAATTTGGGCATAATTTTCTTTTAATATTATTATTATCTCTTTTTATACACGATTTATGAAAGTATTGATTGCAATATTTACAACGTTCACGATCATCATCATTTTTACTAACATCATTTTTACTAACATCTACTTCACATACCTTACAACGATTGGCCTTATCATCTTTTATCTCTTCTTTTATCTCTTTAAAATACAGCTCCTGTTTATCATCAACTAAATCTTGTATTGCGAGTTGATTTGAAAATGAACCATGGTATTTTCTAATTACTTTACACAAATTATCATCTTCACATAATTTTTTGGATAAAAAGTTTTCTATTTGAGTTTGTACCGCAAGTTGGGCAACAGTAGTAAAATACTTTAATATTGAATCCATTTTATAGTACTAGGAGATATTATTTATTATTATTATTATTATTATTATTGTTCTTTGAATATTTTAAATCGTATTCCTCGTATTCCCTTTTCATTCGCTTTACTACCTAAAGTAGGTTCCCAATTATTTACTGTTTGTCCGATTAATGTATCGTTTAAATCGCTTAATTTACCAATTTTTTGGTCATTTTCTAGCTCCTGTAAACACTTAGCGGCTTCACCATCTGCTTCATTTCCTTGACCGCCTACAGGTGCGATTGTATTGATCACCCCTTCCATTAGTTTATCTAATTTCTCACTAGTACATTTCGTATTGGACCAATTCGTAATCATAATTCCGAAAAACATTGTACTAAATGCTTTTTCAATCGAAGTCATAATAATATTTCGCAAGAACGACATCAATTTATCTTTTAATAGTTCATTTGTTCCAGGTATTTCAGGATTCGGTAAATTTTTATAAAAGTCACAGTCTTTGCATTCTTCTTGACCGATGCTTTCTGGTTTACATTCAGGGGGCGCATAATCTGCGATTTTCGCTTTCCATACAGGAGAAGCTTCAAAATATGGACACTTGTTTTCAGCAAAATACATTTCAATACCTCTGTCAATTGCATCTTGAAACCCCTCCTCTATGGCATTTTGAACAGCTTCGCTTTCTAAACAAGTATACATGACAGCTTCAATGCATTTATATAGGATCTCACCCAATGTACTCACTGCTTGCTGTAAAGCGTATACTAGCAATGGTGGTAGACTTTTGTCTACAAATTGTACCATAATGGTGAAAGGTAACTCATTGTATAACGTTCTTGCATTACCCTCTGTAAATTCCACCCCATTTTCTTTCATTTTGCTCATACTGGTGCAATTCACTTGTTTATTTAACTCATCTGACATATTGGATTGTTTTTAGTATAAAATTGAATTAGAAAATACGTTCAAGTAATATTCTATATAATCTCTATAGTTGTCATATATATACTATTTATTCCTTTCATCACATCAACACTAATCGTAAATAACTAACAAAATGGAAGTCGCTTCTATATCACCTACTTGCACACAATTCAATGTCACCTTTAGTCACACCAAAACTCAGAAAAAGAAAAAGAATCTCAATGCGCTTCAAAAAGCAAAGCTTTGGGAAATTTATGACCAAGATAAAAATGCCACGACCTCTAATCAAGATGATATAGATCCTTCCAAAACGTCAACAATAGAATTACAACCACAAGAAATTACTGTAGAACAAACAGAATTTTGTATAAAATGCCAAACGCTCTTGATTTATTCCGAAGAAGGATTTCCAGCATGTCCTAAACCTACATGTGGATTCTTAAATCACTATAGTCTGGATTATTCACCCGAATGGCGCTACTTTGCCGGTGATTCTAAATCCAATAATCCCGATACAACCCGATGTGGGAATCCAATCGATCCTCTTTTAGAAGAATCGTCGTATGCTTGTAAAATATTTTGCAAATCGAATGCTTCCAATGAAATGAAGAATTTACGCAAATGGTCTAAATGGCAATCGATGCCTCATAAAGAAAAGATGTTACACGAAGAATTTCAATTGATCGGAACTTATGCCAGCAATGCCGGAATTCCTAAAGTCTTCATTGATATGGCTAAATCCATTTTCAAGGATTTGTATGAACAAAAGAACTTTAGGGGAATGAAAAGGGATGCTATGCGTGCTGCTTGTATTTGGATTGCTTGCTGGAAACACGGTTGTCCGCGTACTTCCAATGAAATCGCCGATATTTTCCACATTGATAAAAATAGTGCGTCTTTAGGCTGTTCTTCAGCGGAAGAGTTGCTCCAGAGTCACGAGCGTACAATGGAACAACAAGACAAATCCAAATTGTGTTCACTCAAGCCGAGTACTTTTATTGAACGATTTTCCAGTCGCTTGGAACTAACTGTAGAACAACAATTGCTTGCGAAGTTCATTGCGCATCAAGTGGAAAAGAAAGAATTGATTCCGGATAATCGTCCTCAGGCAATAGCCGCGGGTATTTTGTATTTCGTGTCCTTTTATTGTAAATTACCGTACAGTAAGATGGATATCAAGATTAAATTGGGCGACGAAGCAAGTGAAGTAACCATTAATAAATGCTTTAAAAAGCTGAATGAATACAAGACACTCTTGTTGCCATCGTGGGTACAAAGCAAGTATGGCAATGCCAGTACAGGCAATAGTAATGGTGGAAGTCGTAAAAAATAAATGTCTGTAAATCTTATACGAATACCCACCTATTTTTTTTCACTTCTTTTTTTTAAATTCATGTCTCAATCCAATCACTGTAATATGACTTCCAATTCACAACATTATGTACCGTATCCCACGCATATTCACCCACCGTCTCATATTCCACATGGTCATCCATACGGATCGCCATATTATTGTCCACCCCCGCCTCCTATACATTGTGGTTATCCCTATGGTGGTGGAGGAGGATATTATCCAATGCATCATCCACCTTATCCTCCTCAAGTAACTACTTTAGATACAATGGAGCCTCAAGAAGATCCATTTAGTGCTCCCCATGAAGATGTATGTACTATAGAAAGTCAAGAATGTGACGAATTGCCAATTGATCAATGTCACGATGATCATCACCAAGAAGACCATCACCATCAGTCGGATCATACTACTGTACAGAATAATATACATCGACGCCATCATTGCAATGACGACGACGACGATACCATAAGTCTATGTAGTTCACAAACATCAATGACATCTTGTACAGGATCCACTTATTATACAAACACGAGTTATTACACTCAACACCAAAACCAATCACAACAACATCCCCAATCCCAATCCCAACCACACCAAGATACATTTATTTTGCGTGTACCGAAAAACAAGAAATGCCGACTCAATATGAATGGTACTGATCATGGACACATTGGTCCACACGTTCATGTCAATGCATATGGTCAAGTATTACCCACACACCCACATCTTCATTAATCAATCCTATAAACACATTGTCTACAGTTTATTATACGAAATTTCTATACTTTCTTATAATATAGACAAGCGATCAAACATATGGTAGAAATTCCTAAAGTAGTTTTCATAGTTCCCTATCGAAATCGTGAAAACCACTTGAATTTATTTTGTAGACAAATGGAATATATTTTAGAAGAAACATCCATTCAAAGTCATCAAATATTAATCATAGAGCAAAAGGACAATCGTGATTTTAATCGTGGTGCAATGAAAAACATTGGATTCTTAATCGTCCGAGAGAAATACCCGAATGACTATCACAACATTACTTTAGTATTCAATGATATTGACACAATGCCTTTTGTAAAGAATACCTTCCCCTATCAAACAATACATGGTAATGTCAAACATTTCTACGGTTTTCAATTCGCTTTAGGCGGTATTGTATCCATCACTGGTAAAGATTATGAAACGATTGGTGGGTTTCCTAATTTCTGGGCGTGGGGATTTGAAGATAATGAATTGCAAGATAGAGTCATGAAACACAAACTCAAAATAGACCGTTCCACTTTTTATAATATTTTAGACGAAAACGTGATTCACTTACAGCATGGCAATACACGTGGGGTAAATATACAAGAAAAGAAACGATACGTTAACCAAACAACCGATGGATTTAGTAATATTCGCAGTTTAGAATATACTGTAGAAAAAGGGTTCAATAATAATGCGCGAATTCAAAAGGCCAATGTAAATCGCTTTGATACGCCTTTTATGCCTACTACTAAAACAATGCAACACGAATTATCAAAAGGAACTCCATTTAAACACGTAAAGCGTAAAATGAATATGAAATATTACTCTAAAACGGGTCCCCATTGACTACTTTAGCCGTTAATCCATAACTTGTATCAATTTCCCATATTCCCGAAATTTTCAATAAGAAATGTTTAGGCAGTGTTCGTTTTCCATCGGCGGATTTCCTCACTTTGAAAAATCCTTGATGCAACCGATTGACCAGTGCACGCGCTGACACCTTTCTACAGTTTGTAAACAAGGCATAATGGTACAAGATTTCCGTTTCCAATTTATTTAGTTTCTCCAATAAAGCCGCATTGTGTACAAGGGAATGATCAAAATACACTGTATATTGTTCTCCATCTTGCGGGTAGTCAATGTATGTATATTGAATGGGTAAATAAAAAAATACTTCGTTCATAGTAAAATAAGATTCCGTATAAATGAATTTAGTGAATATTCCCGGTATAACAATATTTTTTTTGGATTCTAAATAGTAAAATCGTTTTGAATTGTATTCGTGTAATTCTAGTGCCAATAAATTCATCTTCTTTCTACTGTAGACAAAAAATAATAAAAATCGATCGCTCTATACTTATTTAAAATTCAAAAATAGTATTTATCTTTGTTTTTATTAAAATAAAGATAATCTTTATATATAGTAAAATGGAATCCAGTCAAGAAGGTCGTTTAGGACTTAATCAATATGATTATTTTAGCTGGAAAGGAAAAACATTCTCCGAAATCTACAGTGTTTTACAAAAAAATAGTAACAATGCGAGTACCCATCCCACTTCTTTTTTCAAACCCTTGCCATTGAAGCATTACCGATTAACTGTACACAATAGTGACACAAACCCGAAACAAGTGAAAAATTCCACGTCCATTAAAGCATTAATGGAAACACCAGGTGGAACTACTGTAGAAAGTGCGGCGACTGAAATATGCAACGATTCAGACAAAAACACCCTTCATTTTGTGTTACCCAATAATAGTAGCCAAAATCCTTGTAATGCTTGTGATGACACTGCCATTAATTCCGCTCAAACTGCCTCGATTTCACAGGCCGATAATGCCCGTAGGCGTGTACGAAGTGCTGGTATGAATCGCCCGAAATACAATTCCAATCAAAACAATCGTTCGGAAAATTTCCGATCTGCGTCTCAGTATTTGAAGAGCCGTAATCGTACCTTTACTCAAAATCAATTCACGAATCTCCGTATTGATAACCCTTCCAATAGTGCCGAAAATGTGTATGCCTCCAATACCATTCAGTACTGTAACAATGGTGGAAAAGCAACCAATTATGTACCCGTCTACTATAAACCCAATAATACGAAATTCGCCGTACAAGGAGCGGTGGATTCCAGTTCTCGTTTAGCACGATTGAAATACGATACGATTACGGATGTGGGTGCTTCTATGCGTTCCGCATTTGGCCCGGAAACTGCCAATGCATTATCCTACAGTGTTCCTGCCAATGGGTATACTGTAAAAGATAAAATGGGATATCCAAATGTATGTACTCCGGTTATTCAGGCCGATGGATCGATTCGCAAGTGTGTATAAAAAATAAACACGCGTTTTATAACAGTACAGAAGTGGGTGATGTAATAGGTATAAAAGGAATATTATGTTTTAAACACCATTCTTTGGCCTTATGGAGTTGATCTTGTACAGTTTTATCCGAATACCAATTTTCACTGTGAGTGAGTAAATGCTGTATATGTTCTAATCGTGATTGTCCAAAAATAGAGTTTATTTCTTCTAATTTACTAGAAATAAATAAAGGAATATGTATGTGGAAAAGTCGTTCAATACGGACTTTGGTATGTTCAACGGATAAATAGACCATCCGCAACGTTTCATACATTTTGGTGGACAAACCGGGATAAATGAAATTCTTACATACTAAATATTTTTCACCCGACGATAAGTCGCATACACTTGGTTTCAAAAAGAATGTCTTTTCGTAAAAATGCGATATAAGAGCCAGTATGTCCAATGAAAGCCATGAAAAGGTTTCACCATATTTTATAATACAAGTCCCTTTGTGTTTCTGTGTACAGAGACCTATACACAATTGCATAATCAATTCAATGGCATTTTGGTATTCAAATTCACTACTGGCGTCCATAATAATCACATCCATGGTATTTCGTTTTTCACGATAATAATAATCCAATAAATTCACCGAATAATTTTCACTGTAGACGGAATAATTTTCATCGTGTGCTTGGTCGTGTTTACGAATATATTGACACATTTTGATGGTTGTATTGGCGTCTTTACCAAGATGAAGAGAGGACAATTTCACGTATTTATCCCAGCATAAATTCATAATATGGTACACTTCGATCAATTCGTAAAAAATAAAGGACACGTGTTTTATTTTCGACATTTGCGCCACTTTATTGTACGGATTGCTTACTTGAATACTCCAATTATCCATCGAAGAAACACAATGAACAACTTCTTCCATATATTTGGACAAGGAAAACGACAATCGGGGTGTTTCATCGAGTCTAGTTATATTGGATGATGTTGATGATGATGATGTTTGCGAGATTGGTGTGTGATTTGGATGTTTATGCATTAAATGTTGTCCTTTTTGTATTGTACAAAAAGCATTCGGAGAAATGAAAATCGAAAAACGCGGAAATAAATAATAAATCATGGTATTGATGCGCTTTTGCTGAGACATGGTCACATTGGCATTTTTTATGTAATAAGGTTGATTTTTATTCATTTGGCTATGTATGTTGAAAAAAAAGGATCACTTCTAACGTAAATGATAATAAACAATACTTTTTATTATGATTTTCTCTATAGTAATTACAATTGGAACTTTCTTCCTTTTACTTTTTTCATTTTAGCCAATGGTTTTTCTATTTTAGGTGGCTGTGATTGTGCGTCATTGGAAGCAATAGTAGCATCGGCGACAGCAGTAGCATCGGCGACTTGTGTATCTTTATTGTCTTCTTTATCGATTTCATTGGATTGGCTCGATGTACTAGGGCTAACTGAAGCATAATCTGGACTTGTTTCATCCACTTTGTATATATTTTTCTGCATTGCTTTTATGGTTTCACTGGATAATTCCCGTACTTTCTTAAAAATGAAATACCTGTACAAGAATGATACTGCTTTTTCTTCCGGACTCATATATATTGCTTCTCGTGTAAAGGGTTCTTTTTCACCGGCCATTTCAGCCTTCTTTTGGTCTTGTTGCATCATTTTAAACATTAAATCAAATCGACCGGACCCATCTGGAAAGCCCATTGATTTTGCTTCGTCTTTCTCCACTAATTGGAACCCGTAATTTTCCATTAATCGTACTAAATAATCAAACTGTACCAAATATTCAATTATTGGTTGACCAATGCTTTCCAAAAATACATTGATTGGCTTTCCTACACTCGTTTCGTCAGCAGGTAATTCTTCAATCGACATATTGTACTGTTTTTCCACTGAAAAGATGGTCTGGTTATCGCGTTTAATACTGTATTCTTCAAATTTGGCCATTGGTTTCAGTTTTTCAAATAGTGTACTTCCATCGAAACACGTTCCTACAAAGTATCCGTTCAATTGTGTACATTCGGCCACATTCTGTAAGAAACTGTGTAATGTAGAAAGGGTCTCAAAGAAATAGTGAATGGCAAATTGGCAAGAACTAATCGTGAACCCATTTTTCGCCACTCCGTATTCAAACGCCAATTTGTTGCCATTGGGTAAATTCTTCTGACCGAATGCATATTGAACAAGATCCTTATCAAAAGGTTTCGCAATGGCCTCGGATTTTGTCCGTATATTCAATTGACTATTTCCTTCTACAAATAACCCTCGCATAATATCTTTACGATGATTACATCGGTGTTGTAAAAACCGTACACAAGCCCCATTTGTGCTATTGTGAATATTATCGTTGCTATAATCAATCCCCATGACGAATTTCAAATTGGCCCGTGACCATTTACTCAAATCACCACATTTTCCTACTGCGAAATCAATCAACAAGGGGTGTTTTTGGTTCGGTTGTTTTTGTAAATGTTGACTCGTACCAATAATCAGTTTGCTTTTCACGTACAAATTATGGAAATCACGCATGGCTGATGTTTTCGATTGACTTTTGTCGACATCCGCGGCATTGTAATATACTTCTACAGCTTCTACTGTAGAAACCGGTGGTTCGCGTCCTGTAATCATGGTATCGCGTATAGGATAATGAATGGTTTTCCAAACATCATTGGCATTTTTGAATACATTCATCGATTTTTTCCCTTCTAAAAGACTCTGGGTTTTATCGTGGCGGATTCGCAAGGGTTCCCATTTCCAAGGATGATCGTAATCGATTTTAGACATGTTATATTTGAATTCTACAATCATATTTTCATCGAAATATTCCCCTTCTTCGGTCTGCATTTGCAATCCTTTTCCATCATCCACCAATGGAATGTAACATACATAAGATCGAGGATTGTACGGTACTGTAGGAATAAAAGGTTTGACTTGGTAATGATCGTGGTTTTTCTCCGACCCTCCTTCGCACGGCAATTTATCATAAATGAGTTCATCAAAGGGATTCATAAATCGCGTTTGGCGGGTATCCAATCCGACCATTAAATAAAGGGTTTTATATTGTACAACTTGTTTGCCCTTGACATATGTACGCACTAAATCACGATTTTGTTTATCTTTTTCAGTGACCACTAAGAAGTCAATGGTATTGAACTCCGGTGGTTTCCATTTAAAACTGCGATTCCAGGTTAAATTGTAGCCCAGTTCGGAACATTGACCAGGTTTGCTTCCTCCAACACCGTAGGAGATGGGTGTAAAAATCAAACCGTCGATTTCATAAGGATATGTTGTTCTACGGTCCCAAATATCGCGCGATGCTTGAAAAATACTCGTGGATGGAGTACTGTAGAGGAATGTTTTGACTTGGAATCGGAAATCACATTTAGACCCTTTTGTAACGGATTCCAAAACAAACTGACTTTGAAACTCTTTTAGCATTTGGTACCGCGTTTCCAATAATTCGGGGTTTGCGCTCATAAAAGGCAGTGGTCTAATGTTGCGTTCCCCTTCTTTGCGACCACCGATGAAATAAATATCAAAGGCCGAAAATTGGAATAAACGTGTTCGATTTTTCCCGTACAATATAAATTCACCGTCTACAATACTATGGAAACACGATTTGGATTTGGTTTGGGAGCCTGTAAAGATGACTTTTAATGTACGGGATATCATATACACTTTACCGTCACCTGCTATATATAAAATACACCGTTCTCCATCGGCTTTTTCTGTAACAGAATAATTTTGTTGAATGGATTCTACTGAATTCAAATACTCTTTGTGGCTTTGTTCGTCTGGTTCACATATGTGTTCGATTTGTAAGGCTACTGAATTGGGACCGACAAAATAAGTACGCGGGCGTTTATGACTTAACCAACTTTCACCGTGCATGGCCACCATGTATTCTTGTAAAACGGAATCCTGTACAGAATAGCTGACTGGGTAAGGTGTTCCCTGTAAACCGGTTAATATCAATCGTATAGTGGATTTCATTTCTTTCAAAAGGGCTTTTACATTGCCTTTGTAGTTGACCATAGCGTCATTATCGAGTTCGATTTCGATTTCGTATACTGGAGGGTTATTGAATACATCGGCTTCTTGTATAGTTTCTTTTGGCAAAGGTCTGTTTGAGTATTTATCGTATTTGTTTTTCTGGTATTTGCGGTTTGTTTTGACAATACTAAGATCGACAAACATGGGTACACCGGGATTTTCAAATCGTACCCGATTAATGGAACGGAAAATCTTTTTGCCCGATGTCCAATCGTTGTATATTTTTTGGATCCGTACATCTTTGGAATGAACACTGTAATCCTTTTCGATTTGATAGGCAATACCAAAGTTGAAATCGGGAAATTGTACTTTTGAAAAATACGATGATTCGTCTTGTTTAACTCCCGTTTTTTCGGTAAATTTAATTTGTTTGTGCTTGGATTTGACGTTATTTTTTCGCATAGTTTCCAACATTTCGTCTTTTAATTTGACTAAATTATTATGGGAACAATAACGTTGGATCCAAAACGTATCGAAAATTTCAGCACGAATTTTAGAAGAACGAATACGAGTACGGTGTACTGGACGTTTATTGGGTTGCTTTTTATTAGACCCCCCATCCATAAAATTGTCGTCATCGTCGTCTTCGTCGTCTTTTTTTTCTTGTTCTGGTTTCTTTGCGTCATTTTCGTTCTCTTCTTTGGATTCTTGTTCTTCTATAAAATTTTGATTCATGACAAGTTCTTCTGGAATAATACGTAAAAACTGTTTTCCATTTGGATTGTCGTCACTAGGTTTCCATCCATTTGTATATAAAACACTGACCACTTGTAAATAATCGACTTTACTGATTGGTTTGGCTTGTTTTGGATTGGTACCGAAACGAATTTCCAATTCAGGTGCGTTATTGTACAGATTCAATTTATTTTGAACAGTGGTACAGTTTTCTAAATAATGTTCTACCATACGTTCCATTTGTAATGATGCTTCTTTTTGTGATTCAGACATATTATTTTGGATTATTTTTCTTTTTTTACAACAATAACAACCAACAATGGAAAAGAGTAAAAAACTATATAGTACTGTTATATAATTACTGAGGTAATGATTTTAATTCAATTTTACCGATTAAAAAAAATGGGTTAGCCTATAATTCAGCTCACTTCGTTCGCTGAAAGGTCGTATAGGGGGGCGAAGCCCCCATGCGACCAATCGTGTTTACACGTTTTGTACAATCGTTTCTATGATTTTACTGTACAGATCCTGTTTTTTGATTTTCCCAGTAATCGATATTTGCAATTGACGTGCCATTATTTCTAAATCACTTACTTTGTAATTCGATGCGGCTTTCAATGGTTTATCGTAATTTATAATTTGCATATATTCATCTACTATTTCGTGTGGTTTCAATACTTGTTGAGCAGTATCAAGCCAATAGACCGGTCCATTTTGTCCATTTTTGTACAGTACAAATGTGTCGCAATCTTCATCGGCTTCGGGTTTATGTAAAAAGGTCATATAGACACGCTTTTTCATATCAATCAAATAAATATTACAATTATAATACGCACAAAGCATAAATATATGACGCCAAGACATTTTAGGTTGAGTTAATAAATCGTTACACAAATCATACAACCCTACTTTTGTCCATTTTGTATCCAAAATACAAGACCATTCTTTTGTACTTTTGCTTTTTAACTTGTCTACAATAGCATTTTTTTCGGCCATTTCGACATTACCGTTCGTACAGCCTCCAATGCGATCATATTCTCGCTTTCCATTTTTTGCTAAATAAATAGTCCAAAATAACGGATCTTGACATCGTTTCACAGATTGTGCTCGCAATTTGCATTTATCGTACAAAGACAAGTTGATGTTGTGTGGTACTACAGGTATAGGTTGATTTGGTTGTATTGGTTGATGTTTCGGACTGGGTTCATCGTCAGTTTTGTGTGACTCTTCTAATATGGTAACTTTAGACATTTTTTTATGAACACGAGGGGCTAAATTTTGTATAGGAGTGACTTGGCTAGTTTTGATACAGTTGGATTGGTTATTTTCCGTGTGATCTACTGTAGGAAATAGTTCTTTTTGTTGTTTTGTTAACATATAGGATTGTATACTGGATAAATCAACATTGTATTGTTTATTCGGTAAAAATGAATGTGTCCAATACATCATAGCAGTTGGCATATTTCAATTGATGTGTATCTGTGTACTGGTTACGTAGTCTATTATTGGAAAAACTGTTTATATGTATTTGTTTCATTTTCAATTTTTGCCAATACTTGTTGTTGATCGCCAATATACTCTACAAATTTCTGTATTTCTTCCAATGCTTCATCCGGTATTGTAGCCATATTAATAACAATACCCCCTTTGTTTTCATTTAATTTCACTTGGGGATATTTTCGCAGTATTGTACCTATTGTAATATGTTCTTTTGGTTCCATTGTGTGAATCTTTTGCAATAACAGGGAGCGATTAACTGTAGAAGATGTGGGCATTTTTTTAATTGTATGTGTATGTGGATGTATGTGTGGATATTATTCATTTGTAAGATTCTTTTTATATTGTTTGGTCATAATCAATCGATTGTAAAAAATCGTTTGCCACTTGTTCACCTTTTGAAATGAATTCTCTCCGTTTGTTTTTCGATGAAATCACGGACAATGCTTCGTGAATACGCGAATCTCCAATAACTTCGATCTGGTACGGTGTTTTGGATACCAATGGATGTGGGCTATGTTTTGTAATACGCAATAATTTTCCAAATAGATCCAGTAGATAAAAGATTAATCGGAGAGAAGACTTGTGATAAGTTTGATGGGGATCTTCTTCTTCTTGTTGTTGATGGTCAAAATAAACGCCTAAAATTTCTTCGGGTGTACATCCGTGAGATAAGCATTGGTCTATAGGATAATTTGCGTACATTGCTCCGTCGATGTATAAGTCGCCGGTTGTACTGCAACAATGTGGTACAAATAAGACCGGTAAACACGAAGAAGCATAAACGGCATCGACTAACCGCCAATTGGGATGCGTTTTATAAGACAAATCGACCATTTTTAATGGTTCATACAAAGTAGTAATAAAATGCATTTCCTTTTGGTTGTATTCGTAGAATTCCTGTAGAGTAGTATTGAGAGAAAGATCGTGATCCAATAAAATGGGTTCTAATAATCGTTCTATGGACGAAACATCGAATAACCCTCCTTTTGGTACCGCCATAAATGCGGTACGTATATTGGTTGGAAATAGACGTTTCCATGGTATATTTATAATGTATTCATCTAAACCATTCCAATTGGTTTGGAGAGAAAGAAATACAGCTACAATAGTACCGACCGATGTCGCATAAATACTCTCAATATTGGCCATTTGGAAGAAATTCCGTTGACAAAGTGTTTTCAATGCACCGAAATATGAAAATCCCATATGGGCACCACCAGCAACCACTAAATGTTTTATTGTAGGAGGAACGATTGTCATTATGTTTGCAATAAAAAAATGGCTAAATATATATTTTAGCCGTTTTTTCTCAATATTCTTTTTTTTATTGTTCACTTGTTTTTTAGGATTCCAGTCGGCAATTTTACAATTTTGATTTAGGATCCTCTTCTACTTTAGCCAATTCGGCAATGACTTCAATGTTTTTGTTATTTAATTCAAATCGCTGTCCAATCACTTTCACATCGATACTATCATCTTCCTGTACAGATTGAAACATTGGATTGTGTACATAGTGATCCCGAATTACAAACACCGTAACGGGTACATTATTATTTTCGTCGTATTTATGTGCGTGAATACCAGCCTTTGTTACACTTTTCACTTTGCAATCATTTAACCACATTCCTTCTACAGGATTGCATACTAAGCATTCAAATACGACTAAAAACTCGATTTTATCCAATTTAGCCGTTCCATTTGTGTATTTCACCAACTGTATCGAATTGGGTTTCACATATCCTTCTACAGTACATTTACCTCCAATGTAATATTCAATGGATTCACGTATATTCTCCTTGGTTTTGCCATTGGTTCCAATTTGTGATGGTAACAATAGTACAAACATTTCCAACATACATTTCATATACAATGGATCTTTTTGTTTCTCCAGTCTGTCTTGTTTGATTTGTTTGGTTTGTTTGATTGCTTGTTCAGTTAGGTTGTTTGGATTCGCGTTTGGAGTAGTGGTGGTCGCTTGAAGTATTTCCATATTTTGATTTAAAAAGGGCTGATTAATTTTGAACGTATTGACTCTACTTTATATACTATTCGTATGTTTATATTTTTTACTATAAATATACTATTTGTTTCAATTTTTCCTTTCTACTTTTTCAGGAGATTCTTGATTTTCTTTTCCGTTTTATCGGTCCAGTTCCGGGTTACGTGATTTATGGCTAAATTGTAAATTTCACTATATCTGGCTTCTTCTAATCCTAAATAATAGCATGTGCCTTTTTTGTTTTCTATATTGGTTTTGCGTAGTAACATTTCCAGTAATATACAATAAGTAGATCGATCACCGCTGGTTTTCTTTTTGGCTTCTGTATTTTTATTTTGACCGTAGGAAATGGAATAACCGAGTTCTTTCAAAAACGGATCCAATAATTCAGTAGGAACTCTAAATCGGCAAAATACACCAGTACGCAATCCTATACGGGCAATAAACAAATCACGGAGTTTAAAATCATAAATGTTTTCCTTTTCGTCGTATGCCATATAACCAATTGTGGAAATGTCGCGTTTTGCATTTACATCTTGGATACCTTTAGCCAATACATTCGATCCTAACCAAAATCGTTTATGAATCGCTGGTTGCAATTGTTCACTTTCTACTGGATAATGGTTAGCCGGTACCCATTTTTTCTTATTTTCCCATATATACAATTGATTTTCCCCTTTATTATGAAGCACAATACCTACTATATTATTTCTCTGTACAATAAGATTCATAAAATAACTGTAGACAATGGGCTTAATTGACGACTCGTTCTCATATTTAGTAACCATGGGTCTGTCTAAATCATCCGCTTTTTGGAAACATTCACGAACACATTTCAATTTGTCTCGGAATGGTAATGTATCCAATCGACGAATGCAAATCAAATAAAACAATTCATTTACTGGTAGTTTCAAGTCATTTTTCCAATGTCCCAGTACAGAATGAAGGGCCGTTTCTAGTGTGCGTTTTTTGTTTTTATCGACTCGGTTGGTTCTCACGCTTTTCAATAATGTACTAATATTGGATTCCAATGATTCCAATGGATTGCTATCATCATCGTCTATAGTGTTACTATCTTTCGGCGCAGATGTAGTATTGGAAACCTGATTCGATATATTGTCCAATAAAACTGGTCGCGTATTTGCATTGTCTTGAAATTGTCTATTTCTTTTCTTCGCCAGTTCAGTACTAGCCGCAGCAGCAGCCTTCAACGCAGCCGCTTTTTTCTGTCTACGGGGAATGATTTCAATATTGGACCGGCGATCGCCTTCTTTTTCTTCTCTCAATTCCACTTTTACAGTCAAGTGATTCGGTTTATGATCAATAGCCTGTGTTCTATCGTAAATGGATGCTTTTGTATCGGTCAAATGATTCGGTTGAAAACTGTAGACATCGCCATATCGTATCATACTACCTACTACGTGATCGTGAACAATCCACTCTTTTTTCTTCAAAAAGATTCCCAGTACGTAATAAATTTCCTGTAATTTGTATGGTTTTCCCAATTGAATTTCTCTCAACAATGCATCGCGATTGTAAAATGCTTTTTCGCGAAACAATTGGCGAATTCGTTTAGAAATGTTTTCCCGTCTTCGTTGTAAATGATTCACACCATAAGTAGAATGATTGACCGGTAGATTATCGAGAGATTTCCTTTCGCTTAAGGAAGGACTACACTTGTATTCGCATTTTTTCATATAATCGCATTTACTAGAAAAAGCTTTGTCTCCAATTTTATATTGGATCTTTTTCCCAGTAGATACATTTATGGCAACGGGTTCTCCCATATTTTTTTCGGTGAATTTCTGTTGATCAATGTTCAACAAACAATCCACAGCCACTTCTTTCATCACTCGGGTAATTTGACCAATTTTAATGGCCTTTTCTTCGGCAATTCGATACATATACATATCCGCCAATTCAGTATTTGTAGTCGTGTCTACTGTACCATGCATATAGATTTCTACATTCCGTTCTTCAAAGGGTAACATACAGTGACTTTTATTTCGGATACCACGGCCGATAATTTGTTCTATACGACTCATATTGTACCAAGGGTCCATAATATGAATTTGTCTCAAATACTTGAAATCAATACCTTCACTTCCTGCTTCAGAGATTAATACCACTTTTACATATTTTCCATCGACGTTGTTTTCATGGAATACCATTTCCAAATCTTTTTTATTGTTTGGAGAGAAACGTGATGTACCGGTAATCATCACATATTGCGCAATGGATTTTTCCTCTTTGTCGCCTTTTTGTCTCGTTTTTACGAGAAATGGATCGGTTTGGTATTTAGGCGTTTTCATTAAATCCCGTGAAGATCCGGTTGAATTGTATCGACGTAAACCCAATTCTTCTAAAGCCAGTGCCATTGGCAATAACCCGCCTTCTAAGTATCGTGAATAAATCAAAACCACTCCATTGGATTTTTGAATGGATTGAATAATATTGTGTATTTTCCCGCTGAATTGCGCGACTTTATCCGGTGCAAACATACGACCGTACTTTTCCAGTACCCAAGGATAATAATCGAAATTCTTTAATCGCGATGTATCACCAGCACCTTCCATTGTGTACTGCATACATTTTTTCAAAGTTCCGTGATGCAATTTGATTGTCTCGTCGGTTTCCTGTACAGGATAAGACATATTAAGAATCATAATGAATGTATCCAAATAATGGAACTTGATTCTGGATCTCCCTTCTAATTTAGGCATTTCTTCATTCAAAAAAGAATCGTGAATTTCTTTTTGCGTACTACCCATTGTAGAAAGAAAGGTATTGTTAATCACGTGTTTTTCCGGTTCTTTTTCAATGGGCATATTGTTGAACATCTTTACAGGATAACTGTAGGATGACCATGTATTTTCTTTGGATGATGCAAATTGATTCGGGTACAGTCGAAATGGAAATGTATAAGGGTTCTCTCCACGTACATACGATACATAGCCTATTAACTTTCGTTTCAATAATTCGCGGCCTCCTTCTACTGCCACTATATTGTCGGCGTTTCTTTGTTCCGGTACAAAATTCCCATCTTTGTCTAATATTTGATTGCGTGATATTTGAGCACGATTGTCATTCAGATTCAATAGATTGACTAGAGAGATGATCTCTTCGGGTTGATTGTAGACGGGTGTAGCGGATAACAAAATGAAGCGGGTGTGTTTACAAAAACGGGCAATCTGTTTGAGGACTTTAGCCGATTTTTTAATACCACTTGTATCATTGACTGCGTCGGATTTTGCCAATACATTTTGGATTTCATCTACAATAAATAGACGGTTATCAAACATTTGTCGGATCTTTTTAATGGCCTTTTCTTTTCGTTCTACCAGCGCTGCTGAATCGGTTTCTTGAATGGGTTTTAAATCGAATATTTCCGAATTATGTTCTTGTACTAAATCGCCTAAAGTTCTTTTGTGTTCATCTTCCACTCTTTGTTTAATGGAATCGTATCCTGTAAAAATGTAATATTTCTTAATCAAATAGCGTATTCTACGGGTTATTTCTTCTTTTGTCATTCCTTCAATATCTCCTGGATTGATTTCTCTCAATAATGCATTTCCAATACAAGTATTCAATGACCATTTTTTGTTGTGGTAAACTAACTTCTTTGGATCGAATAACTGTAGACGGAAGTTATCTTGGACATTGGGTGATGCCATTACAATTATTTTACGACTGATACCGGTTTGTTTCATAAACAATCGCATTTCTTCTGCGATTCCAATAGCACTACAGGTTTTACCCGTACCGAGCTCGTGAAACAGTAGAAGACTATTATACGGTGTTTCGGTGGACATTAAATTTCGTACAAATTGTTGATGAGGTAGGATTTCAAATTCGCTTTTGCAGGCTTCATCTGCTTTTGCCGGGATATCTTTAGCAATTTCTGCTTGAAACCGATGATCTTGGAATTCTTGCTTTTTGGCTATTTTGATATTGAACTTCGGGTCATTAATGTGTGGATACAAATGGTCGTCTTTGATTGGATCTCTTTTATATGCTTTGTATTCTTGGAGTTCCATTTTTGCTAGTTCGGCATTGCCATCACCAAAATCATCTTTATCTTCTTCTTCCTCATCATCTTTGTCCAGATCATCTTTGTCCAGATCATCTATTGTATTCTCTTCAAGCGGAGGAGCATCTTCTTTAGGGGGGTCTTCTTTAGGAGGTGATTCATCTTTTTGGGGTGATTCTTCTTCTTGGGGTGATTCTTCTTCTTGGGGTGATTCTTCTTCTTGGGATGATTCATCTTTTTTGGGATCTTCTTTAGCAAACATATTCATAATACCTGTAGGTACGATCTTTTCCAATAAATTAGCTGGTTTCTCTCCATCACCGTCTTTCTCTGGTTTTTTTTCTGGTTCTGGTTCTTTTTCTGGTTCTGGTTCTTTTTCTGGTTCTTTTTCTGGTTCTTTTTCTGGTTCTTTTTCTGGTTCTTTTTCTGGTTCTGGTTCTGGTTGTTGTTCTACAGGCTCTTCATTTGGTATTCCTGTAAGTAATGGCTTTTTACGGCGTGTTTTTCGTGCATCCAATACAATATTGCTTATACATTTTTTCTCTTTTTCGCTCCATCGAGTACCTTTAAGACATGGGGGTCGTCTTTTTGGTTTTGCCTTTTCTTCTACAGGTTTTTCTTCTTCTTTAGGCATTTCTTCAGGAGGATTTGGATCCTCATTTTTATTATCATTTAGAACAATCTTTTTTTTACGTGTTTTCCGCTTATCTAATTCTGTTTTAGGAATACATCGTTTCTCTGTATTACTCCAATGTGTGCCTTTCCGACACGGTTTTCTACGTACAGCTACTGTAGGCTGATCCATATGAGTATCTTCTATGTTTGTCTCCATATTTATAATAGGAAGACATTATATTTTTGACATGGAAAACATGCGTGTTTTCTGTAAGCACTCATCAATGTTTTTAATTACCTGTATTTTTTCTAAATTGTATGGTCGTATTTTTTCCAAACACGTAGACAATGGCCACCAACCCATTCCACTGACTTCGGATTTTTGAAACTTGTGAGCGGCAATACTATTTTCATACGAAATATTCATCAAATAATACTTATGACGGTACGAATTATAATTGGATCCAGTAAAGGTTTCCTCCATAGGTACAATATTGCGCACATTTGTCAAGACACTTGTACTGTATCCCGTTTCTTCGGAAAATTCCCGTACAGCACAATCATAATCATTTTCTTGTGGATTACGCCGCCCTTTAGGGAAACCCCATTCGGGTTCATCCCAGTCAGAATACAATCGACTTTCTACTATTAATGACTGTAGATCATAAAATTCACCCAAATGATTCGTATAACCGTTAATTAACTCTAAAATTCGTTCGCGCATAGGGGGTAAATTCATTCCTTTTTTCTCTTTTACCATTGCGTATTTTTGCAGCAAATTATTTTTTTCGGGTTTCGTCATTTGTAAAATCATATTCATAATGTATTGTTTTTGATTTAAATCGAATTTACCGCGCATAAAATCAATATAACCTAAAGTATCTTTTCTACGGATCATTAAATATTGGATTTCGTGTTCTACACGTCGAAATGCAATCACGCCAATACTTGTAATGGGAATCTTACATATGTAAAACAAATGACCATACTTTCCACAATTATTGCATATCATATCTTGGTTATTGTTGTCTCCATTTGTATTGTGATTGCTGTGATTGTTGTTTCGATTTCCGAAAGAGGAACGTTTTATGAATTTGCGATTTGAAACATTTGGTGGTGTTATTACTGTAGAAGATGATGATACTTCAATCATTGGCATTGATCGATAACTTAAATGAAAAAGGGGATTTAATTTTAAATGGTTTTTTACAATGTATTGTATAGATAATGAAGGATTTGGACCCGGAAGTATGGTTACCTCATTTTTGGTTTTTCTTGTATACTGTAGCCCATAGTTATCCAGTTTTTCCCAATAAGATTACAAAGCGTAAATATTACGATTTTATCCAGAATTTACCTTTGTATATTCCACATGAAGGAGTCCGGAAAAAGTTCATACAAGTACTGGATTATTTTCCAGTCACTCCTTATTTAGACAATCAGGATTCGTTCACTTATTGGGTTCATTTTATTCATAATCAAGTACATCGGGAATTGGGAAAAGAAGAACATACGCATTTAGAACATTTGGATAATTACTACAAAGCTTATTTGCCTAAATCATATAGTTTGAGAGAAGAATGGGGAATCAAAAAGTACCATATTACGTACTTTCTAATTGCCCTATTGGCCATTTTTGTATTAGTTGGGATCAGTCCCCGGGGAACCTAAAGGTTCCCCCATGCCCCCTCCGTTCCACGTTATGCTATGGTGTAAGTATCGGTTAGTTAACCGACGTTATTTGGTTCTTTTTACTGTTCACTAAGTATCGGTTAGTTAACCGACGCTCTTTGATGGTGGGTGGCAGATATGATATGATGTGGCGTCATTTAGCAATTGTTATTTCGTCGTATTCAAACATTATCGCACACTATTCTATAGTAGTTTTTATTTTTTGGAAAGTGGTACAAAATGCGTATTGAAATCATAATATTTATTATTACCGGTCTCTTGATTGGGAACATTTATACGGACGGTAAAGTCCTCAAGAAATTAATCTCCTACAAGAAATACTACCAAATGGCAGGTATTGCTTTCGGGGGATTGATCATGTGGTGGTTAGTAAAGAAGAATCCAAAACGAGCCAATGAAATGTTTGCCACTTCAAATGAATACTTGAAATATTTACCTGTAGATCAAAATACGAGTAATGTATTGAATCCGATTTTAGACTTTACGGCCCGGCAAAATTTCGGCGACCAGTCTTCTACAGTAGGTACAATGGGTTCAACAGCGGCAGGCGGTACTTATAGTATGATGAATATGTTTATGGGCAACAATGGAGGTGGACCAAAAGGTCCGGATGCTCGTTTGTTGAATTCCGGTAAAAAAGCTACCAAAAGGTCGGTTAGTGAGACCAAAAAGAAATTTGTAGCATCACAACAAAACTGGAAATGTGGAGATTGTAGTGAACAATTAACGGCCTGGTTTGAAGTAGACCATAAAATACGGTTAGAATATGGAGGTAGTAATCATATTGACAATCTGGTTGCCCTTTGTAGAGAATGCCATGGACGAAAAACCACTATTGAAAACTTATAAGAGTATATTATAATCAAAAATAATATACTATTGATCCCCCCATTTCCATACTTTTCATCTAATTTATATTTATATGATTAATTCCATTTTACCCAAGAATTTAGAAGCACGAAAACGATTTATCCGAATTGGGTCTAAATATGGAACAATAGTTGCATTAGTTTTGTATTTCATTCTATTGTTTCAATTTAACCAGAAAGATGAATCGGCCTTGTCCAATAGCAAAATGGTCCTATATGTAATTGCATTAGTGGTACCTTTAGTCGTTTTTGCATATTTCGTATTGTCAAATGTAGAAGACAAAAAGTATTTAGGCTTGGTGATCTTAATGATTTTAGTCATTTTATTGACCTTGCTCGGTACCATATTACCGTCATTTGGAAGCATGATCAACCGGTTTATTACTTATTTAACCGAACTCACTGATCTACCGCCTTTGCCTCCAATTACATCATTTTTGATTTCCTTTACAATGAAACTGTTGTTGGTGTCTATTGTTATTATCGGATTGGCTTTGGTTTTCAATGTATTTATCAATGAATCAATGCGTTTCGATGGTATTTTAGGCATTATTACCAATGCTATTTTCCTGATTCCATGTTTAGTAAACGATTATGTACGGTATTTATTACGCGAATTTGTCAGTACACCAATGGTGGTTTATGTATTGTTATTGATTGAACTGGTCCTCATATTATTGTACATCTTTTTACCGAAAATCATACAGAAAATAGCTATGAAGCACAACAATACTTTGATTTATGACCCGATTTATTTTTACAGCGAAAGGACAATAAGCGACAGTAGCCCATTTGTACCGTCGAAGAAAAACACGGAACATCCCTATGACGGTACGGTTGCATCACCACTTATTCGTAATTATTGTCTATCCATGTGGATCAGTACGAATTATCCATCGTATGGTAAAGACGAAGAAGAATGTATGTTTCGGTACGGTACTTCAGCGAATCCTACTGTAGGATGCCCTTATATTGGTTGCAAAGGCAATGGAAAATGGCGATTTGTCTTGTCCAATAAAGGAGAAAACCCACCCAGTGTCGAACTGCGAGTACCAATGCAACGGTGGAATAATGTGGTATTGAATTATCACAATAATAATGTCGATATTTTCATCAATGGAAAATTGGAATCTACAATATCTTTAGCAAATAGTTTACCGGACTATATCACAGAAATGAATATAACTACCGGAGGAAATCGCAATACATTACATGGAGCAATATGCAATTTAAATGTATCTCAGCAGACCATGAATGCTACACATATAGCACAACAATATAATTTATTGAAATTACGCAATCCACCGGTAAATAATATTCTTTAACCATAATATATAACAAATTTAAAAAATACCAAAAAACAAAGATGAATTATACTTTGGTGATCATGGGAATTATCTTAGTTGTCATTGTGTATATTTTATACAAGGTGATTGACGAAAAAGGAAGAAGTATTGCTGGTAAAATGGATTTAAATAGTAACCAGAATCCAGTTCCATTGAAAAATACTGGTAAAGCTGATTCAACACGATATTATATTGGAGCTTGGTTATATGTGAATAGCTTAAATGGAACACAAACAATTTATTCAATTGGAACTTCAGATACTTCCTATCTAAAAGTAGAAATAACTAATACTGCACAATTGCAATACAGTATTAAAAATGGTGATGCTGCTACTGATTATGCTAATCACATTATTATGAATAATTTTCCATTACAAAAATGGGTATATGTGGTCATTAGTGTGGATAACAACGTAGTTGACTTGTATATTGATGGAAAGTTAATCAGTTCTCATAAAATAGATCCTACACCAACACCAATAATTGATACTACTAGTATTAATTTTGGTATAGTAAATGCATTTCTTGCCAAAATGGAACGCGAACCCAAACCAATGGATCCAAGTTATGCCTGGTCCAAATATATGGAAGGAAATGGAGGCAACTACTTTAGTAGAATGTTGTCCAATTATGGTGGAACGTTGACTCTTACTAAAAACGATATGGATGTACGTGAATTCCAACTCTTCTAAATGGGGCAACCTAAAGGTTTCCCCATACCCCTTCCGTTCCACTTGGGGCAACCTAA
>ERZ807291.2972-NODE-2972-length-24649-cov-5.510490_pt1 | contig 24649 bp, 24 predicted proteins | sample MGYA00521257_ERZ807291 | MGnify/ENA primary metagenome ERZ807291 (study PRJEB31413, sample SAMN03169783) | marine metagenome | biome: Marine; feature: Water; material: Subsurface seawater | place: North Sea | collected 2011-04-28 | depth 1 m m ... | reverse complement strand
AGGCTCATTAACGTTGGTGGGCGATGAGCAAAGGGATCAACACGATTGTGTGGACGTTTGATCCCCTCGTTGCGCGTAATGCGAAACTCAATTTGGTGAATCTTGGGGTTAGTGTTCGGGGCTACGAGCCGAATTTTTATGGCGCGATGACAGATGCAATCAATGTGGGTGAGGAATCTGATCGGGTTTTTGCTTGGTGGGATCTCAGTGGTGAGAGAGCGCGTGCCGCTGCCAGAGGAGAATTGGGAGTAATCACTAAACTCAGTGAAAGTCAGACTGTGGTGGAAGCACCCGAGGACATTGTCGCTTTACGCCGCGCCGACCCAGGTGCTGCCCGAAAGTGGCGCTTCGTATTGCGTGAAAACCTGATGCGAGAGTTTGCTGCTGGGCGAGAAATTATTGGTGTTACCGAAAACGGTGACTACGTGTTGGATTTATTGGAAAGGTGAACCCATGAGTATTTCGTTTGTAATTCATAGCCTCGAGATCCCTTTGGTACGTCCTTTTCGCACGAGTTTCGGTTCACAGAGTGTTCGAGACGTCGTTCTCGTTGAAGCGGTCGGAGATTGGGGGGCCAGTGGCTGGGGCGAATGCGTCACCATGGCGTGGCCGGGTTACAGCGCGGAATACACGCGCGGCGCAATTAACGTAATGCGTGAGTTTTTGATCCCCACTCTTGGACCGCTGATTGATTCGAGCGCACTTAACTCAACGCCGGCACCTGATTCAGTTCGCGCGGCCCTGTCGGTGATGCAAGGAAACCCAATGGCGAAAAGTGCAATTGAGACAGCGTTACTTGATTTGTGGCTAAAAGAGCGCAACCTCTCGCTAGGGGAGTTTCTGGGTGTTGTCCGGGATCGCGTTGATTGCGGTGTCAGCGTGGGAATCCCAAATTCACTTGAGGAATTAATCACTGAAGTGGGGCAATACATTGACGAGGGATATCGCCGAATCAAATTGAAAGTTGAGCCTGGTTGGGATTTGGAAGCATTGCGGGCAGTTCGCAATGAGTGGCCAAAAATTTTGTTACAGGTTGATGCAAATCAGGCGTATCGCAGAAGTGACGCCGAACACTTGGCAAAGTTCGACGAATTTAATTTGCTGTTGATTGAACAACCATTGCCAGAAGACGACATCCTCGGCCACAAACTGATTTCCTCAGTGGTCTCAACACCAATTTGTTTGGACGAATCAATTCTATCGGTGGAATCTGCCGAGGGAGCTATCGAGTTTGGCGCTACCACGATCATCAACATTAAGCCTGGGCGTGTGGGTGGATTTCTCAATGCTCGCGACATTCATGATCTGTGCGTTGAAAAAAGTATCCCTGTGTGGTGCGGTGGAATGCTGGAAACCGGCATTGGGCGAGCTGCAAATATTGCTTTAGCAGCTTTGCCGGGTTTCACGCTTCCAGGCGATACCAGTGCATCCAGTCGTTACTACAAAGAGGACGTCACGCAACCATTCGTACTCGATAATGGGCAACTACATGTGCCAACAGGCCCAGGAATTGGTGTCGAGCCTATTGCTGAAAACCTTGCGCAGATGTCTTCTGCGACGCAGCAGATAAAACTTTAGTTGTTAATTTCATTCATTTGGGCAGGAGCTATCCCGCTGATTCGCGAGATAGCAAATGTGCGCACATTTGCGCTGCCATGATCAAATGCCGTCATAGTTCCGTCACCCATCCGGATTGGTTCAACAATTTGAGTGCTTGTGCTGCCATCGGCTTCTGCGTAACCGATCCAGACCCCGGTGTGGTGCTCTTGGGCACTCTTGAGAAGGGCAATCAGGGCGGAAGTATTCAGTGAAAACACTTCTTCTGGTTCGGTAGATGTCACCTCGGTAACCTCGCCTTTAAGCAAGGCGCTGGCAATGCGTTGTGCCTCACGTTCGGTAATGCGACGAGAATGACGACCAAGGCGGGCGGCGGTTGCTGTCCGAGGTGCTGCGTCTGACTCGGCTAATTCAACCTCCTTTGCGTTATCAATTAGGTACGTTAAGGGTTGCGGAATGTCCCCTTTTAACCACTGTCTAAAAAATTCTGCGAAGTCCGCGGCCTTCCAGCCGGCCTGCATTCCGCGCTCAACCGTGTCCACGCTAAATCGATACACGCTTGCAGCCCCCCGAGACTCAATGTCGGCAATTGCGTGGAGTCTTTCGCCGACCTCGAGTGGAAGTGGCCCCGAGGCGATGACGGTTAAGTCTCCTTGAATGAGGAATTGCGAGACTTCAATGGGAAGCTTGAGGCTCGATCCTGCGAACGGGGCGTCATCTGCAGTAATTCCTATCCCTGCTTCGCAGAGGATTTCACCGTGAGCAATGCCGATCCATTCGGCTTCTCGCAAGGTGACCTTAGCGACTTCCTCGCGACGAGAGCCCCTGCGCCGAGGGTGAAAGTGGTCCAGAGCTTTGACAAAAATCTTCCAGTGCTTTGTGGGTGGCGTGTCGGTGTTTTCATTCCACCATCGGAGCGTGCACAGGGTCTGCCAGCGCATGACACCGACAGTGGGGGACTCGCCCGTTCCGGAAAGTGGCTTGTTCCCCTCACTCCCCATAAGGGGCAGGTCCAGCCACGACTGCGCAAGTGCAACCCATTGTGACTCTTTGGATTTCTTGCGCCAGGCTTCATATTTAGTAGTCACTTCCCACTGCAAGGAAGTTGTTAAAGCTATGAGTCCGGCGTGGTACAAAACTTCAATGAGGAGACAAGTTTCATTCAGGGGTACCGCCAAAAATTCAGCCAAATGATCAATATCTTTGGTCGCGATACCACCGGACCGAAGTGCGGTGAGGGGAGTGGTTCGGAAAATGTAGAGAGCGTCATGGGCCAAGGACATAAACGTGTGGGCGGCAAGACCGGATTGCATTTGCAAATCCTGTTTCGGGGTCGTGCCCGTCGACTCTGGCAGGTGGGGAACAACAAGAGCATCCGAGTAGCCCTCGGTGAGAGTGTCTCGAACGGAAGTTACGGCACTGAGTGAGTCGGATAAACCCCACACCAGCCCCAATTTGAGCAGCACCGATATTTGGGCATCAAGACAGACGGCTACTTGGGGATCCACCGATTCGGCGAGCTCGGAGCTACTCATCGAGTTCTCGCGTAGAGTAAAAAGGACGTGTAGTTGGGGGGCAGACAAAATATCGAGGGTTCGGCTGACGGATGGAGTCGCAGTTGCCCGTCTCGCCAAACTGGAAATATCGGCAGGAGCAGGGTGGGCCAGGTCAGGGCGGCCCAAAAAAAGTTCCGTAAGCTCAACTTCACTTCTTCCCCGCAATGAATCGGCGAGGCTCCGTGGACGGCTAGTATTCATGCTCTCCTCGACCTTGCTGACATGGTGAGTTGCCCCGTGAAACCAGTGGGCGTCGTGAGCGCTACGCGCCGGGTGAGTTCCGTGAGAAGCGCAACTGCAGTTGTGAAAATCCCTTGGAGTGTTGAGACCGTACCTAGTGCAATTACGTGCGGTGCTCGGGCAACAGTGACGCTCTCTAGGGTTTCGGGCACAGGGCTAGCCTATGGCCTCCTGGCTTGACTACCAGATCCGGAACCGAACCGGGCTTGCGCTAACCTTCTGCACTAACCTAAGGCGCACTCCAGATGGGGTGGTAATTACACATTGGTTGGGCAAGAAATAGAGAGTGAGGGGCGAGCCGTGCCAACAGGAACAGTTAAATGGTACGACGCTGAAAAGGGTTTCGGTTTTATTTCAAGCGATGAAGGCGAAGACGTCTTTGTGCACGTCTCTACGCTCCCAAGTGGCGTTACTGCGTTAAAGCCAGGTACGAAACTTGATTTTGGAATTGTCGATGGACGCCGCGGAAAGCAAGCACTGACCGTCACCATTGTGAGCGAGCCTGCCTCTGTTGTAAAGGGCCACCGTAAGAAGGCAGATGATCTGGCCGTCATCATGGAAGACCTGATTAAGCTGTTGGATGGCGTGAGTAATCAACTTCGCAAAGGCAAGTACCCGGCAGATGCAATGGCGCAAAAAACTGCTTCCGTGTTGCGGGCAGTCGCTGACGATCTAGATATTTGATACTAGTGCTCGGTGTACGGTCATAAACCAATCAATTTCGGGAGTCGCTGTGCGATGCGAACTGTTGGATGCGGAAATAGCACCCCTGCTTGCGAAATAGTGATGTGAGGGCGGTCGCATTACCCGCTGTTCCCCACCGCGCGCCTCATGGGAGATAATCAATATGTGAGCACGCAAAAATCCGCCCTAGCCCTTGCCTCGCAGGTCCCCGATCTTAAAGCGGACCCTAAATTGGTCAAGGCACTTGATCAAGCGAAGGCTGCCGCAGTCCTTGAGGCGGGTAACTCTGAGTTCATTGGCGAACACTTGGGACTGATCATGGAGGCCGAAAAGCTGGCAACTCACCTTTTTAGTTGCACTAACCCTGCCTATCTCGGATGGCAATGGGCCGTCACTTTGGCTACTACCCCGCAAAGTAAGTCCACGGTTACGGTCACCGACGTAGTTCTACTGCCGGGTCCTGATTCACTGGTCGCCCCAGCGTGGGTCCCATGGAGTGAGCGAATTCAACCCGGTGACCTCAGCCCAGGAGACGTGCTTCCGGTCAACGCAAATGACGAACGGCTCACAGCGGGATTCACCGAATTTTTAGCAAGTGAAGTCGATGAAGACTTCGAATATATTGAGGATTACCGAGGAATTATGTCCGGTTGGGAACTGGGACTTGGACGCGCCCGCGTTCTTTCTGTTGTGGGTCGGGAACAGGCTGCCGAACGTTGGGCTGAAAGTGAGTTTGGCCCAGTGACGGAGATGGCTCGGCTTGCTCCGGCCACGTGCAGTAGTTGCGGTTTTCACAACTCTTTGGCCGGTGCGCTGGGTCAAGCATTCGCGGTATGTACCAATGCGCTCTCACCGGCAGACGGGCGTGTAGTTGCTGTGAGTTATGGCTGTGGTGCACACTCTGACACGGTTGACCCGGGTCTCACTCCCGTAGAGCGCGCAGGTTCGGTAAGTATCGACTAGGCCCTGATTCACAGAGTGCGTGCGCGTCGTTGTAAAAACAGTAATCCCAATCCGCCGCTTATGCTTGCAATCAATGCGGCGCCGAACCACCACACTTCACCGTTTGTCAATTCACTCGGCGAGATTGGTCCAATGACCCCCGCGATCACCATTGCAACAATCGCGAGTCCGGTACCAATTCGTACCGGGAGAATCGCGTTCGAATCAGATGCAGTCATAGGAGAAGATTAGCCACCTGCATTCCCAGCGTCTTACATTGCTTTAAGGTAGTGATATGACCCCGAGATTCCGTCGAATTGTCACCATTGTGGTATTGGTAGCCCTCGTGGGCAGTGTTTTTGTGGCAGCGATTGGGTCACTCTGATTTTCAGAATTTTGGGTCCCGTAATTATTGCGGTATCTGTGCTCGTGCTTCCCACTTCGGCAATTAAGGCGTCTTCACCAGAAGTAATTTGTGAATTGACAGATCCGCGCTTAACCGAAATCAGTGGGATGGCGCCCTCACAATTGCATTCTGGTGTTATGTGGGTTCACAACGACTCGGGCGACAAAGGCAGGCTTTATGCCCTGCAACTTTCTAATTGTGCCGTTGTCGGCGAACTCACATTGCGAGATGTCTCCGCTCGTGATTTCGAAGGTTTGGCCGCAGGTGTTGATGCCCGAGGGAGACCTGTGTTGTGGGTGGGTGACATTGGTGACAATCGAGACTCGTGGAGTGATGTCTCTATTTATCGAATCCGGGAGCCAAAAAAACTTGGTAAGACGAGTGCACAAGCGCAGCGGTATCGGTTTACCTATGAAGACCGTCCGCATAATGCGGAGACAATTTTGGCCGATCCCAACTCCCAACAGTTGTGGATTGTGACCAAGCAAATGGCCAGTGGATCGATCTATGCGTTACCCAAAAAACTGAGAAAGTCTGGGATTAATATTGCGAGGAAGATAAGTTCGTCTACCGGGCTCATCACCGATGGTGCAATAAGGCCCGACGGGACCACATTTGTTCTTCGTGACTATTTCCAAGCACAGTTTTTTCGTGGCCTCCCAGTCGGGGTGGTCGACGAAATAGTTGACCTACCAGGTCAGCCTCAAGGTGAAGCGATCGCGTGGCTGCCGGGCGAAAATGCGATTGCCATTGCAAGTGAAAATGACGACCGAGTGATTCGGATTGACCTACCTGAAGTGGCTGCCGCAGCAGCGGCGGAAGATCTCATTGAAAGCACTGATCCCACTGAAAGTCCTGATCCCACCCAAGTGGTGCGGGTCCAGGACTTCAATTACGCCTCGCGATTTCCCGTGATCGTCGGAGTGATCGCTGGAGTGATCGCCCTGGTGACGGGTTTGATTCTGATGAGGAAAAGACCGGAAAGCAAAAAGACGGGGAGTAACAAAAAGGCGGTGTGAACTCCCACTAAGTCTGCCAGTGCGCCAAGAATGAATGGGCCAATGCCACCTGCGATTGCCCCAGCAACAGCAGAAAGTGCTGAGGCACGGTCACTTTGACCGCCGGACGCCATAACCACACGGCTAATTCCCAGCGGCCAAAACAGCGCCGCACCGATTCCTGTGATCACAAGCCCGAGGAGAATTATGCCAGCGGCGGAGGAAAACCACACGACAAGCCATCCGCCCAAAGCAATGAGTACAACCAGGGTCAGGATCCGATCAACGGGGAAGTATTCGGCAAAGCGTGAACCTAAAACTCGACCAATGAAGAGTCCACCGGTGACGGCTGCGACGGACGCCGCCGCAGCACCCGCTTCGAACCCTGCCCTATCACGGAGTAGGTCAGCACTCCACAAGGTGAGGGTGAATTCAGTGCTTAGCAATAGAAAAAGGGTAGTAAGTGCCCACCAGAATCTGCGCGGGAAATGAGCCCGGCTCGCCTCGCGAATATGTTCATCAATGGGAACCTGGAAAACATGTGGACTTTTACGCATGAGCAGAAGGCTTATGGCAAATCCAATAAATAACACCCACAATCCAAACCGCCAGCCGAAGAAAAATACGGCACCGAATCCAACGGCGAGAGGCGATAAAATACCGCCGAGAGCTGCAAGTGCATTTGCTTCAGTGACAGCTGCGGGGCCGGCTTGTTTTTGATGGTCGAAGAGAAAAGCACTTGCTCCCACAATAATTGCAGAGCCAAATAATGAGGCGACAAATGCGCCGATGAGAGTGACCGCAACTCCACCTGGGACCGTGTAGATCAAGACGCCAAATGTTGCCCCACCAACGGCGACCTTGAGGAACTTTCCGCGGCCGAGAGCCAGAATCAAACGTGCTGCAATGAGCCCGGCCACAATCCCACCCAATGAGAATAAGACTGCATGCAAACTCGACACGGTGCGCGAAGTTCCCTGCTCGTCTCTTATCAACGCCTGAGTTGCGCTCAAACCGAAGATGAACCATGAGTAAGAGGTAATGAGCAGGTAGGAAGCCCAAGTCGGACTGTCACGTGTGGGTACCGCCGCCGCCAGTTTGCTCATGCAAGCTGCGCAATGACAAAATCAATCGAGGCAATCAGGGCGTGAACATCTTGTGGATCAACGGCGGGAAACACTGCGATGCGTAGCTGATTGCGTCCAAGTTTGCGGTAGGGCTCGGTGTCAACAATTCCGTGCAGGCGCAGTGCCTTCGTGATTGAGGTTGCATCGATTGAGTCATCAACATCAATTGTTGCAACCACCCCCGAACGCAAAGCCGGGTCCGACACAAAAGGGCTCAGTAAGCTATGTGATTGGGCCCATGAGTAGAGCAAGTCAGAGGACTCCTTAGTGCGCGCAGTGGTCCATGCCAGTCCACCATTGGAATTAAACCAATCTACTTGCTCAGCCATCATGTAAATCGTGGCAAGTGCGGGAGTGTTATATGTCTGTTGTAATCGTGAGTTGTCAATCGCGGTCATTAGATCTAGGGAGTCAGGAATCCAGCGACCTAACTGCTTGATTTGCGTGGCCCGAGCGATTGCCGTCGGAGACATCAGTGCGAACCATAAACCACCATCGGAGCCAAAACTTTTTTGTGGCGCGAAGTAGTAGGTGTCACACTCGGTAATATCGACATACAAGCCACCCGCACCGGAAGTTGCATCAATAACCATAAGTGATTCTGGGTCGGCTCCGGCGACACGCTGCGGAGTCACTGCGACTCCAGTTGAGGTTTCGTTGTGGGGCGTGCAGTAAGCGTCAATGCCTTCGAGCGCTTCAAAAATTGGAGCGCTCCCTGGATCAGATTTACGAATATCAGGCTCACCTAGGTGCGGTGCTTTCTGTGCACCGGATGCGAACTTTGCACCGAATTCACCAAAAGAAAGGAACTGAGCCCGATCGTGGATCAATCCAAATGAAGCAATATCCCAAAATGCGGTTGAGCCGCCATTGCCCAAAACTACTTCGTAGCCTTCGGGGAGATCAAACAGTCTCGCTAGCCCTTCGCGTAATCGCTGCACTTGCGCGCGCACTGGTGCTTGACGATGTGAGGTTCCTAGGTAGGACTCCCAGACACCGGCTAGCGCATCAGTTTGTTCCTTGCGCACTTTAGAGGGACCGCTGCCGAATCGTCCATCAACTGGGAGAAGTTCGGCCGGGATCACAATGTTGCTCACGTTTGCTCCTTGGTTTAAGACGGTTCACATTGGGTGTGAGGTATTGACCTGCTAGCGACAGCCCAAGCCTAGGTCGAATTCGGGCTGGGCCTCACCGAGGTTTATCTGAGTTTATTGCGTTCCGGTGGAACCGGCGCCAGCGGATTAGACCGGGGGTGCCAAAGGTTTCATTTCGGGCAGGAATGTGGCAGTGGTGTGGGGACATTTAAAAACACTGAGCTGCTGAACTGGTGGGATCGGCTCATACGTGGTGAGATCAGGCATGGTAAAGATCCCTCAGGTTCCCGTGAGTGAGCTCAGGATTTCCTATGACCTTGGGGTTTTAGACCAGGAGATGATGGCGGCCGACCCCGTTGAGCAATTTGGTCGCTGGTTCGAGCACGCGCGGGATTCCCCAATTCTTGAGCCAAATGCAATGGTGGTGAGCACCGTAGGGCTAGATCCACAGGGAAATGCGCGTCCGGGTTCTCGAACGGTCCTTCTCAAGGACTTTTCGGATTCGGGGTTTAGTTTCTACACGAACCTTGGGTCAGTTAAGAGTTCAGATCTTGTGGCCAATCCGAACGTTACGTTGCTGTTTCCCTGGTACGAACTACACCAGCAGGTGATTATTTCGGGCAAAGCGAAACTGGTTCCTAGAGAAATGGTGGAAGAGTATTTCCACTCCCGTCCACGCCAGTCGCAGATTGGGGCATGGTCGAGTAAGCAATCCACAGTGTTGGAAGGCAGAGAAGTTCTTGACTCGAGTTTCGCGCATTACGAAGAGCGTTTCCTAGACCTTGAGCGAATCCCGGTGCCAGACTTCTGGGGAGGATGGCAAGTGCTCCCATATCGCATCGAGTTTTGGCAAGGCCGTGAATCTCGCCTTCACGATCGGCTCGTATATGTGTTACATGAAGACGCAAGCTGGACCATTGAACGATTAAGTCCGTAGCGAGCCACCTAACTCACGGGTGTCGCTCAGTACTCGTTTAAGCGCAAAGCGATGAGTTCATTGACTGAGATGCCTTTAGCTCTTGCATCAGATTTTAGTTTCTTGCGAAGTGATTTGGGAATCGCGATTGAGACTTCGACTAGTTTTTCACGACGTGGGCGTGTGACCGAGTCGCTTACATTGCCGAAACTGGTTGCGTCTTGACCCATTCGCTTGGGTCCGGAAGACTTAGCCTCCGATACGGGGTGAACACTTGAATCCCCAGCTTTGCGCAAAGATGGCCTTGGAGTTGCATCGAATTCTGGTTTAGCCATGACTAGCCCCACAACCTTTTCCTTGGTGACATGATTGCTATTACTTGATCAAAGACCGCGGCAAGTTCACGTCCTGCTGGTGAATCCCACGCGTGAATTGGCATCCCGGCGGCCTCTGCTTGGGTGATTGCATTTCGTTCTGGAACTTCAACCTCAAGAACAACAGGACCAAAAGCTTCGCGCAGCTCAGCGGCGCGGTTACGGTGCTCGGCGACAGTTGGGCGAACCCGATTGAGCAGGATTTGTGCCGGATTGAGCATTGGGTTGGATGCCAAGCGGATAACGTCAACGGCTTCAACCGCTTGCTCGGCTCCAGCCAAAGCAAAGTAGGCGGGCTCGGTAACAACTAGCGCATCAGTTGCGCTGTGTAGGGCATTGCGCGTCATTTCACCCAGAGAGGGTGGGCAGTCAATGAGCACTAGGTCGTACTGCCGGGGGAGATTACCCAAAGCGATTCGCAGACGTTGGGAAGAAAGTGGACCTTCAATTGTATTGCGGTGCTCAAGGGCTCGATCTGCGCAAAGAACTTGAACTCGATTGCCCCAGGCGGAGTCAACAATCGCATCGGCTGCAATTCCAGGTTGTGGATCGGCAAGGACGTCATTCATGGTGAACTCAGGATTGGTCACGCCCAGACCCATGGTGGCATTGCCTTGGGGATCAAGATCGATAACGAGAACCCGCTCACCTCGGTGCCAGGCGGCACTTGCCAAACCGAGAGCGACAGTAGTTTTACCCACACCGCCCTTCATGGATAGCACGGCCAAGGTTTGCATGCACTAAGCCTATGAGACCGAGTTCGCAGAGTTTTCTTTGGCAGCGGCATAGTTGGCTAGGGCGACCTCACGCTCCACTTTGTGGTCGACAACGGGTCTCGGATAGTGATGTGAGTACCCAGCGGGTGTATTCCATGGTTCATGGGCACCGGCGCCGGATAAGTGGGCAAGTTCGGGAACGTAACGTCTGATGTAGTCCCCGTGGGGATCGAACTTGATGCCCTGAGTGATCGGGTTGAAGACCCGGTAGAAAGGTGATGCATCGGTTCCACATCCGGCGGTCCACTGCCAACCGTGGGTATTGCTGGCGATATCACCATCGCGTAGCCACTGCATGAACCACGGCGCACCCACCTGCCAAGGGATATGCAGGTCTTTGATCAAAAAACTGGCAACGACCATGCGAACCCGGTTGTGGATCCAGCCTTCGGCACGTAGTTGGCGCATCCCCGCGTCGACAAACGGGAATCCTGTCTGACCTTGTTTCCAGGCATTCACGTGTTCCTTAGCGGTAGCACCGCTTGCCCAGGGCATGTTGACGTCGAACTTCTCGTTGAGAGAAAGGTGCGTGCTCTGGGGCGTATTGAAAAGCACATCGGCGTAGAACTCACGCCAGCAAATTTCCTTTCGAAATACTTCATCTCCGTCACCAAGCCCAGACAGCACACTGCGTGGATGGATTTCACCGTATTTTAAGTGGTGTGAGAGTGAACTGGTTCCTGCTAGGTCGGGGCGGTTGCGATCATCCGCGTAGCGTGCGAGTGCATTTTCCTTAAACTCACTCCAGAACTTCCAGGCTGCTTCCTCGCCAGCTGGGGGAAGGGCTAGCCCGGGAATTAAATTGGGTTGGGGGAGTTGCTCAGTGGGGGCGGATTGAAACACAAAATTTTCGGGAATTGAATCAGCTGGTGTACGCCACCCATGGGTCATCCAGACCTTATAAAAGGGTGTGAACACTCGATAGGGAGTGTCATCACTTTTTCGGACGCGACCGGGTGCAACAGCGTAGGCCGAACCGACACGAACTAAGTCAACCCCAAGATCTGTGAGCGCACTGTTAACAGCGTTATCGCGTTTTTGTCCGTAGGGTCCAAAGTCAGCAGCAATGTGGACGGTTCCCGCTGAAACCTCACGTGCGAAATTGGGAACGATTACTGAAGGCGAGCCAGATCGAATCACCAGTCGCCCTGCTAGTTGAGTGTTGAGTTTCGAGAGCGAATCAATCAGGTAGTTCGTGCGCACCGAACCGGGCTGCCCCCACAGAACCGGATCGAGAACGAAAAGGGCAAAGGCGTGGGGGTCAGAAGCAATCGCGTCAAGCAGTGCCGGATTGTCCTTGAGTCGCAAATCCCGCCGAAACCACATCACCGAACCCATGACAACAGCCTAGGGGCCTTAGCCGCTCAGCGCCCGATTGCTCCAGAGCGTGATAACGCTGAACGGATTCATCGGGCTGCGGCAGATTTTTCCGGAGGAGGCCTCGGTCGGGTACGCTGGTGACATGAACGACCTTATTGACACTACTGAAATGTATTTGCGGACCATTTTCGAGTTAGAAGAAGAAGGTATCCCGCCCATGCGTGCTCGAATTGCTGAGCGGCTTGGGCAAAGTGGTCCAACTGTCTCGCAAACTGTTGCGCGCATGGAACGCGATGGACTTGTTCACGTTGATAAAGAACGCCACCTCAGACTCACTTCGGAAGGTCGCGAGCATGCCACACAAGTGATGCGTAAACATCGGCTTGCTGAGTGCATGTTGGTTGACGTGTTGAAAATTCCTTGGGAGGAAGTCCATGCCGAGGCTTGTCGCTGGGAACATGTTATGAGCACGGCGGTTGAAGTCCGTTTACTCGAGTTGCTGTCGCATCCCACGGTGTCACCCTTTGGTAACCCGATCCCGGGGTTGGAAGAGATTGATCCGACCTACATCAAACCCGGTGAGGCAGATTCTAAAGTTGTAAATATTGTTGAGGTTGTTGAGAGTAATCCTCGACAGGTCACCATTCGTCGGTTAGCCGAGACAATTCAACTCGATGAATTGGTGATGGCGCGGCTGCGTCGTGTCGGCGCCTTACCGGGTGCTCGTGTTAACGCTTATCGTTCAGAGACTGGGGTGTTTATTGGCAGTGCCGGTGAATACACGGAGGTTCCCCTAGACGAAGCTGTTCATATTTATGTCGGTTCCTGATTAGCTAAAAACAGCCCGAAGTGGCATGCCTGATTTGCCGCGAGGTCCAAGTTTGACACCGAGCATCTGGTGTAGCTGGATTGTGTTCAGTTCAAATCCCATCCGAGATGCAGCCATGTATAAGCGCCAGACGCGCGCGGTACCTAGCCCTGCCTCAGCGACTGCCTCTTCCCAGTGGTCCTCCAAGTTTTGGCACCAATGCTTAAGTGTGAGTGCATAATGCTCACGCAGGTTCTCTTCGTGGCGGATTTCAAATCCTGAGTCATTAAATGCGTGCATAATTACGCCGGGTGCGGAAAGTTCTCCATCGGGAAACACGTAACGATTGATAAAAGATTTGCGGTAGTGGGTGGGCTCGGTGTCGTCGGGTCGAGTAATAGTGTGGTTGAGCATGCGGCCTTCGGGCTTGAGCTTGTCATTGAGGAAGCTAAAGTAGGAGGGGTAGTTTGCGCGGCCGATATGTTCGGTGAGACCGATTGAGGAAATCGCGTCAAAGTCGGTTTCGGTCACATCGCGGTAGTCACAGAAGCGGATCTGGGCTGACCCCTCTAAGCGTGCTGCCTTGATTGCATCCTGTCCCCAGGTTGCTTGCTCCGCAGAGAGAGTGACACCGATTGCCTGGACGCCGTAATTCTTTACCGCGTGCAGAACCATGCCGCCCCAGCCGCAGCCAACGTCTAGAAGTGTCATGCCGGGTTTAAGGTCTAATTTTCGAGCAACCAAATCGAATTTTTCTTCTTGAGCAGTTTCAAGACTTGCATCCTGTGTGGGAAATACGGCGCAGGTGTAGGCCATGGACGGACCAAGGACCCAACGATAAAAACGATTGGACACGTCATAGTGGTGCTGGATGGCTTCTGCGTCTCGGCGCTTTGAGTGACGCGTGCCAGCAAGCACCCGCTCTTGGGCGGGTGGTTTTGGCCGTTTTAAGGCAAAGGGTGCAAATTTTTTCAACAGAGTGATTTTGTCGCTGAGTGTTAAGTGGTGGGTATCCATGGGGTAAAGGCGCGAGAGCGTTGTGTAAGCGTCTCCCACAATCTCAAGATCGCCATTGACGTAAGCGCGGGCAATGCCCAATTGACTCGGTGCAGATGCCAGGTATTGGACGGCTCGCGGAGTCGTTATTTCCAGAATTGCATCATGGTCTTGTGGGCCAAAAGTTGAACCGTCATAGGCTCGAAAACTCACATTGCGTTCAGGCCCGACAACCATGTTAAATGCATCGGCTAGTTTCACTGTTGTTCAACCACCTTCTCGTATAAACCGAGGAAGCGCCCCTGGGGGTCGTACTTCTTCTTAATTTGTTCGTAGTCAAGGCCGCCATATATCGACCAAAATTCGTCTTTGTTGTAGAACGCCGTTGAGTATAGGGATTTGCGACCATCCATTTTGGTAACTTCGTGCTCAATTTCCCGATTTTTTACGCCCTGTTCAGGCCTTTCCCCATTTGTGAGCGGAACAGTTGACCAAAAACCCACATTTACATAGAGCCGATCGGGGTCGAATTCATAGAGTGGCCAACGCACTCCCGGATCACGCTGCTGCAGTGGGCATAGCCAGATGGGTTCTATTCCGATTCGGGAGTGAAAGAAGTCGAGAAATTGGGGTAGTCGGTCAACTGGGATTTCGATATCTTGCACAATGGGCTCACGGGGAGGCTTGCGCTTGAGGGTGTCAAGCTTTTCGGCACACTTGAGTTTACGGTTGATGGCAATTATTTTCCAGTAGACGTCACTGCGCAGTCGTGATTTTGGCCAGAGGGATCGCACGATTCGATGTTGCGCTCCGAAGGCACGCGAGCACCAAAACCAGTCGGTGTCCCAACGCCATAGGTAGTCGTGAATGGTGAGGTAGTCCTCAGCGAGACTCTGGATGGACCGGTAATAAATCGACATACCGGTGTAGTCGCTGGTATTTTTCCCTGCGGGCAAAGCACTAACCATGGTGCCGACCGTGAGATATTGTTCTGTGGGTGAAAAAACCGTGCCGTCGAGAAAATGAATCGGTGATTCGTTAAATATCGCTGACGCCGATAGCTCCTTTATTGCGACAGTTAGTGCTGTGGCCGATTCGAATCGGAGATGTGTAATGTGCACGAATGGCTTAGTCGGCTCAAGTTCTATTTTGAGTCTGAGAGCATAGCCGAGTGATCCATAGGAATTAGGAAATGTAAAGAACAAGTCCCGATGCGGATCATTCTCGTGGCTACTTACTGTGATGACGTCGCCGGTGCCCGTCAAAATATCCATTTCCAGTACGGACTCATGTGGGGTTCCGTTTCGAAAACTTGCGCTTTCAATTCCGAGTCCAGTCACCGCGCCACCGAGGGTGATCGTGCGCAGTTGTGGAACACAGAGCGGCATCAGGCCGTAGGGGAGGGTGGCGGCGACAAGGTCTTCGTAGGTGGTCATGCCGCCCACTTCAGCGGTGTGATTGACCGGATCTACTTCGAAAACTGAGCTAAATGAGCTCACATCTAGTCCATTTGCTTGGGTGGCCGCCCGGTCTCGGAAGAGATTGCTGGTTTTCTTTGCTAAGCGAATGGGGAAATTTTCTGGAGCATGGGTGAGCTGGGAACGTACTCGATTAAGGGCTGCTTGATACCCGATTTGCCAAGAGTTGGCGGTATTTGGGGTAAAAGTCACCCCATAAACTTAGCGGATCCCCCTCGGATGTGGGAGCCAGACTGCCAATAGGTGAGAATGCAGGAGTGAAGCGCAACACTTGGATCCCGCTGGTAGCTGGCGCAGTTGCCTTTCTGATTACATTAGGCATTGGCGGGGCGGTGGGTACGGACTGGTTAACCCGTAATATTGAAATGGATCGATTGGTGACTGCGATCGTGGAGTCTGAGGCGAGCATGGGTGTCGTGCAGGAGCGAACTGCCGCGGTATTTGACCAGCTTGAGGCTGAAGGTCTTGAGGGCACATTGGCCGATGCGCAATCGGAGGCTGCCACGGCAGAGCTTGCCAGGATCGCAGTTGATGGCGCAGATTCAATTGGTGCAGCCGGTCGAGAAATCGCCGCAATCAATATATTGCCATGGCATACTAAAATTAAGGCGGCACAGGAAGCGTATTTACTTCACAACTATGCGTGGCAGGCATACATGCAGGCCGCAGCCGAAGACCCGGTTGCTTTCACGGTTGATCAGCCATTAGTGAATCGGACTTTTCAAGATGCTCAAGAGCCGCTCGAAGACGCAATTTCCATAGTTGGCCTCTTTGATGTGGAAGCCCGCGTTGCCAATATTTTCATTGACGGTGCTCCCCAGTCCAGCGGGGAAATTATTTGAAGACCGTGGGTGACGACTAATTGAAGACATCCTTTTTTGATAACGAGCTGGGCCACCACACCTTTTTGCCAATGTCGTAGGCGAGCGCGGGGACAAGAGTGGTCCGAACGATAAATGCGTCGATGAGAACTCCAAGCGCCACAGCGAATCCAATTTGGCGCAGGGAAACAAGAGGAAGTACAGCCAAGACAAGGAAAGTTGCGGCAAGCACAATGCCGGCGCTCGTAATTACCCCTCCGGTCACCGTCAAACCTTTCAATATCCCTTGACGAGTACCAAGGAGCAGGGCTTCTTCACGTACTCGGGTCAAGAGGAAGATGTTGTAATCAACACCGAGGGCAACGAGGAACACAAAGGCGAATAATGGGAAGGACGGGTCTGCTCCAGGGAAGTCAAAAATATAATTAAATGCGATAGCGCATGCTCCCAAAGTGGCAAAGTAAGAAAGCAAAACGGTCCCAACTAAAATGATTGGCGCGTTAAACGCTCGAAGCAAAATAATTAAAATTATGAGAATCACAATGAGTACGGTGGGAATAATTACGTTGCGGTCGCGCAGATTTGCTTCGTTGATATCGAAGGCAACTGCGGTTGGGCCACCCACGCGTGCTTGAGCATCTGGAATTGATTCAAAGCTGGTTCTTAAGTTTCCGATCACAGCTTCGGCTTGTGCGGAGTCAGATGGTGATTGCAGCGTCACTGAGAACAGCACTCGGCCATCAACCGTGGTGGGGTCTCCTGTAGAAGGGTTTACGTAGGGAACGGTATCTGCCACCCCAGGAGTTGCTGCAATTTTTGATAAGACTTGATCGCTACTGCCTTGATTTGCTGTAACGATTGTCTCGCTGCCCAAACCACCGGGGAAGTGGTCGACGAGAACTTTTTGGCCAATTACTGAATCAACTTCTTCTCCGTTAGTGAATGATTCTGAAGTTGCCACGCCGTTTGCATTTAAAGTGGTACTAAAGCCGGCAAATACGAGTAAGACCAACGCGGTGGAAACCCACGTCACACGTGGTTTGCGCCCCACTAGTCCAGAAAGTTTGGACCACACGCCGGTAAGTTTGTTATCTGGCTCACCGAGTCGGGGAACTTTGGGCCAAAAAGCCCATCGTCCGGCGGGGAAGCGCTCGCGGCTGAACGGGCCGCCAGATTCTGAGTAAACACGAATCACACCAAAAACAATCCACATGATTACAGTGGTCAGGGCCGCGATGCCTCCAACCATCGCAAAAGGTGCAAGTGGAGCATCTGTGACGAGGCCAAGAAGGAAACCGACAACCGCTGGCACCAAGAATGCCAGGATGGGGAGGGTGAAACTTGGGAAAGTGAGTAGTGCGGGCAAGAAAGTCAGCATGATCAACATGGCTGCGATTACTCCCACAGCAGACACCGGGCCGGTTGACTTATTTGAGTTGAGTTCACTTAAAAGTAAGCACATGAGACCGATTGAAGTTGTGGCAGAAGAAGCAATAATTGGTGCGCGGACTCCCTTTATTGCTGCCCCAATCGCATCCGTGTGAATTGAATATTTATGTAACTCTTCTCGGTACCTGCTGACCAGCAGCAGCGAATAGTCGGTTCCCGCTCCGAAGACCAAGACGGTCAAGATTCCTTGGCTCTGCCCGTTAAGTACAAGAACATCGTTATCTGCCAGGACGTAGACAATTCCGCTGGCAACCGCGAGAGCGAATCCGGCCGAAATTAATGGGATTAACCACAGCACTGGGCTGCGGTACACAAAGATCAAGATTATTGCTACTACGACTGCGGTGGCCAGGAGTAACGCGCCATCGATAGCTCCGAATACCTTGATTAGGTCAGCAAGAAAACCGCCGGGGCCGGTGACGTTGATTTGGAGTGTGTCGAACGAGACCGCGTAGTCACGGATTGTGTTTGTGATTTCGGCGAAGGCAAACTCACCATCTTCGATTCGTTCTGCACCACGGTCGCTATTGACAGAGATGTTGACGAGCAGGGCTTTGCCGTCCTCGGAGGGGAGTGGGAACAATTGTTCCGATTCCAAATATTCACCAACCCGCGATCCGTCAGCAAGGCTTAGTTTCGGGACCTCGGCCAAAAATTCGGTGATGGCTCCTTGATCGGCTGCGGTGAGCGGTGAGCGGTCAGGGTGTGTGATTACTGCCAAAATCGGGATTGCCGAGTTTGTTGCGAAAAATTCTTGTTCCTCACTGACTATTGTGGATTCAGCAGAAGATGGAAGAAATGTGGCGTTGTCATTTTCTTGGACGTCTGAGAGGCTTCCGGCCAAGGGCCCGGCCCAGCTCCCGACCATAAGCCACATAACTGCGGCGCCAACGGCCAGCCATAGGGCGCGCCGCCCACTTTTGGTGGTGTTTCTCGCCGGTGTGGATTGCTTGCCCTCGGACTTGGCCATGGCTTGAGCGTCCCCTATTTGAGCCGACCGTGCAAATTCCCGCTGATATCGAGTTCTTGTGGAGCAGCAGGAAGGTTCAGACATTAGGGTCGTGGCGTGTCTAGCGCTTTTACTACCCTCGCAATCTCGGGGGTGGTGGCTGTTGTAATCGCGGCATTTCTGCGTCAGCGGGGTTGGTCGATGTCATTGCCGCTAATTGGGGCAGGTTTCTTGCTGGGCATTGCGCCATTTGGTCCCAATGAAGTCCCCGACCCGGAAATTATTTTGGTCGCTGTGTTGGCACCGCTTGTATTTGGTGAAGCGCTTGGGTCTTCGTATCTGGATTTGCGTAAAGTGGCTCGGCCCGTGTTTGTTCTTGCGATTGGCCTTGTTGTTTTCTCAACTTTTGCGGTGGGGTTTGTTGGTTACTGGGTCGCCGCACTGCCCATTGCGGTTGCCATGGCGCTGGGGGCAGTCTTGGCACCCACGGATGCTGTTTCTGTAGGAACGATTGCTAAAAGAGCGTCGTTGCCTCGACGGCTTGTGTCAATTCTCGAGGGTGAAAGTTTAGTTAACGACGGAACTGGCTTGACTGCGCTGAAAGTGGCAATTGTTGCTGCGATTGCCGGATCAATCACTATGGGCGAAGTTGCCGTTGATTTTTCACTTGCCGTGTTCGTGGGTGTTGGTATTGGACTTTTCAGTGGGTGGATTATGGGACGGCTCCTGAGAACTAGCCATGATCTGGTCCCCGCGAATTCACTGATCATTGTTGCGCCGTTTCTTGTGTATATAACGGCAGAAGCTGCCCAAGGGTCGGGTATTTTGGCAATAGTCGTGGCAGGGCTTTTTGTTGCACATCGGCAAAACTCTGAACCTGGGGCTGCGGGCCGCGTGCAAAGCGCCGTGGTGTGGCGGCATCTCACTTTCATTCTTCAGGCGTTAGCTTTTTTCTTGATTGGTTTGCAACTCCCTGAAGTACTGGGCCGGCTTAAGACCTCAGAAGTACACACGGCCTTAATTCTCACCGGCGCTGTTGTCCTAACGTTGATCATTACCCGAGCAGTCTTTGTGTTCGCAATGGTTGGTGTGACTCGTCTTGCCAAGTCACCGGTGTCTCGTCATGCAACGTTTGGTCGCGAGGCCGCGGTCATGGCTTGGGCTGGCGCTCGAGGACCGATTTCAGGTTTGGCCGCTTTTTCAATCCCGTTAGTTACGATGGTGGGTGACCCATTCCCAAACCGGGACCTTATTCTCGCGGTGAGTTTCCTCGTTATCGTGATTACTCTGATTTTGGCTGAGACCCTTGGTCCGATGGCCCGGATGCTCAAAATTCCGGCCGACGATGACACAGCAGAGATCGCTCGGGTGCAGGGGATGCTTGCGAAAGCTGCCTTAATCCGTCTTGACACCGCGCTTGAGGAATTCACCCAAGCTGGGACACCGCTGAGCCCTGAGGACGTTGAATCATTGCGTCGCGATCGGGAGATGCGACTGTTGAGAAGTTCGTCAGCTCAAGAGTCTGTGCAGCCAGTGACCGCCGAACTAGAGATTTCCCAAATGCTTAACCTTGCGGTTTCCATGGTGCACGCCGAGCAGGAGGAACTGATCCGCTTGCGGGACAGCGATGGTTTGCCTGACTCAATAGCCCGGCCGATCTTACGAGAGTTGGATTCGCGCGAGCAAGCTTTGGTGCGGCAAATCCGATAGTAAATGAGATAGTCCTCATGTAATGCGCTCATTCATAACGATCTGCGCATGTTTACACGCCAATCGTGTCCTAATTATGTCGCGAACTTGTCACACCGACGTAATTGGCCATAAGTTGTGATCTAGCAAGATTGGATCTGAATGGATCAGATCGCCGTTTACCTATGATGAGTGGAGTACGAAATATGAAGTCGTTAACTAAAAAGTTGGTGGTCGTGATGGCCGCCTCGGCGCTGGCACTATCAGCGTGTTCGAGTGATTCGGACTCGAGCGGAAGCGAGCAAGGCGACACCGTTGCAGGGGCAAACAGCCTTGATGGGATTTCCGTAACGGTGGGATCCAAGGATTTTGATGAGCAGCTTCTGCTCGGTCAAATCTTGGTTCAAGCGTTCGGTGCCGCGGGCGCTGAAATCACCGACAAGGTCAACCTCGGCGGTACGAGCGTTGCCCGGGCTGCTCTACTTTCTGGTGAAATTGATGTCTACCCCGAGTACAACGGAACCGGCTATGCGGTTCACCTTGAGCAGGAAAATCCAAGCTTTGACGCTGCGGAACTCACGGGTAAAGTGAAGGAAATGGACCTAAAGGAAAACAGCATCGCCTGGATTGGTCGCTCTCCGTTCAACAACACTTATGGTTTCGTGTCAAGTCCAGAAACGACTGAAGCTAACGGCGGGCCGTTCACGACTCAAACATTCATGGAGTATGTGCGCGACAACCCAGATGCAGTCGTCTGTATGGAGACCGAATTCCCAGATCGCCCAGATGGCCTAATCTTGACTGAAACGGCAACAGGAATTGAATTGCCAGAAGAACAACGCAACATTCTGGATACGGGCGTTATCTACACCGAGACTGCAGACAACAACTGCACATTCGGTGAGGTGTACACCACTGACGGTCGGATTCCGGCACTTGGCTTGACGCTGGTTGAAGATCCAGGCATAAATATTCTCTACAACGTTTCAGCAGCAATGCGTGCCGAGACCTACGACCAAGCGCCAGATCAGTTCGAAGCCATTGTCGCCGCCATTTTGGCGCCATTGGACAACAACAAGATGGCCGAACTCAATAAGCGAGTTTCAGCCGATGGCGAAGAAGCCTCAGCAGTCGCTGCCGACTTCCTGGTAACAGAAGGAATCATCGCGGGTTAGTCAATAAAAGGACATGGAGGCAGGAACCCTGCCTCCATGTCCTTTTACGTTGATCCACCACATTACCTAAGAGGGGGTTTGCATGGACGGCATTTCGAGTTGGTTTGAGTACCTCTCAACGCGTGGAGATCTAGTCATCGAGACGCTTGCGCAAACACTGACCTACGTCGTCCTGGTTACAATCTCAGCAAGCATCGTCGCCATCGTCTTAGGCGTTGCAACGAGACACAATCCGTTTGCAAAAGAACTCTCACTTTCTATCGCAAGTGTGTTTTTGACAATACCAAGTTTGGCTTTGTTCACGATTTTTATACCGATCGTTGGTCTCGGATTTGCACCTAGTTTTATTGCACTTTTCCTCTATGCGCTCCTACCAATTATGCGAAACACGGTCGCTGGGCTAGATTCAGTCGACTCCAGCATCCTCGAGTCGGCCAAGGGCATGGGCCTCACCTCGGGTCAAATCTTGCTCAAGGTCCAGTTGCCATTGGCATGGCCGATCATGCTTGCCGGCATTCGAGTGAGTGCTCTTCTCACCGTTGGCATTTCCGCTATTGCAACCCTGGTGGCAGGTGGTGGCCTGGGAGATTTTATTAAAAGCGGCCTGGCCCGACTCCCGCTGCCAAACTCACTTGAAGCGATCTGGACCGGAGTAATCTTGTCTTTGGCTCTTGCACTAGTAGTTGACTTTATCCTGCGCACAGTTGGACGTTTTACCAATCCGAGTGGAGTGCGCTCATGAACTTTGACAATAAGGAGATCAAGATGACGACCCCCACAATTGCACTTGAAAGCGTGACAAAAAAGTACTCGGGAGTTGATAAACCGGCCGTGGACAGGTTGAGTCTTGAAGTCGCGGCGGGAGAGATTCTTGTATTGGTTGGGCCGTCAGGCTGCGGCAAGAGCACAACACTTCGTCTGATTAACAGAATGATTGAACCCACTTCAGGGCGGATCATCTATGAAGGCGAAGATGTAACAGAGGGTGATCCAAATGAATTACGTCGCCGCATGGGATATGTGATTCAGCAAGTCGGACTATTCCCGCACCGCACTATCGCGGAAAACATTGCAACTGTCCCCAAGCTACTCAAGTGGCCAAAAAATAAGATCAACGATCGGGTTGACGAGTTACTCGAATTGACTGGCATGGACCCCAGCGTGTACCGAGATCGCTATCCCAAAGAACTTTCCGGTGGACAGGCACAGCGCGTCGGTGTTGCCCGAGCACTCGGTGCCGATCCTGATGTACTGCTCATGGACGAACCATTTGGGGCCATCGATCCGATCACCCGCGACCGCCTGCAAAACGAATTCCTTAGGCTGCAAGCCGAATTGAAGAAGACGATTGTGTTCGTCACTCATGACATTGACGAAGCAGTCAAAATGGGCGACCGAATTGCGATCCTGCGTGATCAGTCTGAGATTGCTCAACTAGATGCACCTGAAGTGATCCTTACCGATCCTGCGGACTCGTTTGTTGAAAACTTTTTGGGATCCGGAGCGATTCTCAAAACATTGACATTGCGGCGTCTGCGTGACATCGAGCTTTCGCACCCATTAGAAATTAGTCGTTCTACTAACCGCACCGATGCGCTCGCACAACTGCACGATTCGCACTTCCCGTACGCCGTTCTCCTTGATGACTCGCGTCACCCGGTCGCTTGGGTTGATGAGCGCGCCCTGAACCGTTCCGAGTCGCTGGACACCGCGGCGGCGCGGATCACGGTGCAGTTACAACCAGAGGACACTCTGCAAGACGCGCTGAGTTCCATGCTTCAAAGTTCGGCAGGAATGTCAGCTGTAGTGGACAGTCGAGGAAACTACTTGGGCACCTGCACCATTGAGAGTTTGGCATCAATGTTGATTAGCCAGCCCAGTAATGGTGACCATTAATGAGTACCACGGCCAGCACTCAATTATCAGCTGGGATCTTGCCATCGCGGCGCAACCAAATCGTTGGTCAGCTTGACTTGATTGTGACTCCGATCTTTTTTGCGCTGTTGTCGGTCTTACTGGTGGCGGTGTGGGTCTACTCGGACTTTGATAAAACCACCACGAGCATTTTGGAACCGAGTCGCCTTTGGACACAATTCCAGCAACAGATCTCTTTAGCCTTGTGGTCTACTGCTCTGGTGATCGTGCTTGCGATCCCGCTAGGAATCGTGGTGACCCGCGAGGGAGCCCCACGGTTGAAGAACAACTTAGTGACCGGGCTTGGACTTGGCCAGGCAATTCCAGCTTATGGGCTGATAGTCCTTTTCTTCGTGGCCTTTGGTCAAGGTTCCGTTACCGTTGTTTTGGCGTTGGCAACATTCGCGTTGCTCCCTGTGCTTCGAAATACGATCGTTGGACTCGAGCAAGTCGATCAATCCGTGATCGAAGCCGGCAAGGGCATGGGTCTGAACGGGCTGCAGCGCCTCAGGCAAATTGAGTTACCGCTTGCCGTTCCGGTCATCATGGGTGGGATTCGTACTGCGACAGTCATTAACGTGGGTATGGCAACTCTGGCCTATCTCATCGGTGGAGGCGGGCTTGGTGAGACCATTGCTGGTGGCCTTAAAAACGGTCGACCGACGGCAATTTTTGTTGGCGCAGTACTTGTGGCACTCATTGCGTTGGCACTTGATTTCTTTGGCGGTCTGGCCCAGCGATATCTCAAACCTAAGGGTCTTGCCTGAGGGTAGGCTCCACGCCCGTGTCTGAGTTGCTTAGTGGCGTGCCGATGCAAGTTCATCTAATGCGTGTCGCGGTTGTCCTGATTCCGCTTTCCGCGATTGGCGCGGCCCTTATCGCCGCCCGCCCTAAGGCGCTGCATCTCTTCGGCGGGAAGACAGTAATTGCCGCCGCTGTTGGTGTTGTAGCTGGCGTAATCTCAGGAATGTTAAGGAAAGGATTAGGTCAGGACGCTACCTGGTCAGGAAACTATGTGGAATACAGAAATATTTTCCCGATTGCCGCATTGGTGTTCCTGTTCTTGCTCACAATTTTTTGGTTGATTGCCCGTGGAGTCCCACTGAACCGCAATCGACCTTTATGGCTCAAAGTAATTGGCGCGACTTTGATCTGGGCCGGAATCGGAATTTCCTACCTGACCGTTGCTGCTACCTACTTGGATTAAAAAGCATCTAATTACAGGAATCGAGTTTCACCATTGCATGAGTCCCTTAACGCGCCATTTGGGGGCAGTCCATTGCTTGATGTGCGGGGCTCTTTTTCTCTATCAGGGAACGGGTAACACGCGCTCGGCTCGGCGGTGTACTACCCAAAATCCCCACTGTGACGGGGTTTTGG
>ERZ807291.2971-NODE-2971-length-24652-cov-7.311257_pt1 | contig 24652 bp, 20 predicted proteins | sample MGYA00521257_ERZ807291 | MGnify/ENA primary metagenome ERZ807291 (study PRJEB31413, sample SAMN03169783) | marine metagenome | biome: Marine; feature: Water; material: Subsurface seawater | place: North Sea | collected 2011-04-28 | depth 1 m m ... | reverse complement strand
TGGAAGCCAAGGTCACGCATGTCAGCGGTCGATTTGATATGGTCAATCGCCAGCTTGAAAAAGCTGTTGTTGCACTGGCAGACCGGGTCAACCAGATGGAAAACCGCGCCAGTCATTAGCGGCGCCGGGGCCCTGCCCCAAAGAACTTAAACCGGAATTTTAAGGTCTGCGGCGTCCTTTACGACGAAGATTTTTACGGCCTCAGCACGCCCGCGAACGGCGATTTCATGTTCGTCATAGCTTGTCACCGTCGCCCCAGCCTCACGGGTCACATCCTCTGAAAGGATCAGTTGGGCACCGAATTCTTTCGTCATGGCCTCAAGACGGCTTGCCGTATTGACGCTATCTCCGATCGCCGTCAGTCCGGTCGCGGTGCCATAGCCCATCTCACCGATAATCGCCGGCCCGACATGAATGCCAATACCGATCCGCAACGGCTCTTCTAGTTCATCCTTCAGTTGCTCATTCAGGTCGCTGAGTTTCTTCGACATCTGCTTGGCCGCAATCATTGCCTGCCGCGCGCCGGTACGGATATCTGACTTTGTCCCGAAAAGCGCCATGACGCCATCACCGATAAACTTGTCCAGATGGCCGCCTGAAGCTTCAACCGCTTCACCCATATGCGCGAAATACCGGTTCAGTACAAAGACGACATCATAGGGAAGTTTCTTTTCCGAAAACTGCGTAAAGGACCTTAAATCCGCGAACAGAATGGCAATATCGCGTTCCTGCCCAGCCAGCACGGGGCTGCGTCGCCGTGACTGTTGTACCGATGCATTCGGCGGCAAAAGCGGGACGACAGATATATCCCCTGAAGGTATCGCCTGGCAGGCAAGCCTTACATGTGGAGGAGCCCCGACCCGTTCGAGCACGCGAAGCTCTTCTGCGCTTGCGGCCGACAAACCGTCTTCACCGGAAACGACGCGGACGCGGCATGTCGAACATCTCCCACGTCCACCGCACACGGATGCATGAGGCACATCGTTCAGATTGCTCGCCTCCAGAATACTTAAGCCCTTTGCCGCTCGAACTGTCCGATCATTCGGGTAGCCAATAGAAATCATCCCGCGGCGGCGCTCTATAAGGAGCCGGACCATTCGCCCAAGAAGTGCCAGTCCGATCAGGCCGACCACAGACATCTGCATCCAGAACGTGATGTTGTATATCGTTTCTACCTGAGCATTATTGGGCGGATTGATGACGCGCCATGCTTCGCGCAGCCATTGCGGGTCTTCCGCCAAGGCCAAAACCTCTTTGCCGGCGATATAGAAACCCAGCCAGGATGCGACCGGCATAAGAACGGCGATGGCGAATAGCGCGGGCGCCAATGTCTTGAACCAGGATTTGAGTCTCAGCCAGTAATATAGCCCGATACAGCCATGCGCCCAGGCCGCAAACAGACCCGCCGACTGCAGATAAACCGCAGTATCCAGATACTTCCATTGAGAAAGTAGAACATAGGTATAATTGTCGTTTGTTTCGAACAGGTTGTGGCTCGCGCCGGTCCCGATCATATGCCCTGCCAGAAGTAACGGTATTGAGAAACCGAAGATGATCTGCGTGGCCTCGCCGCCGGACATTTTAAGCGACCGCCTTGAATAGAGTGCCCACCCGGCCAGCAAGAGATGGGCCGTCAATGACCCCATTAGCAATGCCGCCCCGACGGAATTACGCCAGATCAGAATGAACCAATCGCGCCCGGCCTCCATCGCAGCCAGCGAATGGAGACCGAGAATATGATTCAGCAGATGTCCGGCGACGAAGACGAAAAGGATCAGACCTGTCGTTAACCTGATACGTCCCGTCATCCGGACTCCTGCCATGTTCTGCGTTTAGCCCTGTTTTGCGTTTCGGGCTTTGGCTGCGTCTAACGCCTGTTTCAACGACTTGTATTCATCACAATCCATACCGCAAATCTTCGCCAGAGACGTGAGTTGCGATTCGGCGCCGGCGAGATTGCCAAGTTCGATATAGGCCTGTCCGAGATATTCATTTGCCCCGCGGTGATCCGCTTCCAGAGACAAGGCTTTTTTGTAATACGTGACGCCACGGGCATAATCGCCAAGCTTGCGATGGCTGTAGCCAAGATAATTCAACGCGTCAGGGTGGCGGGGTTTTTCGTCGATAACCTTGTTCAGAAGCGCGATTGCCTTGCGGTAGTCTTTGGATTCAACAGCGCGAACGGCATCCTGGTAGTTTTCCCGCATACTCGGCTCATTTGCTTCACTGTCATCGCCGGTACCGGCGGCAAAGGTCAAATTGGGTGTAACGGCCAGTATCGCGGCCCCGAGAAATATTGCGTAAATTCTATTCATAACGATCCTCATCATCCAGTGTTGGGCAGATCATGCGCTCTGCATGCCCTGTAAACACGCATAATGTTATTTTATTCCGCCCTCATAATTTAAAAAGGTGTGATCTTCGTCACATTCGCCCACCACACCGGCCCCGGAAAGGTCTCCATGGAAGCTTTCAAAGACTTTAATCAATTTCGCGTCGATACCGGCGAGACGGAAATAGCCTGCTGGACAGGAGGTTCCGGAGCCCCTCTGCTCTTACTCTATGGATATCCGCAAACCCATATGATGCGGGACAAAATTGTAGCTCGGCTCACCCAGAAGTTCACGGTCGTGGCCACTGACCTTCGGGGGCACGGCGACAGCGGTAAACCGGCAAGCGGCCCTGAGACGTCTCACCTGCCCTATTCGAAACGGGTAATGGCGGCTGATCAGGTGACTGTTATGGACCACCTGGGTTTCGAGCGGTTCGACGTATGCGGAGATAACCGGGGCGGCCGTGTGGCTCACCGGTTGGAATTGGACCATGTCGAACGCGTTAAAAGGATCGCCGTTCTCGATATAGTACCGACGTATAAAATCTATAACGAGGCCAACCGCCGCATCGCCGAGGATTACTATCACTGGTTCTTCCTGATCCAGCCATTCGATTACCCGGAACGGATGATCGGTCACGACGTCGCCTATTATCTCAGCAAGAAAATGGGGAAATATTCGTTCGGCGACGAGGTTTTTACACGGGAAGCCATGGCTGAGTATCTTCGGTGTTTCAGCGCCCCGGAGACAATTCACGCCAGCTGCGAGGATTACCGGGCCGCTGCCACTATCGATCTCGAACATGATGAGGCGGACCTCGATATCAAGATAAAAGCGCCTCTAATGGTTCTTTGGGGCGAAAAAGGCGCAATGGAGCGCAATTACGACGTAACTGCGTCATGGCGTGAACGCGCGGCGGATGTGCGGGGCCGGGCCCTGCCTTGCGGGCATTATCTGGCCGAGGAATTACCGGCGGAAACCGGAAGCGCTCTCGAACATTTTTTCACCGAGTAGACATTTGTGGTCATCTGACGGGTTGTCGAAAGAGATCATAACGACCATGTTCCCCATATGATCAAACCAGAAAAAGATCCCGCCGGAAGCAATGCACCGCGGGGACGCTCCGGCCAACGCCAACGGGGACGTTTTCGTCGTCATATCCGCAGCTATTTCATGGCGGGTGTACTCGTCACCGCGCCGATCGGTATCACCTTCTATATATCCTGGCTGTTGATCCGCTGGGTTGATGCTCAGGTCACGCCCCTGCTGCCGCCCGCATACAATCCGGAGAACTACCTGCCCTTCGCTATTCCGGGCCTCGGTCTTGTTATCGTCTTTATCGTTCTGACGTTTATCGGCTGGTCTACAGCCGGGCTGCTTGGCCGTTTGTGGACCAGGGTCAGTGAACACTTCCTGCGCCGTATGCCTGTGATCCGCAGCGTCTATGCAGCCGTAAAGCAGATCATCGAGACCATTCTGAAACAGCAGTCGAACGCGTTTCGTGAAGTCGTGCTGTTCGAATACCCCCGTCGTGGTAGTTGGGCCATCGGTTTCATCACCGGACAAACCCAGGGTGAAGTGCAGAACCTGACCACCGACGACGTCGTCAATGTGTTCCTGCCGACGACACCAAACCCGACATCGGGCTATCTGCTGTTTATTCCGAAAAAAGAACTGGTGATCCTCGACATGACCGTTGAGGAAGGCATCAAGATGGTTGTTTCCGGAGGAATCGTAACGCCGCCCGACAGGCGCCCTGCCGCGGAGCAGGAGAAAAAGCGCGTTGCACCCGCCGATGGAGACACCAGGACCGTCCCGCACAATCCAGAGACCGACAAGGCAGCCGAATAGGCTCCTTCAGCCCGATAGCGCCGTTTTGACGACGGCGTCACGTTCAAACAGGTACAACAGCGTTTTGAGCGCCTTCCCGCGTTCGGATGTCAGTTCAGGGTCCAGCTCCAGAATGACGCGGGCATCGTCCCGCGCAACACCGATAAGATCGGCATGCGCCGCAAGGTCGGCCATACGGAACTGGGGCAACCCGCTTTGCCGTGTACCCAGGACCTCCCCGGCACCACGCAGCCTCAGATCTTCCTCCGCAATGACAAAACCGTCATCCGTGTCCCGCATCACTTTGAGACGCGCACGGGCAGTTCCTGTCAGCGGCTCACCGTAGAGTAAAAGACACGATGATTTTGCCTCCCCGCGCCCAACGCGGCCACGCAGCTGATGAAGCTGCGCGAGACCAAAGCGCTCCGCCTGCTCGATCACCATGATCGTCGCCTCCGGCACATCTACCCCGACCTCGATCACCGTGGTGGCGACGAGTATATCGAGGTCACCCGACGCAAATTTTGTCATCACGGCATCTTTTTCCGCCGCTTTGAGTTTTCCATGCACCAGCCCGACACGGTCACCGAAGCGCTGGGCAAGAGCAGCATGCCGCTCGGTTGCCGCTGCCAGGTCGACGAGCTCGGAATCGTCGACAAGCGGACAGACCCAGTAGACCCGCGCGCCGCCGGGTATGGCACCACGCAGGCGATCGACAACGTCCTCCAGGCGCGACAAAGGCAGGACCCGGGTCTCGATCGGTTTTCTACCAGCAGGCTTGTCTGTCAGGCGCGAGGTTTCGAGGTCTCCATAGGCCGTCATCATCAGTGTCCGGGGTATCGGCGTCGCCGTCATAACCAGAATATCGGCAGCGGCCCCCTTGTCCGCGAGGGCAAGTCTCTGATGCACACCAAAACGGTGTTGCTCGTCCACGACCACAAAGGCGAGGTCTTTGAACCGAACATCATCCTGAAACAACGCGTGGGTGCCGATGGCGATTGCCGTCTCACCGCTTGTCAGCTGTTCTACAAGCGCTTCCCGCTTCTTTCCCTTGTCGCGACCCGTTATGAGGACAACCGACACGCCGATCGCTTCTGCGAGTGGCGCTATCGTCGCGTAATGCTGCCGCGCAAGAATTTCCGTCGGCGCCATGAGTGCCGCCTGCGCACCATGCTCCACTGCCGCAAGCATCGACATCAGGGCAACAATGGTCTTGCCGCTGCCGACATCCCCCTGTAGCAGCCTCAGCATGCGCGTATTGTCTTTCATATCCGCGGAAATCTCCGCCAGCGCCATCTGCTGGGACCCCGTCAGCTTGAACGGGAGGTTTCCTTCCAGCCGGCGCCTGAGACCGCCATCGCCGAGAACAGCCCTGCCCGACCTTTTCCGCTGACGGCCGCGAACGATGAGCAAGGCGAGCTGATTGGCAAGTAGTTCGTCATATGCGAGGCGTTCACGGGCCGGCGCATCGGGCAGCAGGTCTGTTTCCGATCGGGGCGAATGGGCGGTTTGCAAAGCCGTGTGCCAATCGGTCCATTTTTTCTGCGACATCCATGGGCCGTCATTCCATTCAGGCAGTGCGGGTGCCATATCAACGGCCGCACGTATGGCGCGGTTGAGGGGTTTGGGTGTCAGTCCCGCAGTCATCGGATAGACCGGTTCGACCGTCTTTATCGCCTCAAGCTCTGCCAAGGTGCCGATTTGATCCGGATGGGTCATCTGGAACTCATCCCGGTAGCGCTCCAACCTGCCGCTCACCACCCGAATTTCACCTTCCGGCAGGATTTTGCGCAGGTAATCCTCCCGACCGTTGAAAAAAACGAGAGTGAGAAAACCCGTTTCATCCCGGCAGCGTATTCTGTACGGAAGGCCTCGACGGGCGGAAGGAGAATGTTTGTCGACAGTGACTGTCAGTGTCGCTATCGCTCCTTCAGTCGCATCTAATATCTTCGGAGCGTATCTTCTGTCGATAAGGCCGCTCGGCAGGTGCCACAAAAGGTCGACAATGCCCGGCCCGGCAAGCTTTTCGATCAGCTTTCCGATCTTCGGTCCCACGCCTGGAAGGCCGGTGACTGGTGCAAAGAGAGAGAAAAGTATGTCTGGGCGCATGTTTTCCGTCGGAATCGGGCTGACATCATCGAGGCGGAGACTTATACCAGCCTTCCACGAGGAGCAGTAATGCCAGATAAGCTAGAGAATATCCGCCGAAAATTACGGTTTCGCAGCCTGCGCCGCGGAACCAAGGAAAGCGACCTTGTTATCGGCGGATTTGCCGAGGCACATCTACGTGACCTGGACGAGCCTCAACTGGCTGATTTCGAGGCCCTGCTCGATGAAAACGATCAGGACGTACTCAGCTGGGTTATCGACATGAAGCCGCCGCCGGCAGAATTCGATACGTCGGTTCTCACAATGCTCCAGAACTTCAAGAAGAAATTATAACCTATTGACTTTCATCGATAAATCATTCTCGGGAGTGGGAAGATTCCTACTGTCCGGCGTACCCGAAGGGTGCGATGCGCTTCTAGTTGCTGAAAGCCTCGAGGGTCAGCCAGACAATGCTGTTCACCTGCATATTGCGCGGGATGCAAAGCGTATGGCGGAAATGAGCGACGCGCTTGCATTCTTTGCTCCGAAGATTCGCGTTATTTCCTTCCCTGCTTGGGACTGCCTGCCCTACGACCGCGTTTCCCCGAACCGGGAGGTGGTGTCGCAGCGGATCGACGCGCTGACTTATCTGGCACATCGCGCAGAATCAGATGCGATGGGGCAATTGGTGGTCCTGACATCGGTTAATGCGACATTGCAGCGCCTTCCCGCCCGCAAGGTGATAGCCGACGCGGCCCGACGCTTCGCTATCGGAGACCGCGTAGATGTCGACGAGCTGGCTGATTTCTTTAACCGAACCGGTTTCGAGCGTGTCGGTACGGTGCGTGAAGCAGGCGAATACGCCGTGCGCGGCGGTATTCTGGACATCTTCCCGCCGGGCAACGATATGCCTATTCGTATCGATCTGTTTGGCGACGAAATAGAGGCCTTGCGGGTTTTCGATGCCGCGACACAGCGCTCGTCCGAGAAAATCGGAGAATTCTCGCTTAAACCCGCAAGTGAAGTCTTCCTCGACGAAGACTCGATTGCGCGTTTCCGCACCGGTTACCGCGAGGCATTCGGCAATATCACAGAAGATCCGCTCTACAGCGCAGTCAGCGAAGGCCGCAAGCAGATCGGCATGGAGCACTGGCTGCCCCTGTTTCACGAAACGCTCGATACACTGTTTGACTATCTACCCGGCGCCTCCGTCACACTGGATAACGACGCCGATCAGGTTCAGGACGGCCGCCTGGAGACAATCTCCGACTATTACGATGCCCGCATCACATATCTGCGGAACCGCAAGGTAAACGATGTCAGTGGTCAGCCCCCTTATAATCCCCTCCCGGCCGATAGCCTGTATCTGGACGCCCGGGAGTTCGAGAAATCACTCGATGGCCGCCTGGTCGGCCAGTTGACGCCTTTTGCCGCTCCCGAAGGAATCGCGTCTTCAGCCTATACAGAAGTACTGGCAGTCGGCGCAAAACGCGTACCCGACTTCGCTGCGGCACGCGCAAAGGCATCGGCCGTTTCCGGTGACAGCGACGCGCCGCAGGTCACGGTGTTTGATAGTCTGGCGACACGCCTGCGCAATGACGCTGATTCCGGCAAGCGGGTCCTCATATCCGCATTCACGCTCGGTTCCCGCGAACGGCTTGGCCAATTGCTCGCCGATCACAACATTACCGATATCGTTGCGGTCGAGGACTGGCAGGCGGCAACCGGTCTTCCTTCTGACACCACCGGCCTTGTCGTCCTGCCGATCGAACATGGGTTTACGTCCAACACCCTCACGCTGATCACGGAACAGGACATCCTCGGCGAACGCATCGTTCGCCCCGACCGCAAGCGCCGCCGGGCCGAAGATTTCATCGCGGATGTTTCCGAAATAGCCCTCGGCGACCTCGTTGTTCACATCGAACACGGGATAGGCCGGTATGACGGGCTGGAAACCCTGAGTGTCGCGAACGCGCCGCATGATTGCCTCCGGCTGATCTATGCGGGAGATACCAAGCTTTACGTCCCGGTCGAGAACGTCGAAGTCCTGTCGCGCTATGGATCCGGCGATATGCCGGCAAGCCTGGACAGGCTTGGCGGCGCTGCCTGGCAGGCCCGCAAATCGAAGATGAAGTCGCGGCTCCGCGATATTGCCAACGAATTGATCAAAATCGCTGCACAAAGAACTCTGCGCCCCGCGACAAAGATCGATATCCCGGACAGCCTCTATCAGGAATTCGCCTCCCGTTTCCCCTACACGGAAACCGACGACCAGACCTACGCTATTGCGGATACGCTTAACGACCTCAAATCGGGCAACGCCATGGACCGGCTGGTCTGCGGCGATGTCGGGTTCGGCAAGACGGAGGTTGCGCTCCGAGCGGCCTTTGCGGCCGTCATGTCCGGCAGCCAGGTCGCTGTCGTCGTCCCGACCACCCTGCTCTGCCGCCAGCATTTCAAAACCTTCGTCGAGCGTTTCGCAGGCGTCCCGGTCCGTATTGAACAACTGTCACGCCTGGTTACCGGTAAAGATGCCGACAAGGTCCGCGAAGGCCTCGCGAACGGTGAAGTGGATATTGTCGTCGGTACACATGCGCTGCTCAGCAAGTCGATTGCGTTCAACAAGCTGGAACTGCTGATCGTCGACGAAGAACAGCATTTCGGCGTTACGCATAAAGAGCGCCTGAAAAACCTGAAGACCGACGTTCACGTTCTTACCCTGACCGCGACACCGATACCCCGCACACTCCAGATGGCCCTGAGCGGCGTGAAGGAAATGAGCCTGATCGGTACGCCGCCGGTCGACCGGCTTGCCGTCCGAACGTTCGTGATGCCGTTCGACGATGTAATGATCCGCGAAGCCATAATGCGCGAACATTTCCGTGGCGGGCAGACATTTTACGTTTGTCCGCGTGTCGCGGACCTGGACGAGGTCGCGGCACAGCTGCGTACGCTGGTGCCGGAAGTCAAAGTTGCCATGGCGCACGGGCAGATGGGGACCAAGGCGCTCGAAGACGTCATGACCGCCTTCTATGACGGCTCGGTCAATCTTCTGCTATCGACACAGATCGTTGAATCCGGCCTCGACATCCCGACCGCCAACACGATGATTATCCACCGGTCCGATATGTTCGGTCTGGCCCAGCTCTATCAGCTACGTGGACGGATCGGCCGATCAAAGCTTCGTGCCTATTGCTACCTGACACTGCCCAACAACCGGAAACTGACCGATGCGGCCAATAAACGCCTTGAGGTCATGCAGTCACTCGACACACTGGGCGCCGGGTTTACCCTGGCAAGTCATGATCTTGATATTCGGGGTGCTGGCAACCTTCTGGGGTCCGAACAATCGGGTCATATCCGCGAGGTCGGCGTCGAGCTTTACCAGCACATGCTGGAAGAAGCCGTTGCTGTCGCCAAGGGTGTCGAAGATGAAGACGACCGTGAGTGGAGCCCGCAGATCAATGTTGGTATTCCGGTCCTGATCCCGGAAAAATATGTCTCCGATCTCGATGTCCGGCTTGGCCTGTACCGTCGTATCGCCGAACTTAAAAGCGCAGACGACACAGAGGCATTCGCAGCAGAGCTGATCGACCGTTTCGGATCGCTTCCTGGCGAAGTCGAAAACCTGTTGCAGATCGTCACGATCAAGCGCCATTGCCGGGCGGCAAGCGTCGAGAAGATCGATGCCGGACCCAAGGGCGCTACCCTGTCGTTCCGGAATAACAACTTCGAGAATCCCACGGGGCTTATGGAATTTGTCACGGGCGACCTCGGGCGAAGCAAGTTGCGGCCCGACCATACGATTGTTGTCCGCAGAGACTGGGCCCGGGCCACCGATCGCCTCCGCGGCGTGAGGCAGCTCGCCGAGAAATTATCGTCGATTGCGACTGCCTGAGACCCTTTTGAGGAGTTACCAATTATGAAGGTTGAAAAACCCCTTTTCTTCGAGGATTTCGAAGTCGGTCAGGTTTATGAGACTGGCACTCAAACGCTGGATGAGCAGGAAATCATCGAGTTCGGGCTGAAATATGCGCCTGTCCCCTACCATACCGATCCCGAAGCCGCCAAAGAGACAAGTTTCGGCACGCTGGTTGCCGCCGGCTATCAGACGGCCGCGGTCACCTTCGGGTTGTTTGCCCGCACCGGTGCTCTCAGCCTGAGCGGTATGGGGTCTCCCGGTGTCGATAAACTGCGCTGGAAGCGGCCGGTCAAAGCAGGCGATACGCTGCGCGCACGCGCCCATATTGTCGAAGTATCCCCGGCTGAAAAAGAAGGCGGTCGTGATGGCGTGCGTATCCGCTATGATACGCTCAATCAAAACGATGAAATCGTCATGACCCTCACAAGTCTGCACTTCATTAAAAGACGACCCAACAACTAGCAGCGGCTCTTTGCTCTCTTGTCTGCTTCGATACGAATATAAGGAAATATGATGTCCGACCGCCTTTCCATCCGCCTTGCCGCCGGTTCCGGCCCCACTTTTGGCGTAGATGATCTGTCATGCGCTGCCGCAACCACACTCGGCCTGTGGGCCGATGAGGGACTTGATGTCACCTGGACCCCGGTCCATGGCGGTGTCGCCGCGATCAATGCGGTGCTTGATGATACAGTGGATGTTTCCTATGGCGGACTTGGCCCGTTGATCAAGTCACGTGCCGAGGGAAACCCCGTACGGGCGATTGTCTCCATGGCCCGCGGCCTCGCGCAGAACCTGATCGTTCAGAAATCAATCCAGTCCACGGAAGACCTTAAAGGCGTTTCATGGGCCCTCGATGGCACGAATGCGCTCAGCCATCACATGGCGCGCCTCACGGTGCGGGCTCTTGGCATCGACGAGGCTGATATAGACTGGCAGGTCGTCGGACCGCCACCGCAACGCATCGAACGCCTGCTCAACGGGTCAATCGATGTATCGCTGATCCGTGTCGAAGAAGCGATCTCGCTCAGTATCGAAGAGGCCGACAAGGTTCACAATCTGCTCGGCTTTGCCCAGCTGAAGGAACTCGTTCCGACACAGCCCCATGGGGTTCTCGGCACGACGGAAGCATACGAAGCCGCACACCCTGAAGAACTGGCCCGCCTGAGCCGCGGTATGATCCGCGCATCGCGCGCCCTGCATGACAGCTATGAGACATTCCGCAAAGTCTATGACGCGAACGTCACGGTGCCTGTGCCGGACGACCAGATTAAGCAGATTTGGCAGCAGGAACATGATTCCGGCGGGTTTGCGGTCAATGGCGAGATGTCAGATGTGCACTGGACCCGGCAACTCGAACTCTACCGGGAGCTCTACCCAGACCTGCGTCACGTGAGCCAGGACGAGATCCTGCCCCGGACATTCGTGGCCGACGCATTGAAGGCGCTCGGCCGCAATGACGAAGGGTTCGACAAAACCTGACGCCGTCCCGTCTAGCCCGACATGCGTGCTGTCTGACGACGCTTCATCGCATTCGCGAACACAGCACAGGCCAGGGCCATGATGCTGAGCACGAACACGATCTCTATGAGCGGAAAAAACGTGCCGTCATAGAGAGTCGATATAAACAGTGACGCGGCGGCGGCGGCAAAGAAATGCAGGAACATCACCACACCCGATGCCGTGCCGGTAAGGTCGGGCTCCGCGTTAATTGCAGCGGCCTGTGCGTGTGGCATCGCCAGTCCCTGCGCGATGCCGATTACGGCACCCGGCAGGAACAGAGCGATCGGATAATTCGGCCAGATAAACAGTGATGCTGTCAGTAGTTCGACAGTAATCACGCCGGTCAGGCACCCTATAGTGACCATGTATTCCGTCGAAACGCGGTTTCCCAAGCGTCCGGAGATGAAATTACCGGACATGAACCCGATCGTCAGGAACATGAAATACAGCCCGTATTCCCCGGAAGACGCCTTGTAGTGATCACGCATCAGGAACGACGCGTAGGTGGCGAGGGCAAAGAACGCCCCCGATGTTAACGCCGGCACGAACGCATACCCGACGAAAACCGGGTTCCTGAACAGCGTTACATAATCCCTCAGCAATGCTCCGTTTTTCCGGCCCGTCACCCGCGTATGATGGGTTTCGCGGATCACGATACCACCCAGCAATGCCACGAACACGGCGATCACGGTCGCGAAAATAAAGACAGCATTCCACCCGAATATATCGGAGATAGCGCCGCCGATTGGCGGGGCCAAAGTGGGCCCCAGGACATAAGCGGTCGTGATATAGGCGATGACCTGTGCAAGCTTGTCCGGCCCGTAGACATCGCGCGCGATTGCCCGCGCCAGCACGACGCCGCACCCTGCGGCGAGTGCCTGCAGCAAACGCCCGGCAATCAGGACTTCAAAATTCCACGCGACGGCGCAGATAACGGAGCCGGCGACAAACAATATCAATCCGACCATCAGCACCGGTTTACGCCCGTAGCGATCCGAGGCACTGCCGTAAACGAGTGTCCCGAAGGCCATTACGAACAGCACCATGCTGAAGGTCAGCGTCGTCAAGACAGTCGAGACACCGAATGCCTTCTGGATCGTCGGCATAATTGGGATGTACATGTGAACGGCCAACGGGCCGATCAGCGTTATCGTCACCAAGGCGACCAGGAACAGCCAGCCTGGCCCTCCCGGCTTTGCCGGGACTACCTCGTCTTCAGGAACGCCAGTCAGGTCGGTCGAGGTCAGGACACAAGTTCCCGCCGCAATACTTTGCCAACGGGGCTCTTCGGCAAAGTGTCGATGAATTCGACCACGTGCGGGGCCTTATAGGGCGCAATCCGGGCACGGACACTCAGCCGTATATCTTCCGCGGTCTCTGACGATGCGTCGACACCGTCACGGAGCACACACACTGCGCGGATCCGGTTACCGATCTCCTTGTCCGCAAGCGGCACGATACAGGCTTCGACAATCGCGGGGTGCTGACGCAGAAGGTTCTCGATCTCATAGGGAGAGATAAAGATACCGCGGCTTTTGAAGCAGTCGTCATTGCGCCCGGCGATGCGGAAATATCCATCCTTATCGCACGAGGCAAGGTCTCCGGTGTGATACCAACCGTCATGGACAACCTCCGCCGTCTTGTCCGGGTCCTTGTGATAACCGAGGAAAAAACCGGGATTATCCGACGCGATCAGGAAATGACCGATTTCGCCAGGTGCGACCTCATTATAATCGTCATCAAGGACAGCCACATGCGTCCCCGGGATCGGCACCCCGATAGAGCCCGGCACCACCGGTTGACGCGGTCCCTGCCCCAGAACCATCTGCATTTCCGAGACACCGTAATGCTCCCAGATGTCGCATCCGAACCGGTCCTTGAATTCCTGCCATGTGGCGGCTTCCAGTGCCTCGCCCGTCGCATTGCAGCCACGAACGGAGGAAAAATCGTATGTCTTTTCGATATTCTCCATCGCAAGTATGCGGCGATATACCGTCGCGACCGAGTAAATCAGCGTGACCTTGTGGCGCTCAACGCCCTTCAACACGTTTTCCGGGCTTGGTCGGTCTTCGAGGATCACTCCGGTAACGCCGTTTCGCAGCGGAAACATCACGTTGTGACCGAGCGCGCTGATGAAACTCCATTCGCCCGTAGCGTAGGCGCGGTCACCATCTTCCGGCGGCAGGCGGTAGCGGTTTGAGTCCCCGAGGGCGATCACCCAGCGATGTGCGTGAACGATACCCTTCGGCCGGCCTGTCGTGCCCGATGTGTAGACGAAGAATGCCGGTTCGTTCGCATCTGTATCTGCGGTAACGAACGGCCCGTCCGGTGCCGTATCTATCAGGCTTTCAAACGCGGTCGTGCCCTCCGGCGCACCACGGGCAGCGAATATGCCCGCCGGAAGTTTTGCCGAAAGATTCACGAGCGGTTCGGCGAGACCGCCAAGCGTAACGGCCGCGCGGGCATCCGAATGGTCGAGCACGTACTCGACCTCTTCCTGGCCCAATAAGGAATTCTGTAGAACCGGTAACGCCCCCACCTTCAGGAGCGCCAGCACCCCCTCGGCGAATTCGTGACAGTTATTCATCCGGACGAGAACCGGCATACCTTTTTCGATGCCGTTCGATGCGAAGCCGTGCGCGAGCTTGTTCACCCGCAGGGCAAATTCGGCGAAGCTGAGTTCACCGTCGTCCCAGACGAATGCGGCACGATCACCGAACCCTCTTTCCTCAATACGGTCAATAAGTTCAGCGGCAATATTCATCCGATCGGGAATCTCGCGATACCCCGGCGGCAATGAAACAGTGGCATCGGTCATTTGCGCTTGGGGTCTCCGTAAGGCGAATTGCCGTAATAGGGGCCTTCATACGTCGCCGGACGTTTTTCCAGGAAAGCCTGGATGCCTTCCCGACAATCGCCGGTACGCGTGATTTCCTGAATGGCGGCGAATTCCTTCGCCCAGCCTTCATCCGACCGGTTGTGATTCCAGTACATCTTGACCAGGTCCTTCGCGTAGCGGACTGACAGGTACGGGTTCGATGCGACCTGGGCTGCATATTTCAGGGTTTCCGGCAGCAGATCATCGTGGGGGAAGACTTTTTCGACCAGGCCGATTTCCAGAGCTTCATCGGCCATGATGATTTTACCGGTAAGGATCATGTCCAGAGCCTTTCCGATGCCGACCAGTTTCGGCAGGTTCCGCGCACCACCCGATTCCGGCAGGAACCCTGCAGGTACGGCGACTTCACCAAGCTTGGCCTTGTCTGATGCAAAACGGAGATCGCAAAGCGTGCAGATCTCAAGCCCGATACCGACGGCGGGGCCGTTGATCGCTGCGATCACGATGCAAGGCAGGTCTTCGAACTTCTTGAATGCGCGCTGCAGAACCTGGTGGCGCAGATCGTTGAAGAAGTAGCTTGCGATTTCCTTGTAGGCACCGAAATTGCCGAAATCGAAGTCCTCTTCACCCGCGCCAAGCGGACCGGCTTCGCTTTTCAGATCGCCGCCGGCAGAAAAGCCCCTGCCCTCACCGGTGATGATCATCACCTTGATGTTGCTGTTATGTGCAATCTCGTCACAAAGGATGTCGAGTTCAACGCGCATCCGGACGTCCACGGCATTCAGAAAGTCGGGCCTGTTCAGCGTCAACAGACCGATAGAGCGTTCCCCGGGGTTATTGGGATTTTCGAGTATTTCCCATTTGAGGGCCTGATATTCCATGCATTTTCTCCTTTGAGGTCCGTCAGCTGCCGACTTTGAGCGGAGCTGTGAGTGCGCGGAGCGCCGCAATGACGCTCAACGCTGTGATCTTGCCCGTACCGGGGTTTTCCACGGATGGCACATTTTCGATGCTGAGACTGAAACGCGCACTGTCCGCCTCAACCTCGATACGGTGTGTATTGCGCTCGAGTGCCGGGTCGGCCCAGATCTCGAGCGTTGTCCGGTCTGGTCCGATGCCGGCAAGGCCGAGGGCTGCAGCAACGTTCACATTTGCCGGGAAACCGGCGGCACCTTCGCGCGCTGTCCCTTCGAAAACCTTCAACGGTTCCGAGAGGTTTTCAATCGAGATGTTGTTTTCCACAAGGTAGGGCGCACCGGTCAGTGAGAACGGTGGCTTACGGGTAATCATCCGTACCTGCTCAATCTCGCCTTCCGCTGCAGCGCGAACGGCGTCCAGTCCGAGCAATGCCCCTGTCGCGAGAATGATCTGCGCCTTGTTGTCACGCGCCAGGTCCACCACATCCGGGTGGATCAGCAGTCCCGCCCCACTGACGGTGATAAAGATACGACCCGCTTTTAGTGCGGGCTCGGCGATATCACGGAACGCGGCCTTGGGCACGCATTCGACGATCACGTCGCACATATCTGCGAGTTCCTGTGGGCTGACCACGGGTACCGGGTCGCACAACCCTTCCATGTTACGGCGTGCTTTATCCTTATCCCGCGAACAGACAGCCGCGAGTTCCAGTCCGTCTATGCCTTTTTGCAAGGCGGCGGCAACCGGCTTGCCTATGGTGCCGAAGCCGGCGATTCCGACTTTCACATCGTTCTCCCTGTTTCCTGCGTGACTCGTTAAAGGCTTAGCGCCAAAGTGCGCGCGCATCAAACCTTTCAAGACAGCAGATTTGCATGGCCCTCCTGTTCATTTGTGAAGGCGAGGATCCCACCGAATGGGAAACAGCGCTTCGCACAGAAATCCCCGATCTCGACTTTCGGGTCTGGCCCGAAAACGTCGGCAATCCAGACGACATAGACATCGTCCTGACGTGGCAACCTCCACGCGCCCTGTTGGCAAGTTTTCCCAACCTGAAAGCCATCCTGTCGCTTGCCGCGGGCATAGAACATATTCTGCGCGACCCGGAATTGCCGCCGGGGGTACCGATTGCACGTCTGATCGATCCGGGCCTTCAAACCGGTATGCTGGAATTCGTCACGATGGAAGTGTTGCGTCATCATCGGCGCGCGTCCGAATACCAGGATCAGCATCGAACCGGCGACTGGAAATTGCTGCGACAGACGCTATCACGCGACCGGCGCATCGGCATTCTGGGACTGGGCCACCTGGGCGCTGCCTGTGGAGAAATGCTCACCCGGTTCGGGTTCCCTGTCTCCGGGTGGGCACGATCTCAAAAGGATATTCCGGGCATCAAAAGTTATACCGGTGAAGACGGTTTGTTCTCTCTGTTGGAACAAACGGATATTCTCGTCTGCCTGTTGCCGCTTACACCCGACACCGAAGACATTCTGGATGCGACAACGCTTGGAGCCCTGCCGCGCGGGGCGGCTCTGATCAATGCGGCACGCGGGAAACATATCGTGGATGACGACCTGATAGAGGCACTCGACAGCGGACATTTATCAGGCGCGACGCTGGATGTTTTTCGCACAGAGCCCCTGCCCGGCGACCACCCGTTCTGGTCCCATCCGAAAATAACCCTTTATCCCCATGCCGCGGCGTGGACCTTGCCGGAATCAGCGGCCCCGGTGATTGCCGATAACATCCGCCGGGCATATCACGGCGAGGAACTCTATGGCCGGATCGATGTGCGTCGCGGGTACTAAATGAAACGGGCCGCCCCGAAGGACGGCCCGTCTCTATCTCATATATAAGCGGTTCTGAAACCGCGGCGTCTTATCTGCCGGTTTTCGCCAGGCTGTTTACCCAGCCCTTCATGCGATCCTTGCCGTTCGCAATCTGCTCGTCGCTGAACCACTTTTTGAGGTCAACCTTGTCTACCGCGTAGACCGGCCGCAAGAAGTCGCTCTCGTAACCGTAGGGTACGGTGCAATCGATACCCATGCCGCCTTCGAAGTGGGTATTGGACGCCGTCCATTCCTTGTCACCCGCAGTCATACGCTCAGCGGGCATAAAGGTCTGTCCACGTCCGCCCGGGATCGGGTTCAGGATATCGGTATGCGGATTCACGCGTGTCGTGATGTTCCACATGATATCGTCCATATCATAGGGATCCGCGTCTTCCGACACGGCAATACAGATACGCGCGCCCTGAGATGTCGCGATAAAGGCGCCCATGAAATTGCGCTGCCAACCTTCATCGATCTTGTTGCGCTTCTTCACCTGGATGATCGCGCCGCCCCAGTCGGTCATGCAGTACGGCATGACAACGTCAGTGACGATACCCGGCTGCATCCGCTCACAAAGGGCGAACAAAGCCGCTTCACGGACCGTGGTGTCGATATTGTGCTCATCAAGCGTGTGCACTGCGAGCGGGAAGATAATCGGCTTTGATTCCGGCTTGCGCATGGTGACGGCCGTGCAATGGAATGTCGGCGCCTTGTAGGCCTTGCCCATGTAGCCCGCCCATTCCGGATGGAAGTGGAAACGGCCCTGGATGCCGGCCTCTTCGGCTTCCGCGGTCTCATAGCGACGATCGCGCGGGTTGACGTATCCTTCGAGCACGACTTCGCAATCTGCAACCGCAAAGGCATCGACGGTGCGCGCTTTTACGAGACGGACGGGGGATCCCTGAACGGCGCCAGCCATCCCGATTTCATCGCAACCTTGTGGCAGGATGACGTAGTTGAACCCGGCGCCGGCAAGAAGCGTACATGACGGCGGCAGACCGAAGCACATCGTGATCGGCACAGGCTCGTCGTCCTTATAGTGCTTGGACACTACCTGCCACATGTGTGAGCCGGGCGAGATCTGGAACGTACCGACATTTCCCCAGCGGAAATTCATCCGGTTGTAGCCAAGGTCGGTTCCGCCGTCGAAATATTTGCCGGCGACAACGCGGTTGCCCGAGCCGACCGTCAGTTCCGGTTCAAACTCGGTGTGACGGATAGGCACGATGTAATCATTCACATTCACCGGATCGAGGATCACGTGTTCCTGACAGGGTGCTTCATCCTGGCTGATTTCGATCGGGGGCAGCGGGTTCTGCAATGCATGCGCCAGTTTCACGGTGCGGTCTGTGTCGTTTTCCCAGCCGAACATCTTGTTGATGACATTGATGTCACCGAACAGGTTCGTCACACACCGGTGATTGGGCTTGCCCTTCACGTTATTGAATAGGATCGGACACCCGCCATCGAGGTTCTTCTGGATCGCGGCGATTTCGATATCGGGATCTACTTCGACATCTGTTTCGATCAGATCACCTTCGGATTTGAGCCATTCAAGCGTACCCCGAAGGTCCATAATCAGTTCGGACGCCATACCTGGCGATTTCAATTCAGCTGCGCACATATCAGTCTCCTTTTACGGCTTCTGGTCCTGCGTTTGTCAGCAGGGGAAGCATCGTGAATGCCGCTTTAATCGGCGGCGAATAAAGACCTACCGGGAGTGCTGCCCGGCGGTCGGCTTATGTGCCTGAAAATGGAAACCGCGGAAACGGTCACCGACAGTAAATAGCTGCCTTAAACCCGGCCCAAGCCTCTGCGTGCAGGAAATTTGTCATCCCTTTACGCGCCGGATTTCATCACAAGATGTAGCGCAGTATTGGTTAGATATCCAACTATTTAGGTCCGTGAGCGTAAAATGGATATAAAAACGCCGGCCACAATGCTGTGGCCGACGTTGTTTTAGAGCAGACTGAACCTACTAGCGCTGTAGGGACTTCAGTATCTCGCGTGTGCTGTCCGCCAGTTCGCAGTTGATCGCTTCGAATGCCGACATTGGCGGGAACACAAGACCCGTTCCAACCATGTGGCTGTGCATCTCGTTCAGGTACCGGTTTACGATGGCTTCCGTCGTGTTCCGCTTCAGACCATGCTCAAGGCAGAAATCGTTATCGGCACCTTCGAGGCGACCGAAGGCACGTTTCAGCGCATTCGGCATGACACGGTCATAGACTTCCTGGAATGCGGCTAGCTGCGCCGGATCCTTGGCGAACTGCTTCAGGTTCTCGACCCCGTTGTCGTAATGATCTTCCTCGTCCTCAAGCACTTCTTCCTGACTTGCTCCCCAGGGCAGATAGCTGGATTCACGGTATTCCATAATCTGGTGACTGCCGGCACGATCAACCGTGAAGTTAAACACAGCGATGTCGAGCCAGTTATCGAGGTCCAGGCCCCAGAACTTTTCAGCATCGGGACGGCCCGCGATAATCTCTTCAGGGTCTTCGCCGAGATCCGTCAACAGGTCATACAATCCCCGGCTATGACGGGCTTCCTCGGCGGCGAATTCAGCCGCGAGTTCTTTTTCCTGCCAGTTCGGTGCCGCGCTGATCGCCCGTCCGAATACTTCGGCGGTTGCCGTTTCCGCGTAAATCTGTCGGGTCATTAGGCGGACAAGCATTTCCTTGTATTCGCCGGTGGGTTCCGAAGGGTTCTTGAATGTTTCCACGTTTCTCTCCTGTTTGGCTGGCTGTAAGGCACCGTTGACCGGCACTCGAACTGCAGAATTTTGCAAATTCTTGCCCAAAATTTGTCAAAGCTCTAGATATAAATCAAATCGCTAATTTTGATATAGGTTATCAGCTTGGACAATATTAGAAATGTTGATCTCAATCTCCTTGTTGTGCTCGATGTTTTGCTTGATGAGCGCAGTGTCAGCCGATCGGCCCAGAGACTGAATCTTTCTCAACCAGCTGTGAGTGGCGCCCTGAAACGGCTCCGGGAAACCTTTAAGGATCCTTTATTTGTTCGAACCCGGCAGGGCATCCGGCCGACACCGCAGGCTCTTGAACTGATCGCCCCGGTGAAAACCGTTTTGCAGGATATCGATACCATCCTCTCGGTTGCCGAGTTCGGACCCGATGACGCTGAGAATGTGTTTACGATAGCGGCAACGGACTACGCCCAGATGACCTTTCTTGCGCCGTTGATGCGGGAGGTCCATCGTTTGGCGCCGAATATCCGGTTCTCAATTGTCTCTACTGATATTCCGCGCATGTCCGGCCAGTTCGATCGGCAGGAGATAGACTTTGCGATCACGGTCCCGGAAATGGCGCCGCAGAACGTTCAGGCCATTGATCTCTTCGAGGACAAATACGTCTGCGCCGTCAGTCGGCACCACCCGACCGCAACGCACGAAATGTCACTCGGCGCATTCTGCGAACTCGACCATGTTCTTGTCACGCCGTCGAGCGGCGGGTTTTACGGTCCAACCGACGATGCACTTGCAAAATTAGGCCGTCGGCGACACGTCTCTGTTTCTGTTCCCAACTTTCTCAGCCTGCCGGGTATCCTTGCCGACAGCGAATTCATCACCGTTGCCCCGGAGCGCATCCTCCGGCCCTTCACGGAATCTCTTCGCATATTTCCGACGCCCCTGCCCCTTCCTGCGTTTAAAGTTATAGGCGCCTGGCACGAACTCTCGGCCCGCTCTCCCGCCCATACCTGGCTCCGGGAAAAGATGGTCGAACTCTCGAACCGGATGGATGAGCACCCCCTGAAGGACGTAACACTCTAAAGCGGTTCGGATGAATACAGGCGCATCGGTGCGATCTGGCCACCATCCATGTGGCCCTGCTCGATCGCCCTTTGAAAGAGTGACGTCACAAGGTCCGTCATCGGCATATTGCTATTCGTTCTGTTGCCCATATCCTGCGCAATAGACATATCCTTCATCATCATTGATGCATCTGCCGGGTCCGAATAATCCGCATTCACCATGCGTCGTCCATGATCCTGCAATACCGGTGAATCCGCCCAGCCACCTTTCAACGCATCGGCAAGAGCATGTGCATCCATGCCGAAGTTACTGGCGAAGTTCAGCGCTTCTGCAATCGCGCAGATTTCCGCGCCAATGATCAACTGGTTGCAGGCCTTCGTCGCCTGTCCCGACCCTGCGGGCCCCATCAGGGTTATCTGCGTGGCATAATGAGACATCAGGGGTTTAGCGATTTCGAAGGTCTCTCCATCCCCGCCCGCCATCACGATAAGGTCCCCCCGTTCGGCACCGCCCGGACCACCCGAAACGGGCGCATCGATCCAGCTTGTCCCGCATTCCGACTGAAGCTTCGAGGCCCATTCCCGCGTCCTCATCGGGTGGATGGAAGAATGATCGACCAGAATTCTGGCACACGGCTCAGCGGCAGCGATCCCATCTTCGCCAAAAACAACCTCATTTACCGCATCATCGTCGGACACGCACAACAACACGACATCGCATATTTCTGCGAGCGCTTTGGGGCTGGCTGCCCATTCCGCGCCAGACGCTAATAACACCTGCGCTTTTTCCTGCTTGCGGGCCCAGACTGAGGTAGGCACCCCGCCATCGATCAGATGACCGCACATCGCGCCGCCCATCGTCCCAAGCCCGATAAATCCGACCTTCAATTCCATCATGGCTGCTTCCCGTATTTGGTCCATCAAGGATCTAATTTGCCGCTTTCTTAGGTGAAGGGGAACGCGTAGTTTTGGCTTTAACAACATCGTCCAACCGGATTTGAATTACAGGGGATTAAAATGGCGAAGCTGACACTCGAACAGGCCCAGATCATCGTGACCAAAACGCTCGAAAAAGGCCACGAAATGGGTCTCAATCCCCTCACCGTGGCAGTCGTGGATGATGGCGGCAGCCTGAAGGCTTTTGGCCGTGAAGACGGCCCCGGAGCTGCATTGCGGCCGCAAATTGCCACCGGCAAAGCATATGGTGCCGTAGGTATGGGAATTTCATCACGCAAGATCGGCGACATCGTACTCGACCGACCGCATTTCGGTGTGGCGTTGGCCGCGGCATCCGACGGACGGTTGGTGCCGGTCCCCGGAGGCGTAATTATCAAGAATGGTGACGAAATCGTCGGCGCTGTCGGCGTCAGTGGCGATTCTTCGGATAATGACGAAACCGCCGGCGTGGCCGGTATTGAGGCAGCTGGTCTGACCGCCGCGGTCTGATCCGAAAAGTATGTCCCAGGCAGCAACACTCTCTGATACCGACGTTCTTCGGCGCGACCGGCGCGTTATATCGCTTATCGGAATATCTCACGGGGCGAGCCATTTTTATCAGCTTGCCCTGCCGCCTCTGTTCCTGCTGATCAATACAGCGGAGGGGTATTCGTTCGTCCAACTCGCCTCACTAACGATGGCGTTCTATATCGCGTCTGCAATATGTCAGCCTTTTTCCGGTTTTCTGGTCGACCGGTTCGGAGCCCGGGTAGTCTTGCTGGCAGGACTAGGGCTTCTCGCGGGCGCGACGACGTTGATGGGCGTGTTTCCCCTGCTGCCTGTAATGCTCGTCCTGTCGGTTTTGGCAGGTATCGGGAACAGTGTGTTTCACCCCTGCGATTACAGCATTATGAACGCAACGATCAGCGAAGGCCGTATGGCCAGAGCTTTCAGCCTCCACATGTTCGGTGGATATGCGGGATATGTGCTGGCCCCGGTGAGTATGATTTTCCTGGGCAATCTTATTGGCTGGCAAGCGGCCATTATTGTCGCCGGTGCAATCGGTCTAATTCTGTTTGCAATCCTCTGGGGCGGCAGCCGGGATTTTCGGGACAGCACGCATGAGCGCGCAGAATCCGGCGCGGCGCAGGAACCCCTTAAGGCAAGCATCAAAACACTTACCAGCGCCCCAGTGCTGATGTGCTGGGTGTTCTTCTTCTTTACGGCAATGGGACAGATGGGACTGATGACCTTCGTGCCGACGTTGATGCACGAAATCTACAGTTTTGACCTTCAGGCAGCCGGTGCTTTCGTCTCGGTGATGATCGGTGCTGTAATGGTGGGCGTTCTCTGCGGTGGATATGTCGGCGATTTCTTCCGAAAGCCCGACCTGATCGTCACCGCCGGCTACACGACCGGGGCCGCGCTTGTTGCGTGCATCTGGCAATTTGATCTCACGACCTGGCAGCTCTACGGCATCTTTGCTGTCATCGGCTTTCTGTACGGGGTCGTCTTCCCATCGCGTGAGCTGCTGATCCGCGCCGCAACGCCCAAAGGTGCAAGCGGGCGCGTGTTCGGATTCGTTTATTCAGGCATGGATTTCGGTGCTGCACTAATCCCCGTCCTCTTCGGTTGGTTTGTCGATACCGGTATTCCCCGGACAGCATTTCTCTGCGTCGCGATTCTCTGGATTCTATCGGTAATCGTCATGCTGATGACCAGCATGGCGACAAAAAAGCAGGCCCTGGCGGCGGCGGAGTAAACGATGCAGGCAGCGGCCCTTGGTGAACGGCGCCGCGATGTGCGGGTTATGGGTGTGGTCGGACTATGCCACTTCTTCAGTCATTTCTATCAACTCGCCCTGCCGCCACTCTTTGTCCTGATCCATCAGACAGAAGGATACAGCTACGAGAGCCTGGCGCTGCTGATCACCATTTTTTATGCGACATCGTTTCTCCTGCAGGTACCTGTCGGGTTTTTTGTCGATAAGTTTGGTGCCAGGCTAATATTGATGGCCGGCATTGCTCTGCTCTCCGCTACGACGGTGCTCTATGGGTTGATCCCGGGATATCCAGCGCTGTTTGCCCTATCGATCGTCGCCGGGGCGGCCAACAGCGTTTTTCACCCAGCAGATTATTCGATCCTGAATGCCTCCGTCACCAAAGCGAGGCTCGGGCGCGCCTTTAGCGTGCATAATCTCGGCGGCTTTGTCGGCTATGCTGCAGCCCCGGTGCTCATGTCGGGCATGGGCGCTTTCTGGGGCTGGAAGACCGCCGTTATCGCGGCCGGCGCTGCCGGATTGATCACGGTCATCATAGCAATCGTTCTCAGTGGCGATTTTCGGGATTCCTCACATAGCCGACGCGACCCGGCCAGAAGGCCGGGATTCAAAGCTGACCTGAAGCTTTTGTTCAGCGCGCCTGCCCTTCTCTGCCTGATGTTCTTTGCGTTGCTTGCCGCCGGACAACTGGGGCCCCAGTGGTTCGCCGACAAGGTTTATTACCTGGCCCACGATGTGCCGGTTCTGGTGGGAAATAGTTTCATTTCGGTCTTCGTGATCGGCATTATTGGCGGCGTGATTGCCGGCGGAATTGTCGCGGACCGGGCGCGTGACCATCTCAAACTCGCTTTCATCAGCTTTTTCCTGTCCGGTGTCGGCATGATCCTAATGGGTATCCTTTCCCCC
>ERZ807291.2969-NODE-2969-length-24677-cov-9.451547_pt1 | contig 24677 bp, 20 predicted proteins | sample MGYA00521257_ERZ807291 | MGnify/ENA primary metagenome ERZ807291 (study PRJEB31413, sample SAMN03169783) | marine metagenome | biome: Marine; feature: Water; material: Subsurface seawater | place: North Sea | collected 2011-04-28 | depth 1 m m ... | reverse complement strand
GGTGGAGAATCAAAGGGTGGAGAATCAAAGGAAATTATATATATTAGATATGACAATGATAATATGAAATATATATACCTGTGTACAAATTGTGATTATCATTGGATTAATAATTAAATTGATATAAATTAAATAATAAATAAATAATAAATAAATAGCTTAATAAAGTATATATGACAGAATCAAAAGAGTCAAGTGTTCAAGATGAAAAAACATTTTTTGAAGAATTACAGGGCGACAATGAACAAAATTCCATTGATGTGGAATTGTCATCTGATGAGGATGATGATAATGATATAAATAATATTTATGAATATATTGAAAATGACATTTTATGCAAGTATCATCCGGAAATAAAGCAAATTAATCATTTAGAATTAGAATCTAAAACAAAAATACAGAGAGTTGATAATATTATCAAGGATAATGACCATACAACAATACCCATTATGACGCGATATGAAAAGGCAAAAATATTAGGCCTGAGATCTTCCCAAATAAATTCAGGAGCGGATGTATTTATAGAAGTACCACCGGGTATTATCGATGGCATAACAATCGCAAATATGGAATTGGAAGCAAAAAAAATACCATTTATTATTCGTAGACCACTCCCAAATGGAAAAAGTGAATACTGGAATATCCAAGATTTAGAAATACTTGACTAATTTATAAATTATATTGAAATATTCAATATAATTTTTATCGGAAAGGTCTTTTAGAATTTTTAGACAAGATAGTATAAATTTGTTTATTCGTCGAATTTGTTGAATTTGGAAATAAATTACCTGTTTTTTTTGTACTTTTACTTCTACAAGATTTAGAATTGTTCAATGGTTTATATAATTTAGTATTGTCAGTTGTGTTATTATACCTACCAAAGGGGAAATTATTATTTTCACAAACTAATATTTGTTTTTCTACAAATTCTGTCCCCAATGATTCTGTTTCCCATGTAAGCAAACAACGTACTTTATATGCTGCGACAATGAATGGTATTGGTGTAGTATCAACATATGTTTTACTTGTTGTAGTGGCTATTAATACATAGTCATATATACCTTGTTTCCTCCATATTTCATAAGTAATTAAAACTGTTGTGTTATCGTTGGAAAAATCCCAAGATAAATACACATTTTTACCTCCTCGCACATTTACTTGTAGATTAAAAATTTTAGTAATATTAACAACATTTACGTCTATTTTTTCGGTTTGAATACCTGTAAAAGCGCCACTAGGGTCAACATCAGCACTACCAAAATTAAATTCTTCAAGAAAGGAAACGATTTCACCCTGTCCTATTTTAGTTCTTGTATCATTATCAACTGGTGTTATTTTAAATGTTGTGTTTTTTAAAGTCATACTAGATTGTCTATTAATAACTAAATTTAAAGACGGGTCTTGGCCTATTAAAAACTCATTAAACGAATTATCTGTTATAGTTGAATATAAGACAGGTTCATTTCCGGTTGCTCTATATATTTGTACATTTTTAATACCTGCACCTTGATAACTATCACTTTTTCCTAGAGAAACTTTAACATATAACGGATAAACGATATCTTTTGTAGATGTATAAAATACATTATTATTAACAAGATATTCTACTTTTTGTGTGAATGGATTAACTCTAACTTCACATATATCATTTTCGTCAATGTCAAGATTATAATCAGAATTTGAAGGAGAGGATGAGGAACCTGATGAACTACCTTCATATATTCTTTGTGTCCCCCCATAATCAAACAAAGCAAATTGAATGTATTTATACGAATTTTCCGTATTCCAAGTTGTTGTTTCACCCAAACCAACCATTGAACCCCCAGAAGAGCTCACTGCCTGACTTGCTACTACTTGAAATTTTACACCCTGGAATTCTGTATCACTTCGTGTAATTTCTTGATTTGAATGTACGTGAGATGACCATGTTGCACCTTCTCCCGTTCTTAAAACTTCGGCGCCGATATAAGAAACATTATGATCATTATCTGTATCCCAAGTAACAGCTTGAGTTTCCACTGTAGGTATGAAATTATTGTTTTCTGATTTCCCAATAGTATTCATTTTCCCTATATTTAATACTGTCTTACCATTTACGGTTACTATTTGATTAGGTTCGCCGCCAAAAGGTCTTTTTGTCGAATCAGCGCTAATATTATAATTAAAAAATTTATCTGTTATAATATCATTTAAAAAGTCATTCGTTATATTATTTTGAAATTGAAATAAAATATAATAATTGTTGGGTATTGGATTAACTGCTGTTTTTTTATGGTCTAATTTAAAAAAACTATCGTTTGTTGGAAAATATAACAAATTTCCCGAAGAATCTATTTTAAATGTTCTTTGTGGAAATTCACGAACTAAATTATAATCGGATTTAATATCATTTATATTTCCTGTTACTGTATTGCTACATATATCTATATAACTTAAATCTGAAGAGAAATCTTTTTTATATAATGTATATTGAATATATGGTGAATCCGTTGCTGAATAAGAAAACCAATTTTTATAATGTTCTATTTCAAGAGTATAATCACAGTATTCTCGTATATCTAATGACAAAAAATCAAATACACCAAAATCATAAGTGTTTACACTTCTTGGTGCGACAAAACTATTACCAATTTTTCTAAAATATAAATCAATTAAATCATGTGGTACTGTTTCAAATAATCCAAAATTATTTATATTATAACTATACCACGAATCTATTGTGGCACTATAATATGGTTTACTATTACTTATATCAACAATGTCTGTATTATCAATTAATGAATAATAATTTTTATTTTTTATTTTTGTAACATCTGTATTTATTTTTACCTGAAATAATCTAATTGTAGAAGAAGTTACATCGTCAAAAAAACCTACTAAGAAAGGTCTTTCATTATAATGATTTGTATAATAATTACCATTTATTCCTCTATTTATATTTCCAGAATAATCCAATGGTTCAAATAAGAATAATTCACTATTGGTATCTACTATATTGTTAATTTTTAAAGTTGTTTCTAATGGTAATTTTTTTCTAGCAAAAGCTATATTTATAATAGTTGTATTACTCGCGGCGAGGCCAATGTAGTTCGTGTCCAATCCAACCCAACCGGATGTAGCACTAATTGAATACGCACTTTTATATGCAGTTACTAATGCACTTGATGTATTAGGGGGTGTGCCTAAAATTCTATCTGATTCATTTACTTTACTACATTTAATTATATTGCCTACAGAATCTTCTACAATTTCAACCAAACATGAGCTGGTTCCGTAATTAACTAAATATAAATTGTTACTTAAATCTTTTCCTGGTCCACTATAATACCAGTTACTGGTATTGCCACTAAAATCTACATTTACATCATCAAAATTATTACTTAATTTCGCTACATTATTTGCTTTGCGCGGTCTATTTTGAACAGTATGATGACTTGTAAAATAAATAATATAATCCGAGTCATTTTTCGTATTATTATTTAAAGTTGTATCATTATTATAAAATGGTCTTTCTATATTACTTTCATAAGTTGCTGGATATTTTTTTACTATTTTATCATTATTGTCCCTATTAACTAATAAATAATTTTTCTTGCTATCTTGATAAACTTTAGTGGCGTCTATTATACCAACTCGAATAATGCCATGTTTTAATTCACTATTATTAAAATACATAGTATTATCAAATACATTAAAAGAATTTTTAACTATAACTACATTATCAACACCAAAATTATATACATTTTTTGATGATATTTCAATATTACCTTCATTCGTTATATTTTTAAATTCAATATTATTTAAAAAATTATGGCTATAATAAATTTCATTGAAAGACATATCCGCCGTGCGGTCTGCCAAAATAATTTTATAAAAGTGATTAGGATCGTTATCATATGTGATTAAGCCATTATTACTATTATAATTGATATCGTTTGTATTATATATATCATTTACCAAAATATCAGCCCTTTCTATTTCCTTGATATTATCTATTAATATTTTACCCACTTGTGATGTTTTAGATATATAACTGTTTAAATTAACTACTTTATAATAGATTATTGAATTTTCATTTTCCGCCTCCGGTACTTTTATAGATATATACCCACCCATCTCTCCACTTTCGTAATTTCTAGAATATTCAGCCAACGTATACCCATCATCATTAAAAATTTCATGATTACAAGATATATCATTATAAAAACGTATGGTTTTAGATTTATTTGAAGAATCACTCGTATCAAAATATAGTATGTTTTCTTCACTTATTCTAAAATCTGGATTATTTTTAGATAATAAAGTTACATTATTTTCAGATAAATCTACTAATGTTTTATCACTTAAATTAATTCTCTCAAAATTTATATCAATGTTATTATTTGAATCTGTTATGAATGTTTTATACCGAAATGTCTCTATCAATTTATTAGGAGATAATAATGGATTCTTAAAAAATTCAGTACCATTTAAAGAGCCTGATATATAAGAACCTCTTGCTGAGATACCGTTTAATAGTGTCACTACGAAATTTTTGTTTGTGATAAGTTGTTGTTCTATTTTTAATTTATAAAAAAAATTTTCTCCAATTGGTTGGTAATATATTTTATTGGAATATGTGGCAAGTAGGTTATTTCGTCTAGATACTGCTCCATCATCTAAGTTCATATTTAAATTTACCAATAACTTGTCATTTGAAACTTTAACACCCGCTATACTTATAACCGAATCATCAATAATTACATTATTTAAAATACTTAAGTTACAGTTATTCAATATAAATTTAACCAAGCCCTTTTTACCATCTTGATTTGCTTTTGATTTTGGATATAATATTAACGAATCGTTATTATAATCTACATTTTCTATTTTATCTAATATATTATAAATACCTTTTTCCACATTTAATGAGTTATTTTGAAAATACAAATCAATAATATCTTTAGAATTATTTATTACGATTAAATTAAACCTAATATTATTTAAATTAAAAACAGATTGAAATCTATTTTCAGTTATACCATGTAATTTTTGTGTTAAAAAATAATTTCTTGTCCAACCAGATATATTTATATTATTTTTCTTTATTTCATTGTTTTCCCCTTTTCTCTCTGTGTCAATATATCTATTTGTGTATTTATTAATTAATATTCTATTATCTATTTGGTCACTTGAAAAATTATTTCTAAATTTAATAGTTATGACATTAAAATTTATTTTATACTTTGAGTTAATTATATCAAGTGTCTTATTATACAATTCACTATTTATCCCTGTCGATGAAAAATTAAACATTATTGTTTCACTTTCTTCAACATTTTCTATAATATTTGTATATCTTATTGGTCTCATATTGATATTGTAATTTTTTATTTCATCATTATAATTTAAAGCTGGTATGGAAAATCCGGTATTATTATCAAATTCTATTAAATTATTTTCAACTAAAATATTATTTTTTATTAATTTGGAATCAACTGTTATAGTTGAGTATGGTTTTATAAGAGGGAGTATCTCAAATGAACTTTCTATTTCGTTTTTGTATCCCAACAATTTATTAACACTGATTGTGTTTATCAAATTTTCCATATTTACATTATTATTTTCTGTTTGACTGGTATAACTTATCTTTATTCTTATTTTTTTCATGTTATTTTTTACTATAACGGAACCATTAATTGTGTCCCCTTTATCAATATAATTGTAATTGTTATCATTAAAATATATTAATGAATTCCATGATAATAAATTATTCGCTAAATTTTTAAGATAATAACCGATAATATTAAAAGCAACGTAATATTTTTTTTTAAATTTTAAAGATTTCTGTACTAAAATTTTTTCAATATTATAATTCGAATTACCCAAATTCAGTATACTTAATCCAGAATTTTCAAAAGACAATGTAAATATATCGTAAATATTGTTTGAAGATTTTAATTTCAATATTTTATTAAATAAACTAATAGGTATAAATAATGCATGAGATAAAGATTTTTTAAATATGTTTAGCTCTATAATGCTATCAGTATTATCTTTACTAAAATAAATATCAGTTATATTTTTAATATTGGGCATTAATTATATTATATATATATAATTTAATTAACTAAATTAACATGATTCTCTTACTCTTCCCGCTGCTCTAAAATTTAAACCTACTTTTCTAGCGTAGCGTAATTTTAAATTTTCCACATTTTTTGTTTTCGTTATTGGTCTACATAAACCACATGGGTCTATTCTTACTTCCTCTTCTTTATCTTGGACTATAATTATTTGTTGTGTTTGATTTAGTACAGCATATTTATATTGATTTGTAGTATTAGAATAATTAACATTAAATGGATACCAATCAGACAATCTTGTTGTTATTTCATTATTTTCAAATTGTATCATGTTACTATCTGTAAAAGATGAAAAATATATTTTTTCTTTTTCGGTGGATTTTCTAATAAACAATTTATATTTTCTCCCGCCATCAATAGAAGGCACATTTTTTTCTTCAAAAGATAAATTAATAGAATCAAAATTTACATTTATATCGAATGTTCCTTCATATTTTAAATTCACACCAGATAAATCTACATTATTAGATTCAACGGGACTTGTTTGCCCTATTATATTACCATTTTCATCTAAATAATCAAATATATATCCGTTTGGTGGTAATTCTATAGTAACTTGCCAAAATAAATCATTAATTTTTGAAATTAAATATGTATTACCTTTAATAAATCCTAACGTTAATCCCGTATTTTTAAAATCCTTAAATAAAATTGTTCCCTGATATTCAGAAAGTGTTAATTTATCTAATTCTAAATAATAATCTTTATTAAATTTGAATTTAAAATTAAAATCTGTGTCTGGATTCCCCAATGTACCAGTTTGTTGTTGAACGCGACTTTCAATATTTATATATCCTTTAGTTAAATCCGGTGGTTCGCTATTATCCAATGGCTTTGTAGTATAAATAGTATAACCCCACCGTGCTAAATAAGGTATTCCAAAAATTTGATTCTTACTATAATCATATGGATTTGGTAATAAATTACTAACCTCAAAAATATTACTATTTTCATCATTTTCATCATTTTCATCATTTTCATCATTTTCATCATTTTCATCATTTTGTTCTCCCCCCCCTTCAGTAATATTCTGAGAGATATCTGCTCCTGATATATCTGCTCCTGATGCGTCCAATGATATTAATACCCCATAATTTGGTATCGCCGTCGAAGATATGTCCAATGAAAAATTATTTGTTTCATCAAATAAATAATTACTATTTTCGTTTTTACTAATATCAAATTCTTTAAATATAGTTCCACTAGCATCGATATTATAACCTACTTCAGTCTGTTGATTTACAGAAAAGAATGGATCCCAAATATAATTAGAAACACCGTTGGGTAGAGTTTCAAACATATATGGTGTTTTTGATGTTCTTGGGTCCATTACACCAAAATAATCATCGGGTAAAGCCCATCCATCTGATTGATTAGATATTTCATTATTCGGTGTCCAAATATAAAAATATATTTTAACATTTGATATATCATATCCTTCTGACGATAAATTTTTTCTATATTTTTCAGAAAATGTATTGAAATTTATTTTATCTGTTTCTGATAAAGTTATATTTATTTCATCAAAATTGTTTCCGTTTAATAAATTTGTTTCAATACTAGTATATGTTATAACTGGAGCTAATGTATCATAAATAAAATCATCTTTTAAATAATCAGCTAAATCGATAATATTACACGATGGTTCATATATTTGAAAATTTGATGGACCAACTGAATTATAAGAACCTTCCGGTTGAAAAACTCTATAACTCCAAGAAAACAAATACACACCTGTAAATTCTGTTAATACATAATCAACATTACTTTTATTAGGCATACCAACTAAATTTTTGTCAAAATATGTTTTCGAGTCTGTTTTTATCTCTAATAATTCATCATAACCACCTTCTAATAAGTTTCTAGATAAATCGGATATGATATTATCTTCATTATTAGGTAATATTATTTCAGCTTTATTTGTGAATGGGAACCAAACATAAAAAATATAATTAACATAAGTAGGTATATCATCAGCATTCCAATGTGTAATTAAATTTTCTCGCAGTTTTACGACTTGTTCATTGGGTATGGTTAGTCTAACTGTTTTTGCAGCCGCAAAAAATTTCTTTTCCGCCATACCAGGAATATAGGGTGTGGTTAATAGATTTTTATTATTAAATATTTTAACATTGTAATTATATTTTTGTCTTATTTCATATTGAACATTATCGGTGATTATATCTGGTAAAAATTTTATTTCTTTTAACGTGCGTTTTCCATTATAATTATATATTTCTTTTTCTATATTTTCATATAGAATATCAGTATCTATTTGACTTTTCAAATAAATATTATTTGATATATCTCGTAATTCGTAATCATATTTTGTAATATATGGTATAACTTGTTTATTTTTAACACATTCGTTTGAATCTGTAAAAGTATCTAAATTTAGTTCACTGGAATAAATTTCTTGAACAATATTGCTTATTTGCTTTTCGCGTGTCATTTGCTGAATATTATTTTTATTTGATAAAAATCCACCATTTATTCCTTCATCCTCTTTTATAAAAATTTTAATATCCCAACTTGAATTATCACCAGATATTAGAGATTTGTATATTATTTTCAAATATCTATATTCTGTTCTAACTTTATTTACTTTATTAAAAGATAAATCAGAATAAACAATATCTAACGGATTTAATGATAAATCCATACATAAAGCTTTTTCTTTATTTTTTGGTAATATAAAACCATTTTTATCCTGTAACCATGATGACCCATTTGGTATAGAACCACCAAATGAATTACCATGATAATCATTTGACTTATGCATCCAAGAAACGGATAAAGGTAACCAATCTATATTATTTTTACTCAAAGAAAAGGACATCATACTCTGTGAAATGTCTGTTATATTTCCACTAATATCTTCTATATGATTAAAAGAAAAATCAGTAAATAACATTTGTATTGAATTATTTTCTCCCGAATCAAATGTGTACGAATATTCACCTGCAGATATATCTAAATTTTGCATAAATTTTACCGGATAAGACCTTTTAAATATAGTTTCTGTAAACATTTGCCCGCTTATATCCGAATTTAAAGAAATATCATAAAATGTATCATATTCATTATCAATTACAATATCAAATTTTGTATTATTATTGATATCTTCTTGTCTATAATTAATTTTTACATAAGAGCAATCCAAAACAATTCTATTAATATCTTCAAAATGTTCAACATTTGCCATTTTTTTCGCATCGGATATCGTTCGTGGGAAAATGTTACCATATTTATTTTCTAAATCTGTATAAGAATGTAATTTAAGTTTAAAACCTATATCGTCTGAATTATAAACTTCTGTTCCCTTATATTTTAATTTTATAAATCTTTTATTTGTTTGAATTAATTTATTTACGTTTATTTGTTGTGGAAATATATTTCCATTTATTAGATATTTTTCATCAGTTGAAAAAACTTTTATTTTCCATCCCCTTCTTTCAACAATTGAATTTGAATAAAATGTAAATTTTATTCTAGAGTATGGTAAATTTAAATAAATATGCCTATCATCATTACCATCCCCATAAATTAAAAGTTTTGAAATAAAAATATCTGGTGGGAAAAAGTTTCCACCAAACTCAGCATCTGTAGCATAATAATTTCTATTATTTTTCATCCAATAATTATTAATTGGTCCATAAGAACTAGAATAAGCATCGGGATTACTATCATTTGAACCTTCTATTTTAAAAAAATCAAAATTATTTTGAATTTGAAAATCTTGAATTTCAAGAGATATTGTTTTACCTGGGTCTGTCACAAAAATTTGGTAAGTATTATTAACATTATTATGGTAATTTTCCGTGTCACCACCAAAATCATAATACATAATAGGTGTGTTCTGTATATTTTTTGAAGAAGAACTATATGTATGTAAAATTGTTTCTACTGCGTCTATTGTTGATATATTTTTATATAACCAATCTACTTCCGGAATTATCCAATTATCACTTGTATCTGATATTTCCACTGTTAATTTATCCTGTTCTAATATTTCATACGCTGTATATCCTCTTTGGTTACTCCCTATCTCAAAATCTCCACCACTTATATCTAACACAATTTGTCGTTCTTCTCCAGCATCAAATATATATTCCCATGTATCCCCATCTATTTCATTTTTCGAATAATCTAAATTAATTTCATTTTTAAATAAAACAGGTTCATTTTCTATTTTAAAAAATGTTGATGCTTTATTTAATGATATATCATAACAAGTATCTGATATTAAATTTTGTTCAATGGTTTCTTTATGCATCCATTCTATTTCTGGCTTTTCCCAATTTATAGGAATTCCTTGCGCTGTCTTTTGGTTTGTTGTTTCTATAGATAATCTATTATTACTATTGTCTTTTGTTATTGTATCTGTTAAAAAATAAAAATTAAAATCCTTTACATCTATATAAAATTTACTATTATCACCTGAATAAAATACATAATTATCAGATATATCACTCGTAGCTAAATCGCTATTTGTTTCTTTCATCGATACTGGATAATTATGTCCACCAGCATTTCCCGAGCCATCAAAAATTTGTTTAGCTGTATCTGACAAAACACTATTTGAAATAGGGATTGTTATTTTATTACTATCATAATTAAGATAACTACTTCTTGTTTCAATTCTTTTACTTTTTTTCCATGTAACTTTCACATTGTTTTTATTATAAACATCATCTACATATGTATGTTCAATTGATTCGTATAACATAGATACACAAGAATTTAATACCATTAAATCATCATCATAATTTGTTGGCAATCCCCAATGTTTAATCTCATCCAAAGGTATTCCTCCATCTTTTATTTTCATAACAAATTGATCTTTTATAAATATGTAAATATCGTATAAATTATCAGAATTTTTACGAATTCTATACTTAATTGAAAATCCCCCAATATAAGTAGAATTATTCATCTGCACACCATATTCCGCTAGTATTGCTTTATAATATTTACCATTTTTGTCTACACATATATAATTATTAGATGTATCGCTATAACTATCAAACCCTGTACCGCGAATACCCAATAAAAATTTTTTATCAGTACCATCTTCAGAATAAGAAAAATGTCCTTTATTAATCCCTATATTTTCCAATATTGCTCCTTCTGGTATATACAATTCTAATTCCCAATTGTCAATGGTCGTGTTTTCTGGTATAATACTTTTTATTTCTATGTTCGATGCGGTGAAACTATTACGCAATTTATCATGTTGTATTTTATAATATTCTTCATGTAAGGTATTATATTTTTCAATAGGTTGAGCACTCTCATTATTAGTAAAAGTAGTATTTGTATATTGTATATTTGATACTTTATTTAAATAAAATATCTTTTTACTTATACTTGCATTTTCATAATTAATACCCGGCTCACTAAAAGAAGAAAAATATTGGTAAAGTCTTATTATACCGTCGTTATCTGTATAATATGTTGGTGATGCGTGTACTCTTAAATCTGTTGGTCCCTGATAATCATTCGGTAATTTCCAATTTGTTCCACTGGTAGTAATTGTTTCTTCTTTTTCTGGTAACCAAGTTTGAAAATTTAAAAATAATCTCACAAATGAACCCAAATCTTCTGTATTTTTTTTACCTATAGCAAAAAAGTTATTCTCAAAACTTTTTTTTAAATTATACAATTCATCTCTAGATAAAGTTAAAAATAAAGTATCTAGATTATTATCATCCCGTGTAATAATAGGATACTCATTATTAAACAAAAAATCTCTGTATGGTACAAATACAGTTTTAATACTATTTAAATTATTCGCATCATTATTATTACTATAACCTATTCTCCATACACCAGGCACTAATCTTTTATCTTCAAAATCATTCTCTGTAAATTCTATACTTGATATATCTGAAAAGCTTAAATCATATCCATCATTAAAATCAAATGTATACTGCTCATCATAATCACGGTTTGGTTTAATAATAAAAACAGAAGAAACATCTTGTAGATGGTTTGAACTATTTTTTAATTGAAATTTTAAAGATTTGTAACTTTTTTTTTCATTTTTGTCAAATATTATATTATATGATATATCGAATGAGAACATTATTTAATATATATATATTAAATAATATTTTTAGCATTTCCACCTATTCCCACAAACTAAACATGTTACAAAAGTAGTCATGGGTTCATCAGCTCCTCTGGTTTGTAGCTGATAATAAGTACATTTTCGTTTTTTACACTTGTAACACTTAAATTCATCTGTAGCAGCAGATAAATCAACGGATGTCATATTTTTATCCCTTTTAATCTTCGCATCAATTAAATCTTTCCACTTTTCTGGACATATTTCTTTATGTGTCATCAATGATAATTCTTTCATTTTAATTTTCTTTGTTTTAATTTTCTCCACTAGTTCCTCATTTTTTAGATTTAAATACATACTTCTTAATCTATCCATATAAATTTTAATAAAATATTTGTTTTCCCAATTTCTTACAATGTTTTTCTTTTTTGCTTCATTAATAGCAAAATTAAATATACCCTTTTCCATATTATTTGCCGTTTTTTTATCAAATGTTTTGTTAAAAATATTAACTATATTATTTCTAAATTCGCTGATATTTTGTATACTCATTTATTTAAATTACATAAATAAATTTTAAATAAATTTATAATCAATTTTAATATAACTAATTTTAATCACTATCTTCGTCCATAGACTCTTCTGTTAAACATCCATCATCGTATTCTTCTTCATCGTCGTCATCGTCTTCTTCATCGTCATCGTCATCGTCGTCATCGTCTTCTTCATCGTCGTCTTCATCTGTTAAACATCCACCTTCATCGCTAATATCTTCAAATTCAGAATCGATATCTTCAATAGAATCGATATCTTCAGTAGAATCGATATCTTCAATAGAATCGTCGTCAACAACGAAATCATCTTTTAAGTAACCTTCCTTTGTTAAATCTTCTGGGTCAACTTCCTCTTCATCGCTAGATTCTTCATCATCATCTAAATCTTCAAATCCACCAAATAGTGTATTATATACATTTTGCCAATCATCTACTGTTAAATCCTGTAAATTTTTAATATCAATAATTTTTTCTGAATGTTTTAAAATAACCATGGTTCCGAAATATAATTCACTATCTATCGGTGGTGGAAGATCGTATTTATTTTCACTTCCAGCTTTACCTTTATTTTTAGAATAAATAGTATAAAATGATTTATTATCCAAAGACCATATATTTCTGGAGTCAAAATAATTATTATTCATAAATCCACATTTTTTATAAATTTCATTTAAAGATGATAATTTAAGATTCGAACATTTAATTGTCCCACCTTTTTTTATCAAAATACATTTTACCATTATAATATTCATTTAGATAATCGGTTTAAATAGTTTAACATAAATATTAATATTACTACATGAAAAAACTTTATTTTAAAAATATATCCAATAAAAATATTAATTTAAAATTAATATATTCTCTTAAAAATAAATATACATTTGATACAAAAACACATTATATGATTTTAACAAATAAATCACTATATAAATATGTTAAAAATAATTTATATAGATTTGAATTATTATTAAAAAATGTCAATGAAAATGAAGAATATTATGAATGTAGTGAAGAACAAATAAAAAAAAATATTTGTTACCAAATACCAATTAAACACAAATTTATAACTGAAAAAACCATAAATTTGAAAATATTTGAAAATATTTATTTAGCATTTGATATGGTAAACAATAATGTTAATGATTACTACATTATAAATAAGACAAATTTAGGTATAAATGATATATTATTAAAAAAAGATTTGAGTTATATAAAGAATATGTTAATGTGAATACAATATATTACGATGTTATTTTGGATTATTCGGCAAATTCTGATCTCCTTTATACTAATATTTGTGCTTCATAATATTTATAATTACTTCAAAAACAATCTAACTGTTCCAAAAATAAAGGATTTAATTAGAAAACCTGCTCAACAATATAAAGAATTATATGAAACAGAAGAAAAAACGGTGGACAAAGAAATAATGAAAAATGAACTGAAGGATTATTTAAAAAATTTATCAAAGAGTAGCACTTCTACAAAATTAGAATCTGCTGGAGATTTATTTAATGATACCGGTAATCAAAATTTTACAAGCTATTAAATATTTTTTTAAACTACATAGATATTTCTTTTTAATTTATTTATAATGAATTTTAGTGAAAAAAAATATTTACTTACAAAATTTCCAAAAAATATAGAACTTTTTTATGAAAAACCATTTCATAATAAAGTTTACAAAACAGATTATTATATAACAATTCCAAAGGGAAAAAAATATTTTGCTTGGTTTAAAACATTTAACGAACAAAATTATTTATTTATTTTAGAAATAGATAGAAGAAAGTCATCCATCAAATCATTTGATTTAGTTAGGGTATGTTTTGATAATTCTTTGTGTTTTAGGAAAGGTACGATTTTTTATGGAACAATTTTTTTATACAATAAACATAAATTTTTTAATATTGAAGATGTTCTTTATTTTAAAAGTCAAGATGTATCCGATTATTCCAATGTTAAAAAATTTTCGCTACTCGACGATATATTTAAGAAATATTTGAAGCAAAATTGTTATTTTGATGAGCTTGTCTTTGGATTGCCAAATATAATTACAAAACGTACCGATATAGATAGAGTTATACGCTCTATACCGTATCCCCTGTATGCTATACAACATAGAATGTTACACAATAAAATGAACAGTGTAATTAATGAAAATATAACCAGATTTAACATGTTTGCTAATTTTCTACTTAAGGCTGAAATATGTCCAGATACATACAATATTATGGCAATGAAAAATAATAAATATGTATCGCATGGTTTTGCTTTAATAAATAGTTATAAACAAAGTGTTTACATGAATAACATATTTAGAACTATAAAAGAAAATATAAATTTAGATTATCTAGAAGAAAGTGATGACGAAGAGGAATTTGAAAATATAGATATTAATAAATTCATTAAAATAAATAAAGAGGTTGTTTTTCGGTGCGTTTATAATAGAAAATATAAATTATGGTCGCCCATTGAAATGGTAAAGGAAAACGTATCATCAATGGACGAAATTATAAATATTGAAAAATAATAATAATAATATATATATGCCAGAAAAAACCGCATCGCATTTATTTTCCAACACAAAAGGTTGTAAGGGTATTCAGGGTGCCGCTTTATTACACAATCAAAGTGGTGGTGGTTTAGGGGCGAAATCGCACGCTGTTGATAGATTTAACCATTCTAGTGCATCTAGCTATGGTTTTGATGAAAAGGGTGCTGCTGTAGCCCATGAATTACGAGGAAGTTACGCAGCTATGACAAAAAACTTTGATAAAAACCATTGTGGTGGTTACAAAAGACGTAGAAGGAGAACAAAGAGACGCAGGAAAAAGACCAAGAGTCGCAGGAAAAAGACCAAGAGTCGCAGGAAAAAGACCAAGAGTCGCAGGAAACGCAGAAAGCACAATAAACGTTTAACTAGATACAAGAAATCTCGTAGTAATAAACGCAGACGTAGAAGAAGAACAAGAAGATCGCAAAAAGGTGGCGCCTCTATATCTTACTCTACTGTGAATAAAGGATTACTTGGAAATGATGCTAGAATATTGGGTACAAATAGTATGATTCTTAATGAAAAAACGTGCGGCGATAATTATAACCACTTTACAGGTGGAGAAGTCAAAAGCTTATATTAATTTATTTAAAGTTTTAATTAATTTTAAATAAATACTTAAAAGTCTATCATACATTTACCAGAAAGCAATTGGTCCAATGGTTCTGTATCTACTTTTATAACAACTTCATTATTTTCCCCTGGTTTTTTCTTTTTCCGTCTTCGTATATTATTTTCAACATCATATATACATTCCCATTGATCATCTTGATATCTTTTATTATCTGATATCAATATCTTAAACTTTTGTTTTTTATAAAAAGCTCTTCGTTTACCCCAATGTCTCTGAAACATAGCATGTGAATCTATAATATCATACACTTCGGTATTATCATGTTTCATTCTCAAAATACGACCAACCGCCTGTGTCACATCTACTTTGGGTGTTGCCATTACTAACGTTGTTAATGTCTTAATATCCAATCCTTCTTCAGCCATAGCATATGTCGCAATTATAATTTTTTTTCTTTCCGATATCTTTAAATCTTTCTCCTTCATACCACCCACATAATATCCAACTGATTCTATATTTCTATGTTTTATAGCATCATGTAAATATTTTAATATTGACTTGTTATGAGCCAATACCATTATCTGAGCCTTTTTTTTAGTATCTTTTTTAATAATATCTCCTATCACCATTAATATAAATTCTGACCTAGAATTATATTCACATATTTTTTTAATCATCGATGAATATTTAACTCGTCCTCTATAATCAAGCAAAACTTGATTAAATTCCTCGTCATGTGTCTTATATTCTATACCCCTTACAGTTACTTTATCTTCTCCCTTTCTCTCTATTTTACAAACTAACTCACCTAAAAACATTTTAATTACAAATGTCAATCCGTCCTTTCTTTTTACCGTAGCCGACAAACCTAACATATATTTCGTTACCACTTTATACAATGCCCTGCTAAAAACCTCACTCGAAATATGATGACACTCGTCTACAATTGTTAAACCATACTCTTTAAATAATGCGGCTGGATACTCTTTCATACTTAAACTTTGTAACATACAAATAACTATATCTTTATCTTCCACGTCTATAATTTTAGCCTGTATTCTTCCTACTTTAGCATCGGGTAAAAATTGCTCTATTCTTTCAACCCATTGGCGTAGTAAAAACTCTTTATGAACAATTATTAACGTTTTCACTTTTAATTTACTAATAATATTTAACGCCAAAATTGTTTTTCCAAAACCCGTATGTAAGGCCAATAAACCCCCGCCGCCATTTTTAACATGATTTAAATATTTTTCCACAACTGGTTTTTGTTTGTCTCTTAAATCGCCCTTAAATTTTAAATCTATAGTTTTATAATTATTTAGTCTGTTTTCATCTGGTTCTCCGTAATTATTATAACCATAATATCTTGGTAAATATATTTTATTGGCGGATTCCCTATATACTGGAAATGGTGATGGTTTTTGTAATGAATTTTTAGGAACATGTGGAGATACTGTTAATTCTTTTCTAATTAATTCTTGTTCCTCAATTTCCAAATTTTTTTTATATATTGTATAACCTTTATTTCCCAAATAAGTTGCTATTTCAGACATCGCTATTTATATTATTTTTATGTTTTTATATATTTTTTACTTATCCATTTAATGTTATTAATTTTTTTATTCAATTAAATAAAAATATTAACTTATCATATATGGATAAATTTTTAAAAAAATTAACACAAGAAAAACATCACTCTTTATTGGCTGTTTTGTTAGGAATTTTTATCATAGTTGATATTAAAATTCCTTTACAACTTGCGAATCTCATTGACACAATTGTTGGCAAGACTATTGTTATTCTTACTGTTTTTTCTTTACTAACATTCAATAAATTTGTTGGTGTTTTAGCAATTATTTCTGGTTATTTACTTGTTATGAGGTCGATGGATGCCACTGGGAATAAAAATTTAAAATATTTAGAAAGTGAATCAAGTAAGTTTAATAAAATGAAAATTTTTAACAGAGCACAAAAAAATACCGTTGAGGAAGATATTATTAACAATATGTTACCCAGAGTTGCCAGTGAAAATGGTCCCATGGGTGAGTTTAAACCTGTTCAGGGTAAATTATACGATGCTGAAAAATTATAATTATTAAATATTTTTTTTTAAATTTAATAATTATTTACTATTTATTTGCTATTTATTGCTATTTATTTTATAGTATGTCTATCTAATATTTTTTCTGTCCCAATTAACAAACCCAATTTGTTAAATACTGTATCATGAACCACCACTACAATACCAAGTAATACAACCGACAAAATAACCAACATAAAAGAGTTTCTTACTGATTCTGGGACACCAAAAGATACTGTTTTTAACCATGACAAACGCAAACGACCATCTATGGGATTATCGTCTTCATCTACAATAGGTTCGCACGTCATGGCTGAAACATCCGGTTCCATATTGAAACCCGGTCCTGCTTTCGTCCCCCTGGGATTTAAATATATCCCTTTTTCATTTACTTTCATACACTCTTTATGATTTGATGATGATTTACACCAACTTATTTTTTTAAAAAACGGTGAGTCTATGGTATCCGATAAATTATGCTTAAAATCTCCTCCAAAAGTATTTCTTAATTTCCTATATGTATTTGCCTTTATATTTATAGCACTTTCTTTTGGAAATATAATATAATCTGCTTTCATTGCGTCGGCGTGATCACAACCAAATGGAGCAAACATACTATTTGGATAATAAATAAATTCTGACTCCGGTATAATATCATTTAATGTAAAATTATTTACTTCTATTTCTTCAACGTCTTTATCAGAACTAAAATCAATATCACCAAATTGAGAAAACCAATTTGTTTGTTTTGATTTACCAGTTGTTCTTTTTATTGGAATTATAACGCATAATAGTTTATCTGTTTTTATACTTTTAAAAATTAATAATAATTCTCCGTCCATTTCTTCGCCATCATATAAATTTGCCGACTTAATAAACATAATCATGAAAACGAGAGTTATATTACCCATTGTAGAAAATTTTGCTGTAACCGTATCTGATATGCCTATTGGTATAAATCCTTTAATGGGTGTATTATTAACTTTTAATTTATACATGTTAATTTTATTTACTTCTTTAAAATCATATTCAAATTTTGATAAATTAATACTATTGTTATAATTTTTTTTTATCTTCTCCATTTCTATATTTATTGGTAGATAGCTCTTCATTTTTCCATCTGTTAGGTCTTGGGAACATCTTTTTGTCATAATTATATAATATACATATTTTAAATTACTAAAAAAATGTGATTTTAAAATATATATATATAATAAGTATTATGAATTTTTCAAAGAATAGAATCAAAACTTTGTTAAAAAAAAATAATAAATTACAAAGTAGAAAAAGATATAAGAAAAAGAATAAAAAAAATAAAAAGAATAAAAAAAATAGTTTTAGAAGAAAAAAAATAAACATTAGAAAAAAATCTATTAAAAAGTATAAATCAAAAAGAATTGCTAAAAAGAAAAGAAAAGCATATATTAAACAAAAAGGAGGTTCAAAAATTACTTGGTATGAATCAAATGAAGTGAATGTTGAAAATATTAAAAAAAATATAGAAGAAGAGAAAGGAAATGGGGAAGAAACTGATTTTGATGCTTACTCTTTTGACTTTTTATACCAACACGTGCCAAGAATGGCAAGTCGGGATGATTTAATACAAGAATTTAAAAATATAATTGATGGTAAACCACCGGGTTATTCACCTGAAGATGAAGCCCCGAAAAACCCGGGTGACGGTGGTGACGGTGGTGCCGATGGTGCCGGTGGTGACGGTGGTGCCGATGGTAAAGGCGGTGACCATTCCGGAGAAATGGAAAGCAATACTAGCAAACATCTAGCTAAAATAAATGATTGTACACCCGAAACAATAATACACGTTGGTGATGGAACACCCGGGAATAGAAGAAGTTATTTATTTCAAGATTCACCAAATGATTGTAACCCAACAGATTCTATCGAGGGACTATGGAAAAATTTATTTGACATGGGTATATAATTTAAAAACAATTATAATTATTACAAACAATTATAATTATTACAAACAATTATTAATGACGATTAATCTTTGAATATATTGCTTTTTGTCTTTTTCTTAATATAGCCATTTCTGCCTTAAAATCTATTAGTATCATAATAATACTATCTATTTTTGCCTTCATTTTAGTGATATTTTCATATGTTTCTTTTAAATTATAGAGTCCAGGAATTATTTTATTACAATACAAGCATATTCTTTTAATAAGCTTCGAGAAATATATATAATTTATACTTGTTGTATGTAATTTTATATTATCCAAAAAATCAACAAATTCATTAAAATCACTATCTAAATATTTAAATGTTTTTTCTCTGTTTTCACTCCACCACCATCTTGATAATTTTTGCGTAAAACCCGCCTCATAAACACAATATACAATAATTTCTTTATCATCGCCTGTGTTATCATCGCCGGTATTATCATCGCCGGTATTATCATCGCATGTGTTATCATCGCCGGTGTTATCATCGCCGGTGTTATCATCGCTCGCGTTATCATTATTACCCTTATTATCTTCACAATCAGCATCGGTGTCAGAATCTTCACTATTATACATATTCTTTTCATCCACATTTTTTTCATTATCATCAACCTCCTCTTGTATTTCTTCTATTAAATTTGTTTTTTTTTTATTTTCGTTATCTGTTTTCGGCTCGCCTACTTCAATTCGACTGGTATTTAATTTATTATTTACCTTTTCTTCATTTTTTTTTTCTAAAGTTTCTTCAACCTCTGTTTTTTTCTCATTTTCTTTTTGCGATAATGATATTTTACCTATTTTTTGAAACTTCTTCAAACCTTCAAATATTTTAAATTTTTCTTTAAAATATTCAAACTTTTTACTATATTCTTGTAAAGACAAATCCCTTGAATTAAATATTATTTCCATATAATATAACAAATTAAAAAAAATTATAGAAATGGAATATATTCGGGAGTATTATTTTCATATATCGTTGCTTTGAAAGAATCATTATATCCTTCAATAAATAAAGTATCGCCGTTAAATATTTCGTCACAGCCTATATCAGCTGTACAACTTCTACCGTTTTTACTAACTGGTAATTTTACACTATTATTTTTATCACTCAATGTGTAAAATTGCCATTTCTGTCTATTTGAATATAAAGGTCTCCCCATTAAAGGTAAAATGGTTTCCTCGCCATTAAGCCGTGTTAATATACCTATTTGCTTCCATTCTGTGCGAGCTCCTCTTGTCGGAACATTTATTGGAATTCCCCTAGGGTCTGAACTATTTTTTGGAAAATAATGACCGTTTCTAAGAGGTGGTAGGTATGGATTTGATAATAGATCCCTCGGATTATTAGTAAACATAGCTCCTAATTTTGGCATAACCATGTGATGTATTCTGTCCATAAATGGTAACGACATACCCTGATTACTGGGATTTACCAAAGCTATTTTATAAACACTTTGTGTCATAATGTAGACAAAAACAATAAATATTATTAATAAAAATACTATTGTGGTATTTTCAATACAAAATACTCCTGGTGGGCATTTACGAGGCATATATATAATTATTATAGAATATATATGTCATTAGTTAATTATTTTTTTTTATTGATATTCGCTGCCATTTTCCCAATACCGCCCATACCACCAATGTCTTTTAATCCTGACATTAAACTCTGCGCTTCTTTCATCATGGGTCCCATGCCTTTAATGGCACCCATTAAATCTTTTTGTTGTTTAATAAGTTGTCCCGTTTCGCTTGTTAAATTTTTAATACCACCTTCACCGAGCATACTCTGGAGATTGTCATAAGCACCTTCAAGGGTTTTGTTGTAATCGATATCATCGCCCTCGGGGTCATCGCTACCGCCATCTACTCTTTGGGGTTTACTCGATGGGATTGATTTTTTTGAAAAAGCTTCTTTACAGTTGGTAGAATCATCTTCCCAACACATAGGGGCAGCACATTCCGATTCTTTTTTCATTCCCATTGTTACCCAGTCCCCTTCAACATTATTATAACAGTTCTTCTTTTTCTCTTCCTTGCTATCCTCTTTATTTTCCTTCTTTTCCATACCTTCTTTATCTTCTTCTTCCTGTTCAAATCCTTCTACACTACCAACCTGTTGTCTAACAACAACCGACACAAGTATCGCCATTCCTAAAGTAATTATCATATTTTTTGTAAAATAATTTGTTAATAATCCAGTTGCGATCAAAACAATTAACGAATTCCAATCTGATTTTGAAATATAAACCAATACGGTCATTAAAGCTGCTAACAATGTTACGTATAATGTAACGCTACTCTTTAAAATAGTCATTTTTTCCACTTTTCTCAAATTTTTTTTTAATACCTTACCTAAATTCATAGACTTTACCATTTATATAATCTGTATATAAAAAAACTTATTTACTAAATTATTTATTAAATAAGTTATTTACTTAGGAACACATTTTTTTTGTTCCTCGTCCCATTTTTCCATTTCTTTACATTTATCTTTAACTTCTTCAATTGCTTTTTTGGCTTCTTCAACCTTATCACCGCCATCCGTACCTTCGGCAAATCCTTCAGGTTTCATGGTCTGAACTTTCTCTAACATACTCTCAGCTCTCTCGAGTAATCCTTCAATACCACCCATCTTATCAACCATCCCTTCTTTCACTCGGTTGCATCCAAAAATAAAGTTAGCGACAAACAAACCAGAAAGTAAGGCAATGGTGGCATTCTTGGAATAGCAGTTCACGGAGTAAGCTACTGCGGCAAACATAACAATACATTCCCATGAACGCATGCTAAAGTAACCAAGAACATTTACTAAAGAAAAAAGAACGGCGGCGTAGTAAACATATTTGTTCTTAAGAAGATTCATTAAATTTTTTTTCATTATAATTAATGATGATAAAAAAATTTTCCTAAACTTTTATTGCTTTGTTTTCTTTTTTCTCCACCGTTTTCTTTTTTTTAAATAAGTGTATCCACCCTTTTTTGATTTTTTTTGTGTGTTTTTATTTTTCTTTGTGTTTTTATTTTTCTTTGTGTTTTTATTTTTCTTTGTGTTTTTATTTTTCTTTGTGTTTTTATTTTTCTTCGTTGGTTTTTTAGTTTTATTTTTACAATCGCAACTTAAACTAAAATATTCGAAAAGTGTTTTCATTTATATATTTAAAATATTTTTATAAAACACAATATCTTTATCACTCTTTTTTATCTTTTTTAAAATATTTTGATGTTCATTTATTAATTCTTTTTTTATATAATTACTTTCCGCGTTTTGTAGCTCGTTTTCCAAATATATTTCTAAACGTGATAGTTCTTTTTTTTCAGTATTTTTTATTTCTATCATTGATGATATATATTTATTTAAATTGTTACTTATATCTCTCAACCCATCTTCCTCGTAATTTAATTTTATATATGTTTTTAATTTAAATAATTCATCAAAATGTGTCATAATTATATAAATATTATACATTCTTTTAAATACTTACACCTTATATCATTTAAAAATGATATAAAAATATTTATATAATAATTTATATTAAAAATATTTAAATCTAATCAGATAATATTTAGAAATGTCTAAAAATACCGAACCGCTTTTGATCGAAAATCCCGACCGCTACGTTATGTTCCCATTGACTGACATGTCAATATGGGACGCGTATAAAAAACAGATGGACTGTTTCTGGAGAGCAGAAGAAATTGACTTAAGTCAAGATTTAACAGATTGGAAAAAACTAGACGATAATGAGAGGCATTTTGTTAAAATGATTCTTGCTTTTTTTGCCGCCAGTGACGGTATTGTTCTTGAAAATCTTGGTATGAGATTTTTGAGTGAAGTACAACTTCCTGAAGCTAGAGCAGCTTACGGATTCCAACTTATGATGGAAAATATTCATTCTGAAACATATTCTTTATTAATTGATACTTATGTAAAAGAAAAAGACGAAAAAACAAAATTATTTAAAGCTCTGGAAAATTTCCCATGTATTAAAAAGAAAGCTGATTGGTCTGTTAAGTGGATTAATGATAAGAGAAGTAATTTCGCTACAAGACTTTTAGCTTTTGTATGTGTTGAAGGTATATTTTTCAGTGGTAGTTTTTGTGCGATTTATTGGTTGAAGAAACGTGGTCTTATGCCCGGTCTCACATTTTCCAATGAATTAATTAGTCGTGACGAAGGAATGCATACCGATTTTGCCATTTTACTTTATTCCAAATTAATAAAAAAGGCAAAAAAATCTAAAGTTCATGAACTTTTTAAAGAAGCGGTCAGTATTGAAAAGGAGTTTATTTGTGACGCGTTACCATGTAAATTAATAGGAATGAATGATAAATTAATGGCTCAATATATTGAATTTGTGGCAGATAGACTATTAGTTCAACTAGGATACCCCAAGCTTTTCAAAGTTGGCAACCCATTTGACTTTATGGAAATGATTTCTTTAGATGGAAAAACCAATTTCTTTGAAAAACGTGTTGGTGATTATAGTTTATCCAGTGGCGACCATTCTGAAGCCTCTTTTGATATTAATATGGATTTCTAATTTTATATTTTTTATATATATATAAAAAAATTATGTTTCAATTATTATTTTTCATATTATTATTAGTTTTAATTATTGGTGGTATTATGTATTACCTGAACTATAGAAATAATTTAGCAAAAACAACTGACTATAAAAACAAACGTACGGGTGAGATTTTTGAAGAACGGTCACAAAATCATATTACAAATGCACTCAAAGAA
>ERZ807291.2964-NODE-2964-length-24714-cov-55.095705_pt1 | contig 24714 bp, 15 predicted proteins | sample MGYA00521257_ERZ807291 | MGnify/ENA primary metagenome ERZ807291 (study PRJEB31413, sample SAMN03169783) | marine metagenome | biome: Marine; feature: Water; material: Subsurface seawater | place: North Sea | collected 2011-04-28 | depth 1 m m ... | reverse complement strand
CCGTAGCGGTTACCTTAGCTCAAGGCTATGATGATTGGGCTTTAGCAGAATTTGCAAAGGAGCTAGGTAAAGAGGAAGATTATAAATACTTCTCCAAAACAGCACAGAACTACAAAAATCTATATTGGAAGGAAAAAGGATTCTTTATGCCAAAAGATGCCAAGGGCAATTGGATTGATATCGATCCAAAATTTGATGGCGGAATGGGTGGTAGAGATTATTATGATGAAAATAATGGATGGACTTACCTATGGAACGTACAACAAGATATTTTAGGATTGCAAGAATTAATGGGCGGACGAACAACGTTTGAAGAACGCTTGGATCAAATGTTTAGAGAAGATTTAGGAAGATCCACCTATGCTTTAAATGCAAGATTTCCAGATTTCACAGGGATCGTTGGACAATATTCTATGGGAAATGAACCCAGTTTCCATATCCCCTATTTATACAATTTTACAGATTCGCCTTGGAAAGCGCAAAAAAAAATAAGAATGCTTTTGAACACTTGGTTTAAAGACAATATTTTTGGTATCCCAGGAGATGAAGATGGTGGTGGCATGTCTGCTTTTGTCGTATTTTCTGCAATGGGCTTTTATCCAATAACGCCAGGAATCCCCGTCTATACCATTGGAAGTCCGTTGTTTTCAAAAATCAGCATTAATCTACCAAATGGTAGAAAATTCACCATAAATGCACCCAATTGCAATGAAACGAACAAATACATACAGTCTGCAACCCTAAACGGAAAAGAACTAAAAGGACCTTGGTTTACACACAAAGATCTGATCAATGGCGCAACCATCACATTGCAAATGGGGAAATATCCAAATATACATTGGGGTACAGATCCATCTTTGATACCAAACAATTTTAAAAACTAACAAGAAATCTCCTATGAAAAATATAAAAATCTACTTTCTACTTCTTACAGTAATAGGTCTACTCTCTTTTAGTAAAATCTCAAAAACAACAACTAAAAAATCTGATGACAATACAAAGTATGTAAACACCTTTATAGGTACAGGTGGACACGGACATACATTTCCCGGCGCAACAACTCCTTATGGAATGGTGCAACTAAGTCCGGATACTAGAACCTTGGGTTGGGATGCTTGTGGAGGCTATCATCACACAGACACTTCCATTTTAGGATTTTCTCATACGCATTTAAGTGGAACAGGAATTAGTGATTTGGGCGACTTTTTGTTTATGCCTTTTTCAGGGGAAGCGAAAATAATTCCGGGAACTCCAGAAGATCCAGATTCAGGGTACCGTTCTCGATTTAACCATGATGATGAAAAATCATCTCCAGGGTTGTATTCCGTTTTATTAAAGGATTACAACATCAAAGCAGAACTGACAGCTTCTAAAAGAGCTGGTTTTCATAAATACACCTTCAACAAAGAAGGGAAATCGGGGATCATTATAGATTTATCGCATACCATTTATCCAGATCATAAACCAAATCATCAATTTAAACTAATTTCTGATACTGAAATTGCAGGCTATAAAGGTTCTGGAGGCTGGGCTGTAACACAAGATATTTTTTTCAACGCAAAATTTAATAAACCGTTTAGGGTAACTTTTTTCGAAAATGGAAAAGAAATAGAAACGCTAGCAAAAAAAACGTCAAAAAAATTAGTGGCCGTATTAACCTTTGACACAAAAGCAGGTGAAGAAGTGTTAGCAAAGGTTGGGATTTCATCTGTTGACTATGAAGGGGCAAGTAAAAATTTAGAGGCAGAAATTAATCACTGGAATTTTGATAAGGTTAAAAATGAAGCCCATGAAACTTGGAAAAAAGAATTATCAAAAATCAATATCAAAGGAGGTACTGACGATGAAAAAACAATTTTCTATACCGGTCTATACCATACGTCTATAAGTCCAAATACGTTTTCTGATGTCGATTTTAGATACAGAGGAATGGACAGGGAAATTCATCAATCTGACGAAGAAAAAATCTACACAGTGTTCTCGTTATGGGATACTTTTAGAGCCTACAATCCTTTAAAAACAATTACAGATCCAGGAAAAACAAACGAGTTTATAAATACACTTTTAACAAAATACGATCAAGGTGGTGTTTTGCCAATGTGGGAATTACAAGGGAATTACACAGGGTGTATGATTGGATATCATTCCGTTCCTGTGATTGTAGATGCTTACACTAAAGGCATTCGAGGCTACGATGTAAAGAAAGCCTATGAAGCCGTTGTTCATGCTTCAACATATGATACACTAAATATCTTTTTTCCATCAAAAAGAGTCAAAAATATTTTAATGCCAAAGGGGAAACTCTATAATGAAACGATGGATTTTATTCCTGCTGACCTAGAAAATGAATCTGTTTCTAAAGCCTTAGAATATGCTTATAATGATTGGTGTATTGCACAAATGGCAAAAGATTTAGGAAAAACAGACGATTACAATCGTTTTATGAAACGCTCCAAAAAATACACGCAGTATTACGATACCAAAACAGGGTTTATGAGAGGCAAAAATCAAGATGGAAAATGGCGTGAGCCTTTTGACCCTCGTTATTCTAAGCATCGAAAAGATGATTACACAGAAGGAAATGCCTATCAATGGTCTTGGTTTGTGCCTCATGATGTTGAAGGTTTAGTAGATTTAGTAGGTGGTAAAGAAAGGTTTATTAAAAATTTAGACGTCTTATTTTCTACGAGTTCTGAATTAACTGGTGATGATGTTTCTGGAGATATTTCGGGTCTCATTGGGCAATATGCACATGGAAACGAACCCAGTCATCACATCTCACACATGTATAATTTTGTGGGACAACCATGGAAAACTCAAGAAGTTACAGACCAAATTATGAGCGAATTATATTTTAATAACCCTAACGGATTGGCCGGAAATGAAGACTGTGGACAAATGTCTGCTTGGTATGTCCTAAATGCCATGGGTTTTTATTCGTTTAATCCAGGAGATCCCACCTACTCTATCGGTCGTCCCATTTTTGATGAAGTAGAAATCAATTTACCAACAGGGAAGAAATTCATCATAAAAGCTAAAAATAATAGCAGCGAAAATAAATACATTCAAGCTACTAAATTAAACGGGGAAGAATTAGAGACTCCATTTTTCACGCATGAACAATTAATTGCGGGAGGAAAATTGGAATTTAAAATGGGTAAGCAACCAAAGTAAAATCTAATACATCCGTATTATCCTAAAAAATATCTCTAGTAAAAAATAAACATATTTAATAAAATTTATCATGTCAACTAACAAATCATACAGAAGTGCACTCATTTTTTTAACTACCCTATTTTTCCTTTGGGGTTTTATCACTGTTTTAGTAGATAGTTTAGTACCAAGATTAAAAGATGTTTTTGAAATGTCATATGCCAAAACAGTTTTGGTTCAATTTGCATTTTTTACAGCATTTTTTGTGGTCTCAGTTCCGGCTGGAACTCTTTTGTCTAAAATCGGATATAGAAAAGGAATTGTTTTAGGATTAATAATTATGGCTTTAGGCTGTTTACTTTTTTATCCAGCTGCCGAATACAGAAATTTTACTATTTTTCTAAGTGGCTACTTTACATTAGCTGGAGGGATTACTGTACTTCAAGTTGCTGCCAATCCCTACGTAGCTTTACTTGGTTCAGAAGAAGATGCTTCTAGTAGATTAAACTTATCACAGGCCTTTAATTCTTTAGGTACAACTATAGCGCCAATTGTGGGTGCATTATTTTTGTTGAGTGATTCCGTTAAGACCTCTGAAGAAATTAATTTATTGACAGATTTAGATAAAATAGATTATTATTCAGCTGAGGCAGCAACAGTTCAAACACCATTTTTACTCATAGCTGCTTTTATTGGGATACTGGCATTAATTTTTGCTTTTATAAAATTACCCAAAGTGATGCAAGAAAGTCCTAAAGGTGGGTACTTGTCATTGCTAAAAAATAAGTTGATGCTTATGGGGGCACTGGGTATTTTTGTTTACGTAGGAGCAGAAGTTGCAATTGGTAGTTTCTTAGTGAATTATTTTAGTGACATGAATTTAGCAGTCATAGTAATGGAGAATGAAATGATGATGAAGATAGCGAATACGATCGCAAGTGTTTTTAATAAAACATTTTCTAATTCAGATCCGAAATCGTTGCTAGGAATTTTTATCATATTTTACTGGGGAGGTGCTATGATTGGTCGATTTATTGGAGCCTACCTAACGAAAATAATGGACGCTGGAAAGGTCTTGAGTATTTTTGCTTCATTGGCAATTCTTATGATATTAATATCTATTAATACGCAAGGATTGATTTCTATGTGGTCTATTCTAGCAGTAGGATTGTTTAATTCTATTATGTTTCCAACCATATTTACTTTAACCTTAGAAGGTTTAGGAGACCTTAAAGCTCAGGCTTCAGGATTGCTTTGTATGGCAATTGTGGGTGGCGCAATTATTCCGTTCGCATTTGGCAGTTTGATAGATGGTTTTGGATTTAAAAAAGCGTTCATATTAACTGTGATTTGTTATGGCTATATCATGTACTATGGAAAATTAAAAAGCAGAAAAACCACTTAAATTTTAAAAAAAAGTAAATAACTACATATGCTCACTATTTTTTTTCATGTTTTAATTATTCTGACGTCTATTGTATCAAAAAACGATATTATACAATCTCGTACAGAAAAAAAACCAAATGTTATCGTTTTTATTGCTGATGATTTTGGTTACGGCTCAACCAATATTTATGGCGCACAAGAAGCATTAATAAAAACGCCAAACGTAAATAAATTAGCCAAAGAAGGCGTGAAATTTACAAATGCCTATACAACAGGTTCTGTTTGTACGCCCACAAGATATGCATTAATGACGGGTCAATATTCTTGGAGAACAAAACTTAAAAAAGGGGTTGTGAATATGAACGACCCAGCGCTAATTGATGTGAAAAGAAAAACATTACCAAAATATATGCAATCTTTAGGTTATAAGACAGCAATGGTTGGTAAATGGCATTTAGGTTTTAAAGAAAAAAAGTTCAATAATTTATTAGGAAATATTTATCCTGCTCCAACAGATTATGGGTTGGATTATAGTTTTGCATTGCCTAATAATTTAGATGATGGGCATAAAGTTTATATAGAGAATAATAAAATTTATGGATTGCGTTCTGATAAAATTTCTCCTTACGGAAAATCATTTTATGGAAAACAATACAAAGGATATGATGCCCCACAAAGAGTTACAGAGCAAGTAACAGATGATTTAACAAACAAATCTATAGAGTGGATGAAAAGTTTGGATAAAGACCAGCCATTCTTTTTATACTATGCAGCAGCTGCAGTTCATCATCCTATTGTGCCTAGTCCACAAATGCGAGGTAAAAGTAATGCAGGTGCTTATGGAGATTTTATTCAAGATATAGACCGTTCTTTAGGAGATTTAATTGCATTTTTAGAAGAAAGGGGTATTAGAGAAAACACCATTATTATTTTTGCGAGCGATAATGGTGGTGATATTCCAAAGAAAAAAGATGTAATGCCAGAAAATTTTGCCATCAACAAAGGCTTACAAATCAATGGAGATTATAAAGGAGATAAACATACTATTTGGGATGGAGGTTTTAGAATTCCGTTTATTGTAAATTATCCAAAGAAAATAAAAGGCGATCAAACTTCTAATGTAACAATCTCAACAGTTGATATTTATGGGTTTCTAGCAGATTATGTTGGTAATGATAAGGGGTTAAATTTAGAAGATGCACCAGATAGTTATAGCTTTAAAAAGGCCGTTTTAAAACCAAATCAATTTTATGAACGACCCCCTTTAGTGCATAGAGATGCACAAGGCAGAAAAGCAATTCGTTTTGAAGGGTGGAAATTCATTGAAGAAAAAAATAAAGACACAAAGAGAAAGATGAATGCTGAAATGCTTTTTAGCTTAACTAAAGATAAAAAGGAATCTACAAATCTTGCTAAAACAGAAACAGCAGTTGTTGATAAAGCAAAGACCTATTTAACTAAAATTATAGAAAAGTCATCCAAGAAAATTTGGAAAAATAATTAAAATGAAAAATAAAATAATAGTACTAATTATTGGTTGTTTGTTGTTGATGTTTAATTGCAAGTCTAAAAATGAGCTTATAAATCAAACTAAAAACAAGAAGAAGCCAAATGTGTTGTTACTATTTTCCGATCAACATAACAAAAAGACAATGGGTTATGAAAATCATCCAGATGTCATTACTCCAAATCTAGATAAACTATCAACTGAATCTGTGGTCTTTGATAGAGCCTATGCAACAAGAGGTGTTTGTGTTCCCTCTAGAATGTCTTTAATGACAGGACTCTATCCAAGAACATTGGGGTTAATGAATAATAATGAAGAAACTTCTGTTACAGAACAGGCGACTTCATTAGCTAGTATTTTTAAATACAATGGATACAAAACCTATACTTTTGGGAAAAGACATTTAAAAGGTGGAGGAGACAAGGGTTGGGATGTTAAAAAAGAGGTACACGCAGAAGAAGGCGATAATGGCAACTATTTAAGCTGGGTTACAAAACAAGGCTATCAAAGTGAATTCTCTTATGATTGGGCTGCAGAATTCGGGAAAGGACCCATTGGTAGTGACGATGCGAACGCTAAAATACCTATCGCTGATTTAGGGACACGTATTTCTAAATTACCATTTGGATATACAATGGAGGCTTACACTGCATTAGAAACCATTAATATGATTGATCAACAAAAAAATAGCGATACACCTTTCTTTTGTTTTTCTTCTTTTTACAGACCACATCAACCCTACACTCCTGTAAAGAAATTCATGGATATGTATGATGTCTCCGAATGGGGAAAGGGTACAAAATTAAAAAGCGGTATAAAAATGCCCGAAAGTTTTTACCAACCCACAAAAGATTTGCCACCCTTATTACAGTTCCAAAGAAATGGAGGGAACAAAGTATGGAACATGGATAAGGCTTTTGAAGATGAACAACTCTGGAGAGATTATATTGGGGCGTATTACGCCTTAGTTACAGAAGTAGACCATTACGTTGGCGAGATTTTACAAGCTTTAGACAAAGCAAACATCACAGAAGAAACGATCATTATTTATACCACAGATCATGGCGATTTTGTTGGAAACCATGGCATGGTAGAGAAAGCTGCTGCTGGTCATAATATTTATGAAGATATTTTAAACATTCCCTTAATGATTAGAATTCCAGGAAAAACACTTCAAGGAAAACACACTGCTGAATTGGTAACCTTAGTCGATATTATCCCTACTTTGATAGATGTTTTAGATTTAAAAACTCCTGATTTAGAAAACAATTTTGAGGGCGTATCACTTGCTAAATTACTCTTGGAACAAAAACCATTGAACAGAGATTATATCGTATCTGAAAGTTGGTTTCAAGCTACAGTAATCGGTAAAAATGAAAAACTGGGTATTATGAAGTCAAATCCTGTAAATCCTAGACGAGATTACAGAGAATTTGGAGATATGTTTTTCGATAGAACACACGACTCTTTAGAACTGAATAATGGAATTAATGATGAAAAAAATAAAGCGAAAATAGCACAGCTTAGAGCGTTTTACGCTGATTTTGAAACACAAGTTTCCGGAATTGGAATGCAAGAAATAAATAACAAAAAATAACCAATAATGACATTTAAGAATTACAAAACCATTGGATTTATAGTCTTTTTAATACTAATTAGCACTACTAAATCAATTGCACAAAATACTAAAAAACCAAACATCATCTTTATTATGACAGATGATCAAAGTGCGGTTGTTCCTTTAGATTCAGAGAAAAGAATACAATCGCGTCCTTTTGGATTTAATGGCGATAAAGAAGGACATACCCCTATTATAGATGACTTGGCAAAGAATGGCATAATTTTTAACAGCGCGTATGTATCAAGCTCTGTATGTGTGCCAAGTAGATATACTATGCTAACAGGGCGTTATGCAGGACGATCAGAAGGTCCCGCTTTTATGAGAATGCATCCAGATGGTGTAATGACAAGAGTAGAAAATAATACAGAAATAGAAAAAGACAAACCCAATTTACCAAGACTACTACAAGCAGAAGGCTATAAAACAGGTTTTGTAGGGAAAAGTCATATTGTGGAACATGATATCGTTAACAATAAAAAAAATTGGGAAAAAAATGGCTTTCAGACCTATGCAAAAAATGCAGATCCAAATGATCCAGTAGTTTCTAAAAAAATGTTTGAAAACCATCAAAAATGGACAGAAGTAATTAAAGAATATGGTTTTGATTATGCGAACGCATTTTATGCAGGAAATTTAAGAGAACAGTATAATGATTCTTTAAATGTTCATAATGTAGAGTGGAAAAATAAGGCGGCTTTAGAATTCATCGACGAAAACAAAAACGATCCGTTCTTTTTGTATTACAGTGAAACGGTTCCTCATGGTCCAGCACCCTATAATATGAAAAACGGAAAATACTTTAGAGGTTTAGATTCAAACCCAAAATTTACAGGACAAGGGTTGATAGATGCCGATTACTCCTACTTACCCACTAGAGAAGAAATTAAAGAAGAAATCAAAAATCTTGATAAAAAAGTAGCACATGCTTGGTTGCGTTGGTTCGATCATGCGGTTGGTGCTGTTGTAGACAAACTAAAAGCAGAAGGTATTTATGAAAATACCATTATTATAATTACATCTGATCATGGGAACTACAACGGAGGAAAAACGAGCTTATATGAAAGTGGAACAAAAGTTCCTTTAATGATGCACTGGCCAAATGGAATTAAACCGAACCAAGAGTATAACGAGTTAGTTCAAAATATTGATTTTACGCCTACTTTTTTAGAACTAGCAGGGGTAAAATTAAAGACTGTAGAATCAATATTAGATGGTGTAAGCTTAAAAAAGGTATTAAAAGGAACTAAAAAACCAGTACATGATTATTTATTTTTTGAGATGGGTTACGCAAGAAGTGTGATGACTAAAGATTGGAAATACATTTCTGTGAGATATGATAAACAAAAACAGAATAGAATCAATAAAGGCCTAACATTTAAAGGATGGAAAGGTGCCGAACTTCAATATCCTTATTACACTAGAAATGGTCATTTGGGAAATATTGCATCCAAAAGCAGTGCTTTTTATTTTGATGCAGATCAAGTATTTGATTTAGTTAAGGATCCGCGTGAAACTAAAAATATTTTTAAAGACAACAGAGAAAAAGCAGAAGAACTAAAAATACTGTTGACAAAAAGTTTAAAGTTATTTCCTAACCGACCTTACGCAGAGTTTGTAAATTAATATGAAAAAAGCTGTCAAATCAATAGGAGTCCTTTTGGCATGTTGTTTTGTTTTAACTAGTGCTGCTCAAAAAACAATAGATACTATCGCTACAAAAGTTGATGGTTATGATATTCCTATTCGAATAAAACTACCTAAAAAGGCTACAGGCAAAAGCCCTGTGTATTTCTTTGTGCATGGCGGTGGCTGGAATGGTGGAGACTCAACGCAGGTTCCGCCCGCAAGAATGCATAACGATGCTAATTATCTCGCGGATCAATTAGGGGTTATTTATGTGGGATTGGCATATCGATGTAAGGGCAACTCTGCAACATTTTCTGATGCTATAAAAGATTTAGAAGCCTCTGTTCAATGGTTTTTTGACAATGCAGACACCTACAATGCAGACTTAACTAGAATTGGTTTTGGAGGCGCATCAGCAGGCTCAACATTAGCAGCTGTTATGGCTCAAAAATATAAAAACTGTAAACTATTAGTGGGTGCAGAAGGCATGTATAATTTAGTAGAACATTCAGAAGAAAGATCAACGTTTCCAAGTCAAAAAGCAAGAAAATTATACGGATTAGCCACAAAAGAAGAAAGTAAAAACGCATCTGCCTTTTATAATTTAAGGGAGGACCCTCCTATCACTTTATTGTTACATGGAGATGCGGATGTGCTTTGCCATTACACACAAAGCATAAAATTTGCAGAAGAAATCAAGTCTAAAGGTGGCGAAGCTAAAGTGTTGTTGCATAAAAATATCAATCATACAACTTTAAACCCAAGTATTCCCGATGTGTTCAAAGAAAGTGTTTTAGAGATTGCGAACTTATTTATTGACGGATTTAAACTAGATAAAAACACAGAGTCATTAAAAAATTTATTAGACAAACGATTAGAAAATCAATATGCTTCAACAGAAATTAATGAAGATCACATAATAGGCACTTGGATAAGACTCCAAACCAAATTAGTTTTCAAAAAAGATGGAAAAGGATTTTCAGAAAATTTAAAGACAAAAAAACGTAAAGAATTTACCTATTCTTTTACTAAAAATGACATTACAATTTCATTGAATAATTCGTTAAAAACTAGAACGTTTGACCTAAAAAAGAATACTATTTTTATTTGTGAGCATATCAAAGATGGGAACAGAATTCACAGAAGATCCCTTTACAAAAAACAAAATATTAAGAGTTATGATAAATCAAAATAAAGTTTTATTGCTGTTAATGATGCTAATTATTGGGTGTAAACCATATCCCTCAAAAAACACAACTTTAGTAAACCCAAACAAAAAAAATTTACTTTTTATAATTGTAGACCAGCAACGTTATGATGCCTTAAGTATTGCTGGAAACCCAATTGTTAAAACTCCAAATTTAGACAAGTTAGCGAGGCAAGGCGCGTATTTTAAAAATGCCTATACACCTGTTGCGGTTTGTGGACCTGCGAGATCCTCAATCTTGACTGGAACAACAATGAACACACACCAAGTAACAACAAATGATAAAACCTACAATTATAACAATACCCCAGTAATGACCATGAAAACCTTTGATGAGATTCTGACAGAAAAAGGATATCATGCAGAATATTATGGGAAATGGCATGTGTTAACAACGCATTCAGAGGTCTATAAAAATCAAAAAAAGTATGCTAAAAATGGGAAAAATATATTTGAACCCCAAGGGCAAAGACATTTGTATCTCGATTATTTAAACGACGTATTTCCCAAAATGAAACCTCAAAAAGGAGAGCTTTTAGATCGATTTACTAAAAGACCATATACACCAGATCCCATAGATATAGATTATGGAAAAACTTACAATGACGTTAAAAAAGAGGTAAAGCACCGTCATTCTCAACCAAATTATCATGGTAAATCGAGCATCCCAAAAGAACATACGATAACTGCATATTATGCGAATAAAACCATTGATGCAATCAAGAGGTTAAAAAACAAACCTTTCAGTATAACAACCTCTTTTCACTTTCCTCATGCACCCATGATTCCATCCGAACCTTATTATAGCATGTACGATCCTGAAAAGATGCCTATTCCCTCAAGTATTAAAGATGACATGCAAAACTCTCCTTATATTAATGCAAATGGTAGAAATAAGTTGACCGTTTTTGCAGATGAGGAAAAAATAAAATATATGATTTCTAATTATTATGGTTTAATTACTGAGTTAGATGATTGGATAGGGAAAATAATGGAAACCTTAGAAGATGAAGGTATTGCAAAACATACGATGGTAATTTTTACAAGTGATCATGGAGAAATGTTGGGAGCACACGGAATGCGCGAGAAAAATGTATTTTATGAAGAGTCGTCGCACGTCCCATTAATGATTAAAATGCCCACTGAAATTAAAAAAGAAACTACAGTGAATGGTTATGTTTCTAATGTAGATTTATTTGCAACTATCATGGATTATTTAAACATTGGAAATTATAAATCCGATGGCGAAAGTTTACGTGATTTAATAGAACAAAAACAAACAAATCATGGGAATTACGTGGTTACTGAATGGGATTACCGGGGGCCTATTCAACCCAATTATATGATTGTAAAAGACGGATGGAAATTAATGATTCCGTATACAGAAGATTCAAAAGTGTTAAATGTTTTGTTTAATTTGAATGATGACCCTCAAGAGATAAATAATTTATTGGGGAAGAATCCTGACAGAGAAAAATATAATGAGAAAGTAGAAGAATTAAGAGCAAATCTACTGGATTGGTTGAAAAAAAATAATTCTAAACATTACGATGGCGTATCAAAACGAAAATTAATTTAATTCCTTCAAAATGAAATTATATCCTTTACAATTCACACCATTATTTAAATATAGAATTTGGGGTGGAGAAAAATTAAAAACAGAACTAAACAAACACTATAACGAGGAGAATATTGGAGAGTCTTGGGAAATTTCTGATGTTTCTGGCGATGAAACTGTGGTCGAAAAAGGCAGTTTAAAAGGAAATACATTACGAGATTTAACGCGTGCCTTTAAAGGTGATTTTATGGGTAAAGCAGTTTATGACAAATTCGGAGAAGAATTCCCTTTACTAATTAAGTTTATTGATGCAAAGACACCACTTTCAATTCAGGTTCATCCAAGTAATGAAATCGCAAAAGAGCGTCACAATTCTTTTGGTAAAAATGAAATGTGGTATGTAATGCAAGCGGATAAAGATGCAGAATTGATTGTAGGTTTTGATGAAAAAATTAATACGGATAGCTATAAAACACATTTAGAAAACAATACCATTCTAGATGTCATGCATCATGAAACTGTAAAAAAAGGAGATACTTTTTATATTCCAACGGGGCGTGTACATGCTATTGGAGCGGGTGTTTTGTTAGCAGAAATTCAGCAAACATCGGATGTCACCTATCGTATTTACGATTATGACAGAGTAGATTCTAAAACAGGTACAAAAAGAGAGTTGCATAACGAAATGGCAATTGATGTCATCGATTATGAAGTGCATGATACTTATAAAACGGATTATTCTCTAGAAAAAAATGTATCCAATACATTGGTGCATTCTCCCTATTTTAGAACTAATATTCTAGACATAAATACAACTGTAATAAAAGATTATTCAGCAATAGATTCTTTTATTATTTATATGTGTGTAGAGGGTACAGTTAATGTTATTTCTGAAGGAGAAACCTACACAATAAATAATGGTGAAACGTTATTAGTACCAGCAACACTAAATAACATTACTTTAAAAGCAGATAATGCAAAAGTTTTGGAGGTTTATTATTAATGGATAAAGTAGGTTTTACTTCATCAAAGGATAAAAATCTTCTTCCATAAAAACCTTGTTTATTGTAGAATTTCGTTCTTTAAAAATACGCATAGAAGCGCCCCAGGTGTAACGTTTCTTTTTAAACATTTTTTCTAAAATTAAGGTCATTGTTTTAAAAGGAATCACTTTTAATGCCTCTTTTAGAGAAAACCATTTTATGTCTGTACACCCAGGAGGAACTTTCAATTCACCCGATTTGTATTTAGCACTGAAATAATTAAAAAGGATTGGATGTTTTCCTTTATTATAATAGAATGTAAATAAACCACGTAAACGAAAATCTTTGAACTCAACACCTAATTCTTCTGCCATAAAGTGAGTAAATTCTTTTATAGATCTTGGATCTACATATTTTTTTCCAGCTAATTCCCAAATTCCGTTGTATTTTACTAATAAAATCTCATTTTTTTTATTGGTAACACACAATTTAAAATATGAGAAATTCTTTTGTTGAGCCGTAATTTGAAATGATAAAAAAAAGACAATAAAAAAACAAAAAAATAATTTATATAAATAACTAATATTATAATTTTTAAATTTCATTTTACTCAGTTTTATAAAAAAGATTAACAAATATATTACACGTGTAATATATATAATTATATTCGTATAATAAATCAAAATTTCATGAAAAAAAAGGTCCTTAAAAGATTCCTGTTTTTATTGATTGTTATCAATCATTTCACAGCTTACACACAACAAAAATTAACTGAAAAAGTTAATGTATTTATTGGGACTGGTGGGCATGGCCATACATTTCCTCATGCCATGGTTCCTTTTGGTGCAGTTGCTGTGGGTCCAGATTGGGAAACCAAAAGTTGGGATGCTGCTGGGGGTTATCATTATGATGCCAAGAATATATTAGGTTTTAGTCAAATACACTTAAGTGGTACGGGGTTAATTGAAGGTGGAGATTTACTTTTACTTCCAACGGTTGGAAAAATACAAGTCAATCCTGGAACACACAAAGACCCTGATACCGGCTATCGTTCTCGTTTTTCTCATGATAATGAAACTGCAATTCCAGGTTATTATCAAGTAAAATTATTAGACTATAATATCAATGCAGAAATGACAGCTACGGAACGTGTTGGTTTTCATAAATACACATTTCCAAAATCTGATAAAGCTCATATTCTGCTTGATTTAGTACATCACATAAATGGTGGTGGTAGTGGTGTAAAACATGCACACATCCAAATAAAAGACACTAAAACAGTTTTAGGCTATAGAATTACAAGTTCAGTTTGGGCCCCAAATAAACAAATCTATTTTGCTTTGAAATTTTCAAAACCCTTTAAATCTAATGCTATATATGATTCTAGAGGACTGGTTTTTAATAAAAAGAAAAAATTATTGTGGAATAGGGTTGATTATTCTGCTCCAAAAATTAAAGCATATTTCAATTTTGAAACAGTTGAAAATGAAGAAATAATGGTGAAAATTGCTGTTTCTTCTGTTTCAATGAAAAATGCATTAGAGAATTTAGAAACCGAAATCCCTGATTGGAATTTTACCAAAATTAAAAAAGAAGCCAGTCAAAAATGGGAACAACAACTTAACAAAATAGTGGTAAAAGCAACTCCAGAAAGAGAAGCTAAATTTTATGCTGCATTGTATCATAATAACATTCATCCAACCATAAACCACGATGTAAATGGAGAATATAGAGGTATGGATCAAGAGGTTCATAAAACCAAAGATTTTACTCACTACACCCTATTTTCTTTATGGGATACATTTAGAGCAGTGCATCCTTTATTTACATTAATTCATCAAGAAAGAACAAAGGATATTGTAAGTACAATGTTAAATTTTCAAAAGGAAAATCCAAGAAAAATGTTACCCATGTGGTCTATGTATCAAAACGAAAACACCTGTATGATTGGCTTACATGCATTGCCTGTAATCGCTGATGCCTATTCTAAAGGATTGATAAAAGAGGATGCAAAAGATTTACTAAAATCAATGGTAATAAGCGCCAATCAACCTGGAATAGATAGTACAGCAAATAGAACTATTTATCCATCTTATTATGGGCAACAACACTATCTTAAAAAAGGATACCATCCAAATGATTTGGTAAGAACCGGTGTTTCTGTAACTCTAGAACACGCTTACGATGATTGGGCTATTGCTTTATTTTCTGATAAATTAGGCGATAAAAAAACCACAGAGACCTTTTTAAAAAGGGGACAATCTTATAATAATGTTTGGGATAATAATTCTAAATTTTTTCGTGCAAAACTAAATAACGGGAAATTTATAGAACCATTTAATCCAAGAGCATACCACAGAGAAGACTTTCATGAAAGAGATTACACAGAAGGAAATGCGTGGCAATATTTATGGTTTGTTCCTCACGATGTTTATGGATTAGCAAATTTGTTAGGAGGTAAAAAAGCGATGGCTAATAAATTAGACACATTATTCACATTACCAAAATTAGAATCAAAAGTTGAAGACGTTTCTGGTTTTATTGGAGATTATGCGCATGGAAATGAACCCTGTCATCATGTAGCATATCTATACAATTATGTGGGTGAATCCCACAAAACACAAAAGCTAATTCATCAAATAGATAAAGAGTTTTATAAAGCTGCACCGGATGGGTATATTGGTAATGAAGATGCTGGCCAAATGTCTGCATGGTATGTGTTTAGCGCTTTAGGTTTTTATCCTGTAAATCCTGCTGGCGGAATTTATGTATTTGGCTCTCCCCTAGTTGAAGAAGCAACTTTAAATTTTGAAAATGGCAATATATTTAATGTCAGAGTAAAAAATTATGGAGATAAAAATATCTACATTAAATCTGTGAAATTAAATGGACAACCTTATAACGAGGTATGGATTAAACATGAGGACATTGTTAGAGGTGGGATATTAGAATTTATAATGTCTGCTAAACCCACAAAATGGGGTAAAAAATCAAAACCTGTGCCTTATGCGAACGGTAAAGTAAATTAATTTTTTTGTTAATGAAGAATTTTAAACTAATTATATTTTTATTGCTTGCTGTAGAAATATCTGCTCAAGTAATTATTAAAAACTCGAGTGGTGATTTGGAATTAGATGAGATTCGAAAAGAAATAACTTCTAATATTACACAAAGAAAAACCTTTAAATTAAGAGCTATAAAAATGAAGTTATGGGCTGCTATGTTACAACAACAAGGCATTCCTTTAAAAGAGTATGTTGCTATTGATAATAGGTTAAACAAAGTAACAAGATGGAATAATCTTTGGAGTGGAAATAAACCACAACAATTTTCAGACAAGCAAATGCAAAAAGTTTGTTTAATTATTGATGCTGGTTATGCTATTTTAGAAAAATATCAAGCGATTGCTAATACTCGAAAATCAACAGATTTTACCAGTAATCTAAATCCTTTAAACTACAACAAACAAAAAGAAATTCCTTGGACATCATACAAAGGAAATGAGAGTTTATCTGGATATACAGGTGCTTTTGGACCAACAAAAGGTGAGAATGCTTGGAAATTTCCTATTGGTTTAGCTTGGGAATCAAAACCAGCTATAGAAGGAAGTCGTGTGTATATTTCATCACCAGGAATTAGAACCAAGTTGTATTGTTTAGATTTAAATACAGGAAAAACAATTTGGAAAACCCAACAAGAAATAGAAATTATGGGTGATCAATTATACCATGCTCCTAATAACCAGTCAAGTCCAGTTATTTTAGAAAATTATATTATGTTTAGAGAAATGGGTGCAAGAGGGAACAAAGGCCCAACAAAAGACGTGGTTTTAGTTGATAAAAAAACAGGGGAAATTACTAAAGAAATTGAAGTTGGTCATGTAGATTACAGAGCTGGTCATGCTCCTTTTGCTGCCAATAATGATGTAGTTGTTTACCCTTTTGGTGTACAAGATATTCATACAACACCCCCTTTAACACAAGCTTTTGACAGGATGATCGCCAAGAATATAAAAACAGGTCAAAAGTTATATGAAATGTATATTGGTTACACGTTTTCAGAACCTCATTTAGATAAAGAAAATTGGGCATATCAAGGAACTGCAGAAGGGTATTTATATGCTTGGAAAGCCGATGAAAAATTGCACAATAGGCCCAAGCCTAATTGGACATTTAGAGCAGAAGGAGCTATAAATGATAAAGTAATTACCAGTGGAAACTTTGTTTTGTTTGGGGCAAATGATGGTGTTTTTTACTGCCTTAATAAAAGAACTGGTAAATTAATTTGGAAGTATAAAGTAGATATAATTGAAACTAACGCTTTCAGGCATTTTTCTGCACCTTATGTTGCAAACGGAAAAGTAGCTGTAGGTAGTGCAGACAAACATTTCTATGTTTTTGATATTAAAACTGGTAAAGTTTTAATCAATAAAAAAGCAGATGATTGGATTCGTTCAGCTCCAGTTGCATCAGAAAATAAATTCTTTTTTGTTACAATGAAAGGTACTTTATATGGAATAGAATTTCATAAAAACAAATCCAAAGAATTGTTTAAAACACAAATTAGTCTTCATCCTGTTTTTGCTGATTTAAGCATAAAAGATGATAAAATTGTCATTAATGATTCTGATTTATACACGCATTGTTACAATACAAAAGGTGATGAAATTTGGAAAATTAGCACCATAGATAGTTTTGTAAAAGACAATACAAGAATATTTTCTGATCAAATTGCAGGAGGTGCATATTACCAATCTAAACCAACAGCCGCAGATGATATGGTTTTTGTAGGTTCGCCCTCAAGGTTTATTTATGCTTTAGATGCTAAAACAGGAAAAGAAATTTGGAAACATGAAATTGGAGCATCTATTTCTGGAGCCCCAACTTATTATCAAGGTAAAATTTATGTAGGTCAACAAGGAGGTGAAGATGATTTTTACTGCTTGGATGCAAAAACAGGTAAACTCATTTGGAAACAAAATGTAGATTGGGTATGGGGTTCTGCTACTTGTTCTGATAATATGGTTTATATCCCAGGAATAGATGGTTATGCTTGGGCTTTAGATTCAAATACTGGAGCTATGATTTGGAAAAAACCATTTTCACGTTCAGTTTGTAGTGAACCAGCAGTAGAAGGAAATACCGTTATTTTTGGAAGTTGGGACGATTATTTAAAAGCGTTTAATAAAAAAACTGGAGAATTACTCTGGAAATACAATGGAGGAGGTACAGATTCTGGTGTAGCTGTAATAAAAGATGGCAAAGTGTATTTAAAAAATAAATGCCTCGATTTAAAAACCGGTAAATTGATTTGGGAGTTTAAAGATGGTAATAACATTTTTAATATTACACCAGCTGTTCACGATGGAAAAGTGTATATGTCTTGTTGGCATGGTCTGGGTTTAGGTGGCGTTTGTATAGAAGCAGTTGTGTATTGTATAGATGCAAAAACTGGTGATTTGAATTGGACACAATTAGGTGCAGGATTAAGCAGTCCTGTTATTGGTGAAGAAGGTAATGTATATTTCTCAAATATTGCAGACCCTTATTTTTACTGTGTTGACAGTGAAGGGAATATTGATGGTACAACCAACATAAAATGGAAATATAAAATGGGTAATAAGGTAGAAGAATCTACACCAGCTTTATATAAAGGAAGAGCATATATTATGTCTTCTGATGGATATTTACATGCTATTAAATAAAAAAAAATACTTATTCTACAGCGTGCACATATCCATCACCAGCTAGCGCAAACACTTTATCTTTATAAATACAAAGGGTAGATTCTTCAATACGAGTTCCCATTTTGTAATTCCAGAGTAATTTTCCTGTTTCTTGATCTAAACAGTACAAATACGGATAGTTTCCAGAACCAATATACAGTCGTCCATTAGCTAAAGCAGGTGCAGATAAACCTCCTCCATCAGGAAATGTCCAATTTACTTTGGCAGTTTTTGCGTCTACGCTATACACTTTTGAGGTTAAAGGAACTCCTTTTAAACCAATACCAACTCTTGCTGTAAAAAAGCCTTTGCCGTTATGAAAAGCAGGACTTGCATTAAAATTTGTATACTTTCCTTTATCACTTTCATTTGTGTTTCCTTCCGTTAAAACTTCACCTGTTTTAGAGTTAAAACTCATAAAAATATTACTATGATGTGGTAAATAAATTTTACCATCTTGAGAGATTAGGGTACCAGAATCTAAACCAACACCATTGGCTTTCCATATAATTTTTCCAGTTTTTTTATTGAAGGCGTATAAAGATCTACTCCAAGATCCAAAATAGACAATATCCCCATCAATAGCAGGTTCTGCAGGAACCGATTTTGCAGTTGGGTACATCCAAACAATATGGCCGGTTTTCCCGTCCAAACAAACTGCATAACCATTAACTGTAGGCACATAAACCAAACCGTCATCTACTGTTGCAGAACCCCAAACCCATCCTCCAGGAACAGTTTGCTTCCAAACGACTTCGCCCGTTTCTGCATCTAAACAGTAGAAGAAACGTTCTCCTCCTTGTTGACCTACATATACTTTTCCATCCATTATTGCAGGCCCAACAGAAATAGCACCTCCCATTTCAAATTTCCATTTTTCTTTGCCTGTTTCAGCATCAACAGCATATAAAAACCCAGCAGGGTTTCCAAAAAATAGTTTATTATTTGCTGCTGTAGGTTTGGATTGATAATAGGTTCCACCAGAAAGTACATCTGTAAAAATACGTTCTCCTTCGTTGTTCCAATAAGCTGATAAAATGCTGTGTTTCCAAATAACTTTTCCGTCTAAATCCAAGCAAAACGTTAGTAAATTACTGTCGTTTAAAACAATTTTATCTTCAGAAATTGTTAAATCTGCATAAATAGGATGTGTGCTAATTTGCTTGCACCAAACTTGTTTTCCGTTTTTCTTATACTTGTAAATGTTTCCTTGTACATCAGCGAAATAAATGTGCTTTTTAGTAGCAACTGGTTTTGCTCTTATCCAATCTTTCGTTTCTTTTTCCCAAAGAATATCCCCTGTATTTACATCAATTGCGTAGGCATTTTTATTAGCAGAACCTATGTATAAAATGCCATTATCAATTAATGGATTTGTAAAATGTTTACGCGCTCTTTTTTCAATTTTGTTTACTTTTTTAGACCAAAGTAACGTTCCATCAACTTCATTTAAACAATAGATAACACCATCGTTTGCACCAAAATATACTTTTCCATCGTCCAATACTACTTTTGTATTTATAGCACCTTGAGCTTTAAAATTCCAAGCAATTAATTTTTTTTCATTGGTTGCTTGTTCGTTATTAAAGTTTTTTTGACCCGAAACACCAGGCTTTAAATTTAAAGCGTATAAATAGCCTTCAGTAGTACCTTGAAAAACTTGATATTTAGACAAAACAGGTTCTGCAAGTGCGTCAATATCACCTACATTAAAATCCCACATTTGTTTTTTATTGTTTTTATCTTTACAAATTAATCTATTAAAATTCTGACAAACAGGCGGGTATTGATAAATATCTGATACTCCAAAAGGATAAACCACATAATCGCCATTACTTGCAACAGGTGCATTTTGTGTTCTATAATCTACGTGACCAGCATAAGATTTTGAGATGGTTTTACCTGTATTTTTATCAATATACACTAGGTTTTTTGCTTGTCCTTTGTTGCCTCCGTGACTATTTACTTCTCGTAAAATTATTTTATCACCTTGAATTACAGGTGTTGACATCATTGCAGGGTATTTATAAATACCAAACAATGGATGTTCCTGTGTTGATTTCCAAAGAATTTTTCCGGTTTGTATATCTAGCTTAAAACACGTGGTGTACATTCCTGGTGAAGTTATATAAACACTACCATCTTCGATAACCGGACTTACATACCAACCCAAACCTACAGGGAATTTCCAAGCAGTTTTTCCATATTTTGGACCAGGTGCTTCTGAATATCCATTGTTATGCTTGTTGGCTTGAAACATGGGCCATTCTGCATCCATATTTCCACCTTCAGGAAATCCTTTTCCATCACTTTCAAAAGGTTTAAAAATTGAACCGTTTTTTAAATACTCATTGTGAATTTCTTCTAACTTTGCGAAACCTGCATCAATTAAAACAGTCATTTTTTGAGTTGCTTCTATTTTTTCCTTTCCTTTTTTTCTATTTACTTGGTTTTCTCGCTGATAATATTTTTTATCAATCTCATAAAATGAGCGTAAATCTGCACCTAAATGTTGCAATGTTCCGACCCACATATACATCAAAACAGAATGTTCTCTAAAATTTTCTTTGGTTGTTGAATTGGTAACAATTTCTTTACGAACTCTATCTATATCTTCACTTCCACTTGTGGTAAATGAATTTTGAGCATCTATAACAAAAGGATGTATTAAAAATAAGACTATAAAAAATAGTTTTGAGATTTTCATATATGTGTTTATTTATTTTTTGTGCTTTCTCTAAAAATAATTTCACCTTCTATTAAAGTAGTTTCTGTAATGGGTTTATTATTAATAAGAAGTAGTAAGTTTTCTAAAGCTTTTTCAGCAGCCTTTTTTAAATTCAATTTCACAGTAGTTAAGGGAGGGTTTAAGAGGTTTGAAATTTTTACGTGTCCAAAACCACTAACTGCAATATCATCTGGAATTTTCATCTCAAATTTTTCACAAGCATTGTAAACTCCTATCGCAATAGAATCAGTAGCACAAATAACAATCTCTGGTAAATTGTTGTAGTTTTCAAGAAAAGTACTAAAATCTTTTTCTGCATTTATTTTATCTAATTTCGTAATTAGACACCATTCTTCAGGAACAGAAATATGAGCTTCTTTTACGGCTTTATTAAAACCATTTAATCGATGCTTACTGATATTGATTTCTTTATTTCCGCAGATAAACATCAACTTAGTAAACCCTTTGTGAATAATCTCTTTTGTAAGCTGATATGATAAATTCTCATCATCAAAAAATACACCAACAGCATTTTTTAAAGAAACAGGTTTACGATCTAAATATATAAAAGGTTTGTTATGCTTATTTAATAGATTAGGTACTTTATGTTTTTGGGAAGTAGCTACAGAATCAATGATAATCCCATCAACATTCATAGACAGTAAAGATTTTACATTATCTAATTCAATCTCTTCATTTTCAAATGATACCATTAATATAATGTTATAACCAACTTTCTTGGCATTACTGTATAATTCTTCTATTATTGTAGAAAAGAAAGAATGATTTATTTTTGGTACAATTAAACCAATAGTATTTGTTTTTTTTGTTGATAAACTTCTACCTACAATATTGGGTATATAGCCCAATTCATCTGCAACTTTCTTTACTTTTTCTCTTGTGCTTAGAGCAATATCAGGATGATTTTGTAGAGCTTTGGTTACAGTAACTCTAGAAATATTAAGTAAATCTGCTATATATTTTTGATTTATTTTACGGAACAATTTAATATAATTTTTGGCTAAGCTACAAAATATATTACACGTGTAATATATTTTAATTACATTTGATAAATATTTAAAAAATGAGCAAATACAAGCTACCAAACAAACCATTTGAATACCAAAACTTTGTAAATGGTGAATATATAAATTCATTAAGCAATGAAACTTTTGAAAGAAAAAGTCCTGCTCACGGAAATTTAATAGGAACTTATCAATTGAGTAGTAAACAAGATACAAAGCAAGCTATTTCTGTTGCCAAAAAAGCTTTTAAAAGTAAAGCTTGGTCAGAAATGGCAGGTTCAGATCGTGAAAAAATCATCAGAAAAGCAGCTTCAATTATAAGAGAAAGAGCCCAAGAATTAGCTTTAATAGAAACTTTAGAGTCAGGAAAACCAATTAGTCAGGCATTAGATGAAATGGAATGGGCAGCAGGCATTTGGGAATATGCAGCAACATTGTCAAGGCATATTACTGGTGATGTAAATACAAATGTTGGGAAAGATATGACAGCTATGATGCAAAAAGTTCCTGTAGGAGTTGTAGCTATGATTACCCCTTGGAATTTTCCATTATTAATCATCTCACAAAAATTACCCATTGCTTTGGCAGCAGGATGCACCGCTGTAATAAAACCATCAGAAATGACTCCAGGAACGACCTTATTATTAGGTGGGGTTTTAAAAGAAGCTGGTTTGCCAGATGGTGTTGTAAATATACTTTCTGGTTATGGAGATCCTGTTGGAATGACACTTTCTGAGAGTAATAATGTCGATATGATAACTTTTACAGGAAGTACAGATGTTGGAAAACATATTATGCGTGCTGCAGCAACCAACCTTAAAAAAGTGGAATTGGAATTAGGTGGTAAAAATCCACAAATTATTTTTCCTGATGCTAATATTGACGAACTGATAGATCCTGTTGTTTTTGGAATCTATTTTAATATGGGCGAATGTTGTAATAGTGGCAGTAGAATTATCATACATAAAGATATCGTTGACGAATTTATAGAAAAATTGGTTGCACATGCTAAAAAAGTAAAAGTAGGTGATCCTCTAGACCCAACTGTAAAGATGGGTGCCATTATTAATGATGTGCAATATGATAAAATTATAAGATATATAGAATCTGGAATCAAACAAGGAGCAACATTACAGTTAGGAGGGACATCTTCAAAAACGGGAAAAGGAGCATTTATAGATCCAACTATTTTTTCTGATGTGACACCAGATATGGCAATTGCTTGCGAAGAAATTTTTGGACCGGTTTTATCCATCTTAACATTTGATACAGCTGATGAAGCTCTTGAAATTGCAAATAATACAGAATTTGGTTTGTCTGCTGGTGTTTGGACAAAAGATATTGACACAGCTATGATAATGACAAGAAATATTGAAGCCGGTACAGTCTGGGTTAATAATTGGATGTCTGGTTATCCAGAAATTCCTTTTGGAGGAATGAAACAAAGCGGAATAGGCAGAGAACTTGGACCTCATGCAATTGATGAATTTATGGAGACAAAATCCGTTTTAATAAAAACAGGGAAATCGTCTAATTGGGTCTAATTAAAATAATATAAAAACTTTCAAGTTGTAACAACTGAATTTCCAGTAGGTTTAAATAACATTACTTTAAAAGCAGATAATGCAAAAGTATTAGAAGTTTATTATTAATAAATAGTTCTTAGTTAATTCAATATTAATAATAAATTAATGTGAACCTCTTTTATTTGAAAAAACTTATAAATTAAACAAAATGAAAAAAATAATTGTATTACTTCTTCTTCTGACTGCATCAGTAGCTCAGGCTCAAAAAAATCAAAAAGCTTTAGAGCTAACAGAAAAACTGTCTAAAGTTATGGAGTTTGATGAAGATCAAAGTGCAAAGCTTCTAGAATTAATTTTGGATAGAAATAATAAAAAAAGAGCTTTGAGAAAAGAATTCACAGATGATAAAGATACCTTTAAAGTAAAAGCTAAAGAAGTAGAAAAAGCATATAACAAAGATTTAAGAGTGTTAGCAGGTAAAGAAAAGTTCAAGCTTTTAATTGCCTATAGAAAAGCAAAAAGAGCCGCAAAAAAATAAATTAATTTTATAGTTTCTGCCACCTAATTAATTCTTTATTAATCAATAATTAAGCCATTGATGTTTTATTTGTTAGTATAACAGATTATAATAAAAATGGTTAAAAATTATTTAATAGTACTCCTATCGGT
>ERZ807291.2963-NODE-2963-length-24715-cov-69.690268_pt1 | contig 24715 bp, 20 predicted proteins | sample MGYA00521257_ERZ807291 | MGnify/ENA primary metagenome ERZ807291 (study PRJEB31413, sample SAMN03169783) | marine metagenome | biome: Marine; feature: Water; material: Subsurface seawater | place: North Sea | collected 2011-04-28 | depth 1 m m ... | reverse complement strand
CTTTGGAAAAATGCCCAGTTTATATTGAAAATAATAATCCTAATTTAAGAATAGAACCTTACATGGGTACATATTTTTATAGAGTTAATACGTTACATCCAGTCCTCAAAGATAAAAAGGTTAGATTGGCCTTAGCCTATGCTTTAAACAGGAATCAAATTGTTGATAAGGTTTCTAAATGTGGTCAAAAAGCTGCTTATTCATTTACGCCCCCAGGTTCTGCAGGATATGAACCTGATACTGAAATACCATTTGATCCAACTTTAGCAAGATCTTTGCTAGCTGAGGCTGGCTACAAAGATGGCATTGATTTTCCAGTTCTTGAAATACTTTTTAATACTCAAGAAGGTCACAGAAAGATAGCCTTAGCCGTGCAACAAATGTGGCAAGAAAATTTAGGCATCTCAGTGCAGTTGGTGAACCAAGATTGGAAGGTTTATTTAGCCAGAGAGATGACTGGTGATTTTCAGATATCTAGAGCTGGATGGATTGGTGATTATGAGGATCCAAATACATTTCTAGATACATTGCGACCAAATAGAGGTAATAACAAGACCGGTTGGGAAAATGAGGAATATGATCAATTGTTAGAGCTTGCAAATTCAACAAATGAGCGATCTTTAAGATATGAGTATTTAATGCAAGCAGAAAGATTGTTGATAAGTGAGATGCCTATTATCCCAATCTATACCTATGTGAGACAATATCAGTTATCTAGTGATGTTAAGGGTTGGTATCCAAATCTCCTAGATACCCACCACCCTAAATTTATTTATCTAGAAAGATAGCTTAGCAAATGCTTCAAGTTATTTTAAAAAGAATTGCAATTGCAATACCAGTCATTTTGATTGTTGCCTCTCTCACATTCTTTTTAGTTCGAATGGCTCCTGGCGGTCCTTTTGATGCAGAAAAGGTTGTTCCACCGCAAGTAATGAAAAATCTAAATGCAGTTTATAATTTGGATGCTCCATTAATAATTCAATACAAGGATTATATGTTTAATCTTGTTCAGGGAGATTTTGGGCCATCATTTAGATACCCCGGTAGATCTGTAACAGAGATGATCTTCACAGGCTTACCTGTTACTTTTGAGTTAGCTTTTTACGCAATAATTGTTGCCATGATCATCGGCAGTCTTGCAGGCATCATTGCAGCAGTGAAGAGGAATACATTATTAGATTACATTCCTATGACTATTGCGATGATTGGAATCTGTATGCCGACATTCCTGCTGGGCCCATTATTAGTTTTATACTTCGGTATTCACCTTGAAGTTTTGCCTGTTTCTGGTTGGGGCTCGCTTGCAGGAGATAAGATTTTGCCTTCTATAACTCTTGGAGCTGCTTACGCTGCTTATATCGCCAGGCTGAGTAGAGGAGGCATGCTAGAAACACTGAGCCAGGATTACATACGAACAGCTAGAGCAAAGGGATTGCCGGAATATAAAGTCATTATCAATCATGCTCTGCAAGGCGGCCTTGTTCCAGTGGTTTCATTTTTAGGTCCTGCAGTTGCCGGGCTTATTGGTGGCTCATTTGTTGTTGAGACAATCTTTCAAATCCCAGGTCTTGGAAGGTTTTATGTTGAAGCAGCATTTAACCGAGATTACACCATGATCCTAGGCACCACGATTTTCTTTTCAACCCTTATTATATTTTTCAATCTTTTATCTGATATCGCTGTTCTACTCATGAACCCACGTGCGAGGAGTGAGGCATGAGTCAGGGCAGTTCATTGTGGTCAGATGCTTGGAGAAGACTGCTTGCTAATAAAGCGGCTGTAGCTGGAGGAATCATTCTTTTAATATTAATCTTTCTTGCTATTTTTGCTCCATGGATAGCTCCTCATTCCTATTCCTATCAAAATCTCGAGTTAGGAGCACAACCGCCGTCTGGAAATTTTTTATTGGGAACTGATACGCTAGGCAGAGACCTGTTTAGCAGAATCTTGTATGGTGCCAGAGTCTCATTATTGGTAGGTTTTGTCGCAACTGGTGTCGCTTTAGTTATTGGGGTTAGCTGGGGTATTATTGCTGGCTATTTTGGCGGAAGAATTGACTCTGTCATGATGAGGATAGTTGATGTTCTTTACGGACTCCCATTTATTATTTTTATTATTTTACTGATGGTGATTTTTGGAAGAAATATTTGGCTTTTATTTGGTGCCATTGGAGCTGTTGAGTGGCTTACTATGGCAAGGATTGTAAGAGGGCAAGTTTTAACAATAAAAAATCAAGAGTATGTTTTGGCTGCTCAAGCCATGGGAGTCACAAATATTCAAATGTTTAGGAAACATATATTTCCAAATATTCTTGGTCCCATTGCGGTCTATGCAACTTTAACCATTCCACAAGTTATGTTGCTAGAAGCATTTTTAAGCTTTTTAGGCCTTGGCATTCAACCACCCATGAGTAGCTGGGGTACTTTGATAAGATATGGAGTTGAATCAATGGAGGAATACTCTTGGCTTCTAATCTATCCTGGATTAACTTTTACTATAACCTTATTCGCGTTGAATTTTTTTGGAGATGGTCTAAGAGATGCACTAGATCCAAAAATTTCCTCAGATTAAAAAGCTTTAATAATAATTTTTAATACTTGGCCGGGCTTGATTTCATTATTTGGCATGGAGTTAATTTTTTTTATATCAGAAACTTCAATATTAAAAATATCAGCTATTCGATAAAGGCTATCTCCCTGTTTGACGCTATATAAAATCGTTCTTTTTTTTGAATTAATTGTTCGGTAAATATTTTGATTACCTATGTTTAATTCTTTGCCAATCCGCAATGGAGAATCCATTCTCAGCCCATTCGATTTTGCTATCTCTGAAGGCGAAATATTGTATTGAATACCAAGATTCCATAATGTATCTCCTTCGCTAATGATATGGGCTTGATAGGGGATAAATGTTTGATTTTGATCATTGCTCAAGGGAATTAACAACTCTTGGTCAAGGCTTAAGACGTTAGATGACAGGTAATTTACTTTCTTTAAAACATTTACCTCTGTATCAAACTCATCAGCTATTTTCCATAGACTGTCTCCTTTTGAAACTTTGTGGGTTACCCAGTTAATTTGATTTGTTTGAATAAACTTATCTTTTTCAAGGTTTAGCTTTGCTTCTAATTCAATCGGAATGTTAAAAGTAGTTTTAGCTCCGGGAGGTGATGCCCATTTTGTGTATCCTGCATTGAGTTTATATACAAATTCAGGCTGCAATCCTGCAAACTCACTAAAAGCTAGTATTTCAACCTGACCATCAAGCTCTATATTGCCCAAAACTTGTTTGTTCGGAAAGTCTGGTAAATTAATTCCATATTTTTCGGCATTCAGGACTATTGCAAGAATTGCTTTAAATTTAGGAACATACTCCTGAGTTTGCTTTGGCAGTTTGAGATTTTTATAACCAGTTGGCTTACCTGCTTTTTTATTAATTTTTATTCTTTTTTCAAGAAGGGTTGGCCCACCATTATAAGCAGCAAGGGTATAAGTGATTTCTTTATTAAATCTATTATGAAGATAAGCCAAATATCTTACAGCCGCTTTTGATGATACCAAGGGGTCATGCCTTTGCTCATACCACCAAGTATCTTTGAGACCATATATTCTTGCAGTGGCTGGCATAAACTGCCAGATACCCATTGCTCCGGAGGCTGAGATTGAAAATGGGTCATAGTTACTTTCAATATATGGAAGAAGCGCTAATTCTGGGGGCAGTCTGTATCTCTCTAATTCCTCAAGTACAAAATAAATAAAGTACCTTCCTTTCTCAAGAAGCTTATTAAGTTGTTCGGGATTAGAAAGATATGCATTAACATATTCAAGAGTTTTCTCATCAAGATCCTCTTGATTCGATGAGTTGGCATCTTTTATTCGATCCCAGACATTTTTATAATCAGGAACATTGCTTGATATCTCAATTGGAGTAGGCTCAACATACTGGTCAGCCTGGATAATTGATGGTAATTCACAGCTCGAAGATAGAAGTAATACAGAAAATAATACGAATCTATTCATGGCTTTAAATTTTATAATCTTTGGATTAGGTATGACTCTTTGTATATAGATAAAAGATTGCCTTCATTAGTTACAATTAACCAAATATAATTATTAGTATAAGCTTTTATAGATTGAATAGTCATAAGTATCAATGTCATATTTTAACTCATGAAGCAGGTAATTATTTATACAGATGGTGCCTGCAGAGGTAATCCTGGTCCGGGAGGTTGGGGCGCGCTTATTAGGTTTGATAGTGTGGAAAAAAAAATATTTGGCGGCCAAGCTAATACAACCAATAATCAAATGGAGCTTTCAGCAGCAATTGAGGGTTTGGCTATATTAAAAGAGCCCTGCAATGTAGAGCTTTTTACAGATTCAAAATATGTCATGGATGGAATTACTCAATGGATCCAAAACTGGAAAAAAAATAATTGGAGAACCGCTGCAAAAAAAGATGTTAAAAATAAAGAATTATGGCAAAAATTAGATCAATTAATTGCTCAGCATCAAGTACAATGGCGCTGGGTTAAGGGTCACTCTGGAGATGCTGGCAATGAAGCAGCAGACTTGTTGGCCAACAAAGGAATAGACTCTATCTTATGACAAAAAAACTCATTGTTCTTGATACCGAAACAACCGGACTGGAGGTTGAACAGGGTCATCGGATTGTTGAAGTAGGCGCTGTTGCACTTGCAGATAGAAAAAGAACAGATCTGCATTTTCACTCATACCTAAATCCTCAAAGATCAATTGATGAAGAGGCTGAGAAAGTGCATGGCCTATCAATGGAAAGACTGTCGAGTGAACCGGAGTTCTCGGAGATTGCTGAGAGTTTTTTAGAATTTGTGGAAGGAAGCATTTTAGTAATTCATAATGCTGCTTTTGATTTAGGTTTCCTCAATGCTGAATTAAAAAGAGCTTCTTCGCAGTACCCAACTCTTGAAGAAATATGCGATGTTGAAGATACCTTACTGATGGCAAGAAATAAATTTCCAGGCCAACGCAATTCCTTAGATGCGCTTGCAAATAGATTCGAGGTTACAGGGTACGATAGAAGTTTTCATGGCGCTTTGTTAGATGCAAATATTCTTGCCGATGTATACATTCACCTAACAGGCGGTCAAAGCAAATTTGAATTTATGACATCAAATGCAAGCTCAAATTCCAATAGTCAGTCAGGAGATTTAAAAATTGATTTCAAGAAATTTCCTATTCCAAAAATTATGGTTTCCCAGGAAGATATCTTGAACCACGAGCAAAGAATTATAGCAATCAACTCAAAAAGAGAATCATCATGACGAAAGTTACAAGATTTGCACCAAGTCCCACTGGAGCATTGCATATAGGCGGCGTGAGAACTGCTTTATTTAATTATGTGTATGCAAAGCAAAACAAAGGAAAGTTCCTCATCAGGATTGAAGACACAGATGCTGAAAGGTCAACCAGAGAGTTTGAAACAAATATCCTGAAGGGCTTATCTGACCTAGGGATTAATCCCGATGAACTTCCTGTAAGACAGTCTGAAAGATCGGAGTTATATCAACATGCTGTTAAGGAAATCATAGAATCTGGTAAAGCTTATTACTGTAATTGCAGCAAAGAAAGATTAGATGAAATGAGGGCTAAACAACAATCTAAAGGTCTCAAGCCTCAATATGATGGGAAATGTAGGAATTTAAATCTTCAAGCTGATGCTTCAACTGTGTTGAGATTAAAAACACCTCAAGATGGTGAGCTAATTTTTCATGATTTGGTTCGAGGTGAGGTTATCTTTCAGAATTCTGAGTTGGATGACTTGATTCTGCTAAGGAGCGATGGATCACCAACCTACCACCTTTGCAATGTCATTGACGACTATGAGCAAAAAGTTACTACAGTGGTCAGAGGTGAGGATCATTTAAGCAATACCCCTCGTCAAATACATATTCAACATGCATTAGGCTATCCCTCTCTTGAATATGCCCATTTGCCAATGGTCCTTGGCCCAGACAAAAAAAGATTATCTAAGAGGAATGCTGTTACAAGTTTGCAGGATTATTTTGATCAAGGGTATCTTGAGTCATCCATGATTAATATGCTTGCGCGTTTAGGCTGGTCTAAGGGCGATAAAGAAATTTTTTATATCGAGGACTTGATTTCAGATTTTAGAATCCAAGAGGTTCAAAAGGCTGGAGCTATTTTTGATTCTGCCAAACTTGATTGGATTAACAATCATCATTTAGCAGCACTGCCGTTTGATGATTTCATGCAGAAATTGATTCCATTTCTTGAAATTGTTGGGATTGATTACACACAAAAAGACAATAGCAAAGATATCATCGCAGCCATGAGAAGCTCTAAGCCAACCCTCCTTGGCGTTGCTAAAGACCTTGCACCTTATTTTTCTCCAGTGGACTCTTATGATGAAAAAGCTGCAGATAAATTTTTAAGAGGAGCAGAATCAGTTTTAGAATTTGTTCAAAGAAAACTGAATAGTCTTGAGGTTTGGAATGAAAAGTCCATAGACCATGCATTACAGGAGGCTCAAACCGCATTAAGCCTGCCCACCCCGAAACTCAATCAACCTATAAGAATAGCAATGACGGGCTCCACTCAGTCACCATCGCTAGGCCTAACTCTCTCTTTGTTTGATGCAGTTGAGGTGAATCATAGAATTGATGCAGCATTAAAATATTTAGCTAATCAACATTAGTTAACACAAGATGCAATTATAGCTCTGGGATGTTCTGAAATAAGTGTTTCTAAAATTTCCAAGGAAATTCCTTGCGTGATCCCATATTCAGAAATGCTGATTATCTCATTTGGTTCGATAAGCAGATTATCAGAAATTTTTTCTAGACCGTCATAAGCATCTAATAAATTTAAATCTTCATAATTTTTCAAAGGATAAAAAATTTTTTTCTTAAATTCCTTTTTAGTTAATTGATCTGACTCAGTGAGAACATGATAGTTTTTTGATACATCCATGAATTCTAGCTCATCATTTCTTAGCTTATCACCGGCACTTGAAGACATTTCTTTGCCAACAACCTCCAGAGACTGCATTGATTGATATTGAAAAATACTGATTGAACCAAGCGAGGAATACAGTGGATTTAGTTTTGAATTAACATAGTTTCTCTCATATCCTTCAAGCGTAAGAAGAGAGGAGGCTAATGGAGCATGTTTGTTTTCATAATAATCTCTAAAATCCACATCAGATAGACCATTCATTTTATGAATAAAAGCTAAGGCTTTAATCAATTTGAATTGCTACTCCTGCATTAGGGCGCCTTAGGTCTGCAAACCCTTCTTTGCCCTTTGAAGAAATTAATATGCTTTGTGTTGAACCCATGGTTTTGGATTCCTCCAATTCATGTCCGTAGGATTGAAGAATCTTTAAAGTATCTTTGCTAAAGCCTTTCTCTAACCGCAAATTTTTGTAAGGCCAATCTTTATGAAGTCTTGGTAGCATCGTTGCCTCGCCAAGATTCAAATTAAAGTCAATTATCCCAGTTACAACCCTCAATACAGCAGCGGGGATCAAAGCACCTCCAGGAGACCCTGTGATGAGTTTTAACTCATTATTAGTATCAAAGACTATAATTGGCGTCATGGTGCTCATAGGCCTCTTACCTGGTTCAAATTTATTACCTACGCTTGCAGATCGATCTATGACTTCAGGATTTCCATGCTGATAAGCAAAATTGTTCATTTGATTGTCAAGAAGAATTCCAGTGCCAGGGATGGTAACCCCTGAACCAAACGAGTAACCTAATGTGTAGGTATTGGAAACAACATTACCGTCTTTATCGATGATCGAGTAATGAGTGGTATTTTCACCTTCTACCAATAATGAGTCTGGGTTCAATGACTCGGGCGGCGTAACTTTTTGATAGTCAATCTTTTTAGCTAGAGAACTTCCTCTTTCCTTTGAAATTATTTTCTCAATAGGCACATCATAAAATTGCGGATCACCCATATATCTAGACCTATCCATATGCCCACGTTGCAATGCCTCAGCAAATAGGTGTAAAAAGCTCGCTGAGTTTGGGCCCATCTCATCAGTTTTAAAGTTTTCAAGAATATTTAATCCCTCAAGCAATACAGCAGCTCCACCGGCTGGAGGGGGATGAGCCAGGACTTTATGATTTCTGTAGGTTGTTTGTATAGGTTCAGCAAATCTAGGCTTGTAATCTTCTAGGTCTTCTCTTGTAATATAGCCACCATTTTGCTGCATAGCTTTGACAATTTTTTTTGCAATCGAGCCTTTGTAAAAAGCATCTTCACCATTTCTAGCTATTTCACGAAAAGTCCATGCTAAATCAGGTCGCTGCATCACTGCATGCTCTATAACGGGGCTTTCATTTTGATAGTAGATTTTTTTAGACTCTTCATCAAGATTGATTTGATGAGCGCTTCCAATTGCTTGGTTAAGGTCGTAGCTAACCAATATACCCTTCGATGCTTGTGCAATCACAGGCTGTAATATTTTTTTTAAGGACAGCTTTCCGTAACGTTTATGTGTTTGTAGCAAGCCGGCTACAGTTCCTGGAACTCCGGATGCCTTATAACCATATCTTCTTTGATCATAATTATTTTTTAAAAAGAGGAAGTCATCTTTTGAAATGCCCTTGGGCGCAGAGCTTCTAAAATCTACTGCTATGGTTTTTTGCTCATCACTTAAATAAATAAGCATGAAGCCTCCACCTCCAAGATTGCCTGCTCTAGGAAGAGTGGTTGCTAGAGAAAATCCTACTGCTACCGCTGCATCTATAGCATTGCCACCCATATTTAAAATTTCCACTCCTATATCTGAGGAAGCTTGATTTTGCGAAACAACCATCCCAGAACTTCCAAGGGTTGGGTGAAAAGGTGAGGGATAATCAATGTATCTAACTTGTCCCCATGCATTTGAGGCAAAAAACAGAAGCGATAAGAAAATATTTTTAAGAGTCATAAATTTTAAAATATCATTGGAGCTAAATAGAAGGCAAATAGTGTAACCAAAAAGACCCCAATAATATTCAAGGCAAATCCTGCTCTCATCATATCTGGAATAGTCAACTTACCTGAGCCAAAGACAATTGCATTAGGTGGGGTTGCCACCGGCAACATAAATGCACAACTGGCTGCCAAGACAACTGGAATTGTTAACGCCACAGGTGCAATGCCTAGCGCCACTGCTACCGCACCAACTACAGGTAAAAATGTTGAAGTAGTAGCCACATTAGATGTGATTTCAGTTAAAAAAATAATCAAAGTTGCTACTGCTAGAACCAGCACAATCGGAGGAACATTTTCTAGAATGGTTAAGCCTTGACCGATCCAACTTCCCAAACCCGATGAACCGATTGATCCAGCAAGGGATAAACCGCCTCCAAACAAAACCAGCAATCCCCACGGAAGCTTATTGGCTTGTTCCCAGGTCAATAAATCAGTTTTATTATTTTCTGAAGGTATAAAAAAGAAGCTCAAAGCAGCTAATATTGCTATTCCAGCATCTGTCAAACCTGAAAAAACATAAAAATTGTCAAGCAGTGTTCTGAACATCCAGGCTCCTGCAGCAAGAGAAAAAATAATTAAAACTTTTTTTTCATCTCTACCAAGCTGCCCAAGATCATCTAACATGTTTTGTAGCTTAAGCTTGGTTTCAATATTTGCTACAAAGTTAACTGGGTAAACAACTTTTGTTATTGCATACCATGAAGCTATGAGCATCAAGAATGCCAGAGGCACACCTAACTTCATCCAGTCTACAAAAGAAATTTCAATGCCATATGTTTCTTGAATAAACCCAACAAAAATAATATTTGGCGCAGTCCCAACCAATGTTGACATTCCTCCGATGGAAGCAGCATAAGCAATTCCAAGCAGTAAAGAGGTTTCAAAGTGCTTCCTTTCTTTAGCAGAAAAATTGGGAATGGTTTCAGCAACGCTTGCACATACAGCTAAACCAATCGGAAGCAACATCAATGTGGTTGATGTATTCATGACCCACATACTTATAGACGCAGATACAAGCATGAATCCACCCACCAGCTTTGCTCCACTGTTTCCTATGGCTATTAACATTTTTAAGGCCAGTCTTTTATGCAAACCTGACGACTCAATACCCAGCGCCAAAATAAAACCACCCATAAATAAGTAGATATTTGGATTTGCGTAGGGCAGAGCAGCAGTCTTAAAGTCTGTCACTTGCAAAAGAGGAAAGAGCGCAAGGGGCAATAACGCAGTCACTGCTACAGGAACGGCTTCTGTGGCCCACCAAATTGCCATTAGCAAGGTGACTGCAGCGACAGTCCAACCGATGGGTGACAAAGATTCTGGATTTGGGCTTAATAAGACTGCTAAGAATGCAGCTAAACCAATCCAAAAACCTCTTTTTTTATAGGCTTGCATTATTTCAGTCTTGCATAGAACATTTCAGCAGCGAAGGGTACCATTTGCTCAGTGTTGCTATGTCCTTTGGTGGTAGGGACTTCTACCATGCCCCATTTAAAAAATTGATTTACCTCTTTGGATTTAGCAATCGCAGATTTAAAGAAGTTTCTGCCTCTAGCCAATCTATGCTCGCCTTGTAAATTAATAATATCCCAATGATCTGCAACATATGGTGTATTGGGTTTGGTTGAGGTATCAGCTTTGCCTAACATCAACAAGAAATATTTGCTGAATGCTTGTTTTAACTGTGCATCATCAATGCCAGAGTCTTTCAGTCCAAATGGCCACGCTTGATCAGTCATAGATAAGTACCATCCAAGATTAGCTGCGATAGCAAGGGTATAAGAAGCAGCAGGCCTATGCAAAGTGTATCGATGAACAAAATGCGCTCCTGCGCCATGACCATAAATACCCCAATGTTTTGATTTTAATTTAAATTTTTTGATGGCTTCTTGAGCCATAGGCTCAATCGCTGAGAATGCTTGAAGGTTTTCTGGGATAGCGGTTAGATCTTTTGTTTTAATATTCCCATAATTAAACCCCCACACTTGAGGAAAATTCTTTTCGCTAAACTCAGGGACTATTACCAGTAAATTTAGATCTTCCGCTGCTTTTTTCCATTGATCGCGATACTCTTCTGCATTTCTTTTTCTTCCATGCATCACAACCACAAGTCTTGTTGCTTTGTTAATTTTTGATGGGCTGGCAAAAAATATAGGAAGTTCTGGTCCCGCCCATGTTGAGAATTTATATGAGGTTGCATCTGCCAAAGCTGAGCCACTAATGCAGATCATGCAGGTTAAAACAAATATGTACTTATTGAATTTAATCATAAAAAAGGGAGCCTAAGCTCCCTTAAAGTTTATCTTAATTTTTAGAATGAAACCCTTAAATCAAGATAATAATTTCTTCCATAATCCTGATGAGCATCAGCATAGTAACCGTAGTATCTATCAGCAGTAGGCGCTCTTTCATCTTCAAGATTTTTTACTGCAAATCTTACCCTTGCCTTTTGACCATTTAATGTAAAGTCATAAGACATCGTGAGATCCATGGTTGTCATAGCAGGCACAACGTATGCAACTCCATTAATCAAACCCAATGAAGTTTGTACAAATGAACCCTTTTTAAGGCCAACTAAACTTGCTCCGTAAGGACCTTTGTCCCAAGAGACTCTTAAGGTGTGCTTATTATCATAGACCCCATCTATTCCTAATAAATCACCGAACCCGCTTAAAGGAATTGAGGCCGGGATTGTGCCATTGTCTTTGGCTGCTTGTAGCTCAGCAAATTTGCCGCTTGCCTTTTGCTCGAATTTATCAAGGAAAGTTCCGATGTACCTAATATCAAAATCACCATAGGCAGTTTCAAAATCGTAGTAGATTCCCAAGTCAGTACCCTCAATGGTTCTTAAAGCCATATTAGTATATTCATTTTTAACATACTTGATGTCACCAAATGGGCAGACACCTGCAGCCGCAAAACCCGCTGCATCACCAGCGTCTGGTGCTTCTCTAACAACTAGAGGGTCTCCAGCGAATGTATCACAATTAGAAGTACCATTTGCAAATCTTAAAAGCATATCGTTTACTGTTTGGTTTTCTCGACCAAATAAACCAATTGTTTTATCTTTTTCAATGGTCCAAGCATCTATCGTGATGATTAAATTATCCATTGGAGTCAAGACAACACCAAAAGATGTATTGTCTGATTCTTCTGCTTCAAGACCTGCAGCACCTGTTGCCATTCTTTGTATGGTGTATCTAGAGTCCGAATCAATGACATTCTCCACACTTTGCACTTCATTCACTCTAAATGCAGCTCTGTCATATTGTGTTCCAGATCGAACCACAGTTTTTTCATTTACCTGAATGATGTTCGGAGCTCTGAAAGCGGTGGATAAAGAAGCTCTAACACTCATCCAGGGAGCCGCTTGCCAGCCTAAGGCAATTTTTCCAACTGTAGCGTTGCCAAAGTCAGAGAAGTCCTCGTTTCTTACTGCAATCTGCATGTCGATGGATTCAGCCAACGGGATTTGCATTTCAGCAAATATAGATGACACATCTCGTGAACCAGAAACATCTCCAGTAGGTGAGGAGTTTAGAACATCTGCAACTAATGGATAAGTATCACCCTCATAATCAGTATAAGTAATGGTTCCATCTAACCTGGGATCTCTATCGTCATCCATTGATTCTTCTCGGTATTCAAAACCTAATAACAGACCAACATCACCAGCAGGTAATGACATGAATTCATTGTTAGACATTTTAAAATCAAACATGGTAAGTTCACTGGTTCCTTTTCTATAAACATCAATCAACGTTCTCTCAATGTTAGAGTTCACACCTGCACTAAATGGATTATATGCAGCTGGAGTTGGATCATTTAAGGCTTCTTTTAGCAGGTTGTTAGACATTCTGTTTCTTGTAACGTCTCTGGATTTTGCGATTGAATCCACAAAAGCTGCTTCCCAATCCCAAGCTCCATTAGTACCTCTAAAGCCTTGTAAAAATCTGTAAGTTTCTTTTTTAACATTTACCAGCCTTTGTCTCTCTTCATATCGATAGTTATCAATATAAAGTTGCTTGCCTGCGAACAAAGCTACGCCATTCACTGTCATTTGATTTAAATAATAGTTATCTGGTCCAACTCTATGTTTTGAGGAAGTAAATGCATAAGATGCATGCGCAGTTCTATCACTGTCTGAGCTATATACACCAAGCTCAGTGAATGACTCAAGACCATTACCCAGGTCATGATTGATAAACATAACAACATTAGTTCTCTGAAGCTCTGACCTAACATCGGTTGGCCCCCAGAAATTTGATCTCAGCGCTCCATTACCATCAGGCGCAATACAAGTTCCATAACCAGTATCAAATAGTGGATTTCCACGGTTTGTACATTTTGAATCTCCCAAGGGAAAGACTTCAAATTCTCCGGCTGAATCAGTCCACACCTTGTCATTTTCTGTGCCAGCAAGACTTGTTGCACTGCTGACCATATCAAATTGACCATAGATAGAGTTTGAGCTCAAGTTCCTAAATGCAGTGCTTGTTTTCCATGGCGAATCAGCATCAACAAAAGGTCTATGATCTCCAGCACCCCATCTTGGATCTTCCTGTGCATTAATATTTCCTCTGTCGTAGTGGTCAAAAAATACGCTAACGTTGGTAGCACCATCATTGAAGAATGATCCCCATTTAATAGTTACTTTGTTATCTTCTGTTTCAAAATGATCATAGGCACTTACCTTGGCTGTGACCGTCAAACCTTCAAAATCTTTTTGCAAAACATTATTAATAACACCAGCAACAGCATCAGCACCATAGATGGCTGAGGCACCATCACGTAAAATCTCTAATCTATCGATCCCCGTGACTGGAATTAAATTAGAGTTCACACTTGTTGTGGGAACATAGTCTCCTCCAATCAGCTCAGTTTGATATCCAGGAGAACTTACTAGTCTTCTTCCATTCAAAAGCGTAAGAGTGTTACCAACACCCATGTTCCTTAAGTTATAAGCTCCTATATCTCCACGAGATGCATTCACACCCCCAGAGGCATCTTCGGCTTCATTAAAGTAGTTAAGACCTTGTTCTGCAATGTTTTCAAGTAGATCTTCACCTGAATCAACCCCTATAGCTTCAATATCTTTGCTTGAGATAATAGAAACGGGCAGAGCACCGGTTATTTTAGCACCTTTAATTTGCGATCCTACGACTACCACTTCTTCAACATCACTCAGTTTTGTCGCATCCTCTTGTGCAAATGCAACAAAGGATAGTGGAAGGACTAATAGGCCAAATGCGTATTTGATATAATTAAGATTCATATTTTCCCCAAAATAAATAATTAACTCTTCATAATATTAACAGTTGGCGAAAAAAAAATTAATTTTTTATCAATTTTAAATGCGTACAATTGTCATGTAATATATAACAATTAGTTATATATAAATAAGAATAAGTTAAATAAATTATGATTAGTTCTCGACACATAGAAGTGTTTTATCATGTTTATAATGAGGGCTCTCTTACTCGTGCAGCAAAGATTTTAAATGTTTCACAACCCCTTGTTAGCAAGACATTGGCATATGCCGAGCATAAATTAAAGTTAAAATTATTTGTTAGGCATGCTCGACGCCTTTCACCAACTCCAGAGGCGGACATTCTGTTTAAGCATGCAGCCGAGGTTAACCAACAAATCTCAAAATTTAATAATATTGCAGAAAACTTAGTCACAGATCCATCATCTACGATTAATATTGGCTGCACGCCTTCGCTTGGCCTTGGGTTGTTGCCAGGCCTGCTTAATCAATACATAGACAATCATCCCGAGGTAAAATTTAATATTGTAAACTTACAAAGCTTAGAGCTTGAAGAGCAATTAAAAGAGTTAACTTTTGATATGGTGATTTGCTTTAATCCCAGTGACTCAGACCTTTTCAATAAGATAATTTTACATTCGGGATCATTGGTTCTAATTGCACCTAAAAACAAGGCACCCAAGAATAAAATTTTTAAATTATCAGAAATCAAGGATGAGCCTTTTATTAAAATAAAAAATTTAAAAACAAACGCTTCTCAAAATAATCTTGATGAGGTTTTAAAACAGCAAAATATTAATGTGAATTGGGTGGCCGAAACTGAAACTATTCAAGTCGCAAAGGCTATGGTTGAAAAAGGTTCAGGATATTCGATCATCGATGATTTTAGTGCAGAGGTCTACGGAGAAGAGATTTCTGTTCATGAGATTGAACCTAAAATAGGATATAAAATATGTATGATGAGCAATAAAGAGAAACCGCTATCGGTAAGCGCTAAAAAATTTATATCCCACCTGTCTGATCTTTCAACTAAAACCTAAGAATTCAGCAAAGATTAATTTCTATAATCCAAAGGGGGGTTTCTCTCGCCTAACAAAGGATAGTATTCAAAGTCATCACCAACTTTTTCTTGATACTCCTTTTTTGCTAAATCAATAATTTTGGGGTCTTTGAATATGTCTTGGGCTGTATCAGCTAAGACTTGAGCTGCTAACTTTGTCCCTTTTAAGCCAATGCTTGTTCCTCCAGCAGCAACTCCTTGCCAGGAGTGGCCTGCAGTGCCTGGAACCCATGTAGCAGTTCTTAAACCAGCCTGTGGCACTACCCAGCTAACATCTCCAACATCTGTAGAACCATAGGTGTGGCTTGTTCCATAGGGCCTAATTTTTTCCTGGTCTCCAATGACATTGCCTGGAGAAACCATGGTTTGATATATTTCTTTTGCGTATTCATTTTCTTTTTTTGAGTACTTAATTCCTCCGCGTGAAACAAGATTTTTATGCATGATTTTTTGGAGTGTTTGATTGGGAAGCTTGGAGTAATTGCCATGCATCACCTCATGCGTAACTGTTGTTTCAGTTCCCATGGCTGCTCCTTCAGAAGCTTTAACCACCCAATTAAAAATTTCATTTACTTTTTCTCTTTTGGGATGCCTAACATAATAATAAACTTCAGCCACATCTGGGACAACATTAGGGGCCAAGCCACCTTTGGTAATAACGTAATGAATTCGAGACTCTTGAGGTATGTGCTCTCTCATCATATTTACCATCATGTTCATAGCTTCAACTCCATCCAAAGCAGACCTACCTTTGTGAGGCGAGCCAGCAGCATGAGCTGAAATTCCAGAAAATCTAAATTTTGCAGATTTATTTGCATTGGATGATTCTGCATTTGCCGCATTAGAACTGCTCGGATGCCAATGCAATACGGCATCTACATCATCAAACAATCCCGCTCTTACCATATAGACTTTTCCTGAGCCTCCTTCTTCTGCTGGAGTTCCATAAAATCTAATAGTTCCTTTAGTGCCAGTTTTTACCAGCCACTCTTTAATGGATACTGCAGCCCAGGCAGATGCGGCACCAAACATATGGTGTCCACATGCATGACCAGCTATCACATCATCTCTTGGTTCTTTAAAAGGAGATGCTGTTTGCATTAATCCAGGCAAAGCGTCGTATTCACCCAAAATTCCAATTACAGGCCCTCCATTTGAGTATTCTGCAATAAAGGCAGTTGGAATATCCGCAACCCCGGATTGAATAGTAAAGCCATTGGCAGCCAATTCAGCTTTTAAAAGCTCAGAGCTTTTGTATTCTTGATAACCAACTTCCGCCCAATTCCAGATTTGCATGGCAGCATTTTCAAATGTTCCTTGGTGTTTATTAAGGCTTTGATTCAGACTTGAATCTGCTTCAACTGTCAGTGAAGCAATTAACCCAATGATACAAAACGATTGTTTGAAAAGTTTATTTTTAGTCCCACGCATTCTTCTGCCTCTACTTGTTTTATTATTTCTCTTTCAGTCGATGTTAATACTAATCTATGACCTTGTGAATCCTCAGCATAAAAGACTGCTTTTAATGGCACGTTTTTTTCATAGAGAGTTGTGCATCCAATTACCTTGCCTTCACCACTTGAAAGTGTAGACATAGGAACGGGCAGTTCCAACTTTTCTGCTTCTTTGGTCACATCTTTAGATTCAAAATCCATTGCTGGATTTTTACCCCATATTGCTAAAGCTTGTTTAGTCATCATACCTGAAACGCCAGTGATTAAACCCACTTCAGAGTTGTCCTCTCTAATTTTCATTAGCATTTGAGCCGTGGCATGCAACATATAATTATTTAAAGGCCCCCCAGCAAATGGCATACCTCCGGTGATCGTTTTATCAATATTTTCTGGAATGTTTAAGACCTCTGCAAATAATTGAACAGCAACTGGAAAGCAGCTGTAGAGTTCATAAAAAGTAGGCTTGATATTATTTTGAGCGGCTGTTGCTAATAAATATTTTGCAGCAAGTTTTAATCCAATTGGACTGGTAAGTTCGGGTCTTTGAATAACTCCAACCATATGGTTTGTTTCGCTGGATACGAGGGGATAAACCCTTTTTTCAAATGGAATTTTTAACTTATCTGCAATTTCATCGCTGGTTAAGATTAATGCTGATGCTTGGTTAACATTCCAGCTGGTGTTGTGGAGCTTGTTATATGGATAGGCAATCCTTTGATTTGTATTTGAAGGAGTTTTAATTTCATCGGCTGTAAAAATTTTTTGATTCCATGCATGAGGATTTTTTGATGCAATTTGAGAAAATCTTTCATAGTAGTTCCCAAGAAAGTTTTCATGCTCCTTTAAGCTGTATTGATTCTTATAGCGCATGGCACTCTCAATAATTGCATAGTAGCCAACTGCCATCATTCCCAATGCATCAAGCTCCTCGGCTACATATAAATCCTCTTTTGCTTTGACATAGTTATCTGGATTTTCAGTTAACGCCATCTCCTCATAGGGCAGACCCTCTTTGAGAGCTTGGATCATTTTAAATCTTGCCTCACCTCCAACAATCAAGCTTGCTCTAATCTCACCATCAATAATTTTTTTGCAAGCAGAATTGATAAGGTTTTGTTGCAGAACTCCAATTTTTGTTACGCTTGTTTCTGCCTTGGCAAAACCATGTTTTTCAGCAATCCATTTTCCAGGATCTCGGTAAGCCCAAAAACCCTTAGGAATTTGTATTTCATCGATATAATTTTTAATTTCTGGTGCGTTAGTATCTTCGATGGCATCTAACGTAGCTTGCTCCATTAAAATCAAAGCTTCATCGAGTTGCTCAAACGAACCCTTTTGTTGCAAAGAGCCTATGCCCACAAGAACCGGTCTATTTTTCATCGGCAACTATCCCAGATTACTCTGTTTGATCTCCTGCAATTGTAATTCTGTGAAGCAACCTTTCATGACCATCATAGCCACCTTCTGCCATGTGCATAACTGTTCTGTTATCCCACATGATCAACATATTTGGTTCCCACTTATGACGATATATATATTTTTCTTGCGCCATGTGTATGTAGAGTTCAAATAATAAGCTATCAGAGTCTGCTTTTGATAGGCCCTCAATTTCAATTGTGTAAACTGGATTAATAAAAAGAGTCTTGCGTCCAGTTTCTTTGTGAGTTCTCACCAAAGGGTGAGACATTGTTTTATTCGCCTCATCCGAGGTATGAATCTTCATTGTTCTTTTTTTAGCCTCAGTTGCATAGACCCCATCCTTTGCATACGGAAGTTTTGCACTATGAATGCAGCGCATATCTTTAATTTTTTCTTTCACTTCATTTGTTAGATCATCGTAGGCATCAGCAGTGTTAGCAAAAAGAGTATCACCACCTATTGGCGGAATAATTTCTGAGTAAAGCATAGTTGCAGAAGGAGGAGCGCTCTGGAATGACCAATCTGAATGCCAGGCTCCACCAAAGTGTGCCGCTTCTTCATCTGGCTTTCTATGCAGCTTTACAATATGCGGATGCTCTCTCATAGGAATCAAAAAAGGCTCCTCTCCATAGGCACCAAAACATTGACTAAAGTTTTCGTATTGCTCAAGGGACAATTTTTGTTCAGGGAAGATTGCCACCCCAAAGGTTACCCACTGATGGCGAATACTCTGAATATGTTCATCGGAAAGAGTGTTGCCAATATCAAGGCCTTCAATTCGGACGCCAAGGTTTGAGGGTGAGGAGGGCGCAGTAATTTCCATAACTTTAATATATCAAATAATTCACTCTGCAGATATTGGTGATATATAATTCATATTTTTTGGGGCTATAGCTCAGCTGGGAGAGCGCTTGCGTGGCACGCAAGAGGTCGGCGGTTCGATCCCGCCTAGCTCCACCACTATTTTATTTTTGATAGTCCGAGACGTTTTTCAATATAGTCAATTATCAAGGACGCGACATTAATATTATTTATTGATTCAATGCCCTGAAGGCCAGGAGAACTATTTACTTCTAAAACTTTAGGGCCTTCATGAGAGCGTAAAAGATCTACTCCAGCTATATTTAATCCCATAGCTTTCGAAGCTTCTTTAGCTATTTTTCTTTCCTCTTGTGTTATTTTAACTTTGCTTGCTTTCCCTCCTGCATGAAGATTTGAGCGGAAATCATCATCAGACGCTGATCGCATCATGCTTGCCACAACTTTCCCACCTACAACAAATAATCTTATGTCTGATCCATTTGAGTCCTTTATAAAGTCTTGCACTATGAATGGAGCATTAAGTTTTTGAAATGCGCTGATTACACTTGAGGCCGCCTTCTTTGTTTCGGCCAAGATAACTCCTTTTCCTTGAGAGCTTTCTAATAATTTTACAACCAGCGGAGCTCCATTAGTTAGGTCGATAATGTTATTAGTATCTCGAGGAGAATTTGCAAAAGCTGTATCAGGCATCGGTATCCTATTTATTGCCAGAGCTTGATGAGCAGCCAGTTTGTCTCTTGAAGTGCCAATTGACGCTGATGAGTTTAAACAGAATGTACCCATCGCCTCAAATTGTCTGACAACCGCCATTCCATATTTAGTTATTGAAGGCCCAATTCTTGGGATGATGACATCATAGTGAGGTAAAACCTTGCCATCGTAATGAACTTCAGGATTTTCTGATTCAATATTTAAATAACATCTTTTTGTATTTAAAATTTCACAGTAATGCTCATTTTTTTCAGCCGCTTCAATAATTCTTAAATTTGAATAATTGCTAGGTTCTAGACTTAATATTCCAATCCTAAGAGACCTTCTGTAGCTATTATTTTTAGCTTTCTTGTAGAGGTCATAGCTTAATTCCGTTTGTAAAAAACTTTTATCAGCAGAAATTTGAAATCCATCAAGAGCACTTCTACCTATGATCATTTTATATTTCATATTTTCTCTATTGGTTAGAGTAATAGGTATTTTTTTCTTTACGCCTCCGATAACTATTTCTGTTTCAATGACATATCTAAGTTCCGAAAGACCATTTGATGAAGTGATATTCTTTTGATCAATTATTTTTGCAGAACAGAATATCGCAAACCTTTCATCTGTATTAATTGGGTTAATTCCAAACCTAACCATTTGATTATTTTTCTTGCCAAATGTTTGAATATTAAAAGCATGAAGCGCTGACGTATCAGCGCCTGTGTCAGTTTTAGCAACCAAGGCAGGCAGGTTAAGCTCTGGCAAACTAATCCACTCTTCCCAGCCTACATAATTATTCTTTGTCATGCTCAATTTATATAGCAAATTTTGATATTTACAACTTTTTCATTTAATAATTTATTTTTATTGAATTATTTTTTGGCTAGACAATAAAACTTATGGGATTTTTAGTTTGCAAAATTTTAAAACATAACTTTTAGTTATTAATACATAGCATTTAATTACCTAGAAATTTTAAAATCTATGGTAGATTAGCAACATGAAAATTGGTGTTCCTACTGAGGTAAAAAACAATGAATACAGGGTTGGTTTAACCCCTGATTCAGTTAGGGTATTGACTGAATTTGGCCATCAAGTTTTTATTCAGTCTGCTGCTGGTCAGGCAATAGGCTTTACTGACGAACTTTATAAGTTATCTGGTGCATCAATTCTCAATACAGCCTCAGATGTTTTCAATTCTTCTGAGCTCATAATTAAAGTTAAAGAACCAACAGAGCAGGAATTTCAATTTTTAAGAGAGGATTTAACTTTGCTGACTTACCTTCACTTAGCAGGGGATCCGGTGAATGCTCATAAAATGTTAAAAACCGGAGTAACTGGCATTGCTTATGAGACAGTTACTGCAGGCGATGATTCTCTGCCATTGCTGGCTCCCATGAGCGCAATCGCAGGACAGTTAAGCTTTGTGGTAGGAAGCTATCATCTCCTTAAGCCAAATAAAGGACGCGGTACCTTGGTTAGCAATCTTGATCCAAGAACAATTACAGTTATAGGTGCCGGAGTTGCTGGCAAAGAGGCAATTGTAAAAGCCAAAGCAAATAATGCCAATGTTAAGGTTATTGACCTAAGCCAATCAAAACTTCATCAAATGAAAGCAGAGTTTGGTGAGAAGGACATGGAATATATTCTTTCAACACCAGAATCAATTAGACAAGCTGTTGCTGAATCTGATTTGGTTATTGGATGTGTCTACGTGGTTGGCAAAGAGGCACCCAAAGTTCTCTCTAAGGACATGCTTGATAACATGACTGAAGGCAGCGTATTGGTTGATATATCAATTGATCAAGGTGGCTGCTTTGAGTCTAGCAAGCCTACAACTCACGATAATCCAACCTTTGTTGAAAATGGAGTTGTACATTATTGTGTGACTAATATGCCTGGAGCAGTGCCATTAACTGCAACTAATGCTTTGAATCAAGCAACCTTGCCTTATATTTTAGAGCTGGCAAATAAGGGAATAGACAAAGCGCTAGCGGAGAACAAACACCTGATGAATGGCCTGAACATTCAAGCAGGAGAAATTATCCATCCTGCAATTAAAGAAGCTTTAGAAAACTAATCTTATAAATTAATCACTGCTTTTCTTGCATCGCCTATAGCGCCATGTATGTAGCCAATTGAAGCGCAATCACCAATGGTTGTATGCGGGATATTTATTTTACCAAGCATCCTTGAGAGACTTAAATTTGGATTTGCTCCTAGAGCAATGATGACCTGATCCATCTTAAAGGTTTTTTCCATATCTTCATGATGAACGAAAACCTCTTGGCCGCGAATCTCTTTGATATCAACATTGGTCAAAAGATCCACGCCATGCTCTTTGAGTAAATGCACTACTCTTGAGCGCCTGACAATGCTGAGGTTAGGACCCAAAGATCCAGTTGGCTCTAATACTTTCACCTTTCTGCCTCTTTCTACTAAAAATTCGGCTAACTCTAACCCAACTAAATCTCCGCCAATGATAATAATATCTTTGGATAGGGGCATCCACAGTTTGCTCAGGAACCTGAGCGCATTTATATTTCTTAACAATTGAGAGGCTCTTCCAATGCTCAAAATCAATTGCTGAACAAGTGAAAGTTTTTTCCTGGCATCTATATCTGAACCGAACAATAGACCTCTTAACTCCTCGCCATCAAATACATTTTTGCTATCTTTCCCTTTGATAGAAGGCGCATCTCTGTTTGCTCCAACTGCAACAACCACATGATCAGGATTAAAAGCTTTAATAGTTTCTGGTGTGCCCAAAGCATTCATTTTAATTTTAACGCCCAGTTCAGATAATGAATTTTTTAAGTAATTTATTAGATGTCCATTGGGCTCATATGCTAAAGCTGCAACACGAACAGTTCCCCCAATATCTTTATCTTTCTCCCAAATCTCAACAAGATGACCTCGCATAGCAAGCAGTCTTGCTGCTTCCATGCCGCTTGGACCAGCGCCAATTACCAAGATTTTCTTTTGATCGGCGGTTGAGCAAATAATATTCTCATTGCGATGCTCATTTCCAAGTTGTGAATTCACCGCACACATCATGGGCTTATTAATAAAAATTTGACTGACACAGATATAGCAATAAATACAAGGACGAATGAGATGTTCTTGCCCTGAAATAATTTTGTTAGGCAACCCAGGATCGGCCAATAATTTTCTTCCCATGGCCAAAAAATCAAATTCTTGATTTCTTATACCTTTTTCTGCAACGTCAAGCTCAATTCGACCAACTGCAACTACAGGAATGGATAATGCCTTTTTAGCCATCTTCACGAATTCCAAGAATCCACCAGGCTTATGGACAAGGGGGGCTTCAGTAAAGGCAATGCCTTTGCTGGTGTTGCCATAGGCACTCACATCAATTGCATCAGCGCCAGCTTCTTGAGCCAATGATGCTGTAATTAAAAAATCATTTGGAGTTATACCATTTTCAATGCGATATTCATTAGCATCCAATCTAACTAAGATTGGAAAACCTTCTATTTGTTTTTTGATTTCAGCAATGATTTCAACTAGCAATCTTGCTCTTTTTTCAGGAGTGCCACCATACTCATCTGTTCTCTTGTTTACTGCCGGTGAAAGAAAGCTTGAAATTAAATAACCATGACCAGCATGAATTTCAATTGCATCAAAATTTGAGGCTTTAGCCCGTTTTGCCGCATCAACAAAATGTTGAACTTCATGTTGGATTTCGGCAACTGACAGCTCATGATAGCGAGGCCCTTTGCCATCTGGTCCACCAGCTTTAATAAAATTCATAATCTCATCTTCAGTCAACAAACCAAACATGTCGCTTGGTTGTGATTTTGGAATTGAAGGCACTGGAATAGGCCGACCTGCAATAACATCCTCTTGAGCAATTTTTCCACTGTGATTGAGTTGAGCAGCTATTTTTGCTCCATGTTGATGAATGCGTTGAGTGAGTGATTGCAGGGTTGGAATGAATTCATCTTTTGAAAAACCTATCATGTTTGGCATAGATGCTCCTGCTGGCCAAGTAATGGCTGAGGTCTCTAAAATGATTAATCCAACTCCGCCTTTAGCCCTTTCTTCATAGTAGGCCGCAAGTTGCTCTGATACATGCCCATCCTGTGAGGCAAAATTTGATCCCATTGCTGCCATGATCATCCTATTTTTTAATTCTAAATTTCCTATGAATGCAGGAGAGGCTAATAAAGGATGTTTAATTTTTTGATTCATTTCGTTAATTTTCATAAAGAAAAAATTTCATTTATATTAAATAAAAGATTTAATTCTAGGTGATTAGTATGAGTGATATTGATAGCAAAATTCAAGAAATCCTTGATAAGGAATCTATTAGAGATTTGGTTCATTTGTATTGTCGAGCTGCTGATAGACATGATCATGAATTAATGCGAAAGCTTTATCATGAGGATGCTTATGATGACCATGGCTCTTTTTTTAAAGGTAAAGCAATGGAATTTATTGATATGCTTCCAGAGATCCAAAAATCGATGGGAATTTTGCATCACAATGTTACGACTCATAATATTAAGTTAATGGGCAATAAAGCAGAGGGAGAAACTTACATTATTGCCTTTCATCAAGTATTGGCTGAGACGGGAAATTTTGACGTGCTAATTGGCGGTAGGTATTTTGATGAGTATCAAAAAAGAGATGGAATATGGAAGTTTTCTAGCAGGGCAGTTGATGCAGATTGGGCATATATCAATGATCCTTCAAAAGTGAACTTGAAGCATCCTATGATTGAAGGAGCCAACATTGGTACATCAAATGATAAGGACCCATCTTATAACTACCTTCACAGTTTCAAGAGAGGAGATAGATAGTTAAATTAGTTGAGTTAGTTCTCTAAAATGTTTTCTACAAAAAACTTTATAGGAGTCGTTGCCACCAATTTTAATTTGGTCTCCATCTTTGACCACTCTTCCTTTGTCATCCAAGCGAACAACCATAATTGCTTTTCTGCCACAGTCGCAAACTGTTTTTAATTCAATTAAATTATCTGCCA
>ERZ807291.2961-NODE-2961-length-24724-cov-14.409259_pt1 | contig 24724 bp, 7 predicted proteins | sample MGYA00521257_ERZ807291 | MGnify/ENA primary metagenome ERZ807291 (study PRJEB31413, sample SAMN03169783) | marine metagenome | biome: Marine; feature: Water; material: Subsurface seawater | place: North Sea | collected 2011-04-28 | depth 1 m m ... | reverse complement strand
TCTTTGCCCATTCATCTGGTACTGCAAGTTGTCCGCCTACTGCTCCTGCAACAACCAGTTTCAATCCGTTTACAGTTAGGGCTCTGTCAAACACTGTACCATTGTTCTCGGCAATCAATGCACCATTGTTGTATTCTGAGTCTAAAGGACTTCCTTCACCATTAATGTTAAGTCCGTCATTATCTAAGAATATTGTAGTCTGTACCCCGTCACCTGTAATACTTTGGCATCTTGCATTTGGATTTGTAGGATTACTTGGATAATCTGGATCATCGATTCTTACACCATTTAAGTATATATTATATTGTACGCCATTTTCAAGTGGTTTACTTAACTCTATACTAATTGTTGAACCATCTAACTCAAATATTTCATCATTGTACGTGTTATCATAACTATCCCAGGTTGAACCAAACCATGCATCTGAATCCCAACCTTGACCCTGCGACATCCCAAAGCTCTTAACTTCTACGCCACCGTAATCAATGCCTGTCATTAACTGGCTTAATTCTTTACCTAATTGACCTTCTTGCGGATTATATAAATTACTAATTCGATCTTGGGCTTGATATAAATCTGGAGAAAGTTTGTAATTAACAACAATTATATCGTTAGCATCTGGTTTATTTGTAAAAGATACTTGTCCATAATATCTTTCGTAGCTTGCTGTAGCATCTAACATGTTGGTATAGGTATATTCGTTACTTAATTGTTCAATATTATTTCTAAATACACTTATATCAGTAATTTTTAAATCAATAGGCCAATTCAAATTAAATTCAAACTGAGATCCTGATGCTGTAAATGTTTGTGTTTGATCAATTTGCGTATATACATATGTTCCTGTAGTTCTATCAAACTTAACTGTAGTAGTAATTCCTCTTACTGGATTATTACCTAGTTCTACACTGAAGGTTGCATCTCTGCCGCCATCTATAAGATTGCCGTTAACTGAGATTACAGGTGTGCTGTAATATCCGCTACCAGAAACAACTACATCAACTTTTGTTACATCGCCTTTTGTACCTAAATATGTTTTTAGAACAGTGCCTGTTCCGCCTCCGCCAGTTAATGTTAATACTGGAGGAGAGGTATAACCTTGTCCGCCGTCAACCGGTTTTACACTAACAATGCTATAGCTACTATTATCTAACCAATTTTTATTAGGATAAGTTTCTAAATCAGTTGTTGTTCCTACTAGTACATCATCAATAACTTTGATATTCTTTGGTAATATTTTACCTTCTATAGAATTATAAGATGCTGGTAAGTCAAAGTCAGTTGTTACTGTTCTTGTAGGATCAATACCTTCGTATGCACTTAGGTATTCTCTAATTTTTGTTGCAAACGGTTTAACTTCTTTAACATATGCTTCGTAGCTAGGTAAATTATCATTATTAAAAGTAATATCTTCTCTAAGTTTTCCGACATTATGCTTGGCTTTAATAAAGCTAGTTTTGAACGCCCAATCTACATATGTTTGTTCTGCAAATACATAACGCAAACTTGCAAAAAACAATTTATTAAATTCAACTAACAATTCATCAATTAAAATATCATCTTTTATTGTGTTTAAAATAATTCTAAGTTCTTTAATTGGTTCACTGTCAAATATTTTAGTATCAAAACTAATTGTATCAAACCCTGTGTTTGCTGCTAACGAATCATATAATGTATTTTTAAAATTAATTGTTCCGTTTTGTCTACCAATAGTTTTATAATTTTGTGTATAATCGTCAGTGTCATTGTTTGATATTTTTTCAATTAACAACCAGCCGCCTGTACCAATGTTTGATATTTTTACAATACTTCCAACAGTATTATCTAAACTTGTCAATTCGTAACTATTGTCAATAAGGTAATCAATATCAGTTGCTTCATTGTATCCTGTAGCATACCAGTCAACATAATTCCAAAATATTCCTACATTGTAAGATTGACTTCTTATTCTATTCCAGATTCTGTTTTCTCTTTCATACAAAGCCCATTTACCTAGCAAAGTTTCATCAGTTTTAACTAATACAGCAAAATTTCGTACAGTTAAAATAGTACTTGAATCATAATATGTTCCTTGTTGTAACACTGTTACAGATATTATCTTACCTGCTCCGTCTATTACTGGTAACAATTCTGCATCAGTGCCGTTGCCTGATATCGAAATAGCAGGTGGATATCTATATCCTTTACCAGGATTAATAATAGTTACATCTGTAATTTTTCCGTCTTTGATTACAGGAGATAGTACTGCTCTTTCAATTTTGTCTGTTCCAACTGTTGCAAGATCTGCTACTGTTTCTACTTCAACATCATATAAATTACTAGCTGTAGTTAATATCGGATCGTTTAACGATAATTTGCTTATATCTTTATCGTCAATAATTAAATTCTTTGTAAGAACAAGGTTTACACGCTCAATAACTTGTTTCAGTGCTTCGTTTTTGTTTTTAAACCAAGACTGCCTAGGCCTATTAAGTGATCCATATTTTTCTTTGTCACTAAGTGTCGGATCTGGTACTACTCTTGATTGTGCATCATATCCGATTAAACTATCAAACCATTTTATAACAACATCGGGATTCGGTTGACTAGTTTCAAGTCCTTCACTAACAATTTGATATTGGTTATGAACATTTTGGTTTTGATTTTTAATTGTCCAAAATTGTATATTAATAGCAACATCTGTCCCTTTTATCAAAGGTTCGCAGTTGTATAGTACAAATTTTTCTGGAGAAATAAGTGCAACAAATCTATGACCTTTTGCTGCGGGGTCTGTGATATATTGTGCAATTTCTCTAGTATCAATTTTTCTAAATTCAACATTAGGAACAATAGTTTTATCTGTTACCCAGAAATAATACATTGTTTTGAAAGTCTTTAGAATTTCATTATAAACTCGTCTTGTTGAGTAAGATGAATCTCCATATAAACTTTTACCGCTATATCCTTTGGCAAATCCAGTTTCAGTATCTGCTTGAGCGTCCCAGGCGCTTGGAAGTACGTCTGATTCTACCCATTCGTAAATATCAATTGAATTTCCTTGAAATACTTTGTTCCAAGATTGTGTTGCATACTGAATGCTTCCTTGATAAGGATTAGTAAACTTAGCTGTTGTTAAGTTCCACCAAACCTCACCAACTTGTTTTGTTCCCCAGGCAGCTGTTTGATCTTGTATTGCGCCAATATTACTAGAATTAGTATAAACAGCAGGATCAAAATATGTTTTATATGTAAGTTCTTGTTCAGCAGGACCTGCTACTTTACCTTGTATTGGATCTATATAATCGAGATATGTGAGTAATTCATTTTCTTTAATATTATATAAGAATATTTTTTTAATTTTTTCTACATCAACTGTTTTGTTTGAAGATCTATGTGTTTCCCACATTGTAACATCTTGATCTATTCTAAAATCAATAACTTGGCCTTGAGAGTTTTCACTTACCTTAGTTTCTAATCCTACATAAAAATGGTTTTGTTTTGCATGTATATTTCTACCAAATGTATTAACATCTGAATCTGGAATTTGAATAGTTTGTGCAAATAACATTCCATTTGGAGTTTTTTCGTATACAAATACTACGCCAACGTCTTTTCTTCCTTCAACTATTTCTGTAAAAGAATTATCAAATCTAGTAGTATTAGAATCAAATGTAGTTGTTTCAGTTGAATCAGCGTTTCTTGAAGTTACAAATAATTTATTTCCATCATATTGCAATTTCCAACCAAATCTTTCAGCACGTTCGTTGTTAGGACTTTGTAAATCTTGTAAAAACGTAAACACGCCATTAACTTGATGATAAATTGAAACTTTACCTTGATCGGCATTGTAATCATCATTAAATGGTTCTGAAACTGCTATGTACATGCCGTCATCTGATATCGCTATTGCTTTTCCGAAGCCACTAGTTTTATCTGGTGCTTGTATTTCTTGGCCTCTTTCCCAGAAGCCGTTATTTTGTCGGTATACAACAACTTGATTAGGTTTTGTATTATCGTATAATGCATTAGCAATTAGTACGTCACCGTTTTTATTAATATCAAATTCATTTCCAAAAGTTGAAAGTAATCCTTGATCAAGAACTGTGCTTCCGTCTGTACTATCATTAATAACACTAGTACCTGAAGAGTTTGGAATAAATCCAACGTAGTCAATTAAGTCGTCTGTACTTGTCCAGTCAGTTATACTAAATGGGCCTGGTGCAAGATTAGTTTTTGCTACATATAATACTCCGGTTCCACTTACAGCAGGATTTTCTCTGTAAACAATATCTTTAGTAAAATAATTTATACTTTCGTTAAAAACACCTTTGTACTTTTTATTTTTTGCATATTCCCATGTATATGTAATATTATTTTCAGTACCTGTTTTAATAAAATAAATTCTTCCTGGTAATGATTGTGTCTGAGTGCCTTCAGCATGCACCATTGTTCTATATAAACCGTTACTATTTTTTGCAATTTTAATATTGCTACCAAGTTTAAAATTTGACTGTTGTTCAGGAACAGTATATGTACCAATTTCATCATACCTGCCAGGTGCTGATCTACTGTATACTGTGTATAGTCCTTGGTTAGTAAATCCACTTGGTGTTCCTGTTGATTCTGCAGGAATTCTATAAACTTGTTCCCAATCGTTGTTTATACTACTTGGTGGATTCGGTAATCTAGGAATACCTAAAACATTTCCTTCAGTATACATCCAATATTCAACTTCATTAATATTATCTTCTGCACTTAATGTAATAGGATTTCCGCTATCAAACACTAGCATTTTACCTATTCCAGCAGGTGTATACCCTAATGATGTAAATTGTATTTCACCCATTACACGATCGGTTTGATAGTTTACATCAGGATCACCTGGTGTACCTAAAAATTCTATTTCAGCATTTTGTCCATAATCATCTCCAACACTAAATGAACCTGCTAAATTTTTTACAAATATAGTGGCATTTAAACTGTTTCTTTGATAAAATGTTACTTCAGCTGTTGCTCCTGTTGTTAAATCACGAACTGTATCACCTACTCTTGGCTCAAACGGATTATCTGCTGCATCTGTTTTAGTAAAAGCTAAATTAATGTATCCGTCCCATACATCATAAACGTTTCTTGTTGTGTTTGTAGTTGTAGAACTTAATCCTATTGTAGTTAGGTCTTTGAAGTCACCGGTTGTGTATTGCGGTAATTGGTTAACATAAACACTGACTGGGTCACCTGGAGATATAGTATCGCTAAGTGCTTTAGGAGCTCGCATTACATATAAGTTACTTGAAAAAGTATCATTACTTCCGCCTGCTCCAGGAAGCCCTCTATATGTTAACGTTCTTATATAACCAGTAAAAGTATTTTGACTACTAATATCAGTTGTTAAATAATCTAAACTCGAATAGTAGTATCTACCAGTTGGAGTACTATCTGATATTAGATCCCAGTAAACTAATCCGGCGCCCTTGTCAATATTTGTTGTAGATGAAGTTGGTGTATACACCGGTGTGTCAATCCACCAATATCCACCCCAAACGGTTGAAGTATTGACAGGATCTATTGGTCCTTGTTTAACATATTCGCCGATAAAGTCACCATCGTCTCTAAATAAACTATCGCTAGTATTAAATGTACCGTTTACGTCTCTTAGATATATTAATAGTTCAGCGCCTACTAATTTAGTATATTCAACTATACCAGTAGCAACCGGAGTTTGTAAAACATCTCCTATATCAACAGAGGTTGTGCTACTATTAACATATAAAACTTCGTCAATTTTCTTTTGTATTGTATGTTCTTGACTTAAAAATGCATCTGTGATTACTGAATGACTTCCATTAAATGGAGCTCTTGCTGTTAATGCTGATAAATCTTGGTTTCCGTATGTTATTGAATTCCATTGCAATCTTACCTGATCGTTTATTCCACTACCTTCATACAACGAAAACGGTGCTCGAACAAGTATATGGTTTGTTGGTAAACCATTAAATGCAAGTAAGTTATTATTAGTATCAATTGCATAATCCCCAATAATTAATGCCGGAATAAAATCGGTATTATTATTTTGCAAACCTGCAGCTTGAATATTTTCAACAACTGAACTAAAACTATTAAAAACAATATTGTCTTCTTCGCCTTGAATATCTATTTTGGCACGCCATAGTCCTTGGTCTTTTCCTACTATACTATTTTTGGGATAATCAACAGCTGATTGAAATGCTCCTGAATATTTTGTTTTTACATTTGAAGCATTAGGTGAACCAACTACAACATATTCACCGTCTGGACTTATTGCTAGGCCGGCTCCAAATCGTTGTCTATCGTTACCAAACTTAAAAGGTTCAATTGTTTGTGTTAATGTGTATGTTAATGCATTAGTCGGCCTGTTATATACATAAACCTTTCCGTCAGCGTCATCTGGTGTACTTACTAATAATGTAGTATTTCTGTCATCAACAGCTATTGCTGTTCCAAAGTTTGATCCGTTGTTTACCCATTTACCAGTTTTGAAGGTGTGTGCTGTAAAACTTGACGAATTTGTTGGTATAGTTAGGTCAGCGTCATCATATAATTGAAACGATGATGATGTAATAGTTCCGCCAACATATTTTGAAGTACTGTTAAGTTCTACAGTACCTTCTATTCCACTAAACGTTATTCTATCATATTTTGATAATTTATGAAATCCTTGATTAAAAATAGTAGTACTAGCAACATCTAAAGTAATAGATTCAATATTTCCGTATGCATTAGATACTGGATTATTAATACGCTGATGATCAACAAATGAATTAGTATTCTTATATACTGCCCATTCGTTGTCGTCTGTTATTGAATCAACCCATAACAAATCGTTACCATGTAAATTTGTTTGTACAATTTTGTTTGCTTCAACAACATTTGTTGCTCTAACTTTTAAAAATACTGTTATATTACCAACTAGGTCACTATCTTCAGTAGTTTTTGGATCGTCAGTTTCTACAGTTATAACATTGTTGTTTATACTATCAATCTTATAAAATCCGTCAAGGTTAAGACTTGTACTATCATTATGTATAGCATTAATACCAATAATATCACCTTTTACAAAATCTTTAACATTTGTGTCTACTGTAATGTCAAATGTTGCTTCACCTTTTCCAATTTGGTTTATTACATAAGGAGTGTCAACATGTTTATACACTGTCCAGTCTTTATCTTGATTTCCAACCCAAATATATGCATTTTTTGCAATATCAGCAAAATTAAAGTCAAGTATGTTTTCGTAGTTGGTTACTATTCCTCTAACATCTTGTTGATTTACATATCCTGCATTTTTTGTGTAACTGTCAAAAACATATTTTCCAGGCAATGGTTTATGATCATAATTTTTAGATTTTTGGTAAACTTCATATGGTTTAATTCTATAAATTAAATCAGTTTCTTCACCAGTAGTTGAATTTACTAGTTGTATAGGCTGTGGCACTAGTCTAAACTTTCCTTCGTCTAGTCTAAAAATAACATCGTCAAAGCCTTCGCTGGCTCCGTATTGTCCATCTTTAATAGCCCATTCTTCGTAAAACTCTAAACTATCCTTGTCGTCACTTGCAAGTGCATCAAACAATTTAGTAAGAGCATTCTTAGAACCTTTGTCTTGAATAAATCCTTGATAAAATTTGTATTGACTTACATCATCGTTTACAATGTTTTGTAAATATTGGCGTTTTTGATAACCAATTAAATGCTGTGCCATTTTTTGCTGTTCAACATCAAAGTTATCTGAATCTAAATCATAAAAATCAGCAAATTGATTTGTTTTATATTCAAAGTTTGCATAAAGGCCGCCTTCCGGTTTTTCCGAAAGTACGTTCCAATTCTTTGCATCAAATATTTGTGAGCCAGGAACTTTCTTAGGAGCACTATAATAAAATTCTTTATTTTTAACAACAGCACCAATATTATAATCTTGCCATTGCTCCCATTCTACAATATTAGGTTCGTCAAATATAAAACCAGGGATATTTAAACTTCCATCCCAGTCTGTTGTTCTATATCCTAGTATTTTTATTCTTTCTTGTCTATATCCTGGTTGCTGATCAAATATTACATCGCCAAAAACTGTTGCGTTATCAATAATAACCACATGTTCTTTTTGTACTAAGGGTAACGATATAAAATAAATTCCGTCTGCTGTATTTTTTGGACCTATGCTAAATTCATTAGGCGATCTTCCAAGATTTGCAAAATCTTCTACAAGTTTTTGTCCATCTGCTTTGAATAATCCGTAACCATAAAATCCGTCAAATATATTATCGACCATCGAATAATTAGTTGTTATTTTAATTTGTTCTGCTCCAGGACTTAGTGTAATAACACTACCAGCAGCCCAATTCTGTGTAGTCCAGAATAAAAATTCGTTTACACAGTGTCGCCAGTCAAGAACTACTTTATTATCGCTTTGAAAATAATCAAAAATAAATCCTTGGCTTTTTAAATATTCTCCGTATCCTAGTAAAAAATCTACTACGTCTTGTATCTCGGTTAATAACGTACCATACGGCATTTCTTTAATTATAGTATCTGTAAATTGTTTTCTAATAAAAGCTTCTCTTCCGCCTTTTAATGGCAAAGCAGCTAATTTAGCAAACTGAGTTTCATCAAATGTTTGTGTACTTTGGTGTTGGGTTTTTGTTCTATAGTAAGAGCCCTGGTACTCAACATTTTGACCTGCAATATATGTTTTACCACTATTCCACACAACATAGTTTTCGCTTATTCCGCCAACATTAATACTTGGATCGTTCTGTTTAGATACCGCACTTAAATATTTAAATATAGTATTATTAGGACTATACCCTTTAATTACATACCCATCTGTTCTGCGTTCAATAATTACACCACTATATTCTACAGTTTTTATAGGCGAGCTTGTATTTAAAAATATTTGATAATTTTCATTTGGAACAAAAACATTACCTTCATTAGTTGGAGTTCTACTGTCAAGTATCAATTTAAACTTTTCTATGTCAGTAAATCCTGCTAATTTAAAACCTATTTGATTATCAATACTAGTAATATTTTCTTTGTATTTTTCATAATTCTTTAAGACATCACCGGCCATATAAGAAGCTACGTAATTTACTAATCCGCTTGTAAAAGTTTGCGTAGCATCAGTTGATGTACTTGGAAATACTAAATCTTTTAAATTGATTCTTTTATTAGTAGGTTTGTATACGATAGAACCTGCACTATTACGAACTTGGTTAAATCTATCAAATCCTGTAGAAAATATTAAACTTGGTTTATTAATTATAAATGCCTTAATTATACTAAATGCATAATCTGAGCTGTTTCTCCAAGCAGATTCTACTGGTGCGCCGTCTCCAAACACGAAACTAAAATCTATTGTGTCGGGTTGGTAATTACTAATCCAACCAATACTTAACGGAGGTAAAAGATTCCCTGATTCGTCTGATGGTATATTACTTAATAAATTTGGTCTTTTATATTTGTTTAAAATCTTATATTTTACACCCGGCTGTCTAAGAATACCATTTTGTAAATCAGTCCACATTAATAAATTATCTTTAGTATATGGTGCTGGACCATATTGTGTTTCCCACCAACTAGGTTTTATTGTAAGTCCTAGCATTTCCCAAGGATGAGTATGTGGACGATCTGTATCAAATGCCCTTTTATAAATTTGTCTCCAAAATCCTGGCAAAATATTTCCGCTTGGTGAATTTGATTTACTATAATTAAATGTAAATGTATTTGTTCTTTCAAAGAAGTTATGTAAAGTATAATCTGTATCTATAAATTTACTCCAAGATAAGAAGTTACTTAATATTGACTTATTAATTTCACTAAACGATACTCCAGTTTGTCTGTATTCTCCAGGAACTAAATCATTTATATCTAAAAGTGTTGTATCATATTTTATTTTAATATTATTAAAAATTCGTTTTTCTAATTCTAATAACAAATCATCTCTATAATCGTTAAAAGCAACAAATCTGCTACCGTCATGTCCTTGAATAAATGAAGTTGTTGTTAGGTATGTATCATCACTATATAACATTGGTTCGTACGCAGGGTAAAGACCTAATTTAGTAGGTGTTGGAGGCACATAACTTCCGTTAGTAGTTTCGTATTCAAAAATGTCTATTACATCATCTTGTGCTTTTGTTGCTGTTACAACAGCAAATCCATCACTATTAAATGTGTAATCTTTATTGTACACTAATTGGGTATTATTTTTGTAAACACTAACAGCTTTTTTTGATAGTGTATTATTATCAAAAACTTGACTTAAAGCAAAAAATGTCTCGTCAGCATCTAATATAGTATATGATAGTTTTTTAACAGCACCAGTTGGTACCATATCACTAAAATAAAATGGCATTTCTTTATTTTTTACACTATTAATAGTTTGTAATATATTGTCTACATGATCTTTAGTTGTGCCTTGAAACTCAGAATCTAACGCAACTTGCAAAAATTCTCTTTTAAATCTATTATATTCAGTTCTTGCATAATCTAACGATTTTATAATATTACTATCCTTATCAGTTATATGATAAAGAGATAAATTCATAGGAGCACTATGCTGTAAAAATCTTCTTCCTAGATCTGACAAGTTATTAAGATCTCTTAAATTACCAACTCCTGGGAAAGTACCGGTAAAGTTATCTAAATTTTCAACAATAGTACTAACATGATCGTTAACTTCTCCTAATGTAAATTCTTTAAGATTTTCATTCTTAGGATTTCTTTCTAATGACGATGGTATCTCATAAAACCCATTGTCGTTTTTTAAAGTTTTAGATTTAGTTTTAATAACTATATCATCATTAAGTGTGAGGGTATTATTAAAATTTATTTGTGCATTATTTTGAATATTAGTTGTAATAGTATAATCAACATTTTCAAATTGTAATTTATTGTTAAGGTAAACTCTTACCCATAAGTCGCTTAATAGTCCGCTATTGTTATATACATCAATTTCAAATCCGGTTGTTGTGTTATCAAAAACATACTGTCGAATAACTGGCTGTTCTGATAATGTTGTAACTTTTTTCCAACCACTTATTGTTTCAAATACATTTAGATCACTATACTTTCTTAAAAATCCAATATCTGTATTAACTGTAAAAATATCATTTTCATTAGTATACGTCATAGTATCTTGAAGAATGTCGTAATTAAAAACAATATCTCCTACATTAGAGATACTACGGTAGCTTAAAGGAAATCCTAATTCAGTGTCTGCTGATCCTATTCCTTGCTTATAACTAAACAATTTGTTGCCACTAAATGTTGATGCTTTGTATGTACTAGTATCTGAATAACTTTTTCCATTACTGTCAAAAATATCAAATAACGGCGGTTGATTAGTATTTGTTTTTTGTTGTGTTTCCTGCCAAGATCCGTTTTGGAAATATAGCATTTTACCTTTAAACACATTACCGTTTAGTGCAAGTACAGTTTCATTTTCTTGAGGAATACTATCAGCAACTTCTTTAAGAGTAATTTGGTTGTTAGTTGACTGGCCGCCGGCAAACTTAATTATATCTACTTCAAAAATTCTTCCTTTTACAAGTATGTCAGTATCTGCTGTAAATAAAATACGCATGCCTTTAACAATATTAATTCCGTCAATGTTATATCCTATTCCGCCTTCAATAGTACTAAAAACATCTGTAGTAAAATTATCTATTAAGTCAACATCTTTTTTAATTTTTGTACCAAAATTGTGTAATTTAATATCTGCTTCAAATTCAATAATTGGTCTTTTTGCACGTTGTAGTTGATCTAATTCGGAAGGTTGATTATTTTGTACTGCACTAGTTTCAATTACACTTTTATGAAACCATCTATTATATCTTGCCCAAAGGTTTCCGTCTTTTGCTGAACGATTAATAACCAAATAATCTTTCTTAGTTGGATAACCAATTGCTTTGCCAAACGGCAATCTATCAAAACCTTCAGCATCAAATGCTATTTCAACATCGTCTGTAAAATCTGTTGGAACATTAAGATTAGTTTCAGGTACAAGTTTAATTTTGTCGCCAACACCTTCTACATAAAATGCACCTTGTGCATAAGAAGCTGGTTCGACTTCACCAGTAAAAAACACTTTCATTCCGTTTGATAAAACAACATCGTTACTTGCTTTATAAGTTTTCTTTCCGAGTATTTCCTTTTCAACATCAATAAATGTTGCTTCACTAATGTCTTTAACAACTATAGTTCCGCTTGCTTGTAAATCGTTTGCCGCCATATAATAAAGTATATCCGGTGTGTCAGTTCCAAGTTGTAGTGTGCTTGTACCTTTTTCTAAACCTTGTACACTTACTCCTTCTAAAACGAGTATACTAGAACTATCTAAATCAAATCCTTCATCAAGAGTCTTTTTAGTTTTAATTGTAAACGGTAAATTTGGTGTATCAATATCAAACTTATAAGTTATACCTCTATATAATGTTATTGTAGGATTATTTGTTAATCCGTCCGGACTAAAGATATATGTATTATTATCAGCATTATCGCCAATACGTACTGTATATGTACTTTCAACATCTATTGTATTACCTGGCAACCCAAAACTTTGCGGACCGTTTGGTAACCAATAATATTCTCTAAAATTAGTAAGTTTATCCCAATCAACGTGAGGATCCCAAGCATAGTATTCTTGTTGATTTAATACACTGTGATCGCTTGTGCCTTTGTTAAAACTATCAAGTTGGTTAATATAATCATTATAATCTTTATAAAATGTTACATTGCCTAAATTGTCTTTTACAATACTTGCTGGTTCTAATTGATAATTTTCTCTAGCATCACTTACATCAGATACGTAATTATCTGTAGAGGAAAAAGCCTTTGCTGTTTTTCTTCCTACATAACCGTTTAATTTTTCAACTACACCAGGCTGTATAAGCTGGTCCATTGTACTTGCTAAAAACTTTTTATTCGCAGGAGTTCGATAGTACTTTGGTAAATGACTTGCACTTTGTCTTTTACGATTTTCGTTACCTCCGGGTAACGGTTGGTCTGATTGATCGTTGTTATATGCCATTAGTAGCTAGAGCCTCCGCTTGAACTTGTCGAACTTGTATTAGAACTTGTATTAGAACTTGTTATTCCAATATTACCTGTAGTTGTTGCAGTTGTTGTAATTGCGCCTTCTGCTTTAAGACGTGTAGCTGTAACATTGTCTATTATTGCTACGTCAGTTACTGTTGCTCCGCTAATAAATATTTCATCTGATTCTGATTTTATTTCGAAAAGACTTCCAAATGTTTGGTCTATTTGTTTTGGTACAATTACAAAAGTAACAATATTTGGTGCAAGTTGTTGCATCACATATGCTGTTAGTTCTGTAAAATAAAAAGTTTCGCCAAAGTCCCAGTTGTCTAAAGCAAAGAATTCATTTATTGCACTTATTACCCTTGATTTAATTTCGTTATCGTTTATAACAATATCAGGATTTTTTACAATTTTAAAATCTGCTTGGAATTCTGCATCTGCCTTTGTTCCAAATAAAATTTTGTACTTTACTGGATGGTATATAATTTCATCGCTTAACGATTTAATGTTATTCAAGTTTGCACCGTAATTTAAAAATAAATTATCACTACTAGGTGCTAATGGTTTAGTATTTGTAATACCATCTAAGTATTGTCTAAAACTATTATCATATGATCTTGTTAGTAAATAAGAATCAATAATATTACTCACACTAGGATCTATACGTGTACTTTCGTCTGCAGCATGAACATAATGAAATTTAATATTATCTCGACCAATTTGTGCTCTATACTTTTGTGAAATATTTAAGTTACTTGTGGTTTTATCAAGTATTTCAAAAATATTCTCGTCTACATAATAAAATATCTGGCCGTCTGTGTATAATGTAGTAGATCCTAAACTTGCTTTATTTTGAAGAACAACAACATTTAATACACTATTCGGTTTATAGAACCATTCTTCAACGCCGTCAATACTTGTAACCTTTTCAGAAAATATATATTTTTCTAAAGGATTATTTGTCTCATTAACAATAACATCAAACAAATTTGGATCATCAACAACTCCATCATCATCAGCATCAAAAAAACTAACTTGTACTTTTTTACTGTTTACATAACCTTCAGTATCTCTATAATCTTCTACAATTTCCCAATCATAATCAACTGTATAAGGAACCGGATTTGATGTCGGATCTTTTTGGTTAATACTTAACATACTAATTTTATCTTTAATAATTTTACCAGTTCTATTATTATAAACTTTATCACTATTATCAAAATAGAATCTAACTTCTTCATCACTTTCAAACAAGTATCTAGATCCTCTATATGTAACCGTATACGTTTCGCCGTTTGTTTCAAACAATAACAGCCAACTTGCATCTAATTGCTGGTTAGTATTATCGCCTGCTTTACCAATACTAAATTCACTTGCACTATCTAAATTAGTAGAAGACACTAGTCTCCACTCTCCTAAATTTACATCAAACCTTAAACCAAAAGTTCTATAAGCAAAAATTTGATCTACAAGTTGTGTTTGAACTGATGCTTGTATATCATTAGCAATTCTAGGAATAATTTGAGTAAGTTTTGCGCCTTGTGGAATTATGTCATTTATTAAAACTGGTCCTGTACCATCATCTGCAACCACTGTTCCGTTACCTTCAGTGCTTACAATCTTTGCCCATAAGTAATCAACTGATCCTGGATGGTCGGCTGCGCCGTCCATTATTTTATTATTATCAGTCTTCATAAAATGCTTGCCTGTTGGAGCAATAAATTTAAGTAGTGTTCCTGCTCGCATTAATTTTAATGTACTAGCTGTAAAAGTACCTAATTGTTGTCTAGTACCTGCAGCGTTTGTAAAATAACCAGTATTTTGATTTACGTCAACTGTACTACTATTCCATACTAGTCCTAAATCGCCTACTAATATTTTTGGAAAATTAGTAAGATAATAATTTTTAATTTTCCTGTTTTCTAAAACTGGTTGTATAACGTTTGCTATTGCACCCTCAATATCCGTTTTAGTAACAAAATCAAATCCAACCTTTGTATCAATAAATTCTCTTGTTAAAATTCCGTCTACGGCAAATAAATTTGTTTTACTATATCTACCAGTTGCATCGACAAGATCTAAATATCTACTAATTCCGCTAGATGTTCTATTAACACTTTTTACTTTAATAATTTCTTGGCTTGATGTAAGCGGAGCAATTTGGTAATCTTCTGCTGTTACCATTCTATTCTGAGTGTAGTAATTAGATGGAGCATTACGCTTAATACTTGCATTTGTTTCGCTAATACTTGCATTGTCTACTGTATACTTTAATTGGAATACTAATGAAAGACTTTCGCTTTTTCCTGATTTGCTTACATATGGAATTTGTATACTAATACCACGCATGTCTTTTGGATCAATTACTATTCTTTGATTTTTACCAGTTCGATAATATACTTTAAAATTTCCCTGCGGTAAATTGCCGAAAGTTCCATCTGAAAATATTAAACTAATTCTATCATTTGCTCTAGTAAGTACACTGAATATATTTCTGATACTTTTACTTAGACTATTATAAACTACATTGTTACCTTCAACTGCTTGAACTTTTGTCCATAGTTCTTGTTCTAGTCCAAAATCATCTACTGAATATAACCAAACATCTGAATTGTTAACATTAGTTGCATCAATTGAAACAACTTGATTAGAGCTTGGTGCATCAACAATAAAAGATCCGCTATCTAATGCGCCTTGTCTAAAGTGACAAAAATATCCACTATTAGTACTACTAGGCCCTTTGCCATCATTGCGATATAGAAATGCAAAATTGTTTCCTGGATACGGAGCTTCTTCTTCTATTGTTCCGTTGTTTACATCAGTGCTTACAATTTCAAATCTACTAGTACTACCACTTATATTTTTGTTAAATCCAAAAACAGGTACTCCGGTATTAGTACTACTAAACCTATATTGCTCTGTCGGAATATTATTTACTGTATCTTTTTTAACTGGTCTGCCTACAGGGTTATTAACTGGAAGAGCTGCATTTAAAACTTTTGTAAATTGTTCTTGCCAATTAGCATTACTAGGATCATTCCATATAATTGTTTGATTTTCTAAATTGATTGCATTACTATCTCTAACACTTTCAGTTGTACTAACACTTTCAATTTTAAGTAATCCGTTAGCTGACTGATTACGCTTTGGATTGTAAGATAGTGTACGTGCAAGACGGAGAACACTTTCTCTACGTTCTGCAAGTTCTAGAAAGTTTTCACGTGCATTTAAATCTGTACGGAAAGCAATGTTTTGACCAAGGAAAGCAATCATGTCGATCAAAGCAAGGTATTCCGAACTTTCAATATAATCGTTAAAATCTTCTGGGTAATTTTGACGTAGATAATTTATCATTGTTCTACGCAAGTTGTCAAAGTCATAAGATTTGAAATCGGCGTTTCTATAACTTTGGTAGATACGCTTCCAATCTTCTGCTACTAGTAATCTATTTTGTCTATCAGTCGAGGACATATTTGGCTTTCCTTTATTATACAGTATTTATCAGTATTGATTAACTACGTATATTATTAGGTATTTAAAAATCCGTTATTTTGATCAAAAGTTAGACGCATATTTTCAACAATATTATAAGTTAAAAATAGTATTTCTGCTTCAATCTGTAGTCCACTTTCGTATTCATCTACAGTAACTGAATTTACATTTATTCTTGGATCGTAATTAATGATTTCTGTTACATTATCAATAATAATTTGCTTTAACTGTTCAGTTAGTGGTTCGTGTAAAACGTCCCAAATAATTGTTCCAAAGTTCGGGTTAGATAATAATTCGCCTTGTCTTATATGAAAATGATTGATGATATCTTGTTTAATAAGACTAAAGTCATATAAATTAAATCCGTTTTGATCAGGATCAGTTGTACTAAATCCTTTATAAGTCTTTGATCCTATACCATAATCAGGTTTTTTATTAGATTTGATATTAATATCTTGATATAATCTTTTTTCTTGTGTGCTCATAACGTATTTACCCTATTATTGTGCTCCAGTATCAAAATCAAATTCGAACTCTGCTGTGGCTGCATCTCCCGGTGAAACTGCAACATTTCTTTTCTTGGTATATTCAACCCCATTTTCGTCTACTCCTTTAATTTCAACAGTCTTTCCTACTACATTTCCGTTTTCGTCTCTCCTTAATGCAATAGTTCTCTCTTGTGCAGGAGGTTGTAGATTACCTTCATTATTAACAAGTGTAGCTGATCCTGTATTTTGATTTGTTGCTGTTGTATCTGCAACTGGATCATCCCCTACAATACTTTCGTCATCAACTTCTGCAACTGGATCATCCCCTACAATGCTTTCTTCACTGTTGCTATCAACAAGTGTAGCATCTTTGTTTTCAGTTCCTACTTCTGTGCTATCTGCTACAGGATCGTCATCTACAATACTCTCAGGTTCTACTTGACATTGCTTAAATGTGTCTTCAGGATTTTTCTCTTTATTTTTATCATCACTAGTAGTGTTTGCTTTACCTTCTTTGATCTTTTTAGGATCGTTGTCTGTTTTTTCAGGAGTGTGTTCTAAAGGATTTTTATTTTCTTGACCTGTCCAAGATCCTCTCTTAGGTATTCTAGTCGGAGTTGGTGCAGCACCTGCTTCTGCTGCAACTGCACTGCCACTATTCATATCAATTCTAGTAGCTGTTTCTTTATGAGCTGCTGAACTAATGTTACTAGATCCAGCACATGTAAGCATGCCGTCTGCTCCTACTTTTACTGTCCAATTAGCTGCTGTTTCCATTGCCATTTGATTGCCTGCTTTTATATTAATATTTTGTCCTGCTTCTAAATTAATATTTCTGTCTGCTTTAAAATTAAAGTCATTTTCAGTATGAATACTAATACTATCTTTTGAATAAATGTCAATTTTTCCGTTAGCCGTCATTTCAATCCAACTGTCGCCGCTACCGTGTGCAATGTAAATTAAATCTTCAGCATTATGTAAAAGTATTTGATGGCCAGTTCTAGTACGAATTCTAAATAATTCGTTAAAAGGTATAGAAGGATTTCCACCGTCCTTTAAACTTACATATTCACTAGGTGTAGCATTTGGACCTCTAACCGGTCCTTTTCTAAATAGTGTAGGATCACCGTCATCCATTACTAGAGTTGTTCCTGTAAGTCTACTAGCTTTAATATCTATTGAATCAATCTTACCTCCAGACTTTACTGTAGGTTTTCCGTTACGTCTGTCTACAGGGCCTGGCGAGCTCCAACCAAATACCATACTAGGTAAATCACGCCTTGCACTAGAAGTTGTTGTTCCCCGAATAGGATCATCTGCTAACCCGGAACTATCTAAAATAAGACAAGCGTCAGGATTGCATGGTTTTAAATATTGTGTTGCATTTGTGCCGTTGGCATCTTCAGTTTTTTTATTATACTCGCCAACGGGTCTTGCTTTTGTAGGATCTTCTTTGTTAAACTTTGTGCTTGCATTACCAGGCACCATAAAATTCATATTTTGATCTTGAATACATCCTATCCAATATCCTTTACCTCTGTTACCTTCAGCAAAAATAACTAGTACTTTAGTTCCAATGTCGGGTGGTACAGCCCAAAAACCATAACTTTTTTGTGTGTAATCATATCCATCGTTTTCACTTGTTCCGGCATAAGGGGTTACGCCATAAAAAGGACTTAGATAACTTACAGGTACAAATTCACCTGAAGATTCAGAATTTCCTTCACTAGAAGTTTTTAATAATTCTACTTTTAATGATCCCATATAGTCTACGTCAAGGTGTTCTCTAACAACAGCTACATAGGGACCTGGTCCTTCTAAAGATTTTGTTGTTGCAATACTATGCGGACTTCTAGTTTCTGTAGCCATTAAAATCCTCCTATTATTCTACCGGTTGGAAGTTGTCTTGCTGTACCAGGCAATTTTTTACTAGGTTGTTTATCTGGTGGAGGAGGAGTACCTTTATTATACTCAGGATGACCTGGTGGTGGGCCGCCGCCTGCACCTGCACCTTCAGGATTACCTGTTATTGGATTAGTTTCAGTTCCTTCAAGTTGTTTTTTAGGATTGTCAGCTGTGACTGCTCCAGTGTTATCTGTAGTAGGATTTTGATTAGTATCTGATTCTTGTTTTGGTCTACGCATTGTTTGCAAAGTTTGTGTAAATTGTCCTCCTGAAAATTTATTAGCTACAAATAATACTTTATATAATCCACTAAATTTTCCTACTGGTGCAGAACCGCCGCCCGGAAATGTCATATAATTACCAACATAATCAATAGGCGTTCTAAAATTTAATATTATGTCAACTTCTCCACTTTGATAATCCATTGTACCATCTGAAGTTACGTTCGTTGACGGACCAATACCTGCACTGTAATTACCCATACCGCTATCTGCTATATAATATGGATCGCCCCATATTTCTAAATCAACACCAAGTAAGTCGACTGTCGAATTTACCAATGCTTCGTTAAAGTTTTTAGCAACAATAGACTCAGGATGCATCATTACTCCGCCGGTATCTGTTGTATTACCTTTGTTAGTATCAGCTTTTACAGGATCAGCATTTATAGAAGTTCCGTCTGCTTCGGTAGTTCCTGTTGCAGCTGTTTTGTTATCATTATTTGCTCCTGCACTCGCTGCTGTTTTAGTATCAGCTGTCTTCTGACCAAAATCTCCTGCTATACTACTAAAAAAAGCTGCGTTAAAATTTATATCAAAATTAATAATATCGTCATTTTGTCCTGTATAGATATAATTGTACTCTTTTGATGCTTGAATCTCTAAATTTTGTAATCCTTTTGATGCTTCTGTTGGACTTCTAAAATTACTATGGTGTACTTTATAAGGAACAACTCTAAAAACAAAAATCTTTGGTGGTTGTCCAGTTTTATCTATATTGTCAAGATCTGTAACATTGTAAACATTGGTTTCAACTCTATACCAATTAACCATTCCGTTTTCATCTGGTTTTTGATCAACAATATCTCTTCCGTATTCGCTTACCATTATTACATCTTCAATAATTTGTTCTATTTTTTTCCCGCTACTAGCTGTCATTACTCTGTGCTCAGGATTAGCCTGTACTTTACAACGATCGATTTTTCCTTTTTCTTCTTCGCTTTGTGCAGCAGCTGGCTTGGTATAACCTTTACAACCAACATCATTTTTTGATTTTACAATCTTTTTATTTCCGATATCGTTTATATTTTTTGGATCATCTGCATAATCTCTTATTGTTTCTCCAAGATCAGATCTTTTTACACTAATACCTAGTTCTTTATCTAATGCTGCTTTAAATTTTTCAATAGGCATGCTTTTTTCTTGTACAGCTATTGCAGACTCGTATAATCTCTGTTGTTGTTCTTCGGTAAGTTCACGCTTTGGTGTTCCAGAGCCGCTGTCGTTACCTTGTGTTGTTGCTGATCCTTCGTCTTCATCTTGGGCAAATGCTGCAGATTCTTCAGCACTAGATTTCTTAGTAGGAAACATAATTATATACTGATTACCTTTGGATTTGTTTTCCTGTTCAACGCCTTCAAGTTCTTTTTCATTCATGTTTGTAGTTAGACTATCAAATCCCCATTGTAGCATTTCTGCTACTGTTCTTCCTTCAAAAGTTACATCATTTCTTGTAGACTGTGTTTGATCTGTTAATGCTGTTTCGTGATAAGGAATAGCACTTACAGCATATTGGCTTCCGCCTTCTGTAACTTCAAATTCTACATTAGTAAATTTTAATGGAAATATACGTCTTGAGTTAGGTATACTAATTGGTTGGTTTCCTGCATGGCCTTTAAATTCAACACTTAGACAAAAAGGTGCATCTATATAATTTTTGTGTCCTGCACTTAATGCTGCAATCTGCAATGCTTGTAGAAATAATCCCATGCTATATGGTTCTTGTACTTTAAAACTTAAAGATAGGGCATTTGTCGATCTTGTAGCAGCGTTAGGAGCTATTATAGTTTCTATTTCAACATCGTCTATGAAATATTCTGTTTTTCCATTTATTTCATATATAGTCTTACTTCCAACTAACGGTTTACCACCTCCTGATTTAATAATTGTAATCATAGGATCAGCAAACCTGTAAGTTAAGTCTGGAAAGTTTAATTCAAAATCTGTTAAACATCCTAGTGTAAAAACGTAATTGTAACTTGAAAACGGACTAAGAATATTTTTTTGTTTTCCTAGGCCACCCAATAGTCCACCAAAGGCTTGAGCAATTCCTCCAAGTCCTCCGCTGATTAGACTGGCACCGCCTGCAAAATTTGGAAGTTTACTGTTTAACACTTGACTTATTCCGCCTTGAGCAAGATCAAGTGAGCCAAGAGCTGGTCCAGTAATTCCGTTTATAGAATTAGGCATGTCGAGTGTTGCACCTCTAATTTCTGATAATGCACCTTCAACAGCACTTGCAACGCCGCCTACTGTAATTTTTCCAGAAGTCTCAAATTGGCTTGCTACAGCAGAAGCAGCATCTGCTCCAGTTTGTGCTAATTCTTTGCTCCAGAATGAGTCTTTGCCTTTAGCTTTTAATCGTTCGGTTAAATTTTGTATATTAATATCTGAAGACATCTATAATCCTAACAAACGCTTGAGTGAAGGACCTTTTGGTACAAATATTTCTGTACCTGCTTCAAAATCAAAAACAGGATCTTTTAATATTTCAATATTGCGCTGTGCATAAACCCACCATAAATCTTTGTCGCCATACATATCAAATGCAAGTAAATCGGGTCGGTGTGTATATTGAACTTGTATAACATAAAGTACATCGTCAGGTTCGGCAGGTATTGGTCTTATTTTTAGTATATCTAAATATCTGCCAGAAACAAAAGGTGTTTTATAATAAGGACTACTCGGTGAATACATTAAATAAATCCTCCTTTGCCTTTGGCATATCCGCCTTTAACAAATGTATCTAAACTAAATTTATGAATTTCGCTTCTTGAATAAGTAGGTTGTGCAACAACTGTTATAGTACTTCTTGTAGGAGCATAAGTGTTTATCTCAGGACAATATATGTAGTCAACATCTGTCGGTAAATCAACTGAAAAAGATTGTATTACACATGGAACATTTTTAAAAACATAATCTCCATATCCGTTTAGCAAAATAATCGGGGGCGGAGCACCTTGATTACTTGTTGAACCATATGCCATTTTTGTAACTGAACGTAAATATTGTACGGCCGCCGCCCAATACAATCCTTCAGCAGCACTTTCTACATAAAATTCGCCTGAAATTTGTAATGCATCAGGTTGACTACTTTGGTATATCGGAAAAGGATAATTACTATGTGTAGGTTTCATCATACTATATTGTGCAGAATGTTGGAATATAATACTAGGAGTATAAGGAAAAATCATACCTTGTGTTTCATTTAATTGAGCTTGGAGTACACCATCTAAAGACATGCCAACTGGGATACTTAAACGCATACGCCAATCACCAGTATCATCTCTAGACCAACTAGCGGTACTGCCACCACCAAAGATCCCAGATAGTCCGTCTACAGGTATACCAAATCCTCTGATAGCACTCATTATTCCGCCAACGCCACCTGAAGCAATATCTTCTATAGTTTGTTTGACACCATTTTTTAAAATACTAGCACCAACACCGATAGTTTCACTTCCTACTTTGTTGGCTAATGTTTTAGAAGGTGCCTTTGAATTTTGATTTTGAGAACCTGCATTTGGATTTTGTTGTCCTACGGGTGCTCCTGGTCCACCAAATGCATCTAGATTTGACATATATAAAGTCTCCTAATATTACTAATACTATTATTTAGTTGACTTTATTAACAGAGTATATTATAATGTAACTACAAATGGAGAAAATATGAAAAGAGTAAACTATTTAAACAATAAGGATATCTTAAAAGAAATCCACAAGTCAAAGTCTACGTTTTGTAGCTACGTTGATCCTACGTATGCACAATACGACATAATCTTGCCTAGTGTTGATAAGATTAATATAAGGACTGTAGCTGAAGCAAAACGCAATAAAGCAAAAAGACTACAAGTAACAGCATTTGATGCTGCTAAATTAGCCGGAAAAAAAGTAAAACAAGCAGAATTTGAAGTTGACTATAAAAAGATTACAAAAGAAGAATTAATTTTTAGAATTATGATGTTTGATCACATACCAGACGAGCCTGGAAGAAAAAAGACACCCAAAACAGTTGCAGATCACAAAGTAAAACTTAATTTTCCGCCCTTTCAGCATTATAAATTTAATGATGACGGAGAATTAGTATGTATAGGCAAAAGTCATTGGGAAGGCGGCATGGAAAACGGATGTTTTAGCAAAGATCACGGCAAAGCAACTAACAAACTTGCTTTAATGTGGATGAAATTGTGTGATCGCTATGCAACACGCGGTAATGTACGTGGATACACCTATAATGACGAAATGCGTGGCCAAGCAATACTACAGTTAGCACAAATAGGACTACAATTCGACGAATCCAAGTCTGCTAATCCATTTGCTTACTATACTGCGGCTGTAACTAACAGTTTTGTTAGAGTTATTAACATTGAAAAACGTAATCAAAACATTAGAGACGATATCCTCGAAATGAACGATATGAACCCTAGTTTTACAAGACAAAATCAAGGACAATGGGAAGCTGAACAGAAAAGAGAAGCTACTTTACAAAGTAAAAAATAATTAGTTGACTTTTATATTATTTGAACGTATAATACTAGCAGTATGACTATAGAGAGATATAAAATTGTTTAAAAAAGCGGCTGTTTTTACAGATATACACTTTGGCCTTAAGGGCAATAGCAAAGTACATAACCAAGATTGTGAAAATTTTGTTGATTGGTACATAGATCAAGCAAAAGCTGCTGGTTGCGAAACCGGTATCTTCTGCGGTGACTGGCATCACAACAGAAATTCACTTAACCTAACAACAATGGATGCAACAATACGCTGTATGGAAAAGTTAGGCAAATCTTTTGAGAAGTTTTACTTTTTTGACGGCAATCACGACTTGTATTACAAAGACAAACGTGATGTTAATAGTACAGCATTTGCAAAACACATTCCCGGTATTACATTTATTGACGAAGTATACATTGAAGATGATGTTGCTCTTGTTCCGTGGTTAGTAGGTGATGAATGGCGAACAATTAAAAGTATAAAAAGCAAATACATGTTTGGTCATTTTGAATTACCTAGTTTCTATATGAACGCAATGGTACAAATGCCCGATCACGGCGAACTAAAAGCTGAACACTTTGAACATCAAGAGTATGTGTTCTCTGGACACTTTCACAAAAGACAAAAACAAGGTAAAATACATTACTTAGGTAATGCGTTTCCGCATAACTATGCTGATGCATGGGATGATGACCGTGGTATGATGATACTTGATCGTGAAAACAATGCAGAACCTGTATATATTAACTGGCCAGACTGTCCTAAGTACAGAACAGTTAAACTAAGCCAACTAATTGACGAACAAGCAACACTAATTAAGCCAAATATGTACTTACGGGTAAACTTAGACTTACCTATTAGCTACGAAGAAGCTAGTTTTATTAAAGAAACCTTTATTAATAACTTTGGTTGTAGAGAAATTAGTCTTATACCACAAAAACAACTCGAAGAAATATCAACCGAACTAGATATTCAACAATTTGAAAGCGTTGATCAAATTGTTGCAGG
>ERZ807291.2959-NODE-2959-length-24737-cov-7.515842_pt1 | contig 24737 bp, 22 predicted proteins | sample MGYA00521257_ERZ807291 | MGnify/ENA primary metagenome ERZ807291 (study PRJEB31413, sample SAMN03169783) | marine metagenome | biome: Marine; feature: Water; material: Subsurface seawater | place: North Sea | collected 2011-04-28 | depth 1 m m ... | reverse complement strand
CGTCGGCCTCGAGCTCCTCTTGATCTGCACCGGCTACGAGGGCGGCGACGCGCTCCCCGCGGATATCGCGTCCAACGTCATTCTCGCGGCCTACGTCGGAATCCTGCGCGAAATCCACCCTTCCAACCCTTTCTCCCTGAAAAAACATGAAAGCCGTAATCTCTCTCGTTACCTCCCTTTCTTTCCTTCTGACCGGTTTTATGCCTTCGGTCTATGGCAAGCTTGCTCAAAGCCGCCCAAATATCATTTTAGTGATGACAGACGACCAAGGCATGGGAGATTTATCCTGCATGGGAAACCAAATCCTGCAAACGCCAAACCTTGACCGTTTCCATTCGCAGTCTACTCGGTTTACTGACTTTCAAGTCAGCCCAACCTGCGCTCCCACCCGGGCTGCGATGATGAGCGGAAGGTTTCCCTTTGAAGTAGGCATATCCCACACTATTTTACAACGGGAGAGAATGGCTTTACATGTGACCACCCTGCCCCAGGCCCTTCAGAAGGCAGGCTATAAAACCGGCTTATTTGGTAAATGGCACCTTGGGGACAGTCCTGAATATTTACCTCAAAACCGGGGATTTAATGAAGTTCTCATGCATGGTGCCGGTGGTATCGGGCAGTACGCCTATGGAGACTTCAAAAGTAATTTAAAGTCCACCTACTTTGACAGTATATTACTTCACAACCAGAAGGTTGTACGGTCTCAGGGCTTTTGTACTGATGTGTTTTTTGATGCCTCGATTCATTGGGTCAAGCAACAGCTGAATTCTAAAAATCAATTTTTCGCCTACATTTCTCTCAATGCCCCTCATTCCCCCTTTATTGCACCCCAAAAATATAAACAGAGGTTTCTGAATGAGGGCTATGATCAAAATACAGCGGGCAGGTATGGCATGATAGAAAACATTGATGACAATTTTGGCAAACTGATGTCGAAATTGGAGGAATGGCAGGCCCTGGAAAACACCCTGGTCATCTTCATGACTGATAATGGGATGGCCATGCCTAGGATCAAAAAAGGCAGGCAGTCCATCACCCCCTTCAATGCTGGTCTCAAGGGAGCCAAGGCTGGGGTAGATGAGGGAGGCACTCATGTCCCTGCCTTTTGGAGGTGGAAAGGGGTGTTAAAAGAGGGGCATAATATATCTGCTTTGACCGCCCATATAGATTTATACCCGACGCTTTGTGAGTTGGCAGGCGTATCCATTCCTAAAACCAGACTCACTCCGAATGGAAGATCTCTTGTTCCCCTTCTTGAAAACCCCAAAGCCGAGTGGAAAGACCGAAACCTTTTCTTTCATCGCGGGCGTTGGGATGATGGGAGATGGGATTTCAAGGAAAGGGAAAAACACAGATACCTCAAGTGTGCCGTGCGTACACAAAGATGGAGGTGGGTGGATAATCAATATCTTTATGATATTCAAAACGATCCTTTTCAGAAAAAAAACATAGCTAGCCAGCACCCCGAAATCATGAGTGGAATCCGAGCAAAATATGATCGATGGTGGGATTCCCTGGGTCCTTTATTAATCAATGAGGGCCTCGGGAATATAGAACCCGAAGATCACCATTTCCCTCAATTGGAAACAATACAACTGGCAAAGGGGAAAATACCCATCTACCAAATTAATCCTTAAATCTTTTCAAGAAAATGAAAAAATATTTACTTACTTCTACAGCCTTTGGTCTTCTCGCCTCACTGGCATGCGGGAAGCAACCGAACATTATTTTATTTTTAATCGATGACCTGAGCTGGTCGGATATTGGAGCAAATGGCAGTACTTTTTATGAAACCCCAAATATTGACCAGATGGCAAGGGATGGTGCCATCTTCTCAGATGCCTATGCCCCAAGCCCGGTCTGCTCCCCGTCCCGTGCCAGTATACTCACGGGGAAATACCCAAGCCGGATTAATGTAAGTTATATAAGTGGCACTACCGGACCGAAGGGAAAAGGATATAAACTCACCCCGCCCCAATCCGATGGTTTTATCCCCTTCGAAGAACTTTCAATCGCAGAAGCCCTTCGGAATCATGAATATAAAACAGTACATATTGGAAAGTGGCATTTACAAAACCATACCGACCTGGGAACCGCTCATTTCCCGGAAAACCATGGCTTTGATCTCAATATTGCCGGTTTTAGGATGGGACAACCTGGTTCTTATTATTTCCCTTTCAAAAGCGAAAAACACCCAAGCACCAATGTACCAGGGCTGAAAGACGGTAAGAAAGGAGACTATTTGACCGACACCCTCACAGACAAAGCGATCTCCTTTATCAAACAAAACAAAGACCAACCCTTCTTCATTAATCTTTGGTACTACACGGTACACACACCGATTCAGCCCAGAAAAGACAAACTCGCAAAATACCAAAAAAAGGCCGATTCCCTTGGATATCCTCAGAAAAATAAAAATGGAATCCCGATTTGGAACAGCCTAAGCAGGAGTCGGCAGGATTTCGCACCTTATGCCTGTATGGTGGAAAGTATGGATGAAAACATTGGAAGAATTCTGAAAACCCTTCGATCTGAGGACTTGGAAAAAGACACGCTGGTGATCTTCTTTTCCGATAATGGTGGCCTTTCCACAGGTTCCGGGCCAAATATGCCCACCTCCTCTCTCCCCTTGCGCGCCGGAAAAGGTTGGCTTTACGAAGGAGGCATCCGGGTACCCCTGATCATGAAATTCCCAGGTAAGATTAAAGCGGGAACCAAAATACCTGAACCGGTTGTGGGAACCGATCTTTACCCCTCCATTCTCGACCTGCTCGGTCTCCCCCTCCATCCAGAGCAACACATGGATGGTGAAAGTGTAAAACCATTATTTTCAGATAAAAAGTCTCTTAACCGGGAAGCCATTTATTTTCACTTCCCACACTATCACCATATTAATTCGATGGGTCCAAGCGGTGCCATTCGTAAAGGGGATTTCAAGCTAATCGAAGTATTTGAAACGGGTAAGTATGAACTCTATAATGTTCGTAAAGACATAGCTGAAAATCATAACCTGGCAGGTAAGATGCCAGAACTGACTGAAGAACTGGCCAAGAACCTGAAACAGTGGAGGGAGGATTCCAACGCCCGCGTGGCGTTTCCCAATCAAGAGTATGACCCCGCCTCGGATTTCAGAAAGAAAAAGAAATAAGTCGGGTCAGGGAAGCCAAGGATATTTATTGAAGTCTGGCTTTCTCTTTTCAAGGAAAGCTTTCTTCCCTTCCGATCCCTCTTCGGATAGATAATAAAGCAAAGTTGCATTTCCTGCGAGCTCCTGTATGCCGGACTGCCCATCCAGTTCCGCATTGAAGGCAGACTTGAGGCAACGAATTGCAAGTGGACTTTTCTCCATAATTTCCCGTGCCCACTGCAAGCCTTCCTCCTCCAATTTGTCAATGGGTACAACCGTATTCACTAAGCCCATGTCGAGCGCTTCTTTCGCATTGTACTGCCGGCACAAATACCAGATTTCACGGGCTTTTTTCTGTCCAACAATTCGGGCAAGGTAACTGGAACCCAGGCCACCGTCAAAACTTCCGACCTTAGGCCCGGTTTGACCAAAGATCGCATTATCCGCAGCAATGGTAAGGTCACAGACTACATGGAGTACATGTCCACCGCCGATGGCATAGCCTGCAACAAGGGCAATGACAACCTTGGGCATACTTCGAATCAATTTTTGCAAGTCTAACACATTCAGGCGGGGAACGCCGTCATCCCCAACATACCCGGCATCTCCCCGAACACTTTGGTCGCCACCGGAACAGAAAGCATATTTGCCATCCGTATGAGGACCTGCTCCGGTGAGTAAAACCACCCCCACATCCGGATCTTCCCGGGCGTCTAAAAAGGCCTGATACATTTCGGATACGGTTTTGGGGCGAAACGCATTCCTCTTGTGTGGGCGGTTGATGGTGACTTTCGCAACCCCATCCCCCTTGTGATAAAGTATATCTTCAAATTCTCCGACCGCTTCCCAGTTCATGATTCTCCTTTGCCCTCTGAATGTGTGGTTTCTTTCTCCTCTTTGTCCGTATCAAAATTCATTTCCTGTCCTTGCATACCCCATTTATCCCGCAAATATTTCCTCTCCTCTTTCCAGTCTGCAAACGGTTTTCCTCGAAGGGAAAGAAGCCTATCTAAATTTTCGGAGTCATGCTGGGTATTCTCTTCACTCATGGGTTTAATCTTTTCATTCTCCATTCACCCTTTTGATTTTCATAAAAGAAACGGTCGTGCAACCGATTGGGACCACCTTGCCAAAACTCAATACTGCTAGGTGAAAGGTAATACCCGCCCCAATGAGGGGGCTTCGGCGGGGTATCCCCATACCTCTCCTTGGCCTGCAGAAAAGATTTCTCCAGGGTTTCACGGGAATCAAGATCTTCGCTTTGATTGGAAGCCCAGGCACCCAGTTTGCTAAAATATGGTCGGGAGCGAAAGTACTCCTCCGCATGAAAATCTTCCACCTTGGCGACTTTCCCGGTAACCATTACCTGACGCTGCAATGAAAACCAAGGGAAATGCATACAGGCTTGGGGGTTCCCCGTTAAGTGTTTTGCTTTCCGGCTGTTATAATTGGTGTAGAAGATAAATCGTCCATCTTCCATACCCTTGAGCAGAACCGCCCGGGCCACCGGAGCGTTGTGCTCGTCCACGGTGGATAAACTGCATGCATTGGGATCATAAACTTTTGCATCGACGGCATCATTCAGCCAAGAGGCAAATTGAGTGAGCGGGCAAGAGTGCATTGCTGCACGCCGGAGTGGCTCTTGATCATACTGCTCACGCATGGCTTGAAGTTTTGCAGAGATATCGGTCATAAAGCTTCATCATAACAAAGAGTCCTGTCACCGCAAAACGTTTTCATGCCTGGTTCCGATCTTCCAATATACTCATCATGGTTCTTTTAATTTTTGTATCCCTCGCTTTTTTGCGGATTTTTTTGCGGATTTTTATATTCCCCAAGATCAGCCGTCGGGCAAGAAAGCCCCTCAAGGTCTTTCGAAACCAATGAATTTCATGAACGGGTTCCACGGAGGTTGCCAGCTTTTGCTTGTAATCCAAATGACCTGGCAGAAAATCGACAACCTTGCCATCCTCCCAAAGAAGATTGAGCCGGTGATGCAACAACTGTTTTCCTGGGGAATATTTTTTCCAACGATGATCAAAGGCAAGGTGATGCAGCCCCACACTTTGCTTTCCCACAAGTTCAATCTGCCAGGCGATAGGTTCTTCATCGACCCGCAGGATAGATAAATACACCCGCCCTTCCCTTGCCAACTCAGGTAATAACTCAAAGAAAAAACCACGTTTTCCCCGGGCGGTATACAAGCCTGCCCCTTCCTGGGATTTCCAAGATTCCACTTCCACCATACATGTGGCGGGCATGGCAGCCCGAACATCTTCAAAGTATGTAAAGGTTTCAACTCGCACATCCCCCTTTTGAGCTAAGGCTTTTTGGTCATAGCGGAAAGATTTTCTGGTCTTTGCCCCAACCTGGGAAAACCAAAATTTATCAAAGCTATGACTGGTGTCCTGAGCAAGAATCGCGGAACTTCGTGGTGTTCGATGTATATGGAGGAACCGGCTCTGAGCTATTTTCTCCGCAAAGCAAGCATGCCAAAAGGAATCTTTGAACAAGGGGATCCAACAAAATAAAAATTCTCTCAACAGGCTTTCCAGGGCATTAAGCAATGGCAGAGCAGCAACTTCCATACAGACTGGGTGAAAATAGTTGGCTTCATCGTATATAAAAGGCCACAAGCCTTTGGTGCCCAGCAAACCCGGTCTTTCCACAAATGGCCAGTAGCCTAGCAATGCCCCAGATAATGATCGGGCCTCAATAATAATGATCTTGGTGCTAGGCTCTTGTCTTAGCAACCATGACTTTAACCAAGGACGAGAAAAATAAAAATTTTCAAAATCAGATCGAGTGAACAATTCATCAATTTCTGATTGGTGGGTATCCAGCCAATCCCGGTTACGGATAATTTCAGTTCTTACTTCCACACCCACGGCATTGAGAAGTACAAAACAAGGATTTTTTGGTTAAACGACTAAATTGGCAAAGTCTTCATACTCTGCACGAAAACCCCCATCAATCCCACGGCATAGAACGGCAACCGCATCATGAGAATGTAAAGATTCGAAGTGAGAACATACTACCCTGAAGTCAATAATCCTGGAATCATCGGAGAGTTGCTCATAGAGCAAACGGGCCGCATCTTCGACAAACTTCACCTTGGCTCCATTCATTTCAGCAAATGCCTGTTCATCTTCCCGGCGTACCATAACCTGGGTCTCAGTCTTAAGTCCATTGATGCACATATCCCGTAACTCCAGCAGTGAGACCTCCCGGTCAGGATGAACCTCCACACTTACCCTGGCTTTGCTGCGTTGGGAGTGAGGAATTGCCAAAAGATCACGCGTTTGCCGGGCGTGCTCAGATAACTCAGAAGCACATGGGCAGGCGGATGAATAAACAAAATCAAAGTGGATAATTTTCCGCACCCTGTCTGCACGGTCAATTAAACCTTCAAAACTACAGCCGTAGTACTGATAGCCTTCCAAACCACTGCGGAGACTCCGTTGAACCATAGGGTATGAAAAGTCAGCCTTGATCCGGGCTTCCCTTGAATCAAGTTTGGTTTTGTAATGCCGTAAGATGCCGGCAAGAATCTCAGGTGAGAAAACCTCATTTTTATACTCGTAGAAAATCCGTATAATCCGGGACATGTTTATCCCTTTTTTGTCGGCATCCAAGCTCACTGTGCCAGTGACACTCGTCTCAACCGTCAAATTCTCTCCATCAGGACCAACAAACCGCAAAGGTAATTTAAAACCAGAAATCCCGACCTGAAGAATGGGTACATTGGAACCCTCCATGTCAGAACTCCCAGAATTTTGAACATCAGGTAAAGACGCACGATACTCAGGAGTTACAACAAAGGAGTCATCGTATTCTCGTTTCAGTGGTTTTTCTTGATCGCTGGGGGTTTCCATAATTGGAATGTATTTATATTCTTGGTAAAGGGCAAGCCGATGGTCAGCAAGTGTTTGGAGAACTATTTAGCTTTTCCCTGGTTGGCCACGGCTTCCATCGCTTTGGCAACTTTTTCTGGGTCTCCTAAATACTGGCGGCTGATCGGCTTAAGGTTTTCGTCCAATTCATAGACCAGGGGCATACCGGTGGGGACATTCATGCCAATAATTTCATCTTCGGTTACCCCATCGAGGTATTTAATCAGAGCCCGCAAGGAGTTGCCATGAGCTGCGATCAGAACCTGCTTACCTGCTTTAATCTGGGGAGCAATGGTATCTTCCCACAAAGGAAGGAAGCGTGCTACTGTATCCTGCAGGCACTCGGTAAGTGGAATATTACTCTCATCTAGTGTATCGTATCGGCGGTCCTTCCCGGCATATCCATCATCGTCCTTGGTCATAGGGGGGGGTGGAATGTCATAACTTCTGCGCCACACAAGGACTTGTTCATCTCCATGTTTCTCTGCTGTTTCTGCTTTATTCAGCCCCTGCAAAGCACCATAGTGTCTCTCATTCAGACGCCACTCTCTGTGGACAGGGATCCAAACTTGATCCATCTCAGTAAGAGCGAGCCAGAGGGTACGGATAGCCCTGGTGAGAACAGATGTGTAGGCTACATCAAACTCAAAGCCTTCCGCTTTAAGAAGTCTTCCTGCTTCCCTGCCTTCTTTTTCGCCCTGTTCAGTTAAGTTGACATCATGCCAACCTGTAAAACGATTTTCCAAGTTCCATTGGCTTTCGCCATGACGAAGTAAAACTAATTTGTGCATTTTGCTTAAGGTTTAATCGGTGGGTAATAAAGAAGAGAAACGATCGTATTGAATTTGAACCGAAAAGCGAATAAATTTCGAATACCCACGGGAGCTTAATCCACCTGGGATACTTCCCCTAACCACTATTTGAAATCGTCTTTGCATAAAACGAGAACTAGAGTATCATTGTTTTCAATAATACATGATTTTTAGTCGCTTACTTTTTCTCTTCATTTTTATCCCCTTGGCTGAACTCTTTTTGCTTTTACAAATTGGAGCAAGAGTTGGTCTCATGCCCACTTTAGGGCTGATCGTTTTTACAGGAATCCTCGGAGCCTCACTGGCTCGCCAACAAGGTCTGGCGATTTTAAGAAAGATACAATCTGAAATGCAAAAAGGAAGGCCACCTGCCCTGGAGATGGTGGAAGGGGCGATGGTTGTAATCGGAGGAATTGTTCTCCTTACTCCTGGGGTCCTCACAGACTGCTTTGGCTTTGCCCTGATGGTTCCAAAATTCAGAAGATCTATTGCTGCGAAAATTCAAAAAGGATTTGGTAAAAACTTTCAAAAAGGACAATCATTTCAAACAGGCTCAAATAGCTTTCAGTCTTCCAATTTCAGAAAAAAAGATGAAGATATCATCGATATCTAGGATCCTTCTTCTCCTCACCGCCCTGTTCTCGTCGGGGTGTGGCGGCACTGGACTGGAAGGTGAATACCTCGGCAAGATTGGACAAAAAAGCAATGTGACGATCCGTTTCTTTGACGGCAGTGAAGCTGAGATTACAGGCTATTGGAACCAACCCTTGAAAGGCTCTTACAAAAAATCATCCATCAAAGGAGAAAATGTCGATTCGATTGTCTTCCTAGGTCCCAGCGAAAAGCCATTTAAACTTCGTGTATGTTATGAGACTAAGGAAGACCACATTGAGATCCTAGCTATACACTCTCGTGTTTTCGGTCCTGGAGCCAGGTATATACAAACCGAATCGGACTCTACCTTTGGGAACCCAAACCCAAAACTGTATAAGGTTGAGTAGAGATTTTTCCTACAAATCCTCGATTTGTTTTTTGTGGATTTGGTTCCTCAAGGATTGTACAAACTCTTCCCCTTTTCCCTCGCGTCGGGCAACTTCCACATAAAAAGGTATATAGTCGTCTATCTCCAAAGCCTTCAAGGCAATGTTATGAAAAGCTTCCGCCTTATCCACGAAGTAGGTTTTTTCTCCGAATGAAATGGTGATTCCACAATCACTCTTAAAAACTGCCAGCCTGCCCACATCATCTCCTTTCATCAATACATACCCTGTTATTTAATTCAACGAATCACAAGTTTTCTTTCCAAGTGATGCTTTGAGCCTTAGTTTAAAGGTAACCTTCTCATGTTTTTCCTACCCTATAAAGATGACAACCCGACTCGCAGGTTTCCTTTGGTTAACTGGTGCCTAATTGCCGCAAACCTTTGGGTATTTTTTTCATACCAATTTCCCCTGGAGCAAAAGGCCCAAATCTCATATTTTTCCAACTTCGGCTTCATACCCTTTGCTTTTTTCAAGCAATTTGCTCCGCTCAGCCTGGATGGTATGATTTGGGAGTGGGCTACTGTCTTCACCTCCATGTTTAGTCATGGTGGTATTATCCATCTCTTGGGCAACATGCTCTTTCTTTATCTATATGGAGACAATGTGGAAGATGCGATGGGCAAGATAAAGTATATTGCTTTTTTTATTCTCTGCGGGATCTGTGCAGCCCTTGCCCAAGCCCTTATGGACCCCGCATCCAAAGTCCCCATGGTTGGGGCTTCCGGTGCCATTTCTGGGGTTATTGCTGGTTATCTTCTTCTTTACCCAAGGGCCAATGTCCGGGTTTTCTACTGGTTTATTATTTTTGTGGGAACCATATATTTACCTGCTTACATTCTTTTAGGCTTTTGGGTATTTGAACAGATAATCGCTTTACCTGAATCCATGAAAGCTGCCGGTGGCGTTGCCATCGCTGCTCACCTTGGAGGCTTTGCCGCAGGTATTGTTTTAACTCCAATTTTTAAACATAAAAAAATTAAGTTGTTTCAAAAAGCAAATAGTCGTGCTTTTTCTCGCAAATCGAGAAGGATTTGATAGGATATTTCCTTTTTATCTAAGCAAAACATTAAAGTGACCAAACCCAATGATTTGCCAATATTAGCCTACTTGCACCCCATCCCTTTTCACTTTATCAAAAAACTTCATACTCACCAGAATTTATGGAAAAAGCATATTCACCTAAAAATGTAGAAGACCGCTTGTACGCAAAGTGGCTACAGGATCGCTCATTTCAAGGTAATGTTACTGAAAAGAAAGAGCCCTATTCGATTGTAATTCCTCCCCCAAATGTGACCGGTGTTTTGACTATGGGGCATGTCCTCAATAACACCATTCAGGACATCCTGGCAAGACGTGCTAGGCAATTGGGTAAATCGGTCCTCTGGTTGCCCGGTACAGATCATGCAGGCATTGCCACTCAGACAAAAGTAGAACAGGCACTCAAAAAAGAAGGCCGATCCCGAGAATCCCTCGGGCGTGAAGAATTCAACCTCCAGGCATGCTTATGGAGAGACAAACATGGCGGCATTATTCTCAACCAATTAAAAAAATTGGGATGTTCGTGCGATTGGGACCGTAATGTTCACACCCTGGACGAAGATTACTCCAAATCTGTTCTCACCGCTTTTGTAAAACTTTTTAAAAAAGGATATGTATACCGGGGGCAAAGAATGGTAAATTGGTGCCCTGCGAGCCTGACAGCATTGTCAGATGAAGAGGTCATCATGAAACCGCAATCAAGTACCCTGTACAAGGTTAGGTACGAAATTGCGGAAACCCCAGGATCGTTTCTCGAAGTCTGTACAACTCGACCTGAAACCATCCTGGGAGATGTCGCCCTTGCGATTCACCCTGAAGATCCAAGATGGGAAAAGCTTAAAGGCTTGCATGTGAAACGCCCGCTTAACCCGGTAGCCATCCCTATCATTGCCGATGAGGCGGTTGATCAGGAATTTGGAACCGGTATACTCAAGATTACACCCGCCCATGATAAATTGGATTTTGAAATCGGACAAAGGCATAACCTCCCCATCATTGAAATCCTTAACCCGGATGGCACTCTCAATGAGGTTGCAGGACCTGAGTACTCAGGAATTGAAAGATTTTCCGCCCGAAAACTTATTAGCTCTAAACTCAAAGAGAACGGGAGCCTAATCGAAGAAAGGCCTTACCAAAACAATGTTGGGTTTTCCGAAAGGGCTGATGTGCCAGTTGAACCACGGCTTTCCGAACAATGGTTTTTAAAATACCCACGAGTGGAGGAAGCCAAAAAAGTTGTCCAAGACGGGCACATCAAATTTTTCCCGAACCGGTGGGAAAAAAATTACCTCCACTGGATGAATAATATCCAAGACTGGTGCATCAGTCGTCAGTTATGGTGGGGGCACCGCATTCCAGTTTGGTACAAAAAAGGAAAGGTTAAAACTGATCCTGCCAATTGGCATGTCTCTGTTTCCGGTCCATCCGACCCGGAAAACTGGGAACAAGACGAAGATGTGCTTGATACCTGGGCCTCTTCCTGGCTGTGGCCCTTGGCGACATTGGGCTGGCCAGATGAAAAAGCGATGGAGGGAAAAGGCCTTGCTTATTTTTACCCCACATCTGTGTTGGTGACAGGGCCGGATATTATCTTTTTCTGGGTGGCTCGTATGATCATGGCTGGGCTTGAATTTAACGGCCGATCATACAACGCGGGACAAGAAATCCCGGACGATGATTTACCCAACCGCGTGCCATTTAATAATGTCTATTTCACCGGAATTATCCGGGATGCCGAGGGACGAAAAATGTCAAAATCCCTGGGGAACTCACCGGACCCCCTTGACTTAATCGAAAAATATGGAGCGGATGGTTTAAGGCACGGCATTATGAGTATCGCCCCCAAAGGCTCAGACATAAGGTTTGCTGAAGAACGCATTGAACAGGGAAGAAATTTTTGCAACAAGCTTTGGAATGTTTCCCGGTTCCGAACCCTTTGTGGGAGCACGGCTCATAATCTCTCCTCAGCCGAGATCTTATCAAGGGTAAACCCCGAGCAACTCAAGGATGAAGATCATGCGATTCTCATCAGTTTGAAAAAAACAATTGCTGAAGTTGCAAAAGCATATGACAGCTATGAATTTAACACCGTCCTTCACTCTATCTACAAATTCTTCTGGACTGACTTTTGTGATTGGTATGTTGAAAATTCAAAAAACCGAGTAAAAGATGAAAACTCCAAGGAAACTTGCCTGGCGATCCAAGATTTATGCCTGCGCGAGATCCTTTTACTTCTCCATCCCTTCACCCCTTTCATCACCGAAGAATTATGGACACTCCTTGGCTTCAGTGACGGTCACTCAATTCAGGGCGTTCACCCGACCACAGGCGATGAATTAATACAACAGCTTGAAGCAGCCAAGATTACGCTCAACCCGGAAGCAGAAAAAGAAATGGCCGCCATTCGAGAACTTGTAACCCAGTTACGGGCTCTTAAAGCAGAAAGAAACCTCTCGAGTAACCGCCAGGTTGAATTTTTTTATGTAGCGGAGGGGCAAAGCGGTCATTTGCTTACTAAATCAGAGCAGGCCATTTTGGAAGCTGTTGGGGCAAGGGCCCTCCATGGCGTCGAAAGCTCCCCCTCGGGACTCCCTGCGATTGTCTCCAGCTTGGGCTCTTTTTATCTCGACCTGTCCTCTGGGGTTAATGTTGAAGAGGAAAAAGCGAGGATTAGTAAAGAGATTGAAAACCTACAAAGGATTATTCAATCGATTGAAAACAAATTAAAAAATGAAAAGTTTGTGTCGAAAGCACCAGAGGCTGTAGTGGCAGGTGCCCAGGCACAACTGGCAGAAAACCAAGCCAAGCTGAAAGAATCGGAAGACATCCTCAACGCCCTAAGCCGTTAGCTGGTGACTTGAAATCTTTGCTTTTGCCGGGTTGGGATCTCCGGCAGTACAGGCAGGTTTTCACTTATTTCCCGTAGGCCAATGATCTCCCGAGCCTTCTCCTGCAAAGATTCCCAACGCGGGTGAGAAAAAGAAGGGCTTTGGCTGATAAGGGATAGTAAGCTTTTCCACTCCACTTTGACCCGCTCCCAATCGCCCAAGGAAATATCCACATCCTTTATCTCGTTAGCTTGAATCATCGTTTCATCTCTTATGACCTCCGCTGCTCCCTCTCCGTACTCCAGAGGAAGCCCAGCTTTTAAATAACCGGGGCAATCCTTAAAACCAAAAGACTCTCTGCATACCAGAGATAAACGGGAGTCTGCCTGGCTGAAGGGACGAAAGCGATGCCCGGCCCTCAGGTTAGCCAAGTCCAGGACCAGCTCCTCGACCGGGTAATGAGGATCTTCCAAAGCCACAGCAATGGCTAGACCCTCCCCTCTCGAAAAACAGCTAAAGACTTTGCCCCGTTGCGTTGGCTTTGCATGTTCATCGATTAAGCCCAATTCAAACCACGCCTCCGCGGCAGATAAAGTGCCAAGGTTTCGGGCTCTTACCGCATCCTTATTTTCTTTGAAAGGGGAATCATATATACGGGTCGTTTTTCGCAAAGGTGGGTTCAGTAACATTTTCCCTCGAGCATCTCTCCAGGCAAGGACCGTCGCCTCCTCGTACCTGAGGCGTGCACCCAGCACCTTCCCCCGGTCCACAAATTGCTCCAGTTTCCCCCCACTTGAAACGAGAGGCAAAAATTCTTGCAGCACTTTTTCCAGCTCCTCACGCTTCCACTTTCGGCGGCTTAATTTTTTTCGTTCCTGAACGGTTCGGTTTTCTGTGACTTTTCTTAACTTATTACGAAAAGATTTAATAAGGGTGATTTCTGTACGGTTTGAGCCGTCTTCATATATGGCAATCGGTAATTCCCTTCCATAGACTGGATCACTTCTTTTCCCAAACCGGCAGGGGTTTCCCGCTTTCACTTTATCCAAGGTATTCGGCAAGGTAAGTGCTCGCACCCATTCACCTTTATTTAAAACAAGAGCATCTCCGAGCTTGGTCTGCAATTGCCCCCCCTGGCGTTCCCAGAGTCCCACTGAATTGCGCATCTCAATTACATGATCCCGGCTGTCATCCCCTTCTTTCTCACTTTCAACTTGTACCTGCTGTGTCTCTTTTGACTTAATGAACGCGGCTAGGGAATCCCGAAACCCCAGGCGTAAATCCTGCTCAGAAAAAAGGCGGTTCACTAAAAATCTAGCAGCTTCCACATGGTTCTTTCCTTGATCAAGTGCATCACTCATTACTCGAAGTAAAGCGGGCCAATCCAAGGTCGTTGAACGCTTTAACTTCAAGGGTCTCGCATCAGCCATTCTCGCTTGTTTAGGCACCACAATAATAAATCCCCGATCATCCAATCCCCGCCTACCTGCCCGACCAAACATCTGTAAAAGTTCATCCGGGCGAAGCAGGTATATCCCATCGTCCATTCTATACTCGCGGTCGGTAACCAAGACCGAACGCATGGAGAAATTAATTCCTGAGGCCAGGCCGGTTGTGGCCACCACTACCTGTAACTGACCTGCTTTGGCCAATGGTTCAACCAACCCCGCCCGCTTTTTATAGTCCAACCCGCTGTGATGGTAAGCAACTCGCCTTTTTAAAAGAGAATGCAATTCTTTTCCTGCAACCTTCTTCTGTTCTGCCGTAAGCTCTAAGGTATCAACAACGGGAAGCTCTGTAGCTAATTGCCTCGCTAAATCTTCAGCCACTTTCCGCCGAGGAGCGAAAACCAATAAAGGGCCAAGCTTGGAACTTAAAGCCGCATGAATTAACTTCGGCCAATGCCCCCGAACTTTCCTGCCTCGAAAAGGTCGACGCAATAAAGCTTCGGCAAATACCTCTTCCAAAGGAACCGGCCGCTTCCCTTCGGTGACCAAAGAAACCTTTCGTCCATGTCCGCGCAACCAGTCAGCCACTTCAAGGGGGTTGACTACACTGCCACTCATTAGGAGTAAGCGGGTACTGTTAGAGGCTAGGGCCAGGGTGACTTCATACCCGGGTCCCCGCCTTAGGTCTCCCAGCATTTGGTATTCATCGACTACGAATAAATCCGGCCCTTGCCCTTTACTTATCCTTGCCCTTTGCGTCTCCAGTGTCGCGACGATGATACGAGCCTTTGGTTTATAGCGTAGGTCACCGGTAACAAGCCCAACCTCCCAACCCCGCTGCTCCCACTCACGGAATTTATCATTGGCCAGGGCTCGGGTAGGCACAGTATACACCGCTTGTCCCTTCCAACCACTCTCAATTAATTGTTCAAACACATATGTCTTGCCCGCACCAGTTGGGGCATGCAGCACGACATCATCCCCGTCCCGAAGGCAATTAAGAGCCTTCCTTTGCCATCCGTCAGGTAAGGATAGTCTTTCGCCAAATTGAGTGCTGTTTGTTTGCATTTTTCCTGCTTTTTTATTGCATAGCATATAATAAGAAATTTCTGTCCACAACTTTCGATCCACAGTTCACCTCAAGCATATAAAATTTCATGATTAACATCATCGTAGCCTGTGACCGTAACCGCTTGATCGGGAGAAATGGCACCTTGCCATGGCAGATACAGAAGGATTGGAACTATTTTCTCAAGACGACCAAGGACGGTGTATTAATCATGGGAAGGAAATGCTATGAAGACTTTCAGGATCATGTGTCATCTTATGATGTAATTGTTGTTAGTAAAAACCACCACCACTTAAATAAAGTCAAAGGTGCCAAGTCATTCGATGAAGCTATTAAACTCGGCCAAAAATCCCAAAAAACCATCTGGGTTTGCGGAGGAAGAGCAATTTATGAGGAGGCAATGGCTGTAGCAGACAACTTATTTCTTACCCGAATTGATTCCGAATACCAGGGTGATGTCTTTTTCCCTCCATGGGAAAAAACTTTCAACCTCCCAATGTCTTCCCTGAAAGACCATGAAAACGGGATTGATCTGGAATTCTTGGTGATTGGGAAAAAATAATTTGTAAGCCCATAGGCTTGCTTCTTCGCTTTCATTAACTACGATATCGCCCACCTGTCTACTTATGGAAAAACTTAAATTTCTAACAGCTACGGATCTGGAACAGATCAAAATTGAGTTCGGAACCCCCACTTTTGTCTATGACGAAAGCCTTCTTCGTGCTAACGCCAGAAAGGTGATGTCATTTCCAAATGAATTTGGTCTTTTCCCTCGCTACGCCATGAAGTCAGCGCCGACTGCCGCCATTCTCCGTATCTTCAATCATGAAGGTCTTGGGATCGACGCAAGTTCAGTCCATGAAGTTGAACGAGCCATCCGCTCGGGTTTTGGAACAGAATTAATTTCACTAAGCACGCAGGAACTTCCGGAAGATATAAAATATTTCGTCCAGGATGGAGTGAAAGTTAACTTATGCTCACTCAACCAAATTCACCGTTTTGGGACCTGGACAAAAGGAAAGAAGGTTGGCCTAAGGTTTAACCCAGGCATGGGATCGGGCGGGACAAACCGCACAAATGTAGGAGGCCCAGCAAGCAGCTTTGGCATTTGGAAAGAGGATATAAATGAGGCCAAAAGGCTTTGCCAGGAATACGGACTGAAAGTCGAACGAATCCACACACACATTGGCTCTGGGTCAGACCCGGAAGTGTGGAAAAAGGTAGCCTCCATGAGTCTTGATATTGTCAGGCAATTCCCAGGTGTTCATACTCTGAATCTTGGTGGTGGATATAAGGTGGCCAGAATGCCTGATGAAAAAGCTACAGACTTACAGCAAATTGGTGAGCCTGTCAGAAAGTTGTTTATTGATTTTGAAAAGGAAACATCACGGAAGCTGAAATTGGAAATTGAGCCAGGCACCTTTCTTTTGGCCCATGCCTGCAGCCTGGTAACCACCATTCAGGATGTTACCACCACGGGTAAAGACGGATATCGCTTTTTAAAATTGAACGCCGGCATGACAGAGATTCTTCGCCCCAGTCTCTATGGTGCCCAACACCCTATCTTCGTGATTCCTGAGCCTGGCCAAGAAAATTTCCGTGAGGAGTGCCCACAAGTCATTGTCGGTCACTGCTGTGAATCGGGAGATCTTCTAACCCCGGCATCTGGGGACCCGGAGGCACTGGCTCCCAGACTTTTACCGAGAGGTGAAATTGATGATATCTGCGTGATCGAGGGAGCAGGTGCTTATTGTTCCTCGATGTCTGCAAAAAATTACAACTCCTTTCCTGAAGCCGCGGAGGTTTTGAAAAAAGAAGATGGTACATTAGCTTTCATCAGAAAAAGACAGACTTTTGATCAATTGATCGAAAATGAAGTCGTGCCGTGAAGCAAAACGGTTTATCTCACTTCCCTCTGGGCCAACCAGTTCCGGCCAAAGACCACGCGGTCTGTGTGAGTTTACCGACAGTCCAAGATCTCATTGGTTACGAGGAAAAAGATCCCCGGACGCTTTCAGTCATGCGATCGGGATATCCCCGCTTTGTCAGGAATTACTGCATCCAGGATTTGATCCAACACTTCAACCAGGGTGAAGCGAATCCAAACCTAGAGACCTTTCTCTTTTCTAACCAAGCTGATTGCGATTTTTTCCAATCGCTCTATCAGGTAAAACCGACAGCACAGGATATACAGGATGGCTTGATTCGTTTGGACTTCCCGGCGGGCAGCAAAGAGGCAGAACATTGCAGATTATTTCAGCAACACACTGGTTCCAGTATTTCATCACGCTTTGCCGAAGACCTGCTTTATCAAAAAGGTAAAATTGCCCAAAGGGAATGTATTTCAGTTTCTGATTCTCCAGCGAGTGAACAAATAACTCAAATTATTGCCAAAGCTCATGGACCTTCGATTGAACCCAGAGATGTACTTCTGGCTAACTCCGGAGCCAACGCCTTTTACTCACTCTTTCGGGCAGCTACAGAACAAGCCCGGCTTAATCAAAAAAAGATTTGGATAAGATTGGGTTGGCTTTATCTGGATACAATCAAGGTGATGCAACTCCTGGTAAAAGAAGAAAATGATGAAAGTGTTATCGCCTTCAACAAGCTCGACGAGTTTGATAAGATTGAGGAAATTTTCCGGACCCAAGGCGATCAAATTGCAGGTATTGTGACTGAGTTTCCCACGAACCCACTCTTGGAATCGTTTGATCTCGTAAGGATCAAAGAATTATGTGACCTACACGACTGCCTCCTTGTAGTCGACCCGACAATGGTATCTCCCAAGAATGCCAAAGTTTCCTCCTTTGCAGATGTTGTAGTTAACAGTCTCACCAAATATGCTAACTGGGAAGGCGATGTGATGATGGGCAGTTTGGTCTTTCCCCAGCACTCAGCTCGAGGCAGAAAATTGATGCAACTTACCCGGAGCTACGCAACACAGCCCTTTCACAGAGATTTAAACCGGTTGGCTGAGCAAATCCCTTTTTATGAAAGTTTTATTCAGCAAACAAATACAAGTACTTTGCAAGTAGCTCAATACCTCGAGAATCACCCCAATGTTAAAACGGTTCACTGGGCATACCAGGAAAAATGCTCACAGAATTATGAAAAAGTAGCAGGTGCCAACCACCCAGGCTGTGTCATAAGCATTGAATTAAATATCCCCTTTGAAACTTTCTACGATTCTCTTCAAATGCTTAAAAGCCCAAGTTTTGGCACAGAGTTTACTCTTTGCTGTCCTTATGTATACCTAGCCCACTACTCCATGATGCAGACCAAAGCCGGCCAAGAAGAACTGAAGCAGGCAGGAATATCCCCCTACCTGTTAAGGCTTTCTGTTGGGCTGGAACCCGTGGAAGAAATTATTGCAGTACTTGGTCAATCCCTCGACCGAACTTATTCGAAGTCGTGAGAGTCGAGGACTTTTCGGACTCTTCTTTTGGATAAGCGCACATAGGCTGGAACCCCATTTTCATAAGGCACCTGCACTTCTCCCTGAATTAGAGGCTGGCAGTACTTGATAAACTTAGCCGTCATACTGATTCCATCTTCTGAAATCCAGTCTGCAGGTATTTCTTTCACACCATTGGCGATTTCAGAAAGAGGGGCAAGGCTGGTTTCGCACTCGTAGTTCTCACCTTCAGCACGGACCAAAATGACCATCTTATCTGTCTCTCCAGCTACTGCAGCTTTCACCGCAGCAGTACCTGCCATAAAGGCTTCATCGTTATCCGCCTGCGAGGAACATTGAGCGGCAGCACGCTGGCCGATACCCAACTTGGATGACCTGGCTTTGACCGCAAGATTTTGTTCAACAAAATTGGCAAGGAAGTCGCCCACACCCCCGAGTTGCTGGTGCCCAAAAGCATCCTGACCAGTTGCAGAATTGGCAACATAGTTACCGTCTTTATCAAGCAAGCCTTCACCAACTACCACGAGACAGTATTTGTTTTTCTTCAGTACATCCCGGACATCTTCCACAAATTTTTCTTTGGAAAAGGGAACCTCGGGAAGTAAAATAATGTGTGGTGCGTCCTTGGCGTTATCTTTACCTTTGGCAAGTGTGGCGCCTGCAGCAATCCACCCAGCGTTACGGCCCATAACCTCGATAATGGAAACCAAGTCATGTTGCCCCATAGCTTCGTGATCCAAGGCACATTCACGGATCACAGTACAAAGGTATTTAACCACACTTCCATAACCAGGACAGTGATCCGTGGTGACCAAATCATTATCAATGGTTTTGGGTACTCCAATCACACGCAACTCATACCCCTTCTTTTGGGCTAGTTTTGATATCTTATCCGCTGTGTCCTGAGAGTCATTCCCGCCGCAGTAGAAAAAATACCTAATATTATGAGCCTCAAAGACTTCCAGAATACGTTCATAGTCTTGATCTCTCTTGAGCTTGAAACGACAGGTACCTAAGGCAGAGGCAGGGGTAAAACGAAGCCCCCGGATATTTTGCTGAGATTCTTCCGCAAGGTCGATGAGCTCTTCTTTGAGAATCCCAAGTACACCATTGATTCCACCATATACCTCTTCGATACAGGGGTTATTGAGGGCTTCAGACACCACTCCAGCGACACTTGCGTTAATAACGGTAGTTGGCCCACCGGATTGGGCAACCAAACAATTTCCTACTAATTCCTCAGACATGACAAAATATATTTAAATTAAAGAACATTCATTCACCAAACAGGTAGCAATTGGCAATCGCAAAAATTCCCTAAAGGGTAAAAAAGCCAAAAAAATTTGAGATTACAAAATTGAAGGCGGTGAATAATCTTTGGACGCAGGGTATTTAAGGACCCAGGAATCAACTTTCTTACTAAAGATATCGACCTGTGAATGAGCAGCCCCCACCCTTTTCTTCCCATCTTCCATTAAAGCATTAAGCTGACCAGCATCCAGACCGATCCGGGAGTCTTTAGCGAGGCGATCGGCCAAGTCATTTTCTTTTATTTTACCGGTACGCAAGTCTTTAACCGTGGCCACTGCATGTTCCTTAATTGCAGCATGAGCATCTTCTCGGCCAGCTCCTGCTTTTACCGCTTCCATCATGACGGTTGTCGATAAAAGAAAAGGAAGGTATTTTTCAGTCTCTGCCTCGATAACTGCGGGAAAAACCTCCATCTGATTCAAAACTGTAAGGAAAGTATCCAATAAACCATCCATGGCAAAAAAGGCATCAGGCAAAGCAACCCGCCGCACCACGGAACAGGAAACATCCCCCTCATTCCATTGGTCTCCGGAAAGATGAGAAAGCATAGCCAGGTGACCGGTCAGGATCGCGTAAAACCCATTTATACGCTCACAACTCCGGCTGTTCATTTTGTGTGGCATAGCGGAAGATCCAGTCTGGCCTTTGGCAAATCCTTCTCCAAGCAATTCATGCCCGGCCATAATTCGTAAAGTTTTGGAGAAAGACGAGGGAGCCGCCGCGATTCGGTTAAGCAGAGAAACCACTTCAAAGTCTAAACTTCTGGGGTAAACCTGCCCCACATTTTCCCAATTTGCTGGTGCCCCGAGATGAGTCATCACTTTGCGGTCCAGATCTGCTGCTTTGGCAGTACTGCCCAACAATGTTATCTGGTCTAAGCAGGTACCCACAGCTCCTTTTAATCCTCGGTAAGGATAATTTGCACAAAGCCTGCTTAGTGCCTCCACACATCTCTCGAGTTCTTCCCCCCAATTTGCAAATCGCTTACCCAGCGTTGTTAATTGAGCAGGCACATTATGGGAACGTGCTGTCACTGGAAGTTCTTTATATTGCTTCGCTTTTTCGGCTAAAGCGATAAGGGCGGCAATTGATTTCTCTAAAATCAACCCCAGTGAGCGATGAACCTGTAATTGCTCAACATTCTCAGTTAGATCACGGCTGGTCATACCTTTATGAGCATGCTGGTGACCGGATTTGGCCGCAAATTCCTCCAGCCTAGCTTTTACATCGTGTTTGGTAACCTGTTCGCGTTGGCGAATGGATTCTAGGTCAACATCCGTTTTTACTTTTTCGGAATTTATGATCGCCTCCGGTTCAATCTCAATGCCCAATTCTTGCTGGGCTTTCATAACCGCAATCCAAAACTCCCGCTCAAGCATAACTTTGCCCGAGGCGGTCCAGATTGACTTCATTTCAGCCGATGCATATCTTTCGGCCAGTGCATTAGTTACTTCTACGCTCATTTATATTTTAGTTTCTACTTGTTCCAGCACCTCACACACCTCCCGAATAATAAACTCCGGGGTAGAGGCACCAGCTGTGACCCCAGCGACTTGATAATTTGATAAAACCTCGGGATCCAGGTCCTGGGATGTTTCTATATGAAAAGTGGGTTTCCCCTGGGCAGTAGCCAGTTTGGCTAGCTTACGGGTGTTGGCAGAATGTTTACCTCCAATAACAACAATTACCTCGGCTCCCTTTTCCACAAGTGATACGAGATCAGATTGCCTTTCTTTGGTGGCCCCACAAATGGTGTCAAAAACAACGACTTCAGCAAATTTTTGGCGAAGTTTTTGAGATACCTCCTGAAATTCGTGAGTAAACATGGTGGATTGAGATACAAGGGCTACCTTTCCTTGAAAGGAGGGCAAGCTCTCAATCTCATTGGCGTTACTCACGACATGCCCTTTGCCATTTGCGTATCCCATAAGCCCAATAACCTCAGGATGGTCGGGGTCTCCAAAAATAACCACATCATAACCTTTCTCTGCATGAAGCTTTACTTTACCAGCAATAATACCCACATCCGGACATGTGCCATCTCGGAAAGGAAGACCCAGGCTTTTTAAATATTTTCTTCTTTCAGGTGAAATCCCGTGCGCCCGAACAACCACAACGGAGTCTTTATCGGTCGAGGAGGAAATATCTATCTCCGACTGGCTTTTGTAGTCACCAACCTCACGAATGTCCTCCGAGCTAAGAGCCTTCATCATCTGGCTATTATGAATTAAGGGGCCATCGGTGTAGACTCGATTCTTTCCTCCCTGTGCCTCCTCCCGGGCAACTTGAACTGCTCGCTCGACTCCCCAACAAAACCCCGCACTTTTTGCTCTTATAACTTTCATATTTTCAAATTACCTTCTTATCTTTAACCCATAGCCGGAGCAATATTGATTTGCAAAAGGTGGAAGAATACAGAAAAAAAGAAATCATGCTTTCAACTACTCCATACACCTTCCACGCCTTGGTCTGCTTGCTGATCATACTAAGTAATCAATCCCTGCATTCCCAGAAGACCCCAAAGGAAGCTGAAAGTATTTATGAATTTGGGCAGGCGACTCGCGATGGGATCGGTAAGTTTTACAAAGGGAGAGAAATTTCCCAGGTTATGGGTCACCTTGGTGCCTCTTGGTTAGAAAGGCCTATGAGAGAACAAGAGGAACGAACTGACCTTCTCATTAAAGGGATGAATTTAAACCCTGCTGACCATGTGGCTGACATAGGTGCCGGCTCGGGCTATTTTGCCTTTCGCATGGCCAGTTTAATACCGCAAGGAAAGGTGCTTGCGGTCGATATCTCACCCCAAATGCTTGGCATTATAAGAGCCCGCATTAAAGAGAAAAAAGTGACGAATGTAATTCCTGTACAGAGCACAATAACCAGAACTATGCTCGACCCCGAAACGATAGATAAAGCATTAATTGTAGATGCGTATCACGAATTTTCTCACCCGATGGAGATGGCAAAATCTATTTTTCAATCGCTGAAGAAAAACGGTCAGCTAATTCTAATCGAATACCGTAAGGAAGACGATAGCGTTCCGATCAAACCCCTTCATAAAATGTCAGAAAAACAAGCCATTAAGGAAGTTGAAGCTGTAGGGTTCAAGTGGGAGAAAACACTCGATATCCTGCCTCAACAGCACTTTATGATTTTTACAAAAAAATAACCTTCTCAGCCAACCAAGTAAACCCCTCCGATACCGTGAATAAAAAAACGTTTTTCCCTATGCTCCTTAGTTTCTGCCTTTTCTCTCTTTTGGGTCATGCCGTGGAAGTTGCAGGATTCACATTTACTCCTCCCAGCGAATGGAAGTCCTCCACTCCGACTTCCAGCATGAGAAAAGCCCAATTTGAGGCGACCAGCTCCACCAATGAGAAAGCAGAGGTCACTTTTTTCCATTTTGGCTCCACAGGTGCCGGAGGTATTCAGGCCAATGTCGATCGTTGGATGAAACAATTTGAAGACCCTCAGGGCAAAGAGGTCAAAACCGAGAAAATTGGAGATATCAGCGTTACCTTTGCTCAAGCTCATGGCACTTTTTTAAGCGGTCGCCCCTTTGGCGCCAAAACCCCTAAACCTGGTTATGCCTTGACTGCCGCGATTATCGACGGTGCCATGGGGTCCATCTTCATCAAAATGACAGGCCCCCAAAAGGCCGTGAATGAAAATACAGAAGCCCTCAAAAAAATGGTCCTGCAGTCTGTAAAAAAATAATTATTTCTTTGGCTTCGAGTACCTTACGATAGCCTTGAAAACTGTTTGTGCATACTCCTCAATAATTGACAGACGCTGGCGGCCTTCAATCCCCCTGGTGCCTGGATAATCACCAAGTTGTATCCGCCTATACTCGAATTCTGAGTTTGCAATGTAAGGCTCAAGGAAAACCACCGGACACTTAAAGATCCGGTTCGCGAGCAAATTCCTTCCCCAAACACCGGGTTGATTTCCAACTTTTACAGCGTTTGGTCCTTTGTAAGAAAACGCAGGAAAATCAGGTAGTTGGCCAAACTCCTCACTTATTATGTCCGCAAGAGCCTGCTCCGTCTCTGACCATCGATTCAGCAGACGGTAGAGCATTTCAAAACGTTGGTCATCATCCGCGAGCTCCCCTCCCATATAGCAACCATTGACAAGCACATGATAATCATTGCGATCGACCAATGTTTTATTTTCAGAATCTGACCAGGGTGCTGCATTGAGGTGAAGGCATATCACCAAGTCCGGCTGAAAATCCTCATTAACCTTTTGGGCCCTGGCACGAATTTCACTAACCCGGTAGAACAGCATTTCCTGCCTTTTGGTTTTTAAGTCCTCAAGCTCTTTGGGTGCAAGAGTTTGATGGTCCACCTCCTTGACCCATTTTTCTGCCAATTGCTCAAAGTCTTGCGGGCGCTTGGAAGTCACAGGTTCAGTATTTTCCCTGATCAAAAAGGAATCAAAACCTTTGCTATCAAGAAGGGACTTCAACTTCCTGGCTACCTGTAATGTAAGATCCCCTTCTTTTACAAAAGGATCACCTCCCATCCTAAAATGACGGCCTTCCATTTCCGAATACTTACCTCCAATATGCCCAGGGTCTATGCCTATTCTAAGAATTTCATTTTGAACAACCTTGGCTTCTCCAGCGCCTAAATTTGATGAATCTTCATTAAATTTCAAGATGTACCAGTCTTCTGTACCTGCTTGCTTACGAATTAAAACCTGATTTCCTTCAAACTTTATCCAAGGGGCCCACCAGCTCTTCCGGGGA